>OLOK01000359.1_pt1 | contig 44655 bp, 56 predicted proteins | sample 1672591 | NCBI WGS metagenome assembly OLOK01 (sample SAMEA3136703, study PRJEB25190) | human gut metagenome | biome: human gut; feature: human-associated habitat; material: faeces | place: Austria | collected 2013 | reverse complement strand
TACATCAATTAGTTATTGGTGGATTAGATGCAGCAGTACTTCTTGGCGCAACTATGGTGGATAACAAAATTCTAAGATATATATATTTAACATTTGCTACCATATTTACGATTTGGCTATTTATACAAATGGCTAAAGATCACTTTCATAAAGGATATTAAAAATATATTTCATATATAATAAAGGGCAAGCAATTAAGAATTGCTTGCTTTTATGGTATGCTATAATTATAATTAAAAAAGGAAAATTTTATAAATGTACAGGGAGAAAAAGAAAAAATGAGAAATGTTGTATCAACATATATAAATCCAGATATGGATGGAACAGCTCTAATTGTATTTGTATACAGAATATTTAAGAAAAAAAGGATTTGAGGCAACTTATTATTATGAAGGAAATTTAAAAAGAGAAGCTGAATTAGTATTAAATAAGTTTAATATAGAATTTAAGCCCGAAAAGGCAATTCGAGAAAATGATAAGTTTATTTTAGTTGATACAAATGGTTTAAGATATACTCCAAAGTGTATAAATGAAAATAATGTTATTGAAATAATTGATCATCATAGAAAAGAAGGTTGGGATAATAATAATAATAATATAAAAATGCAAATTGAATTTGTAGGTGCTGCATCTACATTAGTAGCGGAAAAAATTTTATTATGAAAATATAGAGATAACTAGAGAATCAGCAATACTACTATATTATGGGATTATTTCAAATACAATGAATTTAAAGATGAATTTGTTAGTATTAAATGGAGTATGGGACAGTTAGAAGTTGCAAATGTAAATGAATTCTTACAAAAACATGAAAAAGAAATAATTGACATAACGCACAGAGTTAGTGATGAAAATGATGTTGAATTTATGTCTGTTAATTGTATGGACATCTTAAATGGATATACTATTATTCTTAGTATGAACGATAAAACCAAAAAAATTATTAAAGATGCAGTAAGCATAAAATTTGTTGGAAATAAAGCACGATTAGACTATCTAATTAGCAGAAGAGAAATAGTAAAAGTTATAAGGGAAGTGTTTAAAAAAAGTGACTGAATCAAAATATAACTAGTTTAAATGAAATGTTTAAAAAAACTAATATAGAATGAGAAAGTTGAACAATTTGACGAACAAACAATTTTGTGTTAATATAATGTCATAGTATTTCAATTCGACCATTCGCGTGATACTATCTTAAGGAAATAAACTAGAAATAGTTTTTATAATAAAGAATGTTATAGAATCTTTCTTTATGAATGGCAAAAATATAAACCATAGCAAAATTTTATGGTTGTTTTTGCTTATGTTCATAGAAGGGAGGTTCTTATTTTTTACAACCAAATAGAGAATAAAGGAGATAGGTAAAAATGAAAAAAAAAGAACTAAAATATTATTCAGAAGTGGCAAATTGGGATTTTAGCCAAATAAAATGTGAAACAGAAAGATTAACAGACTGGGATTACATTGAAGAAATAAGAAAACACACAAATGAAAATTCTCTATGCCTAGATTTAGGAACAGGTGGAGGAGAAAAGGTTCTAAAAGAATATCCAAAAGTTGGAATGGTAATTGCAACAGATTTTTCAAAAGAAATGATTTACACAGCTAAAGAAAGTGCTAAAAATTATAAAAGAAGAGATGTGAAATTTGTAGTAATGGATAATCTAGAAATGAAATTCCCAGGGGGATTATTCGACTTAGTATCTGCAAGACACACAAAAATAAATGCTAAACAAATCTATGATTGTTTAACTAAAGATGGAACACTTGTAATAGAAGGTGTAGATCAAAAAGATTGTTGGAAAATGAAAGAGCTATTTGGAAAAGGTCAAGGATATAAAGATAATAAGGAAATATCAGAAAAAGATTACGAAGATATAGTTAATTCTGGATTTTCAAGGATAGAAAAGTTTAGAGTATTAATAAATGAGTATTATCAAACAGAAGAAGATTTAATGGCCTTATTATTAAAGGCTCCAATATTAGATGACTTTTCTGAAATTGAAGATTCTTTTGAAGGACATCTAAAAACAATAGATTCCAGACTGTTTAGCGAATATATTAGAAAATTTAAAACTGAAAAAGGGATACTACTTAAAAGAGTATTATATGGAATTGTAGCACAAAAATAATTTATGTGCTTGGGGATACAATATATATTTCTTGTATTTTTTGTATAAAAGTGGTAAACTATTAAAAATAAATATTGACTAATTTTATTTAGGTTTATAGAGTGTTAGAAGACCTTGTGACCGAATTCGTACAATAACGGAGTATGTTTGCTAAAAAGAGTGAAAAACGACCATTATACATTTTATATAAATGCTTATAATGTCAATATTATGGATAGATTTTATCATATAATTTATTAAGAAGAAAAAAGACTAATTGAAGAAAATAAAAAGGGGAAAATATGACACAAACTCAACAAACAGTATTAGCGTTATCAGTATATGCAATATGGCTAACACTATTATATATAAGAATATTTGATAAAACACTAAAAAATATGTATTATCAATAGGTGTACTATTAGTATTTTGGATGATAGTAAGAATGACTAGACCATATACAACAGGCAAAATAAATGAGATTTTTTGGTATCTATATTACATACCATTATTGTTAATACCAACATTTTATTATAATTGCAGTAATTATTTAATGAATAGTAAAAATAAAAAAAGAAGAATTACGACAATAATTATATCAATAATATTATTTTTATTAGTAATTACAAACGGTTTACACAATATAGTATTTAAAATAGCCAATGATATTAGGGACAAATATAATTTATCCTGGTAGTTTAACTAGGTATCAATTTCAAAAAGATAAAGAAAAATTTTATATATATACTAAAAAGGAAAGAACTCTTAAACATTTAAATGGAGGAATAGTTGCAACAGACGATTTTCATATTGAAACAGAATCATGGTATGTATCAGATATCCAAAAATGTTATAGAAATGAGATTAAAGAAATTGCTAATATGCATGGGCTAAAAATTGAAGAGTCATATTCAGATCCTGCTATTTCATCAGGGGATGTTTCTAAGTATCATAAAATATATGGATTTATATTTGTAGATACAAAATTTGAAGACATAGATGCTATTGCAGAATGCTTGGTTGAATTAGATAAATTATTTGATTTTAATATAAATAATACATTAAAAAAATGAAACAGGAGGATATAATTATTTTAATGGACATAGTGCTTGCGTTAAAGCTGCAAAAAATAAAATAGAAAGAAATAAGTATGATGAGAAATATTACAAAAAAGAAATAATTCAAACAATGAACAAATACAAAGATAAATTTAATAATTAAAAGAAAAATATTGAACTTAATAGTAAGAAATTTATTTCAAATATAGCTTTGTTTGTGATGATTAATAAGGAGTGGATTATGGAAGATGAAATTAAACGAATAATTCAAAATGCACAAAACCTAAGAAACCAAGGCTATTCTGATAAAAAATTGGCAGAGTTTGTACATACTGAATTAGGAAAATTAATTATATATAATAATAATTATAGTATTGGATTTGAATATGATTTAAGTCAAAATTTTGATGGACCAAAAAGTAAAACAAGTGAAATTAGACAATCAAATATATTGTCAAGAAAATCTAGTATACAATCAAGAGAGCAAGTTTGTAAAGGAATGGCAGAAATATATACAGCAATACTTACTAAGCTTGGAATAGATGCAAAGGTAGTTGCTGTACAATCTAAAGAAGAGGTTGAAGGAGAAGAAAGAGAAGATGGTTCTATTATTGATGTTCCAGGAATTTATACGGTAAGTTTTGATTCTGACTATGAAATTCAAATAGGAGAGAATGAAAAGAACAATCATAATCCAATTGGACATTATTATACCATTGTAAAACTTAATGAGGGAGAGTTTATCCAAGATTTTTTAACGGAAAAGACTTTAATAAGAATAAAAATAGGTGAAGTTCAGTTAGGCAATGATTTACCAGGATTTCATAGAAAAGAAGAGCATAGAGAAAGGACAAACTCACAAGTTAACAAAATATGTCCAGAATATGTTGACAAGATTCAAGAAGAAATGCGTAAATATATGCAAGGTAAAGATGATTCAGAAGTTTTTGATTTTGTATTTGAAAAATTAAAAGAGTACATTGACGACTTGGGATTTGAAGAAGCAAAGGATTTTGTTATGATGTATGCACAAAGTATTATTCCAAGTGGAATGATAAAAGAAGCTCCCATTCCTATAAATTTAGTAAAAGAAGATGAAGATAATTGCGAAGTTCTTTGTGTTTATAAATATGGAGATAATAATTATTTATTAAGAGGAGGAAAAACTTCAACAGATTTACCAATAGGTAAAATTGGTGTAGAAGAAATAGAAATGATAAATTCTGAAGGATTTGCACCCAGAAAATTAAATGATGCGAAACATATAGAAGAAATTATGCGAGGAAATGATTTACAATCAGCAGAACAAAGAAAAAAATCGTTTTTATCTCAAAGAAAAATAAATACACCAATTTGTATAGAAGCTGAAGAACAAACAGCGAAGGATCAGAGAACAATGGAACAACAAAATGAAGGACACAATAATTATGGAGAATAATTATAAGGAGGACAACAAAAGTGAAAGAAAATTATCCAAAGGCATATACAGAGATCTTAGAAATATTAAAATATATGCCGGAAAATGATGTTAATAAAATACCAAAGAAATTATTGGACATATTTGAATATAAAAAGGATACTAACTACAGTTTTATTATTGATAAAAATCAAGATTTTTCAAAATTAAAGATATTAGATGAAACTGAAGCTTCAGGAGTTCAAAAATTTAGAATAGGAAATCCAGTGCAAAGAATGGTATAAATATATATTAGTATTATCTAATATTATTTAGAATTATTTAATGTTGTTTAATTAGAAAAAATGAATTTTGTGACCTGGCTTGTGAAAAGGCATTTTTTATGCAAATAATTCATGGAAAATATTTGAAATAGAGGAGAAATTTGATATAATGCAGAAGATAAGAAAAAGAGGTGATTTTATGCCAAATGAAAAGAATGAAATTATTTTATTTGAAAATCAAGGAGTAAAATTAGAAGTAAATTTAAAAGATGAAACAGTATGGTTAAATAGAAAACAATTATCAAAATTATTTGAAAGAGATATAAAAACTATAGGTAAGCACATTAACAATGCTTTAAAAGAAGAATTAGCATATGATAATTCAGTTGTCGCAAAATTTGCGACAACTGCCTCAGATGGGAAAAATTACCAGGTTGAATATTATAATCTAGATATGATATTAAGTGTTGGATATAGAGTAAAATCTAATAAAGGTATTATTTTTAGACGTTGGGCAAATAAGGTATTAAAAGAATACACATTAAAAGGTTATGCAATCAATCAAAAAAGATTAGAATATTTAGAAAAAACAATAAAACTAATAGACATTGCAAATCGTATAGATGAAAGACTTGAAAATAATGATGCTAGAGAAATATTAAAGGTAATCGGTGAATATTCAAAAGCATTAGACTTATTAGATGATTATGACCATAAAACATTAAAAAAGATAGATGGAAAGGTTGATACAAGAAAAATAAACTATGATGAATGCATAAATATTATAAACAAACTCAGATTTAATGAAGAAAGCAACTTATTTGCAATTGAAAGAGATGAAGGTCTAAAATCAATTATAGGCAATATTTATCAATCCTTTGATAATCAAGAAATTTATAAAAGTATAGAAGAAAAAGCAGCAAATTTTTTATATCTAATTGTAAAGAACCATGTTTTTGTTGATGGAAATAAAAGAATTGCAGCGACACTATTTATATATTTCTTAAACTTCTATGGGATTTTATATAAAGAAAGTAGACAAGTAATTGATAACAATACTTTAACAGCTTTAACGTTATTAATTGCAGAATCAAATCCAAAAGAAAAAGATGTCATTATAGATTTAGTGATGAATTTTTTGAATGACTAATAGATAGACTTACCAAAAATGAAAGACAGCAGCAGCTAATTTTACAATTATAACATTTAAAAATACTATTAATAAATACATAAATCCGTGCATTGGAAATGTATATATAACTAACTTAAATAATTCACATATAAAAAAACTATTTAATACATTAGAAGATAAATCGGCATCTACAATAAAAAACGTTAAATCAGTATTGAGTATAGCTTTAGACTATGCAAAAGAAAAACAATTAATAAAGAGTAATCCCGCCAAAGGTTTCAAGTTACCTAAAAAGCTATTATTAAAAATAAATAAAGCAAAAAAATGTGACAAAAAAGTTTTGAATATTAATCAAATTAATACATTAATAAAAGCTAGTAAAGGGAGTAAAGTTTATATGCAAATATTATTTGCTACACTAATGGGATTACGAAGAGGAGAAATAAACGGATTAAAATATTCTGATGTAAATTTTATAAGTCAAAAATTAAAAGTTCAAAGACAACTGGGAATAAAGCCTAATACTAAAAGGAAGACTTTGAAGTAAAAACTTATACTAAACAAGAAGTTTGTTTAAAAACAAAAAATAGTTACAGATGTATAGATATACCAGACATATTATTTGAAGCAATAATTGAAGAACAAAAGAAATATGAAAAAAATAAAAGAAGGAGAATTAATTGCAAAACAACTCCTTTTATTGATGATAACTTTATATGTTGTTCAACACTTGGTCATTCCAGAAGTAAGGGATTTCATCAAAAATATTATGATAAATTACTAAAAGAAAATAATCTACCTAAAATAAGATTTCATGATTTAAGACATACATATGGTACAATATTATTAAAAGCAAATTTTGATGCAAAAGCTGTATCTAAAATATTGGGATATGCATCTGAAATTATAACAGTGGATGTATATTGCGATACTGAAGAAATTATATATGATTGTTTAGAAACTTTAGAACCATTTATAAATGAAATTGCTCCTACATCTAATGAAAGCATTAATGATTTATCACTAAATGAAGAATTAAATTGTGCATACAATAAAATGGAAAATATGCTACTAATGTAATATAAGTTATGTATAAATATAGAAAAAACAGGAAAACTTGAAGTTAACAAGATTTCTTGTTTTTTTATTTATTTGATGTTAAAATATATGCAATAAAAAATAAAAATGTTACTTTGTGTCGTACAGTATTATCCAGTAGTAACAAGTGTTACACGGTTTTTGAAAAAGTAAATTTGTGACTTTTATTCATGTAATTGCAAAAAGTTCACATACAACCAACCCAAAAAACACAAATTACACGAATTTTTTTAAAGATTACACGAATTTTATGGTTGTATATAGTCATAGTGCAAGTAACATAAGGGGGCAAAAATGTTTAAATTAGTATCAAATTACAAGCCAACAGGAGACCAACCTGGGGCAATAGAATACCTATCAAAGGGAATAGAAGAAGGCAAGAAATTCCAGACGCTTCTAGGAGTTACAGGCTCACGGAAAAACCTTCACAATGGCAAATATTATAAATAAAGTGCAAAAACCAACATTAGTACTCGCACACAATAAAACACTAGCAGGACAACTATATAGTGAATTCAAAGAATTTTTTCCAGAGAATGCAGTTGAGTATTTTGTAAGTTATTATGACTATTATCAACCAGAAAGTTATATACCCGCTTCTGATACATATATCGAGAAAGACTCATCAATAAATGATGAAATAGATAAGCTTCGCCATTCAGCAACTGCTTCGCTTTTTGAAACAAAAGATGTAATTATTGTAGCATCAGTTTCATGTATATATGGACTTCGGAGATCCAATAGACTACGAACATATGATTGTTTCATTAAGACCTGGAATGAAAAAAGAAAGAGATGAAGTATTAAAAAAATTAATTAACATGCAATATACTAGAAACGAATTAGATTTTAAACGTGGAACATTTAGAGCCAAAGGAGATATAGTAGAAATATATCCATCAGACCAAAATGAAAGCGCGATAAGAGTTGAATTCTGGGGAGATGAAATTGAAAAAATTTCAGAAATTAATCCATTAACTGGAAAAGTACAAGCACTAAGAAATCATGTTATGATATTTCCAAATTCTCATTATGTAACAACAAGTGATAAAATGCAAAGAGCTATAAAAACAATAGAAGAGGAATTAGAAGAAAGAGTAAAATTCTTTAAAGATAATAATAAGCTAATTGAAGCACAAAGAATCGAAGAAAGAACTAATTTTGATATAGAAATGATGAAAGAAACGGGCTTTTGCCAAGGAATAGAAAATTATTCAAGACATATAAGTGGCAGAGAACCTGGAAGTCCGCCATTTACGCTATTTGATTATTTCCCAAAAGACTTCTTAGTGTTAATAGATGAGTCTCATGCTACAATTCCTCAAGTAAGGGCAATGTATAATGGAGACCGTGCAAGAAAAGAATCTTTAGTAAATTATGGATTCAGACTTCCATCAGCATTTGACAACCGTCCATTAAAATTTGATGAATTCGAGCAAAGGTTAAATCAAGTTGTATTTGTTAGTGCTACTCCAGCAGATTATGAAAAAGAGCATTCTAAAGAAAATGTTGTAGAACAAATTATAAGACCAACAGGTTTATTAGACCCAGAAATAGAAGTAAAACCTGTAACAAATCAAATTGATGATTTGATAGAACAAATTAGACAAAGAGTTGAAAAAAAGCAAAGAGTTTTAGTTACTACACTTACTAAAAAAATGGCAGAAGATTTAACATCATATTTAGCAAGTTTGGACATTAAAGTTAGATATATGCATTCAGAAATAAAGGCACTAGAAAGAATGGAGATAATAAGAGACTTAAGACTTCGGAGAATTTGATGTACTAGTAGGAATAAACCTATTAAGAGAAGGGTTAGATATTCCAGAAGTATCGCTTGTTGCCATATTAGATGCAGATAAAGAAGGTTTCCTACGTTCAGAAAGGTCTCTTGTACAAACAATTGGTCGTGCAGCAAGAAATACAGAAGGAAAAGTAATAATGTATGCAGATGAACTAACAGATTCAATGGAAAAAGCAATACATGAAACTAATAGAAGACGTAAAATTCAAATGGAGTATAATAAAAAACATAATATTACACCACAAACAATACAAAAATCGGTAAGAGAAGCTATAAAAGCTACTACTGTAGAAAATGTACAAGGAAAATATAAATTAGACAAAAATGCAAGTATAGAAGAAATAATAACTAACCTTACAGATGAAATGCTAAAATATGCCGCTTCTATGGAATTTGAAAAAGCAGCAGAAATAAGAGATAAGATAAAAGAATTGGAAAATTTAAAGTAATAATAAAATATAACTCCTATGAAAAAATGCAAATATATATTGATAAATATTTATGCTTATATTATTTTTATAATATAATATGAATATATAAAAAGTGAGTATATCAATTTATTTGAAGAGTTAAAATTAGAATTAGATAAAATAGTTATTTAGTGAAAAAATATTATTAGTTTAAATAGATTTTGGAAAGAGCATTGTTATTTGAGGACATAAATGGCGAACTTAAAGTTTTTTAGAAAATGAAAATTTTAAGTTTGCCATTTAATAAAAATTCCCAAAAACAAACTATTGTTTTATTGCGAATTATGTAGTATAATAGAAGCGGAAAATTCAAAACAAGGGGGCACATTATGAATAATACAATAAAAATAAAAGGTGCAAAAGAACATAATTTAAAAAATATAGATTTAGAAATACCAAGAGATAAATTAGTAGTAATAACAGGTTTATCAGGTTCAGGAAAATCATCTTTAGCATTTGATACACTCTATGCAGAAGGGCAAAGAAGATATGTAGAAAGTTTATCTTCATATGCCCGTCAATTTTTAGGGTTAATGGAGAAACCAGATGTTGAGTTAATTGAAGGACTATCACCTGCAATATCAATAGACCAAAAAACAACATCAAAAAATCCACGTTCTACGGTAGGAACAGTAACAGAAATATATGATTATATTCGTTTACTATATGCAAGAATTGGAATTCCATATTGTCCCAAATGTGGTAAGAAGATAGAAAAACAGTCAATAGACCAAATTATAGATACAATTATGCAGCAAGAAGCGGGAACTAAAATACAAGTACTATCTCCTGTAATTCGAGGACGAAAAGGCGAATTTACTAAGTTACTTGAAGGATTTCAAAAAGAAGGGTTTGTTCGTGCTATGGTAGATGGAGAAGTGGCTGAACTAACAGATGACTTACAAATAGACCGTAAAAAGAAACATAATATAGATATAATAGTAGATAGATTAGTAATAAAAGAAGACATTAGAAGTAGACTTACAGAATCTGTTGAAATTGCATTAAAACATGCGGAAAACATAGTAAAAATAGATATAGTAGGAAAAGGTCAAAAACTCTTTAGTCAAAACTATGCATGTCCAGATTGCGGAATTAGTTTTCCGGAACTTTCTCCTAGAATGTTTTCTTTTAATAATCCATTTGGAGCATGTCCATCTTGTACAGGAATTGGATATCTAATGAAAATGGATGAAGACCTAATTATTCCCGATAAAAATAAAACATTATATGATGGTGTAAAAGCTTTTGGCGCAAGCACCATGAAAAAAGGCGACACTATGGCAAAAATGTATTTTGAAAGTATAGCTAAACATTATAATGTTGATATTTCAAAACCGATCAAGGACCTTCCTCGTGAGTTTTTAAACAAAATACTTTATGGAACTGGCGAAGAAAAAATTGATTTTCAGTATGAATCACCATCAGGTGTTAGAAAATATACAGCTGCATTTGAAGGAGTAATTCCAACTTTAACTAGACGTCATAATGAAACAAAATCTCAAGGAATGAGAGACTTTTATGAAATGTATATGAGTAATTCAGATTGTGATGAATGCCATGGAGCAAGACTAAAAAAAGAAGTTCTAGCAGTTCGTGTTGGAGGGAAAAATATAAACGAACTAACAGCAATGCCAATTAACAAAATGAAGGATTTCTTAAACAAGCTAGATCTTAATAAAAAAGAAGCAATGATTGCAGACCAGATATTAAAAGAAACAGATAAAAGGTTACAATTCCTAATAGATGTTGGACTTGAATATTTAACATTGTCAAGAAACAGCGGAACATTATCTGGTGGAGAAGCACAACGTATTCGTTTAGCAACTCAAATAGGTTCAGGATTAACAGGGGTATTATACATTTTAGATGAGCCAAGTATTGGACTTCATCAAAGGGATAATAGCAAGCTAATTGCAACACTAAAGAAATTAAGAGATTTAGGAAATACACTTATAGTTGTAGAACATGATGAAGATACTATGTATGCTGCAGATCAAGTAATAGATATAGGACCAGGCGCTGGAGTTCATGGCGGAAAAGTTATGGCACAAGGAACAGCAGAAGAAATAAAACTTATAAGTGACTCCATTACAGGGCAATATTTAAGTGGCAGGAAACAAATTCCTGTACCTAAAAAAAGGAGGAAGCCTGTTAAAGGCAAAGCAATTGAAGTAATTGGTGCGTCAGAGCATAATTTAAAAAATGTTAATGTGAAATTTCCACTTGGTGTATTTACATGTGTTACAGGTGTATCTGGATCCGGAAAAAGTACTCTAGTAAATGAAGTATTATATAAAACAATTGCCAAGGAATTAAATGGTTCAAATGAAAAACCAGGAAAGTGTAAACAAATAAAAGGGTTAGAAAATATCGATAAAATAATTAATATAGACCAATCTCCTATTGGACGAACACCTCGTTCAAACCCTGCAACATATACAGGTGTATTCGATATTATACGTGATATTTTTGCAGGAACAAATGAAGCTAAAATGCGTGGATATCAAAAAGGAAGATTCAGCTTTAACGTACCAGGAGGAAGATGTGAAAGCTGTAATGGAGATGGACTTTTAAAAATAGAAATGCATTTTTTACCAGATATATATGTTCCTTGCGAAGTCTGTAAAGGAAAAAGATACAATCATGAAACACTAGAAGTAAAATATAAAGGAAAAACAATTGCTGATGTATTAAATATGACAGTAGAAGAAGCTCTTGAATTTTTTAAGAATATTCCTAAAATAAAGCAAAAAATTCAAACACTTTATGATGTAGGACTTGGTTATATTAAACTTGGACAACCGTCTACAACATTATCTGGAGGAGAAGCTCAAAGAGTAAAACTTGCAACAGAACTCTCAAAAAGAGCAACAGGCAAAACATTATATATTTTAGATGAGCCAACAACAGGACTTCATATAGCAGATGTTCATAAATTAGTAGATATTTTACAAAGATTAGTAGACACAGGAAATAGCATTATTGTAATTGAACACAATTTAGATTTAATAAAAACCTGTGACCACATAATAGATTTAGGACCAGAAGGCGGAGAAGGTGGAGGACAAGTTATAGCAATTGGTACTCCTGAGCAAGTTGTAAGAAATGAACAAAGCTATACCGGAGAATTTTTAAAAAAATACCTAGATAAATAGAATTTGAATTACTGAGTTTAAATATATAAAGGAAAATTGGTTACTATAAAATAGTAGCCAATTTTTTTAAATGATTATAAAATTTTAATATAGATATTAATTAGTCACAATTTTTGCTGTTATTATTGTTTTGATTATTTTTGTTATTGTTTTGTTTATTTTGATTATTTTTATTATTTTTGTTGTTCTTTTCTGACATATCAGACACCTCCATTCATGATACGTGATAACTATATTTTGTTTCAAATTTTTAAAAATATACTAGTTGTTTTAAAAAAATTTTTGTTATATAATAATTTATGGCATGATTGACAAATAAAAAAAATGAACATAATATATAAAAGAACATGTTTTAGGAGGTAATTATATTGAGTTATAAAAATGAAAGATTAGAAGAATTTAATCAGTACATATCAGGCAAAAAAGTAGCAATTATAGGTATGGGAGTAAGTAATCTTCCATTATTAGATTATTTTGCAAGTTTAGGAACAAATGTAACAGTATTTGATAATAAAGAAATAGACAAAATAGATAAAAATGTAATAGATAAAGTATCAAACCTTTGTATGGGAATGTCATTTGGAAAAGATTATCTTTCAAAACTTCATGGATTTGATGTTATATTCCGTTCACCAAGTTGTAGACCAGATACAAAAGAATTAATAGAAGAAGAAAAAAATGGTGCAATTATTACATCTGAAATAGAGATGTTAATGAAATTATGTCCATGTAAGGTAATTGGTGTTACAGGAAGCGATGGAAAAACAACTACAACAAGTTTGATTTATGAGATTTTAAAAGAAAAAGGTTATAATTGTTATTTAGGAGGAAACATTGGAATTCCCTTATTTACAAAAGTAAAAGAAATGACCAAAGAAGACATTGTTGTTTTAGAATTAAGCAGTTTTCAACTAATGGATATGGATATTAGCCCAAATATTAGTGTAGTTACTAATATATCTCCAAACCATTTAGATATACATAAATGTTATGAGGAATATATAGAATCAAAAGCTAATATTTTTAAACATCAAAATGAAAATGACATTTTAGTGTTAAACTATGATAATGATATTACAAGAAATTTTGCAGATAGGGCAAATGGAAAAGTAATTTTCTTCAGTAGTAAGGAAAAATTAGATAATGGTATTATTTATGATGATGGAATAATAAAGTCTTGCCAAGATAGTATAAGAAGACATATAGTTAGCTCTAAAAATATAATCTTAAGAGGAGTTCACAATTGTGAGAACATTTGTGCTGCAATTGCGGCAACCGCTTCTTTAGTAGATATAGATACACAAATAAAAGCGATTACAAAATTTAAAGGCGTAGAACATAGACTAGAATTTATAAAAGAAATAGACGGAGTAAAATGGTATAATGATTCAATCGCATCAAGTCCTACAAGAACAATAGCAGGATTAAAATCATTTGATGAAAAAATAGTTCTAATTGCAGGTGGATATGATAAACACTTAGACTATACACCAATTGCAAAACCAATTATAGAAAACGTTAGTTCTTTAATATTGATAGGGGCAACATCAAAAAAGATTTTTTCAGCAGTAAGTCAAGAACTAGAAGAAGAGGGAAAAACTTTAGATATCTATCAATGTGAAAGTTTAGAAGAAACAGTACAAACCGCTTATAGAGTTGCAAAAAAAGGAGAAATTGTTTTATTCTCGCCAGCAAGTGCTAGTTTTGATATGTTTAAGAACTTTGCAGAAAGAGGAAATAAATTTAAAGATTTGGTAAACAAAATGAATTAGAATAAAATATATAGGAAAACATGTTTATAATAAAGTTAATGGTGAGTATGTAAATTTGATTATAGATTAACAAATCACCTTTAAAATATTGATATTAAATAAAAAAATAGGAGGTAATAGTAATGGAATATATTATTGGAGGTTTTATTGTAGGTGTATTTATAGTAGTAGTATTTTTCTTTTTAAAAAAGGAGAATCAAAAATTAGAGGAAATGGTTGCTAATTTAAATGAAGAGCAAAAAAATGAATTATCATTAACAGATGTTAAATTTATTGAGGGAAAAAATGATGAGTGGATTCAAAATGGTATGATCGGAGAAATGGTAGATAAAGGAAACAAATTTGCAATTAAAGTTTTATGGCATAATAGAGTTATTCAAAATGCTACATATGATCAAATACAATATGGAGATACTTCATTATCTAAAGAAGAGGTAGAAAAAAATGGTTTAAGAGTTGGAGATTTTGTTAAAGTATATATTGCTCCTGCTAAAACATCTGGAAGTTTTAAAATAATCTTATAATAAAAAATTTTTTAAGATAACTAGAGGAGAAAAATTGTATGAATAAAGAAAACGAGATAATAGAAAAAATGATTAAAAAATACAATTTGGACTTGGGTAATGATTATATTTATGTGGGAGCTACAATAATTAAAAGAAGCGATTTTCCACAAAGTACTGAAATTTTTTATTGTGAAGATGGTTTTAATGACGAAGAAGGAATACCATATATAATGCAATCAATCGTTCCAAAAGGAATATTTAATAGAGATAGAATGATAGTTTTTTACACAAAAAATTTACAAAGATATGTAATTCCAATAGATGGAGAAAACTTTACTTTAATAGGAAATGATATACCGGAAAATGTAAAAAATATTAATTATAGTAAAGCTAAAAAAATAGTACATAGAAAAGCATTAGAGCTAAAAAAAGAGCCAGAAAAATTGTCTAAAGAAGATACAGATAATTTATATGAAAAATATATAAAACATTATAAAAAAGGTAGATTGTTATTAGCTGGAATTTTAATATCAATTATATGGTTATTTGCAATTTTTTTTAGTATGGGTAATATATTTATTAAAACCGGATATATTAATGATTTTTTTACAATGGCAGTTTTAATTGGCGGTGCTATTTTAAGTATTATTGGAATAATATTTATTATCCGATTTTTCATTAAAATACCAGCAAGAAGATTAAAAAGTTTTGCATATAAAAGTGATTTCTTGGTAATGAATTATAAAAAAGGTATAAATATTAAAGGATTAAACGAAAGTTATATTTATGGTCTGACATATGATGAGGAAAATTACAAACTTATGTCATACGGAATTCCACCTTATGATGTTGCATTTATTGAAAATGTAGAATATTTTGAAATAGTAAGTAGATATTCAAAGAATAGGAATCCTAAAAATTCAGATATTTGTTTATTTATGAGAAAAGAAAAGTAAAAACAGAAATATTAAGATAGTGAGGAAGAATAAATTGTAACCAATATAATATATAACGCATAAAATATTGTAATAAAAAATAGGAGGTAGAATAAAATTATGTATTACAATGATTATGAAGATTATATGAGGAATGTATTAGGTTATTGTCCAAACTGTCAAAATTCAAGAAGTCCATATGATAATAGTTATGAACAAAATTTTTATGGTTCTATGCCAAATACATATACAAATGATCGTGGTATGCAATTACAAGATAATATAGAAGATTTATATCCGGACATTTATAAAATAATTTTTCCAATGGTATGCAAAGTTTGCCAAAATAATACAAGACCAATTACAAACCAGCTTGTTGATGAAATGACTATGGAGATTTATAACAACATAGAAGCGGATAATATTAATATTGTTAATGTAAATATAGAAACTCGTTCTAGTGATAACAAAAATGATTTGAAAACTCAAAAACAAACTGTAAAGAGTTCTGAAGATAGAACAGTATCAGGTTCATCAGAAGAAAGAATAGAAAATAGAATTACTGAAGAAACAAGACAAAGAAGACCAAATAATCCATTACTTAGAGACTTAATTAGAATTCTTATTTTAGAAAGATTATTTGGAGGATTTAGACCACCAAGACCACCTGTAAGACCTCCATTTCCAGGTCCAGGAATGCCAGGAAGACCTCCAATGAGACCTAGATATCAATCTGAATATGAAGCGGATGTAACGACGAATATGTATGGATATGATAACTTTTTAAAATTTTAAAAAATTTAGAAGATATGCAAGATATAACCTTGTATATCTTTTTCTTATTTGAACACAATAAAATTAGAGTTTAAAAACAAAATAAAATAAGATTTAAATTTTGCTTTTGGACTCTGGTTTATAGGTTATCCAAAACGAAAACCTAAATTTTGTACTAAAGGTGGACTTTGAAAATGAAAGTTAAAGATTGTATGTGTCATGATGTAAAATTTGTAACTCCAAATACAAGTGTTTGCGATTGTGCAAAATTAATGTCCGATAATAATATTGGATGTGTTCCTGTTTGTGATGAAAACAATAAAGTAGTTGGACTCATAACAGATAGAGATGTTATTTTACGAACAGTTGCTTGCAACAAAGATTCTGCATCAACTAAAGTTAGTGACATTATGACTTGTAATGTTTGCACATGTAATGCTGATGCAAATATAGAAGAAGCAGAAAAACTAATGTCCCAAAATGCAATCAGAAGAATACCTGTAATTGAAAATAATAAAATTATTGGTATTTTAACATTAGGAGATTTAGCTCAAAATGAGCAAATAAATAGTCAAAATGTATGTAATGTTTTAGAAAGCATTTGTGATTGCAATACAAAAAATAACAAGTAAAGTAATATTTTTATTAAGTTAACTTATAAGGACTTTCTATATATAAAAGGTCCTTATAAAATATTATTTATAGAATATATAAAAAAATACTAGAATAAAAACCATATTTTTACATAAAATAGTAATAAGATGTTTTGAATTTGTATTTATTAGAATTAAATTTTAAATAAATAAAGTACTAGAGAAAAGATTGGAGATTTACATATGGTTTTTGATATGAATTATTGGAGTAAAGTAACTAGAAAATTACTTATATTAATTTTCACAATTATTGGTATCTATCTTGGGTTTAAACTGGCTGTATTTTATCTTCCATTTTTAATTGCTTTTTTATTATCTCTATTAATAGAACCTAGCATACGTTTTTTAATGAAAAAAATTAAGCTAAAAAGAAAGACAAGCGCTATTTTAGTTTTTGCAATTGTTATTTCTATTATTACAGGATTAGTTGCTTGGGGAGTTGCAACATTAATTCAGGAAGCTTCAAATATGTTAAATGGTTTAAATGGATATTTTGAGAAAGCTTATTTACAGGTTCAAAACATAAATTCTTATTTTGAAATAAGCAAAATACAAATTTCAGATGAAGTAAAGCAAGTTATACAGAATTCAACTGGTGACTTTTTGGCAGAAATATCAGTTTTAGTAAAAAATGCATTAACAAAGATATTAAATACAATAACATCTCTTCCAACAATTGGATTTTATGTTGTAATATGTGTGTTATCATTATATTTCATTTGTACAGATAAAATATATATGCTTGATCAACTCGAACATCATCTGCCAGAGACTTGGGTAAAAAGACTTGCAAAACATATAAGAGAACTTGCAAGAGCATTAGGATGTTTTTTAAAAGCAGAAAGTATACTAATAATTGTTTCTTTTGTAATATCTTTAATTGGATTATATATTTTTAAAATTGTAGGTTTAAATGTACAATATCCACTTATGGCAGCCTTAGGAATTGGATTTGTAGATGCACTTCCTATTTTTGGTTCTGGAACAGTAATGCTTCCATGGGCATTAATTACAGCTTGTAACGGAGACTATCGCTTAGCTATAAGTATTTTTGTATTATGGGTATTTATGTCTATAGTAAGACAGGTAATAGAGCCAAAAGTTGTAAGTGGTCAAATTGGAATACATCCAATTTTTACTTTAATAGCTATGTACACAGGATTTAGATTTATAGGAGTTATTGGAATGTTAATAGGTCCTGTAATTCTTATAGTACTTAAAGATATTTTTTCCACTTTAATAGATAAAGGAGTTATGAAAGCAATTTTTGATAGAGAATAAAAAATGTATACTTTTACAATAAGTATACATTTTTTTAGATTTATAAAACAGTAGATGTTGGAACATAAGTTTCGTCTGGTGGATAAACATATTCATCGTTAGGTTTATTTACTTGTTTGATATTAGTTATTTTTATCACAGGTATTTCTCCATGATAATCACCCTTTGTTATTTCACCTTCAATTTCTACCCAAGAATTATCAGTAAAATTTTTAGCAAGGTTTGTTTGACACAAAAAACCAACAACCACAGTTTGAAAATCAGAGCTAATAATCATATTTCTACCTAAAACAAATTGGTCATCAGAAAAGTCATAAATACGATAAACAAAACCAGAGTATTTAATTTTTTGACCAACATATAAATCTAAATTATTATGAACTTCATCTAAAACATTTGTATAATTTCTTGAATTAATTTCATTTATAGAACCTTTTTTAAATTCATCATTAACATGACTTTTAAAAATTCCATTTCCGAAAATTTTATAAATTGAAAAACCACATAAAATAAGTATAATAACACATAAAAAAGTAACAATATATTTTAACAATTTGTTTCCGTTTAATTTGAAATTATATATAAACATTTAAAAACCCTCTTTCTTATTGATTAATAAATAATATGTTAAAAACGAGAAAATATGAAAAAAATATATTATATAAAAAAATTACTTGCTAAAATTAGTAAAGAGTGATATATTACAGTGGAAAAATATAAATGGTAAATTTACATAAGATAGAAGGAGAGAAAGTAAATGGGAATATTTAGCAAAGTTTTTAAATCTTATAGTGAAAAAGAAGTAAAGAGAGTTATGCCAATTGTAGACAAAATCAACGCGTTAGAAGATGAAACTCGCAAACTATCAGACGAAGAATTAAGAAATAAAACAGATGAATTCAAAAAGCAATTATCAGAAGGGAAAACACTAGATGATATTTTACCAGAAGCATTTGCTGTAGTAAGAGAAGCATCAAGAAGAGTATTAGGAATGAGACATTTCGATGTTCAATTAATAGGTGGAATTATTTTGCATCAAGGTAGAATTGCTGAAATGAAAACAGGTGAAGGAAAAACTTTAGTTGCAACACTTCCAGCATACTTAAATGCACTATCAGGCGAAGGAGTACATGTAATTACAGTAAATGATTACTTAGCAAAAAGAGATAGTGAATGGATGGGAAAAGTATATAGATTTTTAGGCTTAACAGTTGGCTTAATTATAAATGGAATGAATCCAAAACAAAAGCAAGATGCATATAATTGTGATATAACATATGGAACAAACAACGAATTTGGATTCGACTATTTAAGAGATAACATGGTTATATATAAAAATCAATTAGTACAAAGAAAATTACATTATGCAATTGTCGATGAAATTGATAGTATTTTAATAGATGAAGCACGTACACCATTAATTATTTCTGGTAGAGCAAATGCATCATCTAACTTATATCAAAAAGCAGATAGATTTGTTCGCAAACTTACTCCAAAAGTAATAGTTGAAGAAGATGTAAAAGATTTTGAACAAGCAGAAGATAATGAAAAATATGATTATATTGTTGATTTAAAAGCAAAATCAGCTACACTTACTCAAAAAGGAATAAAAAAGGCTGAAGAAGAATTTGGTTTACAAAATTTCAATGATTTAGAGAATTCCGAATTAGTTCATAATGTTAACCAAGCATTAAGAGCACATGGAATAATGAAAAAAGATATAGATTACATTGTAAAAGATGGAGAAGTATTAATTGTAGATGAATTTACAGGAAGAATTATGTATGGTAGAAGATACAATAATGGACTACATCAAGCAATTGAAGCTAAAGAAAAAGTTAAAATTGCTGATGAATCAAAAACTTTAGCTACAATCACATTCCAAAACTACTTTAGAATGTATGAAAAACTATCTGGTATGACTGGTACTGCTATGACAGAAGAAGCAGAATTCCAAGAAATATACAAATTAGATGTAATAGAAATTCCAACAAATAAAGAAATGATAAGAATTGATAAACCAGATGTTATATACAAAAATGAAGATGCAAAATTCAGAGCAGTTATTGAAGATATAAAGGAAAGCCATAAAAAAGGTCAACCAGTCTTAGTTGGTACAGTTTCAATTAGTAAATCTGAAAAATTAAGTAATTTACTAAATAAAGAAGGAATACCACATGTTGTATTAAATGCGAAATTCCATGAAAAAGAAGCCGAAATAGTTGCACAAGCTGGTAAACTTGGAGCTGTAACAATTGCAACAAACATGGCTGGTCGTGGTACAGATATTATGCTTGGTGGTAACAGTGAATATTTAGCAAAACAAGAAATGAAAAAGCAAAAATATTCAGCAGAACAAATTGAACAAGCAACAGCATTTAATGAAACTGAAGATAAAGATGTATTAAGTGCAAGAGAAAAATTTAGAGAACTAGAAGCAAGATTTGAAAATGAAATAAAAGAAGAAAAAGAAAAAGTAATTGAAGCCGGTGGATTAAAAATTATAGGAACAGAAAGACACGAATCAAGAAGAATTGACAATCAGCTTCGTGGACGTAGTGGACGTCAAGGTGACCCAGGTGAATCAAAATTCTATATTGCATTAGATGATGATTTAATGAAAATTTTCGGTGGTAATGCAATATCTAAAGTATACAATACTCTAGGTGCAGATGAAGACATGCCAGTTGAAGCAAGAATAATTTCAAAAGCTGTTGAAACTGCTCAAAGAAAAGTTGAAGATAGAAACTTTAGTATAAGAAAACATGTATTACAATATGATGATGTTATGAATACACAAAGAGAAATTATCTATAAACAAAGAAGAGAAGTACTAGATGGTGAAAACCTAAAAGATAGCATTATAAAAATGATGGATTCAAGCATTGAAAATCTAGTTTTAGCTTATACACCAGATGTAAATAATGTAAACAAAGAAGCATTACTTCAAGATATTACAATGTCACTTGGAATTGAAGAAGTAGAAAGTTTAAAGGCAGATAAAATCAATCCTGAAGCAATAATATCAGAATTAAAAGAAAAGGTTAAGAAAATATATGATGATAAAGAAGCAGAATTTGGTAGTGAAGACTTAAGAGAACTTGAAAGAGTTGTAATGCTTAAAGTAGTAGACCAAAAATGGATGGATCATATCGACAATATGGATGAACTAAAAAATGGTATAGGACTTCGTGCTTATGGTCAAAAAGACCCTGTTGTACAATATCGTATTGAAGGATTTGAAATGTTTGACGAAATGATTGAAGACATTAAAAATGAAATTACAAAAATTATGCTTCATATCCGTAAAAAAGAAGGCGTAACAAGAACTAATACAGCTGAAATTACAAATGCAAGTTTAGAAGATGCAGCAATTAACTTAGTAGATGGAAACCTTTCAGAAAAAGAAGGTGGAATGAATAAGACTGTTGTAAATGAAGGACCAAAAGTTGGAAGAAATGATCCATGTCCTTGTGGTTCGGGGAAAAAATATAAAAATTGTTGTGGAAAGTAGCAAAAAATAAGGAAAAATTGAAATTTTAAAAGGTAACAAATTTGTTGTTTGTCACCCAATAAATAAAAATGTGGACAAAATCCATTGAAATTAAAGGATGTCAGCAAAATACAATTTGTTGACATCCTTTTTTGAGGAGGTATATATGTGTTGGCAATTATACTATTTAAAAATTATAAAAAATGAAAAGAGATTAGAGTTTGAAAGACAATTTGAAGATGGAGAATTAGATTTGATACACGAATGTAATCAAATTTTAGGAAATTTCAATTCTTTTTCAGATTATTACTCGATGTTAAAAAGTTCGTTACAAGAATTAAAAGAATATATATTGAGAGTTGAAGATTTTAAATTTAGATTTGTTTCTCCTATTGCGAATAAGAATGTGATTGTTGAAATTAATAGAAAATTTATAAATTTTGCGAGTATGTTTAAAACTTATTTAGATTACTATGAAGTACAAGTAAAACAAATATATGGTGTGGAATCTAAGGAATTAAAAGAATTTAAGAAAAAATGTTCTAAAATTTTTGATAAACATTTTGAATATAGATTTTTATATAACTTGAGACATTATTGTGTACATTATAAATTACCAATTACTAAGGTAAGTCAAAATATAGATGATAAACGTAGAATTTTTTATATAGAAAAAAAACGACTTAAGGAATGGAAAGGTTGGAAGCCAATTATAAAGTCAGATATTCAAAATTTGAATGAGGATATAGATATTAAATTATTTATAACAAAAATAGAAAAAATATTAAACGATTTAAATAGAGATATATCTTATTATAATACTAGTGAAGTTTTAGGTGCGATAAAGATAATGAAAAGATATGTTAAAACGTCTGAGACTCCATATATAGTAAATCAAATTAAAGATAAAGAGGGAAAGTCTAATTTTGAAATAAAAAATATGATGGACGATTATTTTTTAGCTACCAACAATATATTAAAGTTAGATATAATTTCTTGTGCAGTATATAATAAAGAGTATGGATTTCAATTTTTTGATCCTTTTAATATGATGTTTACAAAAGAGGAGAAAGAAAAGTTTGGATTAGAATAAAAATATTATGTAATAAGATAACTAAAAGTGTAGTAAAAAATGCTACACTTTTTTGTTGTAAAATTATAATGATCAATTAGAAAGGAAGATGATAAGATGATCAATATTAGAAAAAGGGGTAAAGTATATCAATATTGCTTTGAAGCAGGAAAGGTAAATGGAAAGAGAAAACAAATAACAAAAAGTGGCTTTAAGACAAAGAGTGAAGCATACATAGCGGGACAAAAAGCATACGACGAATTCATTAATGGAGCAACTAATGTAGAATTTAATATGTTGTATGGAGATTATTTAGATTATTGGATGAAAGAATATTTTGAAATAAACTATAAATATTCTACGGCAAAGAGATATAAAGAATCTTTTAGTAATATTAAAAAGGAATTAGGTAATTACAAGTTATCAGTTTTAACACCATATATTTTAAATCAGACGTTATTAAAGTTATATCAAACATCTGGTACAAGAGATGCATTAAGAAATTATCAAAAGGTTATTAAGAGTTCGTTGAGGGATGCAACTTACTATTTTGGATTTATTAAGAATAATCCAGCAGGTGATTTGGAGATACCTAGGGTATTATCATTTGAATTAAAAAAAACAATATAGGACACATCTATACTAAAGAAGAAATAGAAATAATTATAAATAGATTTAAGAATAACAAAGCTTTTGTATGTGCATTTTTAACAGCTTGTTATACAGGAATGAGAACTGGTGAAGTATTTGCTTTAACTTGGGATGATATTGATTTAGAAAATAGAATAATAAAAATTAATAAGACGGTTTATGCAAAAGATAAAGAAGAAAATGGCAGATGGTATTTAGGTACTGTTAAAACAATGGGGAGTCATAGAGAAATTTATATTTGTGATACTTTATATTCATTTTTATTGAAATATAAAGAATTACAAAATAATTATAAGAAAGAATTTGGTAAAAAGTATAAACATTATACTTTAGAAGAAGTTAAAAATAGGTATGGTAAGTTAGTAGAATATAAAATTATAAAAAGTAATTCTAAACGCAATAGAGTAGAAATGGTGTTTACTAAAAAAGATGGAACTTATTCAGGAACGGATATTATTAGATATCCACTTAGAATAATTCATCATGAATTAGGAATTCAATGTAGATTCTATGATTTAAGAGGGAGTTTTGCTACTATTTGTTTAAGAAATGGTTGTGAGGTAAAAGATATTGCAGAAGTATTAGGACATAAAAGAATAGAAACTACTAAGAAATACTATATTTATAGTACAGGACATGATAAGATATGTGTAATTAACAGACTGGAAAATGAAATAAATATTACAAATAATATATTGTAAAATATGGAAAAAAATTAGTACTTGTAGTATAATTAAAATAGATTTTGTATCGTTATAATTACGATACTTTTTTTTATTAAAGTAAAGGAGTGTGAACTATAGTGGGTGTTTCAACATGGTTCAATGAGTTTTGTAATAATATACGTTTTGATGAAACGGATTTAAGCAACTTGCGATATAGATATAAAAGGATTACAAGTAGGATTAATGAGGACTATTGGGGAATATCATCTGATTCATTACATAGTTTATATGTAGGATCATATGGTAGGGGTACCGCAACTCATCTAAGCGATATAGATATGTTAGTTATTCTTCCAAATTCTGTATATGAAAGAATTAATAAAACACAGGGAAATGTACAATCAAGTTTACTACAAGAAGTAAAAAGAGTATTGCAAAAGACTTATTCAACTTCGTATGTTAAAGCAGATGGTCAAGTTATAGGAATTAATTTTACAGATGGCATAAATTTTGAAATTGTTCCTTGTTTTGATTTAGGTAATGGAGAATATACTTATCCAGATACAAATAGTGGTGGCAGTTGGAAAAAAACAAATCCAAAGGCCGAAATTGATGAAATGAATAAATACAACAAATTAACAAATGGTAATCTAAAAAATTTATGTAAAATGGTTAGAGAATGGAAAGACGAACATAATGTAGATATTAGTGGCTATGCAATAGATACAATAGCCTATAATTTTATAAGGTACTATGAATATAAAGATAAAACATTTACTTACTATGATTGGATTACAAGAGATTTTTTTAAATATTTATCTGAACAATCAGAAGATAGTTATTTATTTGCACCGGGGAGTTACAATTATTTGAAAATTGGCTCAAAATTTAATTATAAAGCAGGAAATGCATACAAAAAAGCGCTAGAGGCTATAGGGGATGAAGAAAAATATCCAATAAGTGCAAAAAAAGAATGGAGGGAAATCTATGGAAGCAAATTCCCAAGTTGAAGTTTTAGAGGATCAAATTAGAGAGTGTTATGGAAGATTAGTTTGGACATATACAACACACCAAAAGTGTGTTGATATTTTAGAAAAGAAAGCAAGAGTAATAAAGCTATTAAAAATTATTTTAAATTCTATTTCTGCTACAGGGTTAATTTCGTATATTATTACTAACCAGAATTGGTTACCAATTATTACGATTCTTTTTACTACAGTAGCTTTATTTTTAGATATATATACTTTAAGTTATGATATTGATAAAGAAATTAATTCGCACATTGATATGATAAATAAACTATGGGATATTAGAGAATCTTATTTATCATTGTTAGTAGATATGAGAATAAATTCTATAGAAATAAAAGATATAAAAAGAAAAAGAGATGAACTTCAAGAAAGATTAAACAAAATTTATGAAGTAGGACCTAGAACTAATCCTAAAGCATATAGAATAGCAAGTGAAGCGCTTAAGATAAATGAAGATATGACTTTACATAATGAAGAAATAGATTTATTTTTACCAGATAACCTTAAAAGAAAAAATAAAGATAAGTAAATTATGTTTAGTGTATTTGATAAAAAATAAAAATATGATATACTAATATCGAGTGAACGGATGTGGACAATGTCCACAATATGTCCACGTTGGAGAAATACTTATAGTACAGGTAATATCATAAATACAAATAATATAGATGGTTACCTAGTCTGATAAATAAGGAAATACGAATAATACTATAAGTATAAATAGTATTGATAATATGGGAGCATCCACTACATGTGGTTCGGGTAAAAAGTATAAGAATTGCTGTGGAAAGTAGTATAAAATAAGGGAAAAGATGAATTAAAAAAAGGTAACAAATTTGTTGTTTGTCAACCAATAAATAAAAATGTGGACGAAATTCATTGAAATTAAAGGATGTCAACAAAATAAAATTTGTTGACATCTATTTTAATTTATAATGAAAAAGTCTGAGGTGAAATAATTATGGCAGTAAACATTGAATATTTTTTAAAGCAAAAGTATGATCAATATGGATTACAAGAAATGTTAAGAACAGAAGAATTATATAATGATATAAATAATAGATATTTAAAAAAACTATTTGCTATTCTACATCAAGAATTTAATCGTTTGTTTAGTTTTATGTATAAAAAAACAAATGGTCATTTTAATGCAAATGAGAGTAGAGAATTAGATGAATACATAAAACTGTATGAAGATATGAAATATGTATTAAAAGAAACACCATTATCTTTTGAAATCGATAAAAGCTATGGTTCTTTTATAGAAGAATGTAAAGGATTTCTGGTTTTAAGTGGAGGTAGTGAAATTCCTAAAGATTTAAAAAAGATTCAATTAATTGAATATGAACCAATATTTATAATGACGAGATCTGTAAAAATAGTAAATAGGATGGAAGAAAAACGATATCCTATTCATTTAATTGGCGAAGGTTCATACGCAAAAGTTTTTAAATATACAGATGAATTTTACAACAAGACTTTTGTAATAAAGCAGGCAAAAAAAGATTTAAATCAAAAGGAGATGGAAAGATTTAAAAAGGAATATCAAACTTTAAAAGAATTAAAATCCCCTTATATTTTAGAAGTATATAGTTATGATGAAGAGAAAAACGAATATTATGCAGAATATGCTGATCAGACTTTATATGATTTTATAAATAAGAATAATAATAACATAACAAACGATATAAGAATTAATATAGTGTATCAACTGTTTAAAGCTTTTTCTTATATTCATAGAAAAGGATATCTTCACAGGGATATCAGTTTAACTAATGTTTTATTAAAAAAATACGATGAAGTGATAATTGTAAAAATTTCAGATTTTGGTTTAGTAAAAGAAAAAAATAGTAATTTAACAAGTACAGATTCTGATGTAAAGGGCTCATTAAATGATAGCAATTTAGCTATTGTTGGTTTTAAGAATTATTCTATTGAATATGAAACATATGCACTAACAAGAGTTATATATTTTGTTATGACAGGTAAAACAAATCTAGAAAAAAATATTAATGAAAAATTAAAAGAGTTTGTATTAAAAGGTACAAATCATAATATTGATAGTCGTTTTAAAAGTATAAATGAAATGAAAGAATTCTTTAAACGAATAATTAATAACTAGGTGTAGTAAAAAATGCTACACTTTTTTTATGTTGTAAAATTATAATGATCAAAAGAAAGGAAGATGATAAGATGATCAATATTAGAAAAAGGGGTAAAGTATATCAATATTGTTTTGATGCAGGTAAAGTGAATGGTAAAAGAAAACAAATAACTAAATCAGGTTTTAAAACTAAAAACGAGGCATATATAGCAGGACAAAAAGCATACGATGAATTCATAAATGGAGTAACTAATATAGAGTGTAACATGTTATATGGAGATTATTTAGATTATTGGATGAAAGAATATTTTGAAATAAATTATAAGTATTCTACGGCAAAGAGATATAAAGAATCTTTTTGTAATATTAAAAGGGAATTAGGTAATTACAAATTATCAGTTTTAACACCATATATTCTAAATCAAGCGCTATTAAAGTTATATCAAACATCTGGCACAAGAGACGCATTAAGAAATTATCAAAAAGTAATTAAAAGTTCATTAAGAGATGCTACTTATTATTTTGGGTTTATTAAATATAATCCAGCAGCAGATTTACAAATACCCAGAGTATTATCATTTGAATTAAAAAAACAATGTAGGACATATTTATACTAATAAAGAGATAGAACTTATTTTAAATAGATTTAAAAACAATAAAGTATTTATATATTATTCGATTATAAAAATACACAAGATAATTATAAGAAACAATATGGTAAGAATTATAAAAAATATGTTTTAAAGGAAGTGAAAAATAAGTATGGTAAGTTAGTTGAATATAAAATTGTAGAAAATAATTCAAAAAACAATGAAGTAGATATGGTATTTACTAGAAAAGATGGAACATATTCTGGAACTGATATTGTTAAATATCCTTTTAAAATAATCCATCATGAATTAGGAATAAAATTTAGATTTTACGATTTAAGAGGAAGTTTTGCAACAATTAGTTTAAGAAATGGTTGTGAGATAAAAGATATTGCTGAAATATTAGGACATAATAGAATAGAAACTACTGAAAAGTATTATATTTCTAGTACAACTGAAGATAAGAAAAAGGTAACCGAAATATTTGAAAAAAATACGAATATTTAATTGTAAATATTTCTTAATTATAGTAAAATAATTTGAAATTAGTGTGTGCTTTGAGGTGTTTCAAATGTTTAAGTCATATTATAAATATAAAAAAATAAAATGGTTTAAAGACTATAAGGAAAAAGTTTTAAATTTGTAACATTGTTATTATAACAAAAGTCTAATGGAAATATTTGACTTAGATTCAAATATGGATTTATATTCTGTTAGTATTTATGATGTTGTTAACAATAATGATGTCAATAAACTTGTAAAAAAAATTTATCAATTAAAAAGAAATAAAAATTATAGTGTCGAGATTAGTTATAAGAAAAAATTTATTAAAGATATCAATTATATAAGACCAGAATTTGACCATACTGGTCATGGAATATTTGCAAAAATAAAATTTTTAAATGACAGTTTAATATCATATATCGATATGACTTGGTCTCAAATCAACAATGAGGAAGCAATCATAGAATACGAAATTCATTTAAAAAAATGTATAGATAGTTTTTCTATACTCTCTTTATAGCCAATTGTTGTCAGATAAAACTTGTTTTGTAATACTACTTAATTTTCCTAATTTATCTAGTTCTTTGATTTCTTCTTTACTATAAAATTTAGCATCTGCTAAGTCAGTTGCTGATTGTACTGAATTTTTATCATAATCTGCTGACCAGTAAATAATAATTCTATGTTCATCTGGCTTATTAATAATCTCATATGTTTTCAATTGTTTGATATTTGTGATTTCTAAACCTGTTTCTTCCATTATTTCTCTTTTTACAGTATCTTCCATTCTTTCAAATAATTCAACACCACCTCCAGGTGTAATTATCATTCCTTTATTAGGCTCTTTATTTCTAATTCCTAATAATAATTTGTTATTTGATTTTATCAGAACAGAGCAACCTACTCTTATATTATTCAAAATATCGCCTCCTTGTATAAAGAATATAATAAGAATTATATTTTGTCAATATATTTAAAATATGAAAAATATATGGTATAATTCAAAAAAGAAAGAAGTGATAATCATGGAAATATATTTAGATAATGCTGCAACAACAAAAATGGATAATAGAGTTTTTGAAGAAATGTTGCCGTACTTGAAAGAAAAGTATGGTAATCCATCATCGGCTTACAAAATAGGAAGAGATAATAAGGAAATAATTGAAAACGCAAGGAAAGAAGTGGCTTTAAATTTAAATGCAAATCCAAGTGAAATATATTTTACAAGTGGTGGAAGTGAATCTGATAATATGGCTTTGAAAGGAATTGCATTAGGAATAATTATAAACCTGTTATAGATATATTAGAAAACCTAGATAATACTTTGGATGAGATATTTAGAGGTCAAACTCTAAATGCATTATTCTTATATAAAATGAAGATAGGAATAAAATAGATATTTAGTGCATTAATGTGGAATAAACCTTATATTTAGAAAAATAAAAGTATGGAGGAAAGCTATGCCGAATTTTATTGATAATATATTAAGAGTATTTAATAAAATATTTAGAAACCAAAATACTCTTGAGGCATCACAAAGTGAGAAATTTCTTCAAAGTGTTTTGAAAGCTGGTGTTATTAGAGAGTATACAGATGGTTTAGAAAGAAAACTAAATTTGCAATATTTGGATAACCAATATGGAAAACAAATAGGAAACGGAAATAATACATACGATTTTGAACTTAAGAGCAAACTTACAGAACAACAAGTACTAGATTTAGCAAAAAAATTCTTTAGTAGTCTAGGCACAGATTTTGAAAAAAAGGCAGAGCCTGTAATAGATGGCAAAAGTACAAAATTTAAATTTATTACTGAACCTTATGGTCAAACTACTATAAATGGACAACCTCTTGGTCCTTCATTAAGAAATTTTGATGAAATTTTCTGCCCAATGCATGGTGATTTAAGAGACCTTTATAGTGTGGTTCATGAAGTTACACATTCAATGGATTTGGAAAAAGGAGAAACAGAAGCACGAACTATTTTTGGCGAAATAGCTCCTCAATGTATGGAAAGATTATTAGATGAGTTTTTATTAAATATGAGGGATACAGATATGCAAAAATATGGATTTGATAGAGATACAGTAATCCAAGATGTAAGACATAGAATAATTTCCACATTTTTGGACAGAAAAAACACAACTCGTATGCTTAATAGAGGTACATATTTTGATCGAATTGATAGAAAGGAAAAACCATATTCTTTTAAAGAAAAAAGAGAATTTTTAAGATATACTTTAGCACAGATGTATGCAACTGAATTAATGCAAATGCCTGAGAATAAGCGAGTAGATGTATTGCGAGAACTAATGAAAAATATTCAAGAAAATGACATGACATTATGTAGTAAATCTTTTGGAGTGGATTTGTTTAATAAAATAAAAATGCAAAATGTATTAAATAACGTGACTGAAAGTGTAAAAAGAAACGACCACATGATTGTAGAAAAAGAGACTATGGATAGAATATTAGGACAAGTAAAATTAGGAAAAGATTTTAAAGTGCAAGTTTTTAACCAGACAATTCATGTTTCATTGCAATCAAAAATTCCTTTTATATTAGTAACACCAGCACATATACAAGATGGGCAAACACTAATAGTAAATACAAATAACAATGAAACAACTAATCAAAATGAGTTATTTTTACAAGCAATGGGTGAAGTTAAAGATTTAAATAATTATTTAAAAGGTTCTGCACCAATACTTATTCCAATTTTACCTAGTTTAGGTCAAATACCGCCATATTATCAACAATTATCTGCAGACTGTTTTAAAAACGGAGAGAGACCAGACTTAGATATAGTTCAATGTATAAATTTAGCAAAGGAAATTATGAAAAAAGAGCATGGAGTAAACCTAAATGACAAAATTTTCTTAAATGGTTATTCAGCACCAGGAGTAGCAGCTCAAAGATTTGCATTGCTACACCCAGAATTAATAGATACGCTTTGTGTAGGTGGTGCAAGTGGTAGTATTCCAATTCCATCTTCACAATTAGATTATCCATTAGGTACAAAGAATTTTAGACAATTATTTGGACAAGATTTCAATGAGGAAGCATATAGAAAAATCACATTTAACTACTATGTAGGAGAATTGGAAACATTAACTGAAAGCCGTGATAGAAATAGAAAAGTTTATCCAATGCATGATATGAGTTATATGGAAAGAAGTGTTCCAAGTTTACAAGGTGAACAATATAGACAAATGTATGGTCAAGATATGTTTGCACGTGCTGATACTATTGTTAAGATATTACAAAAAGATGGTTATAAGATTAGTCATCAAGTTTTGCCAAACATTGCTCATAATGATAGAGAAGCTAATGATATAATGAAAAGATTTCCAAGTATTAAAGGTTCACATGGAATATTAAGTTTCAATGATGGAATAATAAGAAAATCATATAATAATATGATTCAAAGTAGAAATATACAAGAAAAAAATAATGATAAAGTTTTATAGTAATTTTGAACAAGATGAAGAAATTGGATATAAATATGATAAAGAAGAAATTGAACTTGCAGAAAATGAAGTAATACAATCATTAAAAGAAATTAAATATAATGTAAGTCAGTTTGAAAAAATGATAGAAATATTAAAGAAGTAAAAGGCTTTAATGTGGTTAAATTAAAACAATAGTTACATCAAAAATTATGTTAAGTTTGACAAATGACAAATAATATGCTACAATTAAAAACATATTTAAGAGTTTATCTAGGAAACGATATTCCGAGCGATAAAGGACAATTATTAATAAGTTAGTTGTTTACACGAAGTGAGATATAAAGTCTTGCAAAGGAGTCTTAAAAGATTCTTTTGTGAGGCTTTTTTTATATTAAGGAGTGATTTTAATGCAAAATATTATAATTAGAAATGTAAAAAAAGAAGATTTATGGTCAGTATCTAGTATTGTAGTTGAAGGCTGGAAAAGTGCATATAGGGGAATTATAGATGATGAATTTTTAGATAGTTTAAAGGTTGAGGATAATTACAATAAAAGACTTAAAGATTATCAAGAAAATGGATTTATAGTTTCTGAAATAGATAATGAAGTAGTAGGTTTTTGCAGATATACAGTTAATAATTTGTTTTCACAAGATGTAAAAGATATTGATTGCGAATTATGTGCAATATATGTAAAGCCTGATTTGAAAAGACAAGGAATAGGAAAAGAATTATTTAACTATGTTATTCAAGAGCAAAAGAAAAATAACAATAAAAATATGATATTATGGTGTTTGAAAGAAAACTATAATTCAAGAAAATTCTATGAAAAAATGGGTGGCATTTTATACGGAGAAAATGAAATTGAAAAAGGTGGAAAGAAGTATAAAGAAGTAGGATATAAATACGATTTAAGTAGATTATAAGGAGATTGATTATATATGGAAAACTATATTTTAAGAAAGTATGAAAATACTGATTATGAATTTGTATATGAAGTTAAGAAAAATGCTTATAAAAAATATGTAGAGCAATGCTGGGGAAAATGGAATGATATAGATCAAAAGAATAGATTTAAAGAATCTATGGAAAAGACATTTGATAGAACTTATATAATTATGTTTAATGATGAAAGAATTGGATTTTATCAAGGTCAAGTTGTAAATGAAAGAACATATTATATTGAAAATATATGTATTATTCTAGAATATCAAGGAAAAGGTATTGGAACAGAAATATTAAAGACAGTGATAAATGCACATTCTGATAAAAATATTGAAATACAATATTTTAAACAAAATCCAGTTGGAAATTTATATAAGAAACTTGGATTTGAACCTAATGGAGAAACAGAGTTTCATTATCAGATGATAAAAAGAAAAAATTAATGTGGGATTTATAAATGAATATCGTAGATATAATAGAAAAAGAAGTTAAAGAAAAAATTAATGAATATAAAACCATTTCAGAAGATCATTATGATTTTTGGAATGAACACATCAAATATGTTTACATTGAAAGCCAAAAATTAGCAGAGCAATATGGTGCTGATATTGAAATTGTAAAACTTGGGGCTTTGTTACATGATATTGCTTTGATTTGTAAGGTAGGAGATAGAAAAGACCATCATATAAATGGAAAAATATTGGCAGAAGAAATATTAAATAAATACAGTTATCCCAAAGAAAAAATGGACAGGGTATTAAGCTGCGTTTATAATCATAGAAGTAGTAAAAATGCAACCAATATTGAAGATTTATGTGTTGCAGATGCTGATATTATTGCTCATTTTGATAATATTCCAATGCTATTTAATTCTGCATACAATAGAAACAAAGTTAGTCTTAATGAGGTAAGAAACTGGTTAAAAGAATGTTTTGAAAAAGATTATAACGATTTGAGCGATAAGACCAAAGAAAGTTATAAAGAACAATATAGATTGATATGTAAAATTGTTTTGGGAGAGGATATATAATGAATGAAATAGAAATAAGAGAAATTAAAGATATAGAAATGAATGATTGCTTAAATTTAGTTTGGAAAACATTTTTAGAATTTGAAGCTCCAGATTATACACAAGAAGGTATTGAGGAATTTAAAAAATCAATTTTTGATAACGAATGGATAAAACAAAGAAGATTTATAGGTGCATTTGAGAATAACAAGTTAATAGGAATGATTGCAACCAAAAATAGTAATCATATTGCACTATTCTTTGTTGATGGAAATTATCATAAAAGAGGAATTGGAAGAAAGTTATATCAATATGCAGTTAAACAAAATAATAAAGGGTATTTTACAGTTAATTCTTCTCCGTATGCTCACGAAGTATATACGCATTTAGGTTTTGAAGATACTGATGAAAAACAAAGTGTAAATGGATTGATTTTTTATCCTATGAAAAATGAAAAAATAAATTAGAATTAAAGGAGATGTTTATATTGGTAAACGAAGCAATAAAAGAAATAACAAATTATAATGAATTGAAAGAATCTTTAGAAATTATTATAAAAACTTATAAAGATAGAGATGAAAAAATGAATTTAAGTAATGAAAATAATCACAGACATTCTAGCATGACATACGAAGAACTAAAAGAAAGATTTGATAATGGAATAAAATGGAATATAAAATAAAGTAGTGTAAGGAGGAAAAATAATGTATAAAAAAATTGAAAGAGATAATAAAATATTTAATTCAGAAGAATTTTTGAAAGATAAATATAAATTTAATATAGTTACTAAAATTTTAACTGGAGATGAAGTGTTATTATATAGTGATGAGGAAAACTATTTCTTTGCACGAAATCGTGAGGGAAAACCTACTTGGATTTGGACAAAGGATAATTTAAATGATAAAAAAATACTAGAAGAAATTATAGATGTTATGAGTTTATACTTAACAGATTTAAAATATGATCAATTCACTTGTAAAAAAGAATTATATGATTACATATTGCAAAATAATTATCAAAAACTAAACAAAGAAGATTATTTTGAACTAGGATTTTTAATTTGCAATGGTGTTAAAGATGTAAAAAAAGTAGACGGTAATATGCAAAAAGCAACAAAAGACGAGGTGGATATAGTTGCAGAATTTGTTTTTAAATTTTTAGACTTTATGAAGGTTACACTAAAAGAAAACGACGAAGTTACTTTTGAAAAAGCAAAGAAAGAAACAGAAGATTTAATCGAAAAAGAGGTACTATATACATGGAAAAATAAAGATGGCAAAATCGTTTGTATTGCTAAATATGATGTGGTAAATGGTACAGCAAGAATAGGTCATGTATATGCTTTAGAAGATGAAAGAGGAAAAGGTTATGCTGCAAATTTAATACATGATTTAACAAAATTAATATTAGACAAAAATATACAACCATTACTATATACAGATTATAGTTATCCAGCATCAAATAAAGCTTATATAAATGCTGGATATGATGATAAAGGAATCTTAATTAATTTTTCTTGCTCAAGGGATAAAAATGAAACTATATAAATAAAATATTTTTACATTTTGGCTAGGGTAAAACCTAGCTTATTTTTCACTCTTTTTTCGGCTATAAAGCTTATTATTGCGTTGGTTGGAGGGGTTGCAATTAATAAAATGTATGATATAATGAACGAAATAATATTGTAATTTTTATAAGTGAGGGATAGATAAATAATGAAAAGATATTTAGATTTAAATGACAGGGCTTTTAATGCAATAAAAAACGGTACTAAAAGAATATAGATAAGAGCAAATACAGGTGATAATGATTTCAGTAAATATGAAATTGGGGATATTATTATATTTAAAAATAGTGAAAATAGAACGATTAATTGCAAAATAAAAGAAATTAACAAATATGATAGTATTGAAAATTTATTAATGCAAGAAGGAACTAGATATACATTATCATCAACAAATGATTATAACGAAGGAATAAAATCAATAAATAGTTTTAATGGATATGCGGAAGCAATTAAGGTAAGTGGAGTTTATGCAATACATATAAAATACTTATATTGCGATGACGAAATATGGCAAGAGCTATATAATAAAGCATTAGAAAAGCAAAAACTATGTGATTTATCTAATAAATTTTTTGATGCTGGTGGAGTTGCTGCAGCAATATTAACTGAAAATGGAAATATTTATACTGGAGTTTGTATAGATACTTCTTGTAGTCTAGGAATGTGTGCTGAAAGAAACGCAATTAGTACAATGATTACTAACGGAGAATTTGAAATTGCAAAAGTTGTATGTATAGGCTCTGATGGAAAAACAATGATGCCTTGCGGTGCATGTATGGAGTATATGATGCAATTAAGCGAAGATAGTGAAAACATTGAAATATTAAAAAAGTTAGAAAACAATGATTGTGTTAAATTAAAAGAATTAATCCCTGTTTGGTGGGGAAAAGCAAAATTATAAAATGAAGGCGAAAAAATATGGAAGTAAATTTAGATAATTTAATTATTAGAAACGCAACAATAAATGATATAAAGCAAATTGCGACAATAAAAGTAAATGGCTGGAAAAGTGCATATTTGGATATTATAGATAACAGTTATCTTGAAAGTATGTCAATAAATGAACAAGTAGATAAATATACTAATTCGTATTCATTAAAAAATGTTTTCGTTGCTGTATTAAATAATGAAGTAGTAGGTTTTTGTAGAGTGTATGATTATGATAAATCCGAATTTGAAGATAAGAAAATTGATTGCGAGATTAAAGAAATATATATAAGACCTGATATAAAAAGAATGGGAATTGGTAGTATATTATTTAATTATGTTTTAGATTATTTTAGAAATAGGAATAAGAAAAAACTTTATTTAGGTGTATTTGAGAGTAATTACAAATCAAGAAAATTTTATGAAAAAATGGGTGGAACACTTTGGAAAGATGGATATTTAGAAATAAATGGGATTAAATATCCAACAGTATCTTACTTATACGAATTATAAGATAGGTGGTATTTATGAATAAAGAAAATATTATAGAAAAAGTAAAACAATACATATCTCAAAATTATAATTGCAATGTTGAAGAATTAGATAAACCTGGGCTAAATATTATAAAAAATAACGAAGAAAACAAACTAAAATATTACTATTTTATGATTTAGTTTTAGTATCTTCATCAGAAAATTTATATAAAATAGTAAAAGAAAAATTGACAGGAAAAAACGTATATGAAATATTTGAATTTCCTTATGTTTATGGTCAATCAATATATTTCATACCAGACTTAACTAGGTTAGAAAAACAAGAAGAATTACTAAATTATGAGTTTAAATTATTTGATGGAAATACAGAGCAAATAGAATTATCTAGTGGCTTTGAAAATGCAATTACGTTTGATGAAAACGGAAATTGTATTTCTAATATAGCATATTGTGCATATTGTAATGGAAAAATTATAGGGGTTGCTGGAGCAGATAAAAGAACTGATGATATATGGAAAGTTGGAATTGAGGTATTGCCAGAGTATAGAAAAGATGGACTTGCAACAATATTAACAAAAAATTTGACAATGAAAATTTTAGAAAAAGGTATTGTTCCAATATGGTGTGCTTCTTCTACAAATATTGGCTCACAAGCAGTTTCAAATAGAAGTTGCTATATACCATTATGGGTTGAATCTTTTGGAGATATTTATGATGACAATTACGTTTATAAAGATTTAATAAAATAACAAGGTGTAATTTTAATGGAAGAAAATTATGTATGTAAAATTGCAAATAGAGATGAATTATTAAAAAGATGGGATTATTTAATTGAGATTCATCCAGGTAATAATAAATGGGTAGAATTTAAAGAAAATGCACTTAAACATTTTGATGAAAAAAGTACAATTTCATATTTGGGTTTCTTGAATGACAAAATTATATGTGAAATAACAGCTTACATAAAAGATTCCGCATTTATAGGAGATATAAGTGATTCATCAGGTTTATTAAATGATAGTATGGCATATTTAGCTGCTTTTAGAACAAATAAAGAATTTGAGGGGAAAGGCTATTTTAGTAAGTTATATAACTTCGTTGAAAATGATTTAAAAGAAAAAGGTTATACTGAATTATCTTTGGGAGTTGGTCCAGAAGCAGTTAGAAATATGGAAATTTATTTTCATTTGGGATATAGGGATTATATTAAAACTTTAATTGAGTATGAATCATCACAAGAAGATCCTTTAAATAAAGAAGAAGATATAATTCTATTTTATAAAAAGAAAAGAAAATAAAATAAGGAAGTAATGGAATGGGAAAAGTAATAATTGTATGTGGAAAAATATGTAGTGGAAAGAGCTATTATTCAAAATCAATAAAAAGTTCTCTAAATGCAGTTATAATTTCTCCAGATGAAGCAACTTATGAATTAATTAACAATGAACAAGGAGAATTTTATAATATCTTTTCAGAAAGATTAAATAAATATTTAACAAAAAAAGTAGGAGAAATAGCACAAGCTGGAGCAAATGTTATTTTTGAAAGAGGTCTTTGGTCTAAAGAAGATAGAAAGAATATTAGAGAATATTATAAAAACAAAGGTATAGAATGTGAAATACATTATGTTTGCGTAGATGATGAAACATGGAAAATAAATATCAATGAAAGAAATAAAAAAATTGATGAAGGAAAAGGTGGCTCTGATTTTTATTTAGATGAAGGATTACTAAAAAAATTAGAAGCAAAATGGGAAGAGCCAAGCAAAGAAGAAATTGATGTTTGGTATAATTTTAAAAGAAATTAAAAAGAATGAAATGATGATAAATTCATTGTACATATCGAGAAAGGAAACAAATAAATGAAAAGAGAATTAGAAAACTTTATTATTGAGAGTGATGTTCAACTTAATTATTTTGATGATGTAGTAGATTATATTGCCAATAATGAAAGAAGAATATTAGATTTTTTTAAATTAGGAAAATTACCTAACAGAGTAAAAATATTAATTCTTAGTTATGAGCCATTTAAAGAATTTATTATTTCTAAATATGGTGAAATATTAAGTTATATTTGTGGAGATTCTAATTCTTCAACTCATACCATAAGGATACTAAATGTTGATGATCAAATTAAATATACAACTCACAAAGATGCTGATGTTGAAAAAATACAAGATACCGCGTTACATGAAATTGTACATCAATGTCATCATATATATATTACAGACTATACTGGTTATAAACAGACTACATGGTTTTCTGAAGGTTTGGCAACAAATATCTCAAATCAAAAATATGAGATTCAAGATTTGAATCAATGCAATTTTGATGAACTAAAAACTGATTTTAGACATTACAAAGGCAGTTATAGATATGCATATACAATCGTTAATTATGTTTTAAACAATTATTCAGATGAAGAAATAGAAAAGCTATACAAAAATCCAGATTATGTACGAGAAAGTGCAAATAAAATATTTGAAGAAGCTAAAATATGGGCAAATAACAAACTAAACATAACATTATAAAAAATAAGAAAATAGAAAAACTATAAAATTGTAGAACTGGAGGAATTAATGAAAGAATTATTTAAGAATATCAAATTTGTATGGAAATATTCAAAAAGCGAAAAAATAAGAATAGTTGTTTATTGTATAATCAATTTAATTGGTGTACTAGCTAGTATAATATTTCCGTTTATTTCAGCTAGAATTATAGTTAATCTTACATCGAACAATATCGAACAATTTGTTTATATGGGTGCTGTATTTCTTGGAACAATACTTGCAATCCGTGTTATTGATTATTTTTCATTTAAAATATACGAAAAAATCCTTAAAAATACATATATAAACATACAATATAATTTGGGAGCAGAAATATTAAAATTAAGTAATAAGACCCTTGATGAAAATGGCATGTTTAGATGATTACATAGAAACATTACCAGATAAATATGATACTGTTGTTGGAGAAGGCGGTGTAATGCTTTCTGGTGGTCAAAAACAAAGATTAGCAATAGCTAGAGCTTTTATTCAAAAAGAAGAAAAAATAACTAATATGATAGAAAAATATTTAAAAGATAAAACATATGTAATTGTTACACATAGACCAAAACTAAAGGAATTATGTAATAAACATTATGTATTTGAAAATCACATGATGAAAGAAGTTGTTGCTATTTAGAAGAATAGAAGATATGTTAATTATAGTTGGATTAAAAATAAAAGATAGCCAAAAATTATCCGAATATAAAAATATATTAAAGATTATCTAAAGAGTTAAAAACAAAATATGGAAAAGGATTTGAAAACAGAAATTTATATTATTTTTTACAATAAAATTTAGCAATATACGATGAAACTGTAAAAATAATTCAACAATATTTATACAAAAAGTAAAAAAATTGATATGTATAAAAATGAAGTTATACTGATAAGGAGGCAATATAAAATGCTAGTTTCAAAAATATGCTTAACAGGTGGACCTTGCGGAGGAAAATCTTCAGCTTTAGTTTATGTAGAAAATCAGCTTGTAAAATTAGGATATAATGTAATTATAATAAATGAAGCAGCAACAGAATTAAAACAAAACGGTATGATAAATACAAAATGTTCTGATATTGATTTTGCAACACTAATTGTGAAATATCAGCTGCATCGTGAAATAGAAGCTGAAAATTTAGCTCGAAAGTCCAAAGAAAAATATGTTATTTTATCAGATAGAAGTGCCATTGAGCCAGCAGTGTATGTTGGATATAATGTTCTTTCGGATATTTTGCAGACATATAATAAAAATATAATAACAGTTAGAGATAGCTACGATTTAGTATTACATCTCACAACAACAGCTAAAGGGGCTGAAAAATATTATACTATTGATAATAATGAAACTAGAACAGAAAATATTGAAGAAGCTAGAAAATTAGATGACAAACTTCTACAATTATGGAAAAATCATCCAAATAGAGTTATAATAAACAACTTTAGAGAAGGGTTTGATTATAAACTAAATAGAATTGCAATGGCAGTCATTGACAACGTTAAATCTAAAGAAATTGTAATACAACATTATAGGTAATGATTGAGCAGGAATGCTATTTATAGTATTGCATGATGTAGTTGTTACTAAAAATATATTGCGAATTATGTTAATTTGTGATATACTTAAACTGTACATTTACAATATTATATGTCAGTTTGGAGGAACTTGAATATGAGAAATAACAAGAACGGAACTCGAAGAAATAATGTGGTGAAACGGTTACTTGCCCTAGTAACGTCGGTAATGTTAATCATTTTACTAATATCAGTGTACAACAATGCCCGGAATTTCAAAAATCAGGAAGTAAAGTACTCCGAAATTGTAGCCTGTATTGAAAAAGGTGATGTCAAAGAAATTAGCACCCAAGCTGGTTCTAGTAAGATTGATGTCACATTCAAGGATGAAACACAAAAATTTACCTATGTTCCAAGTATTAGTGAATTTTGGAAATATGTAAATGAGCAAAGAAAACTTGGAAATGACATTGAGGTTTCAGTGGAAGGAATATCTTCTGATGGAACTTTCGGAGCTATTTCTTCACTTTTAAGTGCAGTGCTGTTGTTTGGCTGTATGTTTTTCATGGTCAGAAGAATGACTGGTACTGGAAACTTTAAAGTCAAAGCTGTAACTACAGATGTTAGATTTACAGATGTTGCAGGAATTGACGAAGAAAGAGAACAGCTTTCGGAAGTAGTAAACTTTTTAAAAGAGTCTAAGAAATATACCCATATGGGAGCTAGAATTCCTAAAGGTATTTTGCTTGTAGGCCCTCCGGGTACTGGTAAAACATTGCTTGCAAAAGCAATTGCTGGTGAAGCTGGAGTACCCTTTTTTCAAGTAACTGGTTCAAGCTTTGAAGAAAAGTTTGTTGGTGTTGGTGCGTCACGAGTAAGAAAAATTTTCAATGAAGCAAAAAAAGTTGCGCCATCTATCATCTTTATTGATGAAATTGATGCTGTTGCTCAAAATAGATATAGTGGAAAATCTTATAGTGAGCAAACATTAAACCAGTTATTGGCTGAAATGGATGGATTTGACAGCAATAGTCATGTTATTGTAATTGCTGCTACAAACCATAAAGAAATCTTGGATCCAGCAATTCTTCGTCCAGGCAGATTTGACAGACATGTGTATGTTCCTATGCCTAATGTTAATGCAAGAGCAAAAATCTTAAGCGTTCATGCAAGAAACAAACGGTTCAGCCATGATGTAAACTTACGAGAACTTGCCAGAAAAACGGTAGGTTTTTCTGGAGCTAATCTGGAAAATGTACTAAATGAAGCTGCTTTGTTAGCAGTCAGGTCAAAGTCTCCTTGCATCACAAATGAAATTATTGATGAAGCAATTGCGAGAGTAATCGTGGGTATAAAAAAGGAAAGTTCACCATTGAGCGAGAAAGAAAAATATCTTACTGCGGTACATGAAGCAGGCCATGCTATTGTTTCTGCATCTATAAGACCTGATGTCAAGAATTTCTGTATCTCAATTGTTCCACGAGGTGAAGCAGGCGGATACAATTTCTTTGATGAATCTTATAAAACATATAAGCAAAAAGCGGATATGGAAAAACAGATTCGAGTTATGTATGGTGGACGTTGCGCAGAAGAAATTCTTCTTGGAGATATTTCTACTGGTGCTTCGAATGACCTTGAAAGAGCTACAGATTTAGCTTACTGTATGGTTATGAATTTTGCTATGACTGAGAGTAAATTGGTTAAAATTGCTGGTCGCCCAGAGTTTAACAATCATATCGAAAATCAGTCCATTGAAAAAATGGAAAAAATCTGTTCAGAAGCTTACAAAGAAACTCTTGATGTTGTGACCAAGAACAAGACAGTTATTTCTAAACTGGCGGCGCTTCTTATGGAAAAAGAATATTTATCCGATGTTGAAGTAAGCGCTTTTTTGAGTGAAAACTATATCGCTCAGTAACTTAAAAACTAAAAAAGGGAGTCCGTGAAAATGGATCCCTTTTTGTTATGTGATATAAGTGATGATATCACATTTAGATTAAGATATAAGGAGTCTGTTGTAAAATTTTCATATAAATATGGAGTAACAAAAGCTGCAATCAAATTTTGTGAGTACAGAAGAACAATATATAGATGGAGAAAAATATATGATGGAATATTATAAAGTTTGAAAGATAAATCAAGACGTTCACATTCGCATCTAAATCAATATACAAAGACATAATTAAAATTAATAAGACAAATTATAATTATGTCTTTTTTTAATTGACAAAATTTCCTGCAAAATATATAATAGATAAATTGGTGAAAATGTTTATGAGGTAAAATTGTAGGAAAGAGGGAGAAAAATGGAAAAAGAAGAAAACATGCTAGGAAAAGAAAAAATTGGAAAACTAATAGTGAAATTTTCAATACCTTGTATTATTTCAATGTTGGTAAACTCATTATATAATATAGTTGACCAAATATTTATAGGACAAGGTGTTGGCTATTTGGGAAATGGCGCAACCAATGTAGTATTTCCATTAGTAATGATAGGTTTAGCCTTTTCATTAATGTTAGGAGATGGAGCATCAGCATATTTAAGTTTGAAACTAGGGGAAAAAAAGAAAAAAGAAGCAGAAATAGGAATAGGTAATGGGATATTATTGTCTACAATTGTATCAATATTATTCTGTTTAATAACTTTAATATTTTTACCACAATTTTTAAGACTGTTTGGATGTACAGAAAATCTTAAAGATTATGCAATGATTTATGGGAGAATTATAGCAATTGGATTTCCATTTTCAATGATTGGAACAACATTAAACTCAATAATTAGAGCAGATGGGAGTCCGAAATATTCAATGGTAACTATGGTTGCAGGAGCAATATTAAACACAATATTGGATCCAATATTTATATTTGTGTTTCATAAAGGAGTAGAAGGAGCTGCAATTGCAACAGTTATAAGTCAAATTTTAACGTTTTTATTAAATATTATTTATATTAAAAGATTTAAAACAATAACAATCTCGGGAGAATGTTTTAAATTAAAAGCAAATGTATGCAAAAAAGTAGCATCTCTTGGAATAAGTAGTTTTATAACACAAATGAGTATAGTGTGTGTTATGACAGCAGAGAATAATCTACTTGGAAAATATGGTGCAGATAGTAAATTCGGAGCAGAAATTCCTATTACGGTTTTAGGAATTGTAATGAAGATTAGTCAAATATTAAATAGTATAATAATTGGTATAGCAGCAGGAAGTCAACCGATATTAGGATATAATTATGGTGCTAAAAAATATTATAGAGTAAAGAAGACATTAAAGATTGTATTAGGATCAAGCTTGGTAATCAGTACAATAGCATTTATATTATTCCAAACACTACCAAACAAATTAATATTAATATTTGGTAGTGGTGATGAAAATTATATGGAGTTTGCTTGTTTGGCTTTTAGAATATATTTATTACTTTGCATATTTAATGGTGTTCAAATTCCTTCAGGAATATTTTTTCAAGCAATCGGAAAAAGTACCAAAAGTGCAATTTTATCACTTTCAAGACAGATACTAATATTAATACCATCAATGATAATCCTTAGTCATATATATGGAATAATGGGAGTATTAAGTGCAGGACCTCTTGCAGACGGATTAGCATTTATTTTAGCATTGACACTCCTAATAAAAGAGTCTAAAGAATTAAAGGAT
>OLOK01000334.1_pt1 | contig 46411 bp, 50 predicted proteins | sample 1672591 | NCBI WGS metagenome assembly OLOK01 (sample SAMEA3136703, study PRJEB25190) | human gut metagenome | biome: human gut; feature: human-associated habitat; material: faeces | place: Austria | collected 2013 | reverse complement strand
GCGCTTTGTTCCGCTGCGCGGCGGGGGCGCTGCTCCGGGGCGCTTTGTCCGGGGCGCTGGGAAGCGCGATTCTGCCCGCCTGTCTGCGGGCGGCGCTTTCCGCCGTTTTCCCGGCTATCCTGTGTTGTATCCATAGTGTTCCTCCTGGGGTAAGGCGGGTTATTTTTCGCTTTGGGTCAGCTGCTCCACAATATCACATATCCGTTCCGCGGAATCCAACCGAACCATCGTGTGCAGCTTCCGGGACATTTCCCTGCGGCGGTCTTCGTCCGCCAGCAGCGAACGGATCAGCTCATACAGCTTCCCGGGCGTGCAGTCCTTTTCCAGCACCACCACCGCGCCGCCCGCCGCTTCCAGCACACGGGCGTTCTTTTCCTGATGGTTGTTCGTCACATTGGGCGACGGGATGAGGATGCAGGGCGTGCCGGAAGCGCCGATCTCATTGCAGGTGGCGCTGCCCGCCCGGCCGATGACGATATCCGCCGCCGCCATGACAGTGGGCATGTCGTAAATATACTCCCGGATATCCAGCGCCGGGCAATTTTTCCAGTCCACGCCGTTATCCATGACGCGCTTAGGCATCCACTCCTTGCCGAAGCTGCCGGTGGCGTGGATGTGGTGGAAGGGGAAGCCGTCGGCCTGCTCCAGAGGCATCATGTCCGCGATGGTCTCGTTCATGACCTTCGCGCCCTGACTGCCGAAAGCGGAGACGACCACGAAGCCGCTTAAGCCCAGCTCCTTCCGCGCGCCCTCTTTGGTGTCGAAAATGAACTCTCTGCGCACAGGCATCCCCACGACCTCCACCTTTTCCGGGTGCTTGTAGTGGCGGACGCTTTCCTCAAAGGCAACCAGCACCCGGCTGGCCTTGTTTGCCGCCAGACGGGTGGTGACACCGGGGACGGCGTTGCTCTCGTGGACGCAGGTGGGAATGCCCATGGACTGGGCGGCGTACAGCGCTGGGAAGCTGGCATAGCCGCCGGTGCCGATGACCACATCAGGCTTGAATTCCCGGAAAATCTTCTTACACGCCTTCACGCCCTCCCGCACGCATTTCACTGCGTGGAGGTTCTTTTTCACTGCGACCAGGTTCTTCCCCCGGCTGAGGCCGGAACCTTCCAGACATTTGAGGTCATACCCCGCCTGCGGCACCAGCTTTTCCTCCATGTGCCCCTTTGCGCCGATAAAGAGGATATTGCAGTCCGGGTGGCGTTCCCGCATCATATTGGCAACCGCGATGGCCGGGTTGATGTGTCCCGCCGTGCCGCCGCAGGTAAAAATCAGATTCATAGGTCATGCCTCCTGTATTTTTCTCCGGTTTCGCCCTCTGGAAATGCCCAGAACGATGCCCATTTCCCCCAGATTCACCGCCAGCGCCGTGCCGCCATAGGAAAAAAACGGCAGCGCAATGCCGGTGGAAGGGAGCAGATTGGTGACCACGCACAGGTTCAGAATGGTCTGCACCGCGATCAGCGTCACCAGCCCCGCCGCAAGAACGGTGGAAAACCGGTCACGGGCGTTCAGCGCGATCCAGTAGCCCCGCAGGATGGTGACGGCAAACAGCGCAACGATTGCCATTGCCCCCACCAGTCCCAGCTCCTCGCAGATCACCGCAAAGATATAGTCATTATATTGAAAAGGCAGGTACAGATATTTCTGCCGGGACTTGCCGTAGCCCAGCCCGAACAGGCCGCCGGAGCCGATGGCGTACAGCGACTGCAAGATCTGGTATCCGGTGTCTCCCGGGTCAAGCTCCGGGTGGAGCCACGCGGTGACCCGGTCGCCGGCGTAGCCCATAAAGCTGATGTAGACGACCACGAACACGGCGGCAGCCCCCGCCCCGGCCAGAAGCCATCTGGTTCGGGTGCCCGCCACGAACATCATCACCACCGCCACCATGCCCATGAGCATAATGGCCGACAGGTGCTTTTCCAGTGCCAGCGGGACCAGAATCCCCATCAGCGCCAGACCGAAGCCCAGAACGCCGTGGCGGAAGGTTTTCGCGTCCTGCCCGTACAGCCGGGTCAGCCGGGCGAACAACAGGATCATGGTAAATTTTGCGATCTCGGAGGGCTGAAACTGAATGCCCGCCAGATTGATCCAGCGCCGCGCGCCGTTGACCTCCTCGCCGATGACAAGGACGCTCAGCAGCAGCGCGATACTCACGCCGTACAGCGGCCATGCGAACCGGTACCAGACGCCCGTGGGTATCCGGCTGAAAAAGAACATGGCGGCAAGACCGATCGCGGCGCAAACCGCCTGTTTCTGGAGATATTTTGTGGAAATTTCGTAGCTGGTGTCGTATTCGCTCTGGGCGTAGCTTGCCGAATACAGCATAGCCAGTCCCACCGTCAGCAGCAGAAGCACCAGCAGCAAAAAGGGGTAATCGACGCTTTCCCCCGTCCGGGAAAGTCCCGGGCGGCGTTTCTCTTTGGCATGGAGGTCACGCTCCGACGCCATAAGATACTTCCTTTCAGGAGTTAATCAGCCAACAAGTCCGGAAATGCCGAACCAGGCCAGCACGCACATGGCTGCCGTCACACCGGCGAACACCAGCACGATTTTTTCTTCCTTCCAGCCGCACATTTCAAAATGGTGGTGGATGGGCGCCATCTTGAACAGGCGCTTGCCGTGGGTCGCCTTGAAATAGGAGACCTGCAAAATATCGGACATGGCTTCACAGACATACACAAAGCCAATCAGAATCAGAATCAGGGGCATTTCCAGGGCAAAGGCCATGGCGCACACCACGCCGCCTAAGAACAGCGAGCCGGTGTCTCCCATGAAGACCTTGGCAGGATGCCAGTTATAAAAGAGGTATGCGACCAGTCCGCCCGACAGAGCCGCGGGCAGCAGTGCCAGATCGTATTTGCCCATGGCGGCGGCCGCAGCGGTAAAGAATATCATCACAGGCAGGGTGATGCTGGCGCACAGGCCGTCCACACCGTCGGTGAGGTTCACCGCGTTGTCCGTCCCCACCATGACGAACATGGCAAAGAAAATATAGACGATGGGGTGCAGCTGGAAGCTCACATTCACGAAGGGAATGTACAGATGGGTATCCATCAAGCCGGAACGGTACATGGCGTACAGGAACAGCGCCGATACCGCCATTTGCAGCATGGCCTTCTGGAGCGTCGTCAGGCCCAGATTCCGGTGGAATTTGACCTTGGTAAAATCGTCCAGAAACCCGATGAGGCCGAAGCACAGGGCAAGCGCCAGCACATAAAACGGGGAATCATCGCTCATGGCGGGGAAATTGCCCACCAGGCAGAGAATTGTCCCGAAAATGAACATCAGTCCGCCCATCATGGGGGTGCCGGCCTTGCTGTTGTGCCATGTGGGGCCGATCTCCCGAATGGACTGTCCGGCTTTCAGCGCCCGCAGCACCGGCAGCAGCAGATACCCAATGCCGCCGGTCAGGATGCAGCCCGCCGCCGCCGTAATCAAGATTCTTGTCATGACTTCTTCCTCCGTTACTTCTCTTCGCCTAAGAACGCATCGATAACCTGTTCCAGATGGATACCGTGGCTGGCCTTGAACAGCAGCACGTCGCCGGGCTTTGCCGTGCGTTTCAGCGCCGCGACCAGCTCCTCCCGGTTCGTAAAGGCTCTTCCCCGGGTCTCCGGCATACCGCCGGTGATGGTTCCGCTGATAATGCGCCCGGAATTGGGGCCGTAGGCAAAGACAAAATCCGCTTTCTCCGCGGCGATCCTGCCCACCCGGTAGTGCTCCGCCTGGGTGCAGTCCCCCAGTTCCAGCATGTCACCCAGCACCGCGATCCGCCGCCCCTGCTTCTTTCCAAGGACGGCCAGCGCCGCCGCCATGGACTCGGGGCCTGCGTTGTAGCAGTCCTTGATGATGGTCATGCCGCCGGCCTGGATGATCTCCTGACGGCCGGAAATGTTCCGGAACTGGGAAAGCCCCGCCTGAATCTTTTCGGGCAGCACCCCCAGCTTCAGGCCGACCGTCACCGCCGCCAGCGCGTCGTTGACGTAGTGCTCGCCTTCCAGAAGCATCTTCACCGGGAAGGACAGCCGCCCGGCCTCCACCCGGAAGCGCAGATAGTCGCCGTCCTGATTGACGTCAAACGCCCGGACGGCACAGCCTTCGGAGGAACCGAAGTATGTAACCCGCTGCTGCGGCTCCTTGTCCAGATTGCGCAGGAGAAAATCGTCGCCGTTGAGCAGGAGCATCCCGTGAGGGGTCATGCCCTCCACGATCTCCATTTTCGCCTGCCGTATCCCCTCCTGCGTGCCCAGAAATTCAATGTGGGCGGTGCCGATGTTGATGATAACGGCCACGTCCGGTCTTGCGATCTGGGACAGGTAGGCAATTTCGCCGAAATGGTTCATGCCCATTTCCAGCACCGCGACCTCGGTATTCTCCGGCATGGCAAGCACCGCCATGGGCATTCCGATGTCGTTATTGTGGTTGGCCGGGGTCTTACTGGTGACGAAAGCCTGTTCCAGCACGGCGGCGACCATTTCCTTCGTGGTGCTCTTGCCCACGGAGCCGGTGACCGCCACCACCTTTGCGCCGATGCGTTTCAGTTCTTCCCGGGCGATTCTCCCCAAAGCAATGCGGGGGTCGTCCACATAGATCGCGGGGTAGTCCCCCACCTTGCGGCTGCACAGAGCCGCCGCAGCGCCCCTGTCCATAGCCTTTTTGATGAAGTCGTGGCCGTCCCGCGCGCCCTGAAGCGCGATAAACAGCTGCCCCGGCTGCATGACCCGGGTGTCATTGGCCGCGCCTAAAAATTCGACGTCCGCGTATTTTTCTTCCACCACACCGCCGCACCACTCGGCGGCCTGTCTGAGCGTTAATTTTCCCATGCTGTTTCCTCTTTTTCCCGCAGGTGGGCGGCAACCTCTTCCCGTTCATCCAAGTGGCGCTTTACGCCGCCGATGTCCTGATAGGTCTCATGACCCTTTCCTGCCAGAATAATTATATCATCTTTTTTCCCAATGTCCATAGCATATCTGATGGCCGCGCGCCGGTCTTCGATAACAATATATTCCCCGTCTTCTTGTTTTACCCCTGTCAGGATGTCCTCGATGATGGCCATGGGGTCTTCCGTGCGGGGGTTATCCGAGGTGATGACGGCAAAATCCGACAGCTTCACGCCGATATGTCCCATAATGGGCCGCTTCATGGGGTCCCGGTCGCCGCCGCAGCCAAATACCGCGATGACCCGGCCTTTGCAGAAATCCTTCACGGAGGAAAGCACGTTTTCCAGTCCGTCGGGGGTGTGGGCATAGTCAATGAGGATGCTGTAGGGCTTTCCGGGGGTGGGGACTACCTCCACCCTGCCCTTGACGCCGGAGGCCGTTTTCAGTGCGGCGGCGCAGTCCGTCAGGGAAATGCCCAGCTGCTTTGCGATACCCATAACCGTCAGCGCGTTGTAGACGGTGAACTTTCCGGGGATGGGCAGAGACACCGCCGCCCGTTCCTCGCCGGATACGGCCGTAAAGCGAATGCCCTGCGCCAGAAGCTCCAGATCTTCGCCCCGCAGATCGGCGGGACGGTGTACGCCGGTGGTCAGCACCGGGCAGGCGGCCGCCGCGAGAATCCTGTCCGAATAGCTGTCGTCTACATTGACCACCGCCAGACGGCAGCGGCGGAACAGCTCGGCCTTGGCTTCGCAGTAAGCGTCCATGGTCTTGTGGAAGTCCAGATGGTCTTCCGTCAGGTTGGTAAAGGCGGCGACGTCAAAATGAATGCCGCCGATGCGCTCCAAGGAAATGGCGTGGCTGGAAACCTCCATCACCACATGGGTGCAGCCCGCGTCCCGCATTCTGGCAAACAGCGCCTGCAATTCAAAGCTCTCCGGGGTGGTTCGCTCGGTGGGGATGGTCTCCTGCCCGATCATATTGGCCATGGTGCCGATCAGCCCCACCTTCGCCCCCAGACAGGTTTCCAGAACCTGCTTTAATAGAAGCGTGGAGGACGTTTTTCCGTTGGTGCCGGTAATGCCGATCATGGTCATATGCTCCGCCGGGCGGCCAAAGAAATTACACCCCAGCAGCGCCAGCGCCAGCCGGTCGGATTCCACCAGAACATAGGGAATATCCGTCTCCGGCTTCTTCGCCGTGACCACCGCCGCCGCGCCCTTTTTCGCGGCCATGGGAATAAATTTATTTCCGTCGGCGGCGAAGCCGGACACGGCCACAAACAGGCTGCCCGGGGTCACCTTCCGGGAATCGTAGAAAATCTCTTTGATTTCAAGCTCCGGGTCCGCGGTGCATTCCAGAACGGAAATGCCCGTCAAAAGTTCCTTCAGCTTCATATTTATCCTCCGTTGTCAGTCTCTGGCCGCGGTATCCGCGAATACCAGCGTGATCGTCGTTCCCGCGGGAACCTCAGTATCCTTGGCCACGTTCTGCGCCGTCACGGTCACGCCGGTGGAAATTTCATCGTTCCCCGTCACCAGAATGTACAGCCCCAGCGCGCCCGCGGCGTCGCTGGCCTGCTGACGGTTCATGCCGTAAAAATCGGGGACCTTCACCGTTTCCGGCTCCGGGGTCTGCCCCAGAAACAGAAGCACCTGGCTTCCCCCGGGAACGGTCTGTCCGGGAGACGGGATCTGCCCCGTCACCGTTTCGCCGCTGCCGGAAATTGCCGCCGTCAGCCCTTCTTTTTTCAGAAGCGTCTGGGCATCCTTCGCCGTCATGCCGGTCAGGTCTTCCATGACGATCTGCTTTCCCGCGATATCGTCCTCGGAAAAGGACTGCTTCACGCCTAAGTATGGCAGCACGTCCGCCATCACCGCGCCCACAGTAGGCGCCGCCATGACGCCGCCGGAAATGTAAATTCCCGTTGTCCGGGACGGTGTATCCAATGCGGCAAGTATAATATACTCCGGATCGTCCATAGGCGCAATCCCCACAAAAGATACGATTTTATCCTGGACGCGCTGGCCATTCTCGTCAAAAACGTCAATTTTTTCACTGGTTCCGGTCTTTCCGCCGATGGAAAACCCGGCAACTCTGGCATTTTTTGCCGTTCCCTCCGTAACGACGGACTCAATGAGGGTGCGCATGGTGTCGGAAGTCTCCTTGGAAATGGTTCTGCGCACCACCGTCGGCTCCGCCTTCATCACCGTATTGCCGTCGGCGTCCAGAATCTCCGAGACGATGTATGGCTCCATCAGCTGCCCGCCGTTGACCACGGACGAAATCGCCCGCACTAGCTGCAGGGGGGTGATCTTAAAAGTCTGGCCGAAAGAACCGGAGGTCAGGGACGCCGTCCCCCATTTGTCTGTGTCCGTGACCAGCGCCTTGTCGAAAAAGACACCCTTGCTCTCTCCCGCGAGGTCGATGCCGGTTTTTTCCAGCACCCCAAAGTTTTTGACGTATTCATAAAACCGCTCCCCGCCCAGCTTCAGGGCGATGTGGGCGAAGGCGATGTTGCAGGAATTTTGCAGCGCCTGAGGCGTTTTTTCCGCCCCGTGTCCCGTGGAGCGCCAGCAGTGGAGCCGCTGGGCACGTCCCGGAATCTGCTCAGAACCGGAGCAGTGGAAAGGGGTATTCAGGTCGATGGCGCCGCAGTCCAGCGCCGCCGACATGGTCAGCACCTTGAAGGTAGAACCCGGCTCATAGCCGTCGGAGATCACCCGGTTGCGCCACTGCTTCAATCGGGCGGCGGAGAGGGCTTCCCCGTAGGCCGTCTTCCCAGCCTCGTAGGCTTCGCTCCCCTCAGGCTCGGCGAGGTAGACCCGTTTCATTTCTTCCAGCTGCGCCGCTGTTCCCTCGTCGGCGATTTCCAGATAGTTGTTGGGGTCATAGCTGCCCAGCGTGGCCATGGCGAGGATTTCTCCCGTCTTGCAGTTCATCACCAGCCCGAACGCACCGTTCTGGACATCATAGCGGGCAATGGCGGCGGAAAGCTGCTTTTCAAGGCACGCCTGCACCGTGGCGTCCAGCGTTAAGATCACGCTGTCCCCCTGCCGGGAGGAAACGTAGTTTTCATAGGAAAAGGGCATATCCATTTCGTTATTGCCCTTGGTTGTAATGACTCTGCCCGTGCTGCCCGCGAGGAAGCTGTTGTAGGCGGCCTCCACCCCTTCACAGCCCTCGTTGGATGCGTTGGTGAAGCCGACGACCTGCGCCGCCAGCGTTTCATAGGGGTAGACCCGCTGGGACGTGGGTTCCAGATGAATGCCGGAAATGCCCTTTTCATTGATGTAATCCCGGATTGTTCCGGCAGTCTCCTCGTCAACGCGGGTGCCGACCTGCTTGTAGCGCCGTTTGATGTCCGCCGCCTGTTCCTCGATCCATGCGGGGTCTTTCCCCAGAATTTCTCCCAGCGTCCGGGCAATTTCGGGAATATCCGCCCTGGACTGCTTCAGCTCGTGGGGGTCGAGATACACATTTTCCACGCTGACGGAGGTCGCCAGAATATTCATATTCCGGTCGAAGATGTCCCCGCGGTCGGCGGTCACCGTCGTCGTGCGGGTCTGGTTGCGCAGAGCGAGGGAGGAATAATAATCGTAGTTCGTCACCATCAGGCTGTACAGCCGCAGCCCCACCGGCAGGAAGGCCAGCGCCCCCAGCAGTGCGGATACCAGCATGATGCGCCTGTGCTGGCCGCTGTCCAGCCGCAGACGGTTAAATTCCCGCTTCTTCCTCCCCATAAGCCACCGGCCTTTCCGTCAAGATACAACTTTGGGCAGCAAGGGAATCCCTCGCCGCCCAGTGCAGCTGCTATCTTACTTTATGAGGAAGGGCGGACTTTATGCAGGGGAACCGCTTTTTCCGCTCATCCGAAGGAAGCGGCTTCCCCGTCCCCGAACAGGCCGCCAAAGAACCAGACGATGTCGTCCCAGAGCGTCCGTTCCGGCTTCGGCTGGGAGCGTGTGACGGTGATGGTTCTGCTTGGCACTTCCTCCACCGGCACCATGCCAAGTGCCAGCGCCTTGTCCCGGATGTCCTCCAGGTCATAGCCGTCCCGGTAGGTGCGTTCCAGCTCGGCGTTGTTTTGGTTCAGCCGGGAGACGTAGTTGGACATTTGCTCATACTGCGCCCAGTCGCTGCGCAGCTGCAATGCTCCCACCACCATGACTGCCAGCATCACCACTGCCACCGTGATGCCAATCAGCGCCACGGGGTCGATGTAGATTGCCTTTACCTGCTCCTGCTTTGCGATCGGGAGCTTTGTTTTGGCCTTTTTCTTCTTTTTCTTCGGCGCAAGCACCTGCGCCTCGCTGCCGGGGACATAGAACTGACCAATGTACTGAATTTTAGGCTTTTCCGTCATGATTCTATCCCCTTTCCGGCAATTTGCCTGTTATAATTTATAGTTTTTCGCAGATACGCAGTTTGGCACTGCGTGCTCTGGGATTCCGTTCCAGCTCTTCTTCCCCGGAAACAATGGGCTTGCGGGTCACGATCCGCACCTGGGGCTTCTTGCCGCAGACGCACACCGGGAAGCTGGGCGGGCAGGTGCAGCCCTTCGCCGCCTCTGCCATGGCGTTCTTCACGATTCGGTCTTCCAGAGAATGAAAGGTAATTACCGCCAGCCGTCCGCCGGGATTCAGCAGCGGAACAGCTTTTTTCATCACCGTTTCCACCGCCCCCAGCTCGTCGTTGACGGCGATGCGGATGGCCTGAAAGCTGCGCTTGGCCGGGTGCTGCTTCTCCCGCAGGGCGGAAGCGGGCATGGCGCTTTTGATCACGTCCACCAGCTCCAGCGTCGTCTCGATGGGCGCCTGCTCCCTGCGGCGGCAAATGGCCGCGGCGATCCGGGGCGCAAAGCGCTCCTCGCCGTAATCATACAAAATACGCTTGAGTTCCTCGTAAGACCATGTGTTCACGATCTGACGGGCATCCCGGACGTCCTCGCCGTTCATGCGCATATCCAGCGGCGCGTCCGTCATATAGGAAAAGCCCCGCTGCCCGTCGTCCAGCTGGGGGGAGGAAACGCCCAAGTCCAGCAGGATGCCGTCCACCTTATCGATGCCCAGTTTCTCGAGCGCCTCATCCATGTCGCAGAAATTGGCGTGAACCAGCGTGACCCGGTCTTCATAGGGCTTCAACCGTTCCGCCGCCGCTTCCAGCGCCACGTTGTCCCGGTCGATGCCGATGAGCCGCCCGGTTGTGAGCTTCGCGGCAATGCGGCTGGAATGTCCCGCGCCGCCTAACGTTCCGTCCACATAAATGCCGTCGGGCTTGATGGCAAGCCCCTGGATGCACTCTTCCAGAAGCACGGAAACATGATGAAATTCACTCATAGGCCGATTGCCTCCAAGGACGCCAGCAGCTTCTCCGGGGTCAGGTTCTCCCGCTCAAAGTCGGCGAATTCCTTCGCGTCCCAGATCTCCGCCTGTCCCGCCCGGCCGACGATCATGACCTCCCGGTCAATTCCGGCGTAGCTTAAGAGAAACTGCGTCAGGCTGAAACGGTACTGCTTATCCGGGCTGCATTCTGCGGCGTTCATAAAAATCAGGCTGGTTGCGCCGGAGCGCTGGGAAATGCTCATAGCATTGTAGTTATCCGAAAGGCGCTTCCATTCCTCGGCAGTGTAGACGGTGAGACAGCGATGACCGCAGTTGACGCCGAGGGTGACAAAAAAGGTGTCCCCCAGCTCCGCCCTCAGCTTGGACGGCACGAACAGGCGGCTCTTTTCGTCCAGCTTCGCAGGATATTTCCCGATCACGGCGCTCGCCTCCCTTTCGCTCCACTTTACTGCCCTTTTGCTCCATGTAGAGACAGTATACTACCCGCAAGGGAAAAAATCAATCTTTTTCTCAGGGATTTTTCGATTTCCGCCAGAAATCGGGGAATATTCGCATATTTGTTCTAATAAAACAGGCGTTTTCTCAGCTTCATTTCAGATAACCACGCCTTCACCGCGCCCCAGAGCGTCAAAAAACCAGCTTTCCGTCCTCCAGTTTTGGCTTGACCCGTGCGGGTTTCTTCCCGCAGCGCAGCAGATAGCTCGCCAGTGGCCCCTCCACCTCGATCTGCACAAGGCGGCGGATCTGCCGCGCGCCATCCTTTCCGGGGCGCTTTTTCAACAGCTCCGTCGCCAGTTCCGGGGGCAGCAGAAGCTGGGTCCCCAGCGCCGCCGTCCGCTCCTGAAGCTGCCGCAGATATTTCCATGTGATGGCTTCCAGAGCACCGGTCCCCAGCGGCTCGAAGCACACCGTCTGGTCGATTCGTCCCAGAAATTCCGGGGAAAACGCCTGCTGCAGCGCTTCGCCGATCTCCGCGCTTCGTCCCCCGGCGCAGAAGCCCAGTCCGTCGCCCCGAATCTGACCGCCAACATTAGAAGTCATGACCACAATGGCGTTCTTGAAACTGACGTGCCGCCCCGTGGAATCCGTCAGCGTTCCTTCCTCCATGATTTGCAGCAGAATGCCCAGCACGTCCGGATGGGCTTTTTCCAGCTCATCCATCAGCACCAGACAGTAGGGGCGGCGGCGAACCGCCTCCGTCAGCTTGCCGCCTTCCTCATAGCCGACGTACCCGGGAGGCGCGCCGATCAGGCGGGAGACCGACTGCTTTTCCATATATTCCGTCATGTCCAGCCGGATCATGGCGTCCCGGCTGCCGTAGACCTCCTGCGCCAGCGCCCGGCACAGCTCCGTCTTTCCCACGCCGGTAGGTCCCGTGAACAGCAGGCACGCAATTGGCCGCGACCCGTCCCGGATGCCGCAGTAGCCCCGGCGCACCGCTTCGGCCACGGCGCTGACAGCTTTGCTCTGCCCCACCACCTGGGCGGACAGCAATCCTTCCAGCCCCAGCAGCCGTTCCCGTTCCCCGGCGGTGAGTCGCCCCACGGGAATTCCCGTCCGGGCGGAGACCACCCATGCTATATCCGCCCCGGTGACGCACCGGGCGCGTTTTCCGTCGGCGGGCTTCGACAGGTGCTGCATTTTGTCCCGCAGTTCGGCGGCCTTTTCAAATTTCCGTTCCCGTACCGCTTCGTTCAGCTCCTGTTCCAGCTCTTTTCTGGCAGGGCCGCCCCGGGACAGCTGCATTTCCTCCATCCGCGCCCGGGCAGCGCCCTCGTCCAGCAGATCGATGGCTTTGTCCGGCAGATACAGGTCGGGCAGATACCGCCGGGACAGGCGCACCGCCTCCTTCACCGCTTCCTCGGAAATCCGCAGATGGTGGTGCCGTTCCAGCCCCGGCTTCAGCGCCCGGAGGATCGCAAGCGTTGCTTCCTCCCCCGGCTCCTCCACCACCACCGGGCGGAACCGGCGCTCCAGCGCGGCGTCCTTTTCAATATACTTCCGGTATTCCTCCCGGGTCGTCGCGCCCAGCATTTGCAGCTCGCCCCGTCCCAGAGCGGGCTTGAAGATGTTCGCCGCGTCAATAGCGCCCTCGGCCGCGCCCGCGCCGACGATGGTGTGCATTTCATCGACGAAAAGAATCACGTCTCCGCTGCGGCGGATTTCCCCCAGCACGTCCCGCAGACGTTCCTCGAATTCGCCCCGGTACTTGGTTCCGGCAACCAGAGACGCCATGTTCAGACTCACCAGCCGTTTGTCTTTCAGCTGGGGCGGCACGTTGCCCACCGCCATCCGCTGGGCAAGCCCCTCGGCGATGGCGGTTTTTCCCACCCCCGGCTCGCCGACCAGTGCGGGGTTATTCTTGTTTTTCCGGCACAGAATGCCGATGACCGTGTCGATCTCCCGTTCTCTCCCGATCACCGGGTCCATGCCCGACGCCTTGAGAATCAGATCTTCACTGAACTGCTCCAAAAGTTTCGTTGTGACCGCCTCCTTTTTTCCTCTCACGGGAGCGCCCTGCTCCCAGTGCAGATAGTCCACCGCATGGGTAAACAGCTCGTCGGTGCTGATGCCGTTGAGCTTCAAAAGCTCATATGCGTCGCTGTTTTCCCGTCTTGCCATCGCCAGCAGCAGATGCTGCGGCGTAATTTCCCGGCTGCCCAGATGCTTTGCCTCCCGCGCCGCCCCACGAAGAAGCTCCCGCGACTCCCCGGTCAGTCCCTGAGGCAGGGGCAGTTCCGGCGTCCCCTGCCCGTAGAGCAGCCGTGCCATCGCCTCCGTCAGGTCCGGGTCCATGCCCAGAAGCCGGAGGGTCTGCCCCGCCACCCCGGGTTCCCGCGCCATCACCAGCAGCAGATGGGCAGAGCCGACGTAGCTGTGTCCCAGACTTCTCGCCAGTTGGGCGGCACGCTGGATCAGGTCGGACGTCAGTATATCGTAATGCACGGTATCCCTCCCGAGTTAATGGTTTTTCCCTTTCCTGTTCCGGAAAATTCTCACCACCCAAGGCAGAAATTATTCAAAAATTTTTTATAAAAAAGGAATTGCTTTTTGGGAAAACCATGTTACAATGGGGATACGCTAGTTGTGTGGCGTGCAATACATATTAGATAAATGGAGGTAACACCATGGCTTACACGATTACTGACCGCTGCGTCGCCTGCGGCTCCTGCGCCGAGCAGTGCCCTGTCGAGGCTATTTCCGAGGGTGACGGCAAGTACGAGATCAACCCCGATATCTGCGTTTCCTGCGGTTCCTGCGCCGATCAGTGCCCCGCCGACGCTATCGAGGAAGGCTAATCTTTCTCAAACCCGAATTGGCCTGCGCAAATGCTTGCGCAGGCCGATTTTTTGTTGTATAATAGCGTAAATATCACCACGGGAGGCATTCATGGAGCAGTTACCCAACGGATTTACCCTGAACCTGCCGGAAGGCGCTTTTCCCTTGAGCACCGATTCCATGGTGCTGTCCCATTTTGTCAGACTCCCCAAAAACGCCCGGGTGCTGGATCTCGGCTCCGGCTGCGGCACACTGGGGCTGCTGCTGTGCGCCGTGAATGAAAGCTGCCGCGTCACCGGCGTGGAGCTGTCTCAGAGTGCCCACCTCGCCGCCATCGACAACATCCGCCGCAACGGCCTGACGACCCGCATGGAAAGTATATGCGTCGATGTGCGGCAAGTTCCCGGCAGTTTTCCTCCGGGAAGCTTTGATGTCTGCGTCTCCAATCCCCCCTATTTTTCCGGCGGCCCCGCCAGCCGCACCGCCGCCCTTGCCCGCCGGGAGGACGCCTGCTCCCCCGCCGACCTGTTCAGGGCCGCCGCTTGGACGCTGAAATACGGCGGCGACTTTTTCCTCGTCCACCGTCCGGAACGGCTGGCCGAGCTGATCGTCCGGGGTTCGGAGGTCAATCTGGAAGCCAAGCGGCTGTGCCTTGTGCGTCATCAGGCGGATTCCCCGGTGAATCTTGTCCTGCTTCAGCTGCGCAAGGGCGGAAAGCCCGGTCTTAAATGGGAGGAGATCGTCCTCCACGACTTGAGCGGTGCCCCCACCGAGCAATACCGCCGAATTTACCATCTCTAGGAGGTTTCACATGGCTGGAATGCTGTATCTTGTCCCGACCCCCATCGGCAATCTGGGGGATATCTCCCTGCGCTGCCGGGAGACGCTGGAAAGCGCCGACTTCATCGCCGCCGAGGATACGCGGGTGACGCTGAAACTACTCAACCATCTGGGCATCAAAAAAAGCCTTGTCAGCTACTACGAGCATAACAAGGCCACGAAGGGCGACCGGATCGTTGACCGCATTCTCGCCGGGGAGACCTGCGCGCTGGTCTCCGACGCGGGCAGTCCCGCCATCTCCGACCCCGGGGAGGACCTGGTCAAGCAGTGCGCTGAAGCCGGCATCATCGTTTGCGCCATCCCCGGTCCCTGCGCCGCCATCACGGCGCTGAGCATTTCCGGGCAGTCCACCGGCCGGTTCTGCTTTGAGGGCTTCCTCTCCACGGCGAAAAAAAGCCGCCGGGAGCATCTGGACGCCCTGCGAACCGAGACCCGGACGATGATCTTCTACGAAGCCCCCCACAAGCTGGTGTCCACGCTGGCGGATATGTCGGAAGTCTTCGGCGCTGACCGCCCCGTCAGTCTGTGCCGGGAGCTGACAAAGCTTCATGAAGAAGTCGTCCGCACCACACTGGGGGAAGCCCTGACAAAGTACACCGAAACGCCGCCGAAGGGGGAATTCGTTCTCATCGTCGCGGGCGCGCCGGAAACGGTAAAGGAATCCGCCTCAGAGGACGACGCCGCCGCCCGTGTCGCCCAGCTGATTTCTCAGGGGCTCAGCCGCAAGGATGCGGTCAAGCAGACCGCCGCAGAGCTGGGACTTCCCAAAAATGTGGTTTACGATATTGCGTTAGGGTCTATCTGAAAACCGGGAATATGACCAACAGCGAGGGATTTTTCGCCTGCTGAAGCCATTTTTCCGCAGGAATACTTTGTGTATTACAAGGGAAAATGGTGCACAGCAGGCGGAAAAAACCCGCTGTTTGGGCATGTTGACGGTTTTCAGATAGGCCCTAAAAGACCCCGAATGACTTTTGAAGTCATTCGGGGTCTTTTTCAAAATTCCGTCATGTTTCTGATGCATTCCTGACAGATGTTCTTCTGCCGGTAGGAGATCAGCCCTTGGGAAGAACCGCAGAAAACGCACGCCGGCTCGAACTTTTGCAGGATGATGCGATCACTTTCCATGTAGATCTCCAACTCGTCCCGTTCCGCGATGTCCAGTGTGCGGCGCAGTTCAATGGGCAGCACGATTCTGCCAAGCTCATCTACCTTTCGGATAATGCCCGTAGACTTCATTGCGGTCAGCTCCCTTCCTTCGTTTTCCAGCGGCTTATTTGCATTATCATTATACTAATTTTATTTACTATAGTCAAATACTTTTTACAACAAACTGAAATTTTTGTCGAAACATTTCCATTCTTTTCCATTTCTTATCCGCATACCATGCCTCAAGGAAGCTCTGATTCAATCGGCAAGAGCTGGCGGCAGAAGATTTTGGCTCAGCCAAAAGTACGGAAAGTGGAGGAATGCGCATGGTCATGAGCTGGATATGGACGGGCATCGTTCTGATAAGCATTCTCTGTGCGCTGGTTCTGGGCAACGGCAGCGCGCTGGCGGCGGCCACGGTCAGCGGCGCACAGGCCGGGATACAGCTTGCCCTGTCCATGGCGGGGAGCCTGTGCCTGTGGACGGGCGCGGGGCGGCTGATGGAGCACGCCGGAATCACCCTGATGCTCTCCCGGCTTCTGCGCCCCCTGCTGCACCGGGTGTTTCCCAGCACAAAGGAGGACGCTGCCCTCGCGGAAAGTCTGAGCGCCAACATCTGTGCGAATTTTCTCGGCCTCGGCAACGCCGCCACGCCCATGGGCATTCAGGCGGCGCAGCGGATGAAGCGTGGCGGCACCGCCACGGACGAGCTTTGCCGTCTGATCGTGCTGAACACCGCCTCCATCCAGCTGATCCCGGCGAATGTGGCGGCTGTCCGCAGCGCCTTGGGATGCGCGACCCCCTTTGATATTCTCCCGGCAGTGTGGGTCACGAGCCTGTGCTCTGCCGGACTGGGGGTCACGGCGGCGTGGGTACTGGGAAAGGTCTGGCGGAAATGACGGATTACATTGTTCCGGTGCTTCTGTTTCTGGCGGCGGCGCTGGCTCTCGGGAAGCGGGAAAACGCCTACAACCTTCTCCTTCAGGGCGGCGCGGACGGGCTGAAACTCCTTGTGACCATTCTTCCGGCTCTGGTTCTGCTGCTGACCGCCGTCCATATGCTTCGCGCTTCCGGGGCGGTGGCGCTTCTGAGCGATTTCTTTGCCCCGGTCTTTTCCTTTTTCGGCATTCCGCCGGAGACTGCCATGCTCGTGCTCATCCGCCCCATCAGCGGCAGCGCCGCTCTTGCGGTGGGGGCAGAACTGATGGCGCAGTACGGCGTGGATTCTCAAATCGGCCGCACGGCAGCGGTGATGCTGGGTTCCACGGAGACGACCTTTTACACCATCAGCGTCTACTTTGGCGCGGCGGGCATCAAAAAGACCCGCTACACCCTTCCGGCGGCGCTGTTCGCGGACTTTGTCGGCTTTCTCATGGCGTCGTGGACGGTGAAATGGTTATTTTGAAAATGTTCAGGCGCACCCTTGCGGGTGCGCCTGTTCGTTATTCTCCCTTATTTTCCTGCTTTGCGGCGCTGCTTCTCCTGCGGCGGCGGCGGGGACGGGGCGTTTCTTCCGGGTCGGCTTTTTCCGCGCGGCGGGCATAGGCTTCCGCCGCTTCGGAGGTGGCCTCATAGGTCAGCCGGCTGACCCGGGTCAGGCCGTCGGGCTGCTGGGAAAGCCGCACCCGAATGAGGAATTTTCCATGCTCCGGGCAGGCAGCCAAGTCCATATACCGGTGTCCGGGCTGGGAAAACCACCGGGAGCCAAGCATTCGCCCGCCGCAGACGGGACACTTGTTCTCCTCCCCGGACATGGCGGCCAGCGCTTCCCGCTTATCGGCATAGTCGTAGAACACCTTTCGGGCAATGCAGCCGGGAAGCTCTGCACCGTGGAAGCCGTTTTCATGGCTTTTCAGCGCCGCGTCATACTCCCGCGCGCCTTTCTTCAAGTCCAGCATGGCGCAGATCAGCGCCGTGTGGTAAGCGTCGCCCAGCGCGTCGTGGGCAGGACGGGTCGCCTCGATGCTGAACATTTCCATGGCGGTTTTCAGCGCTTTCTGGGAGGTGGAGCCGTCGGTCTGGGCATTGAAAATCATCTGGGCGTTGTACCACTTCTCCGTGAAGCGCTCGTCTAGCCCGAAAAGCCGCAGATTTTCCCGCAGAATGCCGATATCGTCAAAGCCCCATGTGAGGAACACCACGTCCTCGCCGCACCATTCCCGGAACTTTTCGATCGCCTCGGGGAACGGCACGCCCTCATCCCGCAGGCGGGCTTCCTTGATACCGGTGAGCTTGCTGACCCGGCGGTTCAGGTGCCGGTAATACTTGGGCTTCACCATGATCTGGAATTCATCCTGAACGAACTGCTCCTCCGACACCCGGACGGCGCCGATCTGGATGATCTCCCCCCGGATGTCCACGGGCAGCACCTTTTTGGAGGAAGGAGACCCCGGCCAAGGCTGGTTCCATTCCATATCCAATACAATATAATCCATCGCGCGTAACCTCTGCTATCTTATGATACTACGCGATATCATAACACACAAACCCGGTATCTGTAAACAGGAAGTTGCAAAAGTTCTGACATTATCCTATGTACCCCCCGTTTTCAGGGGGCAGGAAATATTTCAGGTGCGCATTTCCTTTTTATCCAGCTCACCCTCCTGCCATCCGGCGCTTTTGCCGCAGACGGGGCAGGGGTCGCAGGCGCGGATACCCTCGTAGGTGTAACCGCAGTTCAGGCAGCGCCAGCGGATCGGCTCCTGCTTTTCCGTCAGCTCGCCCTTGGTGAGCTGCTGCTCGAGAGACTGGAACTCGTTGTGGTGAACGCCTTCGATCCGGGCGATCTGCATCCACAGACGCGCCGCGTCGTTGTAGCCCTCCCGCCGCGCCATTTCCGCGAAGCCGGGGTAAACGTCGTCATGCTCGTCCTTTTCCCCGTTGGCGGCGAATGCCAGATTTTCCGCCGTTGTCCCCAGCTGGAAGGGATAGCCGGCGCTCAGGTCCACGTTTTCGGCGCAGCCGCCCAGCCGTTTCAGCATTTCCAGGAATTCCTCCGCGTGGACGGTTTCGTTTGCCGCCGTTTCCTCAAAAATTCTCGCGATCCACTCAAAGTTCTCCTTCCGCGCCACCCCGGCGTAGACGGTGTAGCGTGTCCGCGCCTGAGATTCCCCGGCGAAGGAACGGACCAGATTCTTTCTGGTTTCCGAATTCAAAAAGTCCATAATCAGAAGCCCCTTTCTCTGGAAAGGATACCCTGTTTTGCGGTATAATATGCAAAGAAACGTCCCGGAACGGCAAGCCGTTCCGGGACAAACTATTTAACGATTACAGCAGATCCTTCACCAGAGACAGGGCAGCCTCGTCCGCGACCAAGGTAAAGTCGGGGTGCAGCTGGAGGATGGAGCCGGGCGCCTGAGGCTTGATGGGGCCAAAGAAGCAGTCCTTCACGGCCTGTGCCTTCTTTTCGCCGTTGACCACCAGCAGAACGCGCTTTGCCTTCATGATGGAGTCGATGCCCATGGTGTAAGCGTGGGTGGGAACGTCGTCCCGGGAAGCAAAGAAGCGGGCGTTGGCGTCGATGGTGGAAGCGGTCAGCGCAACCTTGTTGGTGCCCTTGACAAAAGCGTCCGCAGGCTCGTTGAAGCCGATGTGGCCGTTGGGGCCGAGGCCCAGCAGCTGGAGATCAGCGCCGCCGAAGGCATCGATGACGGCGTCATACCGGGCGCACTCCGCTTCGGCGTCGGGGTTCATGCCGTTGGGGATGTTGCAGTTATTTTGATCGATGTTCACATGGTCGAACAGGTTGGAGCGCATAAAGTAAGCATAGCTCTGGTCGTGATCCTTGGTCAGGCCCACGTACTCGTCCAGGTTCACGGTTCTGACCTTGGAGAAGTCCAGATCGCCGGCTTCGTACTTGGCGATCAGCTCCTTGTAAGTACCCACGGGGCTGCTGCCGGTTGCCAGACCCAGCACGCAGTCGGGCTTCAGATAAATCTGGGCAGCGATAATATTGGCGGCCTTGCGGCTCACGTCGTTATAATCCTTGGCACGAATCAGTCTCATTGATAAAGTTCCCCTTTCGCAATTGGCTGACGGTATTATACCATCCTTTTCATTTTCTGTACAGTACTTTCGGGGTTTTTAGTTTATTTTGGTAAATCCATTCGTATTTCGTGACCATGTTTTATGTAGGGAGTATCTGGCCTTATTTTATATCGTAGATTTGGTACTATATTTATAGCCAGAACTTGCTATACTGTTTCCATACCAATTCGGGAGGTAATTCACCATGGAAAAGAAACATACCCTGACCACACGGAAAATCGTTTTCGCGGCGCTGATGGCGGCTTTGACCGTAGCCGGTTCCGCGCTTCGCGTCACCCTGCCTCTGGATATCGCGGGAACCACGTCCTTCCATCTGGGCAACATCATGTGCGCCCTCAGCGGCATTCTGCTTGGCCCATGGCTGGGCGGTCTGGCCTCCGGCCTCGGCTCCGCCATTTATGATATCATGAACCCGCTGTACATCTCCGAGTGCTGGATCACCTTCCTGACCAAGGGTGCTTACGGCCTCGTCGCGGGTCTCATCATCCGGGCGGGCGGAAAGAAATTCGGCTATGTCAAGGCGCTTCTCGCCACGCTGGCCGGAGCGCTGACCTACGCGGTGCTGTACCTCGCCAAGAGCTATTTCTACAGCGGCCTGCTCATCAAGGGTCTGACCCCCGACGCGGCGCTGCTTACCGTCGTCGCCAAACTCCCCGCCACTGCGTTCAATGCCGTGGTTGCCCTCGTTTTCGCCCCCATCCTCGCGGTCGCCATTCAGAAGGCACTGGAGGAAAACCATCTGACGATGGAATAACGTCAAAATATGCGGGATGCAGAACTCTCTGCATCCCGTTTTTTATGGCAGCGCCTTGGGGTATTCCTCCCAGTCCAAATCCTGATAGGGATATACCCTGCCCCAGCCGCTTTCTGTCCGCTGAATGCTGCTCCTGTGACCGGACAGCAGTCGGACAATGTCGTAGACATTGATCCATATCTCCGAATTACATTCCTTCTGGCTCTCGTCGAACACCAGCTCCAGACCGAAATGCAGATGCACCGTCTCGATGTTGTTGACATTTTCCCGGTCGGAATAGCCGGTTCTGCCCATGAAGCCGATGACGTCCCCCGCCTGCACCATGTCCCCCTCGGCAAGCCCCGGGGCAAAGGGCGTATCCTTCTGAAGGTGGGCGTAATAATAGTAGCGGCGGCTGTCAAAGCTGCGGATTCCCACCCGCCAGCCGCCGTACCGGTTCCAGCCCATGGCCTCTACCACGCCGCCTTCCACCGCCACGACGGGCGTTCCCAGAGCGCCCATCAGGTCGTTGCCTAAATGCTTCCGCCGGAATCCAAAGGAACGGGCCACGCCGAAATCGTCGCAGTGGCTGTAGCCGTACCCCGCCGCGATTGGCGAGAACGCTTTCAGGCCGTAGGTCGCCGCCCACTGCCCGTCCTTTTCGATGGCGTAGCTGCCCACAAGACCGCCCAGAGCGGCCGTGTACGCCCGGTGGTAGTAGTCATAATATTTGTACAGGTCGCCCAGCAGCTGTTCCGGCTGTTTGTCCTTTTTCAAATCGGAAACTGCCTGCTTCACCGAAGCAAGAGCGCACTTTCCCCCGGTGCGGCAGGCCGCCAGCGCCAATATGTCAATCCACGAAATGTGCTTTTCCTGTTCAAAGGTCGCGATGTCCTGATCCAGCGCGTACTTCATGGACTCATAGGACACGTTAAAATCCACCCATCTGATGCTCTCCGCCTGAACCGGCAGCACCAGCATGGGAAGGATCAATATGGACGCCAAAAGCCGCTTCATATTCTCACCTCTTGGGTTAGAATATGAAGCGGCCGATTTTTTATCAATGGAAATAAATGGACGTTACGTTAAATCCCGCACGACATCCTTCGCCACCCGGTAAATATCCTCCATGGTGGTCAGGGACGAAATCTGATTTTTATAGTATCCGCTGTGGGGAACGCCCTTTAAGTACCACGCAAAGTGCTTCCGGGCTTCCAGGCAGGCTATGTGTTCGCCGTGGTCTTCCTCGGCAAGCTGAAATTGCCGCACCGCCACCGCCACCCGGTCTTTAAGGCAGGGGCGTCCGGCATAAACTTTTCCGGCAAGGGCGGCGTTGACCTCCTGAAAAATCCATGGGTCGCCGAACACACTCCGGCCGATCATCACCCCATCCGCCCCGGTTCGTTTCAGGCATCGCACCGCCGCCTCGCCGCCGGTGATATCGCCGTTGGCAATGACGGGGATGGTCAGCTGCTCCTTGACCTTGTGGATGGCGTCCCAATCGGCGGTGCCGCTGTAGAGCATACTCCGGGTGCGCCCGTGAACGGCCACCATGGCCGCGCCGCTGTCCTCCATGCGCCGGGTAAAGTCCAGCACGTTGATGCTGCCCTTGTCCCAGCCCAGGCGGCATTTGACGGTGACGGGCACGTCCACCGCTTTGACTACGGCTTCCACGATTTTCTCCGCCAGCTCCGGCGTGCGCATCAGGCCGCAGCCGTCGCCGTTGTTCGCCACCTTGGGCATGGGGCAGCCCATGTTGATGTCCAGAAAATCGCAGCCGGAAATTTCCAGCGCCAGCCGCGCCCCCTCCGCCATGGTGTCCGGGTCGTTGCCGAAAATCTGCGCGCCGCAGACGCTGCCCGGATTTTTCCGGAGCAGCTTCGCGCTTTTCTGATCCCGGTACACCAGTGCCCGGGAAGACACCATTTCCGTCACGGTAACGCCTGCCCCCAGCTCGGCGCAGACGGTGCGGAAAGCCCAGTCCGTAACCCCCGCCATGGGCGCAAGGAACACGGGATTTTTCACTTCGATCGTTCCGATTCGCAATACCCTCACCTCATCCGCAGGGAAAATCTCCCTCGGGCGGCGCCCCGCCGCCCGCAGCAATATTGGGGATTGTATCACAAATCGGGCAGTTACGCAACCTTAAAACAGCACTGTAATCAACCATGTCAGTCCGGTCAGCAGCGCGCCGCCAGCCGCCCACACCGCGCCGTAAAGGTACAGGTGCCGCCTCTTTTTCGTCCGGTCGCCGGTGTGGATGGCTTTTTGGGCTTCTTTCAGAAGCGCTTCGTCGGTGACCCCCTCCCCTACCGCGTTGTCCTTGAGAATGAAGATCGCCTGTTCAAACAGCTTCGGGTCGGGAGAATGCACCACGATCACCTGACGGGAAATGCCTTTTACCATAATTTACCGCCTCCTTATGGAAAAGTCTTCCCACAAGGAGGCGATTTATACCATCACGGTTTATTCTTCGTCCTTCGGCCGCTTATACCGCCCCTTCGGCTCCCATGCCGCCAGCGGGTAACGCTGCATCGCGCCAAAAATCCGCTCCTTCAGCTCGGGATAGGTCTTGCTCAGCTCGAAAATCAGCTGCTTGACCTCTCCCCGCTTCGTGACCTTGTCCACAGGACAGCGGTTTTGCAGCACCGGCAGGTTCATCCGCGCCGCGAAATTGTCCAGCGTCTTTTCGTGAATGTACAGCATGGGGCGTATCTGCACGATGCCGGTTCTGTCCAGATTGGTCACCGGCTGGAAGCAGTTGATGCGCCCCTCGAACAGCAGCGACATAAGAAACGTCTCCACCGCGTCGTCATAGTGATGTCCCAGCGCCAGCTTGTTGAATCCTTTGTCCAGAATCGCCTGATTCAGCGCCCCCCGGCGCATTTTGGCGCACATGGAGCAGGGATTCTTCTCCTTGCGGTGGTCAAAAATAATGGGCGCGATCTCCGTTTTCACCACGGTATAGGGCACCTTCCACGCCTCGCACAGCGCCGCGACCTGAGAATAGTCCATCCCCAGCCCCATATCAATGGTGATCGCTTCCAGCTCGTAAGGCTTATTAAAGTATTCCCGCAGCCCCGCCAGCAGGACGAGCAGCGCGAGAGAATCCTTCCCTCCGGACACGCCCACGGCAATGCGGTCGCCCGCCTCGATCATATGATAGTCGTCCACGCAGCGCCGAACCAGTCCCATCAGCTTTTGCATAGTTGTTTTTCCTCCGAAATCCGCTTAAAATAGGACGTTAGAAAACAAGAGCATTCGCGATTATTTTCGAGCATTTGGAAGATCATTCGGTATTTCATAAAATTTCTCAAAAATGCTGTTGACATTTGATTTTTAATGTGGTATAAAGTTCAAGCGTCCTGAAGGCATTATACTTCAGGCATCTGAGAATGTCAAAATATTTTAATCCAAATTGGAGGAAATCATAATGTCCACTACTCTGCTGAAAAAGGAGACCCTGGAGCGCAAGTGGTATGTGATCGACGCTGCCGGCAAGCCTCTGGGCCGTACCGCTGTCGCCGCCGCTAACCTGCTTCGCGGCAAGCACAAGGTCGACTTCACCCCCAACGTTGACTGCGGCGATAACGTCATCATCATCAACACCGACAAGGCTGTTCTGACCGGCAAGAAGGCCGAGCAGAAGAAGTACTACCGTGTGTCCGGCTGGATCGGCGGTCTGAAGGAGACCAAGGCCCGCGACATGATGGCTGCCCGCTCCGACTACGCCGTTGAGCTGGCCGTCAAGGGCATGCTGCCCAAGAACACCCTGGGCAAGAACGCTCTGACCCGTCTGCACCTGTACAAGGGCGCCGAGCATCCCCACGCTGCCCAGAAGCCCGAAGTTTGGAATCTGGACTAATTTGGAGGTAACTTAGAATGTACGAGAGCAAGAAGAAGTATTTTTACGGCACCGGCCGTCGTAAGTCCTCCGTTGCCCGTGTTCGCGTTTACGAGAACGGCACCGGTTCCATCATCGTCAACGGCCGTGACATCGACGAGTATTTCGGTCTGGACACCTTGAAGCTGATCGTCCGTCAGCCTCTGGTCACCACCGATCTGCTGGGCAAGGTTGACATTGTCGTCTCCGTCGCCGGCGGCGGCGTATCCGGTCAGGCCGGCGCCATCCGCCACGGCATTTCCCGCGCCCTGGTCACCCTGAACCCCGAGTACCGCGCTTCTCTGAAGGCCGCCGGCTTCATGACCCGCGACCCCAGAATGAAGGAAAGAAAGAAGTACGGCCTCAAAGCCGCCCGTCGGGCTCCTCAGTTCAGCAAGCGCTGATTCCCGAACTTTTTCTTCAAAGTTTCATGTCAAATCCCCGAAATCCTACGATTTCGGGGATTTTTTGTTTGTAAGCTTTGTTGCGACTTGACCGGTTTTGAATGGGTTTGTACCGGTCTAAATGGGCTAACTATGGGCTAACTTTTGGGGTATTTTTCTCAAATGGGCTAACCAATGGGCTAACTGGTGGGCTAACCGACAGCCCTTATTTTCAAAATTCCTTATCTGTTTTTACCCTCTTGATGCAAGGCGTTCAGTTTTCTAACTGGACGCTTTTTGCATTTTGGGGATTATTCTTTGAATACAGGAAGGATGTTTTTATGCCAAAGAAACCAGCCGCAACCCTAGGCATCATCTACCGTATGCCTCTGGAAGATTTGCACCCTCACCCACTGAACCCCTATGGCGTTCGGGATGACCCCGCCATGCAGGAGCTGGTGGGAAGCGTCAAAACAAACGGGGTACTCATTCCGGCCATTGCCCGCCCCAGAAAGGAAGGTGGATATGAATTGATTTCCGGCCATCGCAGAAAGTACGCCTGTGAGCAGCTTGGACAGGATACCATGCCGGTCATGGTTCTCAACCTGAAAGATGATGATGCTATCATTCGGATGATCGACAGCAATATCCAGCGGGAAAATATTCTTCCCTCTGAACGCGCCAAGGCTTACAAGCTGAAGATGGAGGCCGTCAAGCGGAAGGCTGGCAGGCCCCAAAAAGACGATGAAAAAAATTCGCCGAAAATTTCGGCGAATTTTCGAAGCGACGATTCCATTGGAGATCAGGAGGGAATCAGCGGGGATACTATTCGTAATTATATCTCCCTGACTAACCTGACACCGCCGCTCATGCAGATGGTGGACGATGGAAAAATTGCCCTCTCCCCTGCCTATCAGCTGGCCTCTCTGAATGAGAAAGAGCAGGAGCTTCTGGTGGAAACCATTGGAAGCGAACAGTCTACGCCATCTCTTTCTCAGGCTCAGCGCATGAAGAAGCTGAGCCAGTCCGGCGAGCTGAATGAGGATACCATGCTCTCCATTATGATGGAGCAGAAAAAGCCAGTACAGGCCAACATCACCCTCTCCGGGGAACGGCTGCGCAAATACTTCCCCCGCTCCTACTCTCCCATCCAGATGGAGGAGGTGATTTTCAAACTGCTGGACGCGTGGCAGCGCAAACGGCAGCGGGAACAAAGCCGTTAAAACTGAATATCCCAAACACACCGGACAAGCCCCTGCTTGCCCGGTTCTTTTTATAGGAGGACATATGTACATTCGCAAACTCACTTACAAGAAGAAGGACGTTGACTGCAAGCTCTGTACGGAGTATCGGGGCAAAAAACACCCCTGTCCCCATGATGTGTGTCCGTTCATTGCGGAACGCATTGAGGCCGGTGCCGTCACCTATTGGGATGCCGTCAACGCCATGGTTTCCCCGCTGTACCGCTTCGCCCGCCGCCTGCCAAAGCTGACCGCCGAATACCCCGGAAGCATTTTCATGGATGATCGTCATCGTTTCCGCATGGAGTTCCTGAACACCCAACTGGGCTACGTTCCGGGCCGCAATACGCCCGCCTACTACGCCGCTATGTATCTGCTGACTGCAAATGAGATTATCTACTGGCGCATGGCAAACTGTTTCTGCCATGACGGCATTGATTTCCGGTACGCCATTCTCCGGGGCATCAGCACCTATAACTATGCGCTGTACCGTGCCGCTCTGGCACTGACTACAGACCGTCAAGGTGTCGCCGTACCTGAGCTGGATGATACCGAACTTATCGGGGATGAAGTTTTCCGGCTCATCATCAACGCCATGCTCATTGCCAGATATGGCTTAATCGCTATGAAGCTGACAAAGGAGGCGACTGCCAATGGTAGCTGATTTCGGCGTTTCCTGCGGACACACGGAGTATTCCAACATCCGATTTGAGGATGGGACACGGCACATGGTTATCTTTGAGGCAGCACACGACCTACCAGAGCTGGAGACTTTTCGTCTGGAGCTGCCCATTCTATACCGGGATATGCCCTACCGGGTGCGGCTGTTTCTGACCGATGCAGAGTGCAAGACCGTTCGCCTCTGGGCCGCCGCGGACAAGGTGCGCATCCTGCACCATGCAAATGTAATCAACGGGTATAAACAAGACTTCCTCCGAGCTGATTACCGGGATTGAAAAGCATTACCGGGAAATCTGCAAGGAACGGGGTATCCAGACAGAAACACAGGAGCAAGATACCAGCCCAGAGGTTTCACCCCCGGAATCCGCACCGGAAACTGTACCATCTCCGGCACCGCCGAAAGAACAGGAGCCGGATTATAGGCTTCCACTTCCTGATCCGACCATCACCCCAGACATGGCGGAACAGTGCGGGTATACCATCCCGGATATGTACCCGCTATCCAAAGACCGGGCCATGGAGCTGCTGGAAAAGGATGTGGTGATTTTCACTCTGTACCCGGACAAACCGGCTGAAATGGTATTTGATGCCGAGGACATTGTGACCCATGACGGTATTTTCGGCATTACCTGTGAGAATTGGCAAAATATCCATGACACCATTCCCGCCCGTGACGTTTACCGGCGTTTTCTGGAAGCTCCCGGAGATGCCTTTGCCGTGATGCAATTGAAAGGGAGTGCGCCTGCCGAGCTGCGTTATACAGGACTGAACTATCTTTCCCAGCCCCCTTCTCCCGGCAACTACGATATCCTATACACCGGCCCGATTGCCTGCGCTCAGAACCAGTCGGCTACTTTGGAGAACCTGTTTGAGATTTTCAACATAAACCGCCCTGGGGATTTTACCGGCCACAGCCTGTCCGTCAGTGACATCATTGCGCTGAAACAGGACGGTGTGGTATCGTACCACTACTGCGATAGCGTTGGTTTCCAGGCGCTTCCCGGTTTCATGTCCGAAAATTATCTGAAAGCGGCTGAAATGTCGCTGGAAGATGATTACAGCATGATCGACGGCATCATCAACAACGGCAAGCAACCCATTTCCCTTATGGATGGGACAGAAAGAAACCCGCAGGAGAAGAAGCCCTCTGTCCTGAAAAAACTGAAAGAGCAACCACCGCAGTCGGCAAGCGAACGAAAACCACGAAAAACCAAAGAAAAGGAGATTTGACTATGGATTTTACCTTTGAAGAACAGGAGCTTATGGCAATCTACAACCCTGGCACCCGCCTGGGTCTGATTCAGGCGCTCAATGAAATGCGTACCTATCTGGATGAAGATGAGCAGGAACTTAGAACGCTCACGGATAGTGCTGTCTGCAAGCTCAGTCGAATTTCGGACGATGCCTTTGAGAAACTGGATTTGATCCCGGAGTTTTGAATGTGATAAACCCGCGTATTACCGGAAAATCCTGCTGCCGTAAATCTGCGTATTGTCGAAACTTCTTGCAATTCTAATATTGCGTATTGTAGAAACCTGTGTTAAAATACCCGTAGAGGTGAACAGTATGCTATTCAAGCGAAAGATTTACGACAAGTTCCTGGCCTGGAAAACGGAGTGTGCCGGTAAAAAGGCGCTGCTGATTGAGGGCGCGCGGCGAATTGGAAAGTCCACAGTTGTAGAGGAGTTCGCAAAGAACGAGTACAAAAGCTATATTCTGATTGACTTTGCGAAAGCATCCAGTGATGTAAAGGAATACTTCCAGCTGTATTTGAATGACCTGGACACATTCTTCATGCTGCTGTCTGTCCAGTATGGTGTCCAACTGCACGAACGGGACAGTGTGATCATCTTCGACGAAGTGCAGCTGTTCCCCAAAGCCAGAGAGGCCATTAAGTACCTGGTTGCCGATGGGCGCTATGACTATATGGAAACTGGCTCCCTCATTTCCATCAAGGAAAACGTGAAGGACATTGTGATTCCCTCCGAGGAACGGCAGATGAAAATGTATCCCCTGGACTTTGAGGAATTCTGCTGGGCATTGGGCGAAAAACCTATGGTCACTTATATCAGAACTTGCTTTGATAAGCGGGAGCCTTTGGAGCGAACGCTTCACAATAAGGCCATGCTTCTGTTCAAGCAATATATGCTTGTGGGTGGGATGCCCATGAGTATTGTTGCGTTCCTGGAAGGGCGGAAGGACTTTGGCAAGGCTGATCTGGAAAAACGGGACATTCTGGCACTGTATCGGAACGACATTATGAAGATTCAGGCGCAATACCGCTCCAAGGTGCTGGCGATTTTTGACCAGATTCCCGGCCTGCTCTCCCGGCATGAAAAGCGGGTCGTGTTCAACCGAATTGCCGCCGGTTCTTCTGCGGATCAGTATGAGGAAACCTTTTTCTGGTTGACCGATTCCATGGTTGCCAACGAATGCCGCCGAGCCAGCGACCCCAACGTGGGTCTGTCCCTGACAGAATCCGATACCTATATCAAGTGCTACCTGGGCGACACGGGGTTGCTTGTCAGCCACGCTTTCGATGAAAACGAGCTGTTGGAGGATGAAGTCTACAAACAAATTCTGGACGGCAAGCTGGGTCTGAACGAGGGAATGCTCTACGAAAATGTCATTGCACAAATGCTGACGGCCAATGGCCATAGGCTGTTCTTCTACACCCATTACAGCGAGGAGAAAAAGCGCAACGACATTGAAATCGACTTCATTATCTCCAATAACAGCAAGACAAAATATAAAATGTACCCCATTGAGGTCAAATCCGGCACACGCTACACAACGGACTCTCTGCTGAAATTCAGGGAGAAATACAAAACCAGGATCGGCGGCTGCTATATCATCCATCCCAGAAATCTGATTGTAAATGATGATATTCTCTGCATTCCACCGTATATGACGATTTGTCTGTAAGTTACCCTCTCGCACCACGCATCCGTATTTTTTGGGATATAACTTGAGAAATACGCCCTGGTCATCTGGTCAGAGCGTATTTCTCGGTACTTCCCATTTTTAGACGGCCTTTGGGTCGCCTTTTTTATTTTCTCAGAAAGGAGAACCACAATGGCATCCGCATTGCAACAATACCACCAGCTGGCGGACCACATGGCCACCCAGATAACCAGCAGCTACCAAAGCTGGACGGACTTTCTCACCACCGCCGCCCGCCTATACAAGTATCCTTACCATGAGCAGCTTATGATTTATGCCCAGCGGCCAGATGCTACTGCCTGCGCCGAGTACGACCTGTGGAACGAACGCATGGGACGCTACATTCGGCAGGGCGCAAAGGGGATCGCCCTCATCAACCACTCCGGGGATGCTCCCAGGCTCCGGTATGTGTTTGATGTAGCGGACACCCGCGGCACAGAGCGCTCCCGCAGCCCCTACCTCTGGGAATTCCGCCCAGAGCATGAGCGGGTTGTTTCCCATGCTTTGGAGCAGCAATACAGTATCCGGTATGCCGGCGATTTCGCCGACCAACTGGAACAGATTTGTTCGGTGAAGGTTACCGAATACTTCCTTGCCCATGAGCAGGACATTCTCGGCATCGTTGACGGATCATATCTGGAACAGTATCATGACTATGACAAAGGCGTGGCATTCCTCAACGCCGCTGCCGTCAGCACGACCTATATGCTGCTGTCCCGGTGCGGTCTGGCAGAAAATGCCCACTTTGGCCTGGAGGACTTTATGCCGGTGTTCGACTTCAACACGCCCCAGACGGTAGAAGCTCTGGGAAGTACCGTCAGCGGCATCAGCGAAGAAATCCTCCGCAATATCGAAGTCACTATTAAGAAATACGAACGTGAAAAGCTGTCTGAAAGGAGCTATGAAAATGGACAAACTGACCTACATCCGCAGCGGGGATTATTGGATTCCCAATCTGAGCCTGTCCCAGCAGGAGAACAAGAACCTGGGCAAGTACGGGAGGATGCGGAAGAAGTATCTACAGGAGCATCGCCCGGTGCTGTGGAACCGCCTGATCCTGTCGGAGCAGCTGTATCCCCATCTATGGGAGATCGACGAGACGGCGAACCGGCGCTTGGAGCAGATGATGCCGAAGCTGATGCAGTCGGCGGGGGTGACAGAGGCGCTGAAAGCCAGCGACCCGATGAAGTGGGTGGGGCTGATGAACAACCTGAAAGACCAGGCCGAAGAAGTGATCCTGACGGAGCTGATCTACGCCTGACGGAAGATTTCCCCAGCGAGCAGTTCTCATTTTTCCCTACAGAAGCCCAGCAAATTGAATCTATCGTAGAAGCGGAGAGCGTGGAACAAACGCCCTCCGCTTTTTCTATGTTCATTTCTCAGGCTGACATTGACCACATCCTGCGCACAGGCGGCAACGAAGATGACGCACGAATGAAAATTGTTGCTGAGTTCTCCAAACAAAAGCCTTTGGAAGATCGTGCGGCATTTCTGAAAGCACTCTACCATGGCGGAAACGGCCTGATTACGGAAAATGGCAAGATTTCCGCATGGTATGGCGAGGACGGCATTCACATCGCAAGAGGCGATACTGCGCGCTATCTTCCCTCTGCCCAAGTTATCAGCTGGGCAGATGCAGCGGAGCGAACGGAAAAACTGCTGGATAACGGAGCATTCGCCACAAATTTGGAGGTCACGGAAGCATACAGGAATGAGCGTCAGCGTATTACCACCGAAGTATGGAATCTCTACCATGACCTTGCGGATGAGGCCAAATCGCTGGGGCATCTGTCCTGCCTGAGTAGTATTCGCAGCACCAATTATCCGGAGGAAACGGAACGCCTGACGAACGATCTGCTGAATCCGGAGTTTCGGGAAAGGCTTCTGGCAGAATACAAGGTATTCCTTGACGCCCACCATGAAAACCGAGAGCTTCTGCGCTTCCATTACCACCGGCCGCAGGCACTTCTCACCCGGCTGGAAGAACTGTCCCTGCCACGCAAAGAATACCACTCCGACATGGCAATGCTTCCAGAAACCGGGAAGTTCATCACCGAAGATAAAATTGCGGATTCCCTAGCAAACGGGAGCAGCTTTGAGGGTGGAAAGAGCCGCATCTATGCGTTTTTCCAGGCACAGCACTCGCCCAAAGAGTGCGCTGATTTCCTGAAAGAGGAATACGGTACTGGCGGACGCTCCCATGCTGTATCCAAAGAAAGCGGCAGCTTTGAAGAACACGGTAGCAAGGGCATCGTACTGAAAAAGAGCGGCTGTACGGAGATTCAGATGAATTGGAACAAGGTCGCTTCCCGCATCTCTGAGCTGATCTGGCAGGACCGCTATTTTACACCAGATGAACAGGCGCTTTATGAGAAAGAATTTAACAGAAATCGTTTTTATCTTAGACCGCAGCGGTTCCATGAGCGGATTAGAACGGGATACCATCGGCGGATTCAATTCTATGATTGAGCAGCAGAAAAAAGCAGAGGGCGAAGCACTGGTCTCAACGGTATTGTTTGACAATGTGAGCGAAGTCCTGCACGACCGTGTAAATGTAATGGACGTCCGACCAATGACTGACCGTGATTACACGGTTCGCGGCTGCACAGCACTCTTAGATGCCATCGGCGGTGCGATTCATCACATTGGAAATGTTCACAAGTACGCAAGACCGGGGGATGTGCCGGAACACACCATGTTTGTAATCACTACGGACGGAATGGAAAATGCCAGCCGCCGGTACAACAGCGAAAAAGTGAAGCAAATGATCGAGCAACAGAAAGCAAAATACGGTTGGGAGTTTTTGCTCCTTGGTGCTAATATTGACGCAGTAGAGACCGCAAGTCAGTTCGGAATCGGCGCAGATCGTGCAGTCAACTATCAGTGTGACAGCGAAGGAACTGCGTTGAATTATGAGGTGGTCAGCGAAGCAATCAGCTCTGTCCGGTGCAGTGCCCCGTTGAATGCAGACTGGAAAAAACGTATAGACGAGGATTATAAAAAACGTGGAGGAAAATAGAAATATGCAGGCGTATACCTACGTTTCAAAAGGAAAATTCGAATTAAGAGAGAAGCCAAAACCGACCCTGATGCAGGAGCGGGATGCTATTGTCAAAGTGACACTCGCCAGCATTTGCTCCAGCGATCTGCATATCAAGCATGGCAGCGTTCCGCGGGCAGTACCCGGGATCACGGTTGGCCATGAGATGGTGGGGATTGTGGAAGAGGTTGGAAAGGCAGTTACCAAGGTAAAACCGGGAGACCGGGTGACAGTAAACGTGGAGACCTTCTGCGGTGAATGCTTTTTCTGCAAGAAAGGGTATGTGAATAACTGTACAGATGAAAATGGCGGTTGGGCGCTGGGCTGCCGGATCGATGGCGGCCAGGCGGAATATGTGCGTGTACCCTTTGCAGATCAGGGACTGAATAAGATTCCGGATGGCGTTACGGATCGACAGGCATTGCTGGTGGGTGATGTTCTGGCTACCGGTTACTGGGCAGCGCGTATTTCAGAGATCTCAGAGCAGGATACGGTGCTGATCATCGGAGCCGGCCCCACCGGTATCTGTACCCTGCTTTCGGTAATGCTGAAAAAACCAAGACGGATTATTGTGTGTGAAAAGGATAAAAATCGTCTGCAGTTTATCCGACAGCATTATCCGGAGATTTTGTTGGTTTCTCCGGAGAAGTGTGAAGCGTTTGTACGGGCAAACAGCGATCATGGGGGAGCTGACGTTGTGCTGGAGGTTGCGGGGGCGGAAGCTACCTTCCGTCTGGCCTGGGAATGCGCGAGACCCAATGGTCTGGTGACGGTGGTTGCTCTTTATGATCAGGCACAGATCCTGCCGCTTCCGGATATGTATGGAAAAAATCTTACCTTTAAAACCGGAGGAGTGGATGGCTGTGACTGTGAAGAAACATTACGGTTGATTGCAGAGGGAAAACTGAACACAGAGCCGCTTATCACCCATACCTATTCCTTAGAAAGGATAGAGGAAGCCTATGAACTCTTTGAAGGTAAGCGGGACGGTGTAATTAAGGTAGCAGTAGAATGCTAAAAGAAGATATAGATAATTCCAATCATTAATGTACTATATATGGTATGATAATGATTGGAATTTTGTTATAACAGGGGGATTTCCAACCATTAGTATATACGATTCATGAAAAATCAGGTAAAATTATGTATAGGTAATTAAGGGATCGGTTTTATGAATCCGCTGGGTCCGGATGTGGCGACAATCCGTACTTCTGGCTGTATCGTCTTTTCGCATGGAGGCAATGGCTGCCGGAGGGTTTGCCGGAGAATATGAACGATGGATGGATATGGCAGATCTGCCGACCGAAGAGGAAGAGAAGGAATTAATTGCCACGCTGTTTTCTCTGAACTAAATGATCTGACGGCTGAAGCGAGGAATAAATTTACGGAAGAGGAAAACGGTTAATGCAGTGCTTTTGAGGGACAAACTTTCGTGCATTCATAGCAGAGAATACACTCTGTTCCGTTTTTCCGCTTACGGGTTTCCTTATTAACCTCCACGTTCATGGGGCAGACCTGCAGACACTTCCCGCAATGGACGCACTTATCCTCATCGCAGTGGACGCGCAGAAGAGAGAAATAGCTCATAGGTTTGAGAAAAACCGTAATGGGACACAGGTACTTGCAGAATGCCCGGTTATCTTGAAACAGGAAGGCGAACACAATACCGACAAGGTAATAAAGCGCATTTCCGGCCAGGAAAAGCCAGAACATGATTTGCTCCAGATGTGCCACCTGCATCAGAAACAGCCCGGACACCAACGCCAGAGACAGAAGAAACATCACATAGCGAAGGAAGCCCAGCTTTTCTTTTCGTGGCTTCTGCGGCTGATTGTAGGGCAGAAAGTCCAGCACCATAGCTGTCCAGCAGGCGTAACCGCACCAGCCACGCCCAAAAAGCAACGGTCCGAAAATTTTTGCAACCGCGTAGTGGATAGTTGCTGCTTCGAAAACGCCGAGAAACAGGTAGTACCAGAACCCTTCGATCTGCATATTTTCACGGGAAATCACGCCAAGGTACAGCAACATATAGCTGCCCACCGCCAACTGGACGAAATGCCGGGCATACCGTTTCCCGGCGGTAAACAGTGCCGTTCCAAGCCCAAGGCAGGCTCCGATGTAGCTGAAATTCAGCAGATAGAAAAAATTGTCCTTTGTGAGCCACAGCGTAACTGCCACTGCTTCAAACAGCAGAAACAGCAGCATAGATGGCACGTATTTGTGAAGTCTGTTTGGGATTTTCGTCATCTCTTTGATCCTCTGCTTTCTTATTTTTTCTCAATGCACGGACTGCCAGGCCGGTGCAAGAGCGTGTCTGGTATCTTAGCATAAGTATAGCAGAGAAATAAAAAAATAGTAATCAGATTCTTATAAAACATCTGCAAAAAAAGTGAAACGACTACAGGCGCAGACGGTTATGACCGCCTGCGCCTGTAATCGTTTGGAGTCATGCCAGACTGTTTTTAAAAGCTGTCTGGAAATGGCCTGGACTGGAAAAGTTTGATGTATTCCTATGCATAGGGTATAATGTCTTTAGGAAAAAAGATATGATTACGAAAACAAAATATTCCGCAAACATGATAGAGAAAGCAGGTATGCTATGAAAAGAAAAATTATGATTGCTGCAGTGGCAGCTGCTGTGATTTTTGCGGTGATTGCGATCCTTTCCGTTTTGGCGCAGACACCGGCATTAATCTGAGAAATCGAAATGATCTGCTGTGAAATTTCCGGCGGATCATGGAAGGATGGGAAAACTGGCGTTTCACAAATGATTTTGCCTACTTTCATACAAAAAATACTTTGAATATCAAGAAATCTATGCTACACTGATACTGCATGACAAAATAAAAGAAAGTGGGGATTGTAGTATGAGTGGTCTGTTTCGGGCTCTTCATCGGACAAAAGTGTTTCGAAATCTGACGGAGCAGGAGTTTGCATGGGTTTTATATGATGTGGGAAATTCGGCATTTATTATGCTTGCCTGTTCGCTGATTCCGATCTGGTTTAAGAGTCTGGCAATCGGTACAGGGCCGGGAAAAATCAGTTCGGATCAGGCGACGGCGTATTATTCGATTGCCATTTCCATTGTTACGGTGGTGGTGGCACTGATCGGTCCTGTCTGCGGTGTGCTGGCGGATCGTAAGGATAAGAAAAAGATCTTTTTTACCACAACGGCAGGTCTTGGCATCACAGGATGTGTGCTGAATGGCGTTGCAACGAGCTGGGTGCTGTTTCTGGTCATTTATATTGTGACAAGAGTCTGCTATAATGCATCGCTGACGATTTACGATTCCATGCTGAATGATGTGACAACGGAGGAACGTATGGATGAGGTATCCTCCTATGGCTATGCGTGGGGATACCTGGGATCCTGCATTCCGTTTCTTGTAGCACTGATTGCTTACGTTCTGGGGCCGGATATGGTCGGGGTACTGCCGGATTTTGTCTCTAAGATGATTGGCTTTGGCGTGACGGCTCTCTGGTGGCTGGTGGTGACGCTGCCGTTGCTGAAGGAGTATCGGCAGAAGAATTACGTGGAAATGAGAACGGTTACCGTCGGTCAGACATTTGGAAAAATATTCAGAACCCTGAAAAAAATCGCAGTTTCGGACCGGAAAGTATTTTTCTTTCTGATTGGATTCTTTCTCTATATTGATGGGGTCGGAACTATCATTGACAACTGCATCAACATCGGAACCGATCTGAACCTAAATACGGTCGGACAGGTTGTTTTCCTGCTTGCCACGCAGGTTGTCGCTTTTGGAGGATCTCTGTTTTTTGCAAAACTGTCGCGGAAAAAAGATACGGTATCCCTGATTCTGATCTGCATTGCAGGCTATTTTGTCATCTGCCTCTATGCGCTGACACTGCGGACGCTGGTGCACTTTGCGATTCTGGCATTTGGAGTGGGATGCTTTCAGGGATCAATTCAGTCGTTGTCGCGGTCGTATTATTCCAAAATTATTCCGGCGGAGAATTCGGGAGAATATTTTGGCATCTATGATATTTTTGCCAAGGGCGCTTCCTTCCTTGGATCTGTAGTCATTGCAGTTGTAAAGCTGGCGGGAGGAACGATCAACGTAGCGGTTGCATGTCTGGCGGTTTTCTTTGCACTTGGATTTGTTTTTCTGAAAATTGCAGACCATCAGCCGATGGCGGGTGAAAAATAAAAGATACACAGCATAAAAAAATCTCAAAACCAGGAGAACAAGAGCAACTGGTTTTGAGATTTTTTGCTTTTGACTCCGGGGTTTCACAAAGAGAGGTTACGTGTTACGATAATCAGTGAGTCGGGCTGCCGGGAATGTGGCTGCCTGAAAAAAGCACAGACAGGTCAGATCCGGAAGGCCGGAAGAGTCGATCACAAGGATGCGTTTCTGGACAACGAGGAGCTGCACATTGGTACCAGACCCCATTACACTTCTATCTGCAGACCCCGATTGCACAGATTCATGATTACAGCATGGCGCAGTTTGAGCATTGGACGAAAGAAACATTCTCTGCCAATTTTCGCAAAATGCTGACGCTGGAACAATACCGCGATCCAAAACTTGCGCAGCTTCATCATGATTATCTGGCGGGCGGACCATTGGAATATATGGCGGCGATTTTTCGTAAGCTGGCGGATTCTGATGAAACGGCCATGCAGCTGGCGTTGGAGTTTTATCTGTGAGAAGAACCCGGAAGCTTTTGAAAAATTTGAAGCCGCATTCCCCAAAAAGGAAAAGCTGAAACTGCTGGGGCAGCTGTTCTGATTCGAGCGATAAAGTTTGGCAGCAGAACGATGCTGAGGGGTAAGCAGGTGTGTGATAAAAGGAGAACAGGACAATGGGGGAATCCCATGTCCTGTTTTTTTACCCCTGAAAAGTGGAAATTTCCTATCCCCTCTGCATACAATACAGGTAGAGTATCTTTTCAAACCCGTTCAGAAAGGATGATCATTATGACGAAAGGCATTGTAAAAATAAAGAAAAACCGTGCATTTGTAGAGCAGCAGAACGGCGAGGTGGAAGTGGCTTCCGGGCAGTATGTGTATCTGAAAGTGGAAAATTGCTGGATTCCGGTGGTGGTGCGGTATTCGGCGCGGAGGAAGAAGTGGTATTTTAAGTATCTCGAGGAAATCCCGGTCTGCGGGCAGAAGGTGCTGCTGAAGGCGTAGCCGGTAAAGGGCGTTTCACGTATGTTTAACATGTGTTTAATCTTTCTGAGTCAGAAATTCATTATGCAGCTCCTGGATTCTGCGCTGTTCGGCAGCTTCCTGTTTTTCACGCTCCGATCGATACGAAGATCCCGCAGGCAGAGCGCAGATCAGCGTCAGACCGAAAACAAGAAGAAAAGAATAAAGATATGGATGACCGGGATGATTTTCATGATTCATAGGAAGCCTGGCTTTCTGAATGTAAAATTCGTAGATAAGGATTTTCTGTGTCTAAAATTCAGTATAGCAAACGGAATTTTTCGCGTCAATGGAAAGGATTGGTTTCTCGATTTTCAAATTCATCATTTACGCCGTCCCCAAAGTCTGCTAAGATAAAGAAAACTTGTTATCAAACGAGAAAACAGGAGTGATTTACATTGAAAAAGATTTTATTTATCGCAACTGGTGGCACAATCGCTTCGAAGAAGACGGAAAATGGTCTGACTCCGCAGATTACGCCGGAGGAGTTATTGTCTTATATTCCGGAGGTGGAAGGCCTCTGTGAGATTACGGCGGTGAATCCGTTCAATCTGGACAGCTCGAATGTGGTTCCGGAGAACTGGAGCACGCTGGTGAAAGTGGTGAAAGAGCATTACGAGGATTACGACGGTTTCGTCATCGCGCACGGAACTGATACGATGGCGTACACCGCGGCGGCGCTTTCCTATATGATTCAGAATTCGGAAAAGCCGATCGTCATTACCGGAGCACAGCGGCCGATCAATTTGGATATCACGGATGCAAAGACAAACCTGTCCGACAGCTTTTATTACGCCTGTGATGATGCATCCCAGGGTGTACAGATTGTGTTCGACGGAAAAGTCATCGCGGGAACGCGCGCGAAGAAGGTGCGGACGAAGAGCTACAATGCCTTTTCCAGCATCGATTTCCCGTACCTTGCGGTAATGCAGGACCGCCGGATTCTGCGGTATCTGCCGATGCTGCCGTATGAAAAGCCGGTTCGTTTTTATGAAAACTTAAGCGATAACGTTTTTCTCTTGAAACTGATCCCGGGAATCAGCCCGGTATTGCTTCCGGCGATTTTTGAGCACTACGATGCGATCATTGTGGAGAGCTTCGGTGTCGGCGGTATTCCGGCGAGCATCAAGGAGCCGTTTTACGAGCTCTGCCAGAAGTACCCGGAAAAACTCATCATCATGTGTACCCAGGTTTCTCACGAGGGAAGCGATATGACCGTCTATGAAGTCGGCCATGAGATGAAAACCCTGTGCAACATTCTCGAGTCATACGATATGACCCCGGAGGCAGTCGCAACTAAAACCATGTGGCTTCTCGGCAACCGTCCGGATGATCATGAGAGCCGGGAAAAAGCATTCTATAAACCGATCAACTACGATACGGTCTGGAAATAAGAAAAAGAAAGACGGCAAAAAGGCTGTCACGGTCCGCAGGAAAGAAATGTTTCTGCTGGCTGTGAACGCCTCTTTTTCTTTTTGAGGAAAAAGAAATTTTCTGCAAAATTTTCAGACAGTACGGACGCAAAATTGATTTTTATTGGAAGAATTGTGCAAATTTCATAGAAAAATCAGAAACAGGTTGATATCTTTTGAACATTTTAGTAGAATTGAATTCATGATGCAGTGCGGAAAACGGCGGATTTTGGATGACGAATCCAACCGCTGGTTACAGTTACAACATATGTCGATATCGAGGAGACACCGACCGGCATCCGCTTAAAGAAGTACATGGAGGAATATTTCGATCCACGGATTTATATCGCAGGAGAGCTTGGCATCGGACTGAATTCGTGCTCGAACTGCCTCGGCAACTGCTACATTGAGGATGAATCCGCGTATGGAACCTTCCACGTAGGGCTTGGACGCAATATCGCGCTCGGCGGCGTGCAGAATGCGAAAGGCCACTTCGACCTGGTCTGCCGGGAACCCGATATTTTTACCGATAACCGTCAGATTATGGACCGGGGAAAGATTATTGCACCCGAGCCTGTGTTATACTAAAGGACAGAACCAGGAGACAAAAATTAAGAGACAAAAGGAGAAAAGACGATGAAAGTTTTATTAACAGGATTTGACCCATTTGGAGGAGAGAGCGTGAACCCGGCATTCGAGGCCATCAAACTTCTGCCGGATACCATCGCCGGAGCAGAGATCGTAAAAGTTGAGATTCCGACCGAGTTTACCAGAAGTATTTCCTGTGTGGAAGCAGCCATCAAAGAGCACAATCCGGACGTTGTCATCGATGTCGGACAGGCAGGCGGACGCGCATGCGTAACCGTAGAGAAAGTCGGCATCAACCTTGCAGACGCAAGAATCCCGGACAACGCCGGAGAGCAGCCGTCCGATGAACCGCTGCAGGCAGACGGCCCGACCGCATACTTTGCAACGATTCCGGTCAAAGCAATGGTTCAGAACGTCCGCGAACACGGCCTTCCGTGCCACGTATCCTTCACCGCAGGCACCTACGTATGCAACTGCGTCATGTACAATGTGCTTCACCTGTGCGCAACGAAATATCCGAACATCCGCGCAGGCTTCATCCACGTACCGTTCGCATGCGAGCAGGTAGTCGGAAAAGCAAGCACCATGGCAAGCATGCCGCTGGAAACGATTGCAAAATCTCTGGAATACTGCATCGAGGCAGTCGTAACCAACAAAGAAGAAGTAAAAGAAGCAATGGGAACTACCCACTAAAACAGACTTTCAGACCGTCGTACCGGAATTTTGGTGCGGCGGTCTGCTTTTTTTGCTATTTTCTCTTTTGCAAACCATATCTTTTGTGATACAATAAGATTCGTCAGAATTTTTATGCGAAAGGAACGAAAGAAAGAAAATGGAACAGGGTAAAATTTTTAAATTTCATAATGACCTTGATACAGACCAGATCATTGCATCCCAGTATCTGCTTCTGCCGAACCTGGATGAGATGAAAGGTCATGCATTTGAATCATTAGATCCTGATTTTGCAAAGAAAGTAAAACCAGGAGATTTCGTAGTAGGCGGCGAGAACTTCGGCTGTGGTTCTTCCAGAGAGCAGGCACCGGGCGTCCTCAAAGCACTTGGTGTACAGGCAGTCATCGCCAAATCCTTCGCAAGGATTTTCTTCAGAAATGCGATCAACATCGGGCTTCCGGCAATCGTCTGTAAAGATCTTCCGGATGATGTACAGACCGGAGATACCATGGAACTTCATATGTCCGACGGTACAGCAGTTGCAAACGGCAAGACATATACCTGTACCAAACTTCCGGAATATATGCAGGGAATTCTGAATCAGGGCGGTCTGATCGCTTCACTGAACAAGGAGGAGAAATAACCATGGGAATGACAATTGCAGAAAAAATCATCGCAGCAGCAGCCGGTGTAGACAGCGTCAAACCTGGCGATATCCATACGGTACAGCTTGACCGTCTGATGAGCAATGACGGAACTACTCATCTGACTGTAGATATGTACAAAAACAAGCTGAACCATCCGCACATTGCAGATACAAAGAAACTCGTTTTCATCGTTGACCACAACGTACCGTCTGACTGCCCGAAGACAGCAGCATCCCAGAAGAAGATGAGAGACTTTGCAAAAGAAAACAACATTGATTTCTGGGAAGGCAAGGGTGTCTGCCACCAGGTTATGATCGAGAATTATGTTCGCCCGGGTGAACTGATCTTTGGCGCAGACAGCCATACCTGTTCTTATGGTGCACTTGGCGCATTCGGTACCGGTGTCGGATGCACAGACTTCCTCTATGGAATGGTGACAGGAACTTCCTGGGTACTGGTTCCGGAATCTGTAAAATTCAACCTCATCGGTAAGCTTCCGGAAGGTGTGACTGCCCGTGACCTGATCCTTACCATCATTGGTGAAGTAGGTGCAAACGGATGCAACTATCAGGTAATGGAATTCACCGGAGAAGGTGCTAAGACTTTAAGCATCAGTGACCGTATGACTCTCTGCAACATGGCAGTAGAGGCAGGTGCAAAGACCGGTATCTTTGAAGCAGACGAAAAAGCCATGGAATACCTCAAAGAACATGGACGTGAGCCAAAAGCTGTATTCCACAGTGATCCGGATGCAAAATACGTAAGAGAATATACTTTTGACCTCAGCAAAGTCCGCCCGGTAGTCGCAAAACCGGATTTTGTAGACAATGTTGTTCCGGCAGAAGAAGCATGTGGAATCGAGATCAACGAAGCATTCCTTGGCTCCTGCAACAACGGACGTATCGAAGATCTGCGCGTAGGTGCCGAGATCATCAAAGGAAAGAAAGTATCTGACAAGGTACGTTTCCTCGTTGTTCCGGCAAGCCAGACAATTTACCGTCAGGCATTAAAAGAAGGCCTGATCGACATTTTCATGGAAGCAGGTGCGATCGTTATGAACCCGAACTGCAGTGTATGCTGGGGAAGCTGCCAGGGTGTTATCGGTGAAAACGAAGTCCTGATCAGTACAGGAACGCGTAACTTCAAAGGACGTGCAGGACATCCAAGTTCCAAAGTATATCTTGGATCCGCAGCGACTGTTACAGCATCTGCAATCGCAGGAAAAATCGCACTGCCATCTGAAATCTGATAAAGTACAACAGAAACACCTACAATATATTCAGTGAGGAATACATAGATTATGGAAAAGTTTACAGGTAAAGTATGGGTACTTGGCGATGACATTGATACCGATATCATCATCCCGACCGAGTATCTGGCACTCAAAACAATCGACGATATGAAACAGTATGGATTCAGCCCGCTCCGTCCGGAACTGGCTGGACAGATCCAGAAAGGCGACATCATTGTTGCCGGCAAAAACTTCGGCTGCGGTTCTTCCAGAGAGCAGGCACCGGAGATCATCAAAGCACTGGGCGTTCAGTGCGTCATTGCAAAATCTTTTGCAAGAATTTTCTTCAGAAACTCCATCAACAACGGACTTCTGCTGATCGAGCAGCCGGATCTTCACGATGATATCAAAGAAGGAGATACCGTGACAGTTGTGATGAATGAACATGTTGACTATGATGGAAAACAGTACCCGATCGCTTCTCTGCCGGAGAACCTGATGAGCATCATCCAGGCCGGCGGACTTGTAAAAGCCATGCGTAAACTGAATGGACTGGACTAAGGAGGAGAAGCAGATGGGCGAAACAGTTATCGAAAAGATTATCAGAAACAATGTGGGTCATGCCGTAAAACCTGGCGATATCGTAACAGTCAATGTAGACAGAGTGATGATCCATGATATTTTTATTCCGTTTGTTGCGGATAAATTTGAAGAAATGGGATTCAAGAAATTATGGGATCCGGATAAGGTAGTTCTGATCTATGATCACCTTGTTCCGGCAAGCCAGCTTGATGATACCAGACATTTCCATACAGGAGATGCTTTTGCAGAGAAATACGGAATGAAAAACGTACACAGAAGCGACGGAATCTGCCATCAGCTGATGACAGAGGCTGGCTATGTCAAACCGGGCAACATCGTATTTGGTACAGACAGCCATACAACTACTTATGGATGTGTCGGCGCATTTTCTTCCGGTATCGGATATACAGAGATGGCAAGTATCCTCGGAACAGGAACCATGTGGATCAAAGTTCCGGAGACCATTAAAGTTGTGATCGAGGGAGAGCTTCCGGAGAACGTGATGTCCAAGGATGTGATCCTGCGTCTGATCGGTGATCTCGGTGCAGATGGCGCTACTTACCGTGCACTGGAATTCACAGGAAGTGCAGTAAAGAATATGTCCGTGGCAAGCCGAATGACCATGTCAAACATGGCAATCGAAGCTGGTGCAAAATGTGCTCTCTTCACACCAGATGAAAAGACAGCAGAATACTGTGAGATTGAACTGAACGATTTCCAGAAGAGCCTTGTCGGCGATGAGGACGCAAAATACATCAAGACTGTAACTTACCGTGCAGAGGACCTTGTTCCGGTCATGGCATGCCCGTCACAGGTAGACAAGATCCGTGACGTCAGCACTCTTGAGGGAACTGAGATCGATCAGGTATTCATCGGTTCCTGTACAAATGGCCGTCTGGAGGATCTCGCAGCAGCAGCGGAAGTCCTCAAGGGCAAAAAAGTTGCTGACTATGTAAAACTGATCGTGACACCGGCAAGCCGCAAGATCTACAGACAGGCGATCGAGCTTGGTATTCTGGACACTCTGGCAGAAGCAGGTGCAATGATCACACATCCGGGATGCGGACTGTGCTGTGGACGTGCAGGCGGTATCCTGACAGACGGAGAGAGTGTTGTGGCGACAAACAACCGTAACTTCCTTGGCCGTATGGGAACTTCCAAGGTAGAAATCTATCTGGCATCTCCAAAGACGGCAGCAGCATGTGCGATCGCAGGTAAGATCGTCAGCCCGAAATAAAACATCAAAAAACGCCAAAAAAAGTCAAGAGGGAAGAATATTTTTTCCCTCTTGACTTTTTTATGATTTAGCACTATAGTATAACGCAGTAACAGCAATAACGAGGAGAAGTTTGCAGGAAAGAGGCGCATGCCCACCGAAGGAGTAAAACTCTCAGGTATCCGTAATATCGGACACAAACTGCAAATGGATCGTTTCTCTGGAGACGCCTGTTTTATTACAGGGGCCGAAGGTGCAAGCGACGCGCAAGCGTCTTGAATCTCTCAGGCAAAAGGACAGAGGATGCTATGACCTAATTACATCCTGAATTCTATTTTTTGATTTTTATCTATTTTTTATTGTCTGATATTATTAGATTCTTACCAGTCTATCTGAGAACGATTCTTTATCTTTATTCCCTTTTTATGATGCTGAAAAATACATACAGAAGGAGAACTTTTTGAGATGTGGGAAGCAATCAACAATTTCTTAGTTGCAGTGGATGACAAAGTCTGGGGCGTGCCGCTTATGGTACTGATCATAGCCGGTGGTGTTCTTCTTACCAGCAGACTTGGGCTGCTTCAGGTACGCCGCCTTCCATTGGCACTGAAATGGATGTTTAAGAATGAAGAAGAGGGAGACGGTGAGATCTCCAGTTTTGCAGCTCTGTGTACAGCATTGAGTGCAACAATCGGTACCGGTAATATCGTAGGTGTTGCAACAGCAGTCTGTGCCGGAGGTCCGGGAGCACTTTTCTGGATGATCGTGGCAGCATTCTTCGGAATGGCAACCAAATATTCTGAAGGTCTTCTGGCGGTAAAATACCGTGTGGTTGCAGAAGACGGACACAGTCTTGGCGGACCATTCTACTATATTGAGAAAGGTATGGGACCGAAATGGAAATGGCTTGGTAAGATCTTTGCATTCTTTGGTGTCTGTGTAGGTCTTTTTGGTATCGGTACATTCAGCCAGGTAAATGGTATTTCAAGTGCTGTACAGAACTTCTTTGATCCGGACAAGACAAACTGCATCAATATCCCATTCCTGGGACAGTATTCCGTAGCAGTTGTTGTTTCTTCTCTGATCCTTGCATTTTTCGTAGCAGCGATCCTGATCGGAGGAGTAAAACGAATTGCAGCAGTCAGCCAGATCATCGTGCCGTTTATGGCAGTAATTTATATCATCTTTAGCGTTGCCCTGATCATCTGCAACATTACAGAGATCCCGAATGCAATCGTAACTGTTGTTACAGCGGCATTTAATCCTAAAGCAGTGACAGGTGGTGTTGTTGGTTCTATGATCGTAGCAATGCAGAAAGGTGTTGCACGAGGAATCTTTTCCAACGAAGCAGGTCTTGGTAGCGCTCCGATCGCGGCAGCAGCAGCGCAGACAAAAGAGCCGGTACGTCAGGGTCTTGTCAGCATGACAGGTACTTTTATTGATACGATCCTGATCTGTACCATGACAGGACTTTCCATCGTCCTGACAGGTGCATGGCAGGTAGAGGGAATCGAGGGTGTACAGGTTACTACCTATGCATTCCAGCATGGACTTCCGCTTCCGGCCAAGTTCACAGCGTTTGTACTGATGCTCTGCCTCGTATTCTTCGCATTTACAACAATCCTTGGATGGGACTATTACAGTGAACGTTGTCTCGAATACCTGACAAACGGACACAAGACGAAGATCATCGTATACCGCTGGTTATATATTTTTGCAGTATTCATCGGACCATACATGACAGTAGCTGCTGTATGGACTATTGCAGATATCTTTAACGGATTGATGGCGATACCAAACGTGATTGCATTGTTTGCACTCAGCGGTGTGATCGCAAAGGAAACGAAAGAATATTTCCGATTAAAAAAATCTAACGCGGGTCTGAATCAATAATGACCGGAGGATTTACCTTGCACTGGCGGGCTTTGATAATATTGCCACTGTGCATACGAAGTGGCCGCCAGTTGCACAGGTCGTAGTCTTTTACATAAGGAAGATGGGCGTAGAACTCGTCATGGCCATCGCTGGCCCGGTCGTAGAGTGATAATTCTTTGATAAATAATTCTCTGGATGTCATAATATCGTCCTTCTTTCTTAAATAAAATGATTATAAGAATATTATATGCCAAAAGCAGTCCGCACACAAGAAAAAGATTTGGCATAAAATAGAAAATACTGGGGGATCATTGCACATGTTTTTGGATCAATTTGAAGAAATGGAATCAATCTGTATTCAGTGTCATGATGGACCGGATGCCGATACCATTGGTGCCGGTTTTGCGCTGTATGATTATTTTGAAAAAAAGGGAAAAAGAGTTTCATTGATTTACAGTGGAATGCATAAAATTACCAAACCAAGTCTGCAGATCATGGTAAATGAACTGGAGATTCCTCTTGTCTATGTAAGTGAGGCACCGGAGTGTGAGCTGCTTCT
>OLOK01000330.1_pt1 | contig 46919 bp, 39 predicted proteins | sample 1672591 | NCBI WGS metagenome assembly OLOK01 (sample SAMEA3136703, study PRJEB25190) | human gut metagenome | biome: human gut; feature: human-associated habitat; material: faeces | place: Austria | collected 2013 | reverse complement strand
AAAACATGCATTCCTTCATGGCATTGGCCAGCTTGTATTTTATATCGTTGTTCATCTTTTCTCCAAATTATAATGCAGATATCTAATGAGCCTTAAGCTTTGGCATATGCATTAACATCTACTGAAACCATATTGGTAAAAGCATCGGCATATTTTTATCCACCTCTCTACAGTGTATATATAACATATGATACGTATAAATTCAATACATGTAAACAGAATGCATATAAATTATATGTGTATAAATATAGTGTATATAAACTATATATTGTTGTTTATATTTTAGTATGATCAGAAATGATTATATTACCGATTAAAAAGATTGAATTTTAAAATTTATCTGCTAATATATTGATGAAAATATTTTGAAATATACGAGGATATACATACATGAAAGACCTTACAAAAGGAAAACCATCAAGACTCATACTGGCATTTGCCATTCCAATATTTATGGCAAATATACTCCAGCTCACATACAGTATAGTTGACACGAGAATAGTCGGATCATATCTGGGAGAAAACTCACTGGCAGCAGTCGGAGCCACCACGACACTCAGCAATCTGATGATAGGCTTTTTGATGGGCTTAGCTAATGGATTTGCCATAATAACAGCCCAAAAATTTGGCGCAAGGGACTACGCCGGTGTAAAAAAATCGTTTGCTCTGTCAATTAAAATGGGATGCATAATAGCGCTTGCTATAACGGTATTGTGCCTGTTATTTTTGCGTCAGATTCTTGGATTTTTAAATGTATCAAATGATTTGATGGGAATGGCTGTGTCATATATTTTTATTATAATAGCAGGGCTTGTAGCGACATTTTTGTATGATGCATGTGCGGCGGCACTCAGGGCACTGGGCGATACAGTTACGCCGCTTGTCATATTAGCCGTCTCGGTCTGTCTGAATATGGCAGGTGATATTTTCTTTGTGGTCGTACTGAAGGCAGGAGTGGCGGGTGCTGCGATTGCCACTGTACTTGCACAGGTTATTGCGTTTATTGTGTGCTATGTATATATGGTAAAAAGATATGAGCTTTTGAGATTGTCCCGCAGTGATTTATTTGACAGTCATTTACTGCGAAGAAGCATGAAATTATGCGGCGAAAATTGTGATATCGAAGGCGCAGAAGGTAAAGGCAGCAAGAATAATATGACTCCTGAAGTAATAGCCGTGATGAAAATGACAATGCTTAAGGCAGGTCTTTCTATGGCATTTATGAGTTCGCTGGTAAATATAGGCTCGCTGACCCTGCAGACCGCCATAAACCGACTGGGACAGGATATTATAGTAGCTCACACGGCTGCCAGAAAGATATCGGAGATATTCATGGTCATGTTTACCGTGTTCGGACAGACCATGGCGACCTTCTGTGGGCAGAATATAGGAGCGGGAGAAGTGACCAGAGTGAAAAAGGGCATAAAACTGGCAATATTCTATACCTGCATATGGTGTACGATGGCAATTATCGCAAGCTACACTATAGGCCCGTGGCTGGTGAAGCTTGTAACAGGCACTAATAATCCTATTATTATAAAAAATGCCACAAATTATCTCAAATTTGACACTCTGTTTTATTATGTGACCGCTGTTATATGTATAGTGCGAAATGCAATGCAGGGGCTTGGAGAGCAGATTACGCCGCTTGTATCAAGCTCACTTGAGATGGTGGGAAAGATAATCATTGCATTCACACTTGTGCCACTGCTTGGCTATACAGGAGTGATAGTGGCAGAGCCGATAGTATGGTTTATCATGGTGATACCGCTTTTGGTGAAGATATACACAATGCCGGTGCTTAGGAAGCAGCCGGTTTCAGTGAGTTTGAAAAAATAAAGAGAGAAGCAGGCTATAAGGTGCCTGAGACTGTATCACATCCGACTGTTATTGTACTGCGCTATTGCATCGGCACCGCCTAACAGCTGTATGATAAGTATAGCCCCAATCCATGGAAACAATATCGTAAAAATTCCAAACCATGCGCCAAGTGAATCGCTGCTATAGTCCCAGAAAGGCTTGTTCGGGTCATCAAGCCAGTACACATTTATGATAGTCCTAAGCTCAGAACGGGTGCTATGTCTTTTATCGCATGAAAAACGCTTGCGGTACTCCTTTCCGTCTACAGTATATGTGTATCTGGCAGCCCAGTAGCTGTAAGCGGATTGTGAATTATTGACAACGAGCCTCTTTGCATCCTCCTTCACAATCATGCCTCTCGCCACATGTCCGCGCTCCTTTGCAAGTGCTATCTTGCGCTGTAAACCAATATTTAGTTTGCAGAAAAACTTAAAATCTATGATGTACAGTGGTATTAGTGAAAGCACACCCACATTTACCTGCCACGGGTAGCTTGCGATAGCCTTAAAAACTTCTGAAAAAGTGTCCATTGAAAATCCCCTTTCTTAATATGCTGCATTTGAATATATGGTATGTGAATATTATAGAAATAAGGAAGGGGATTGGCAATGGGAAAAAATATTTCTTTCACATATGTTTTACGAAATTTAATCTTTACCCCCAATTTACATCCACCCCATTTCGACTTTACAACTTTAAGTTATAGTAATTTCAGCAGCTGTGAAATACACTAACTTAATTTGTGGAGGAAAATATGAGAAAGAACAAGAACATACTGAAGAAGGGCATGATCCTTGCAGCAGTTTCAACAATGGTAGTTACCATGGCACCGGCAATTCCGGCTTATGCTTATGGTGAAGCAGATTCAAAAACAGGTCAGGCGGCTTTTAATGCAGCAACAACAGAATCAACGGATTATCAGAGCTGGTTAACCGGTACATGGCAGGGTGGTACACAGGACTTTGCCAATACCAATAAGATTGCACTTACACCGGGCTCTACAGCCAAGGATCTGGGCTTTGCATGGTATTCAAATACCAAGGGCACACCGGCTGTGATGGTATGGAAGGATGGCTCAAAGGCAGGTGCGCAGATTGTAAAGGGTACTGCAACAGATATAAGCGCAGAAAACTGGCAGGGGGAAGTCTATGCTGCTTCAAATAAAGTAAGCATCAATGGTTTTTTTGAACCGGATACAAAGTATGTTTATCAGTATACAGACAATTATTCTGACAACGGTGATACCGTATGGTCAGCTGAGTATACATACACCACACACGCTACAGATACATTTTCTGTAATTCTTACAGGCGATCCTCAGATTGGAGCATCAGGCAGTAAAAGTGATAAAGATGCAAACGATATGAGCATTGCCCAGGATGCTTACAACTGGAACAAGACAATGCAGAAGGCTATGGAGATTGATCCGGATGCATCATTTCTTTTATCGGCTGGAGACCAGATAAATGAGTCAAATGCAGGATCGGAAGAGACGAAGAAGACAAGAGAGAGCGAGTATGCCGGATATCTTTATCCGTCAGTGTTCAGAAGTCTTCCTATTGCAGCTACAATCGGAAACCACGATAAGGATGGCTCTGACTATACTGCGCATTTCAACAATCCAAATTCAGAGGATAATCTGGGAAGCACCGGTGCCGGCTGTGATTTCTACTTCAATAACGGAAATGTATTGTTCATTTCTTTAAACAGTAATAATCGTAACCAGACAGAGCACAGAGAGTTTATGAAAAAGGCTATTGCAAGCAATCCGGATGCGGCATGGAGGGTAGTTGTATTCCACAGCGATATCTATGGCTCAGGACAGCCACATGCAGATACAGATGCTACTACAAACAGAATTATCTTTGCACCGCTCATGGATGAGTTTGATATTGATGTATGTCTTACAGGCCATGATCATACATATTCAAGAAGCTATCAGGTGCAGGACGGAAATGTTATCGACTATGATTTGAGCAAAGGTTCAGTTAACAATCCTGAGGGAACTCTTTATATCACAACAGGCTCAGGCTCAGGTTCAAAATACTATAATCTGTTAAATTACACACCATACTATATCGCAGAGAGAACCAATGCGTGTCTGCCTTCATTCTCTACTATAGATTTTTCAAGTGGAACAATGACAATAAAGACATATGACTACAACGGAAATAAATATGCTGATGATTTCACAATCACAAAGACAACAGATGCGCAGAGTGCCGATGAGGTGATTGCGGCAGCAGATGCTCTGGTAAACAGCACAGATGTAGCATACACAGATGAGAGCATGGAAGCATTAAAATCAGCACTTGCCTCTCTTAAGGAGCTTAAGGCTTCCGGCACAACAGCAGATGATCCGATGGTAAGTGATATCACAACAAACTATGGAACAGCAAATGACCGTGTTAAGGGATATGGCTCTATAGCAAACGATGATGATAAAGATGGTGCAAAAAATCGTTTCAAGAGGGGAATTTCTACACTTCTTGACAAGACAATCTATACTCAGGTAGCTGAAGGCAAGGAGGAAAACCTTTCTGATTACAGTACTGATAAGGCTCCTGTTGTAAAGGGCATCGATGAGGCAAAGAAAGCAGTTGTAAGTGCAATAAATGCTTTACAGGTTAAACAGACTGCTCCAAATGGGAACCAGAATGGAAATGCTGACCAGAGCGGAAACGGAGCACAGGACAGCACAAACCAGAACGGAAACGGGGCACAGGGTGGCGCAGGCCAGCAGATTGCGGGAAACAATGCAGGCGGATCAGGAAGCCAGAATGTCAGCACAGCAAATACAGGTGCAAGCAAGTCTGATTCTGATGGCGTAAAAACTTCAAAGAGTGCTAAGGTAAAGACAGGAGATGTTAACCATGGCGGCATGTATGCAGCACTTGGAGTATTAGGCGCAGCAATCCTCGCAACAGTGCTTGGAATGAGAAAGAAGGGTAAGTTTTGGCAAAAATAATTGACACATTAGGCAAATACCTTATTGTGGCTCTTATTACACTGGCAATGTTTATATTCTTTCGAAGCGTTGAAAGAAAACCGCTTCTTGCAGATGACAATACATCGTTTGTGAGAGCGGTGGTTACGCAAAACGACAATGAAGACCTTCAGGCTGAAGCCTCACTGGATAGCGGTGACAGCCAGAAGGTTGTTTTGCTTATCAAGTCAGGAAGCCACAAGGGTGAGACAGTTGATGCATACAGCTTAAACGGATATTTATACGGTGCCAATTGTAAGGTAGGCACAAGGGTTATTGCGAGTCTGTCGGAGTACGATGGCAGTCTGTCAGCAAATGTTTATAACTACGACAGGGAAAATGAGATATGGGTGCTTTTAGCGGCGTTTTTTGGACTTATGTGGCTGGTTGGAGGAAAGAAGGGCTTTAATTCAATTCTTGCGCTTATATTTACCTTTGCTACGGTAATATTTTTGTATATTCCGCTCATGTATATCGGAGCTTCTCCGTTTATTGCGGCAACTGCCTCTGTTGTCATTATCACGGTTGTCACGTTCACACTTATAGCAGACTGGCAGATGAAATCCATAGGTGCCATGCTTGGAACTGTTTTTGGAGTTGTAGTTTCGGGAATAATAGCGCTGCTTTTCGGACATTTTGGACATGTGACAGGCTACAATGTGGATGATATTGAAAATCTTATTTATGTGGGACAGAACTCAAAGCTTGATATTGGTGGCATGCTGTTTTCAGGTATACTCATTGCATCGCTTGGGGCAGTGATGGATGTGGCGATGTCTGTAGCCACATCCCTTCATGAGATAAAAGAAAAGAGTCCGGATATATCTGCAAAGGAGATATTTAAGTCGGGCATAAATATAGGTCGCGATATGATTGGAACTATGTCAAATACGTTGATTCTTGCTTATGTGGGCGGAAGCCTTGGGCTTGTGATGGTTATATATGCATACTCGTATCAGATGCACCAGATACTCAATATGTACTCTATGGCGATTGAGATAATGCGAGGCATATCAGGCACAATGGGAATTATCCTGACTGTGCCGATTACATCGCTTATTATGTCTTTTCTTCTGACAAGGAAAAACAAGTGACTGAGTAGCTGAAAATGCTAAACAATCACAAGCCCGTTACAACAAGGTATATCACACCAAGCACCCAGCTTGAAAATATGCCGTACAGTATCACAGGACCTGCAATCCTGAATATCTGACAGCCTATGCCAAATACCTGTCCCTCCACCTGAAATTCACATGCGGATGAGCATACTCCGTTTGCAAAGCCTGTTATAGGAACGAGAGCACCGGCACCTCCCCAGTTTGCAAGCGGTGCATACAGGTTTAGCGCTGTCAGTACGCAGCTTATGAGAATCAAAATCATGCTGCACCAGGCCGAGGCCTCGTCGCTGCTGAATCCAAAGTATTGCGTGCAGGTATTTACTATGAGCTGTCCGATAGTGCATATGATGCCGCCGAGTATAAATGCCTTTAGCATGTTTGCAGAAAGGCAGTGAGTAGGTGTGACGCGCTTTACATATTTGTTATATTCATCATTTCGTTTTTCTTTTTGGTCAGTAGTCATGTTTTCAGACCTCCTTTTTTATAGGATGACCGTATTTTTTAAATGTATTCATATATGTGATTTTAGTTATTTGATTTGGATATAGTTACTTATTAGAATTAAATATGAAGGATATATCAAATAATCCTTGCTACTTTCTGCTTTAAATAGTAGAATTGTAGCAAGGATTATTTTTGCGCGGTAGCGCATCAAAGTAATAAATCACAGCAAAGCATATAATTGCGATAAATAATGCAAGTATTTTGCAATAAAGAAAAGGAGACACATATATGTATACACTTGACGACATCAAGAAAGAAGATCAGGAGATTGCAAGCGCCATCACAGACGAATTTGAGCGCCAGAACAGCCACATCGAGCTTATTGCCTCTGAGAACTGGGTAAGCCCTGCTGTTATGTCAGCTATGGGAAGCATCCTCACCAATAAGTACGCTGAGGGATATCCGGGAAGAAGATACTATGGCGGCTGCGAGTGTGTGGACGAGGTAGAGGAGCTTGCCAGAGAAAGAGCCAAGAAGCTTTTCGGCGCAGAGTATGTAAATGTACAGCCGCACTCAGGTGCTCAGGCCAACATGGCAGTACAGTTCGCCATCTTAAAGCCGGGCGATACCATTATGGGAATGAATCTTGACCACGGCGGACACCTCACACATGGTTCACCGGTCAACTTCTCAGGCTCATATTTCCATGTAGTGCCTTATGGAGTAAATGACGAGGGCTTCATTGATTACGACAAGGTAGAGGAGATCGCCCTTGAGTGCAAGCCAAAGATGATTATCGCAGGTGCATCTGCATATGCGAGAACTATAGATTTCAAGCGTTTCAGAGAGATTGCAGACAAGGTAGACGCAGTGCTCATGGTTGATATGGCTCATATCGCAGGACTTGTAGCCGCAGGACTTCATCCAAGCCCAATCCCATATGCACATGTCACCACAACCACTACACACAAGACTCTCCGCGGACCTCGTGGTGGAATGATTCTCTGCAGTCAGGAGATGCAGGATAAGTACAATTTCAACAAGGCTATTTTCCCGGGAATCCAGGGTGGACCTCTCATGCACGTTATTGCTGCAAAGGCAGTCTGCTTCAAGGAGGCATTACAGCCTGAGTTCAAGGAGTATCAGAAGCAGATTGTCAAGAATGCACAGGCACTTTGCAATGGTCTTCAGAGCCGTGGCATCAAGATTGTATCAGACGGCACAGACAACCACCTCATGCTCGTAGACTTAACTCCGTTTGGTCTCACAGGAAAATCAATCGAGAAGCTTCTCGATGCGGCTCATATCACAGCCAACAAGAATACTATTCCTAACGACCCACAGAAGCCATTTGTCACAAGCGGTATCCGTCTCGGAACACCTGCTGCTACATCAAGAGGATTAAAGGAGGATGATTTCGACAAGGTTGCAGAGGCAATCGCCATGATCATCAAAGAGGGCGAGAGCGCAGTTGAGCCTGCAAAGGCTATCATCAAGGCACTTACTGACAAGTATCCTCTTGCATTTTAAGGGTTTTCAGAGTAAAATGTTATAAGTTATAAAAACATAATACTTTGGAGGAATTATGATAGACTTAAAGTTTTTAAGAGAGAATCCGGATCTCGTAAAAGAAAATATTAAAAAGAAATTCCAGGACCACAAGCTTCCGCTCGTTGATGAAGTAATCGAGTATGACAAGAAGGCCAGAGAAGCACAGCAGGAGGCAGATGATCTTCGTGCAAAGAAGAATCAGGTCTCTAAGCAGATTGGTGCTCTTATGGCACAGGGCAAGAAGGAAGAGGCTGAGGCTGTAAAGGCTGAGGTAGCACAGATTTCAAAGCGTCTCACAGAGCTTGAGCCGCTCGAGAAAGAGTATCAGGACAAGGTGCTTGAGGATATGATGAAGATTCCAAACATCATCGATCCATCAGTTCCAATCGGAAAGGATGATACCTTCAACGTGGAGAACGAGAAGTTTGGTGAGCCTGTTGTTCCTGATTTCGAGATTCCTTATCATACAGATATCATGGAGAGATTTGACGGAATAGATCTCGATGCAGCAGGAAAGGTTGCAGGAAACGGTTTCTATTATCTGATGGGAGATATTGCACGTCTTCACTCAGCCATGACAGCATATGCGCGTGACTTCATGATTGGAAAGGGCTTTACATACTGTATCCCACCATTCATGATCCGTTCAAATGTCGTAACAGGCGTTATGAGCTTTGAGGAGATGGATGCCATGATGTACAAGATTGAGGGAGAGGATCTCTACCTTATCGGCACATCTGAGCACTCAATGATTGGTAAGTTCATCGATACAATAAACGATGAGTCAAAGCTTCCATACACACTTACAAGCTACTCACCTTGCTTCCGTAAGGAAAAGGGTGCACACGGCATTGAGGAGAGAGGTGTTTACCGTATCCATCAGTTTGAGAAGCAGGAGATGATCGTTGTCTGCAAGCCACAGGATTCAAAGGAATGGTATGAGAAGATGTGGAAGTACACAGTAGAGCTTTTCAGAAGTCTCGATGTGCCTGTCCGTACTCTTGAGTGCTGTTCAGGAGACCTCGCAGATCTCAAGGTTAAATCATGCGACGTAGAGGCATGGTCACCAAGACAGAAGAAGTACTTCGAGGTTGGAAGCTGCTCTAACTTAGGCGATGCACAGGCAAGACGTCTTAAGATTCGTGTAAAGGGCGAGGATGGCAAGAAATACTTTGCACATACTCTTAACAACACAGTTGTTGCTCCACCACGTATGCTTATCGCATTCCTTGAGAACAACCTGAATGCAGATGGCTCTGTAAATATCCCTAAGGCACTTCAGCCATACATGGGTGGTACAGAGAAGCTTATTCCGAAGCACTAGTTTTTGAAATAAATTAGTTCATGTAAATATAACAGCCGTAGCTGCGATTGAAAAGGAAAATCGCGGTTATGGCTGTTTTGTAGTTAATGACCTTATCAATATTTATGTCAGAGATGATAAGCAAATACAGAAGGCTTTTGACAAAAACGGTCATGCAAAATTCTTTTAATAAACGTCATTGACACCAAATGTGATACCACGTATAATATAGATAGGAGGTATTCAGAATGTCAAAATGGGATAAACTATTAACGAGAATATGTGCTTTGTCAAAAGACCTCCGGTTTGATGAATTGCGTAAGGTATTGGAAAGCTATGGATATGTAATGAATGCCCCAAAGGGCGGAAGCAGTCATTATACGTTCAGAAAAGCCGGATGTCAACCGATTACGATACCGAAGCATGAACCTATCAAAAAAGTGTATGTTGAGATGGTAAAACAGATTGTGGAAAGTGAGGCGGTGAATGATGAAAACGCTGAATGATTATTTTACAATGAATTATCGTATGGAAATTGTAGAGGATAAGGATGAGGGTGGTTTTGTGGTTTCATTTCCGGAGCTCCCGGGATGTATTACCTGCGGAGAAACAGTAGAATCCGCTGTCGCAAACGCTTTAGATGCCAAGAAAGCATGGTTGGAAGCTGCTATGGAAGATGGTATTGAAATTCATGAGCCGGACAGCTTAGAGGATTATTCTGGACAGTTTAAACTTAGAATCCCACGAAGTCTTCATCGTTCCCTTGCAGAACATTCTAAGAGGGAAGGTATCAGCATGAATCAGTATTGTGTATATCTTCTTTCCAGAAACGATGCAGTTTATTCAAAATTATAGACTAAATGAAATAGGAGGTGTTCTGACAGGTAAGGGAAGATTTTTAATGAATTTACAGAGAAGAAAATCCCTTACCAAATACTTCACTGGTGCTCATCACAGACATAAAAGCATGCAGCTTATTCTGATGTATGAAGCTTCTAAGCTCTATGGCCTGCTTCTTTGTGAGAGTGCTGAAAACGATATAGTTTCTCTCACCGGTGTAAGCACCTCGTGCCTCCACATAGGTGGCACTTTTCTCCAGCGTGTTAGTAATATAATCGCATATCACATCCTTGTCATCGCAGATAAGCATTATGGATTTTCTGAGCATGATATTTTCGATGATTGCATCAATCATAAATGATTTCACAACAAGTCCGACAAATGAATACAGAGCAGTCTTTATGTCAAATACAAAGCAGGCGATGATAATCATGACGAGGTCGGTGAGAAATAAAGCCATGCCAATATTTTCTACATGTGCATATTTTTTTACAATCATGGCGATGACATCGGTTCCGCCACTTGAAGCCCCTACATAGAAAAGCAGTGCAGATGCGATTGCAGGAAGAGCGATGGCAAAAATCAGCTCAAGCATTGGCTCGTTTGAGAGAGGATGAGTGAGCGGGTCAAGCTTTTCAAGTACCAGGAGCTCAACAGATAAAAGTATTGTGGCATAGGTGGTCTTAATAGCAAAGTCTTTGCCAAGGAAGAAAAAGCCCACTACAAGCAGGAGCATGTTCACAATAGTAGAAAACATACTCGCTGAGAGAGGTGTTATCTTCGCAAAAACAACTGCGGCACCGGTTACGCCACCGAAGGTGAAGTTGTTTGGGAACTTGAAATAGTATACACCGATTGCCATGATGGTGATACTGAGTGTCATTATCAGAAAATTTTTTATCTGTTTAAGCATTTGTTGTTCTCCTTGCTTTCTTTTGTATTATTAATCGTTCAAATCTAAATATTTATTTGCATGGTTAGTGTAGGACGATGAATGTCTGATGTCAATATAATCCGTGAAATAAATTATAAGTATTATTTCTATAAAAGGTATATTATATTAGTAAAACTAATAAGAATAATTACAATATATAATTGGAAAATTTAGCACTATGAAGGTATACTATAGGTATTGAACGAATTGCAGATTATTAGGAGGAACAATAATGGATTACAAGAATTCTGGTGTTGATATCGAGGCAGGTTACAAGTCAGTAGAGCTTATGAAAAAGCATGTAAAGGAGACTATGAGACCGGAGGTGTTAGGTGGTCTCGGAGGCTTCTCAGGAGCATTCTCACTTGCTTCCATCAAGGATATGGAGGATCCGGTGCTTTTATCCGGAACAGATGGCTGCGGAACTAAGGTAAAGCTTGCTTTCATCATGGACAAGCATGATACAATCGGAATCGATGCAGTTGCCATGTGCGTAAATGATGTGGCATGTGCAGGCGGTGAGCCATTATTTTTCCTTGATTATATAGCATGTGGAAAGAACTATCCGGAGAAGATTGCTACAATCGTAAGCGGTGTGGCAGAGGGCTGTAAGCAGTCAGGCTGTGCACTCGTTGGTGGTGAGACAGCAGAGCATCCGGGTCTTATGCCTGAGGACGAGTATGACCTTGCAGGCTTTGCAGTTGGTGTGGTTGACAGAAAGGACATCATCACAGGCGAGGGATTAAAGGATGGTGATGTACTTATCGGAATGGCATCAACAGGCGTACACTCAAATGGATTTTCACTTGTCAGAAAGATTTTCAAGATGGACAAGGAGACATTAAATACATATCATGAGGAGCTTGGCACTACACTTGGAGAGGCACTTCTTGCCCCTACAAGAATCTATGTAAAGGCTCTTAAGGCTGTAAAGGACGCAGGAGTCACAGTAAAGGCCTGCAGTCATATTACAGGTGGCGGCTTCTATGAGAATATCCCACGTATGCTCATCGATGGCAAACGTGCCGTAGTTGAGAAAAACAGCTATCCTGTTCCACCAATCTTTAAAATGATGGCTAGAGAGGGAAATGTCGAGGAGCAGATGATGTACAATACCTACAACATGGGACTTGGAATGATTGTCGCAGTTGACCCTGCAGACGTGGACAAGACTATGGAGGCTATGAAGTCTGCCGGAGATACACCATACGTAGTCGGAAAGATTATTGACGGCGAGAAGGGGGTAGATCTCGTATAATTACATTCAAATGAGGGGCAAAATACTTTTTGACCCTCATATCATTATATTGTTAATAACGTATACATCGTTGTGAGGAAAAAGAATGAAAATTGCAGTATGTGTATCGGGTGGCGGCACCAATCTTCAGGCCATCATAGATGCAATAGATAACGGAACAATTACAAACACACAGATAGAGGTTGTTATCAGCAACAACGCAGATGCATATGCGCTTGAGAGAGCTAAAAAGGCTGGAATAAAGGCAGTATGCATCTCGCCAAAGAATTATGAAAGCAGAGCTGCCTTCAATGAAGATTTCTTAAAGCAGCTTAACTCATATCATGTGGATTTAGTCGTACTGGCAGGCTTTCTGGTAGTGATTCCACCTGAGATGATAAAGCAGTACAGAAACAGAATCATAAATATCCATCCATCGCTCATACCATCTTTCTGCGGCACAGGCTACTATGGTCTTAAGGTGCATGAGGGAGTGCTTGCACGCGGTGTGAAGGTGACAGGTGCCACATGCCACTTTGTGGATGAAGGCACAGACACAGGCCCTATTATTTTACAGAAGGCAGTCGAGGTAAAGCAGGGCGACACACCTGAGGTGCTTCAGCGCAGGGTTATGGAGCAGGCTGAGTGGAAAATCATGCCACACGCTATCGACCTGATAGCAAATGGCAGGGTGTCAGTAGAAGACGGACATGTTATTATAGATGAGAAGTAATGACAGTGCTGTAAGTAATTAGTATGTAAACACAGATAGATTATGATTACCGGACAATGAAAAGCTTATATATAGCTTAAGTATAGGAGGCAAAAATGAAGGTATTAGTAGTAGGAAGCGGCGGAAGAGAGCATGCAATATGCAGGGCTGTTGCAAAGAGCCCACGCGTCGACAAGATATACTGTGCACCGGGTAATGCAGGTATCGCTGCACTTGCAGAGTGTGTGCCAATCGGTGCGATGGAATTTGATAAGCTCGTATCATTTGCAAAGGATAATGCCATTGATTTTACAATCATCGGTATGGATGATCCGCTTGTAGGAGGTATCGTTGACGAGTTCGAAAAAGCAGGGCTCAAGTGCTTCGGACCAAAGAAGAATGCAGCTATTCTTGAGGGCTCAAAGGCATTTTCAAAGGACCTCATGAAAAAGTATAATATCCCTACTGCGGCATATGAGAATTTTACTGATGCCAAAGAGGCTCTTAAATATTTAGAGACAGCAAAGTTCCCTATCGTGTTAAAGGCAGACGGACTTGCTCTCGGAAAGGGTGTGCTTATCTGTAATACTCTTGAGGAGGCAAAAGAGGGTGTCAGAACCATCATGGAGGATAAGAAGTTCGGAACAGCCGGAAACACCATGGTAGTTGAGGAGTTCATGACAGGCCGTGAGGTTTCGGTGCTTTCATTTGTAGACGGAAAGACTATCAAGATTATGTCATCTGCGCAGGACCACAAGCGTGCAGGCGATGGAGATACAGGCCTTAATACAGGCGGCATGGGTAATTTCTCACCTAGTCCGTTCTATACCAATGAGGTCGATGATTTCTGCAAGAAGTATATTTATCAGGCAACTGTAGATGCTATGGCTAAAGAGGGAAGACCTTTTACAGGAGTTATTTTCTTCGGACTCATGCTCACAGAGGATGGACCAAAGGTGCTTGAGTACAATGCGCGATTCGGAGATCCTGAGGCACAGGTTGTGCTTCCTCGTATGAAGAATGATATCATTGATGTGATGGAGGCCTGTGTAGACGGAACTCTTGACACAATAGATCTTCAGTTTGAGGACAATGCATGTGTATGTGTGGTTCTGGCATCAGACGGATATCCTGTCAAGTATGAGAAGGGCTTTAAGATAACTGGCTTTGAGAAGTTTGACGGCAAAGAGGATTATTACTGCTATCATGCCGGCACCAAATTTGATGCTGACGGCAATATCGTCACAAACGGAGGACGTGTGCTTGGTATCACTGCAACAGGTGCCACACTCAAGGAGGCCAGAGCCAAGGCTTACGAGGCAACAGAGTGGGTACAGTTTGATAATAAATACATGAGACATGATATCGGAAAGGCAATAGATGAAGCATAAGGGTATTATTTTTGATATGGATGGCACTCTCTGGGATTCAGCAGAGAATGTGGCAAAATCATGGAATAAGGCCATAGCAGATTATGGCTATGAGAGGGCACCTATCACAAAAGAAGATATGTATTCAGTAATGGGAAAGACAATGGATGTACTGGCATCCATTATCTTTCCTAATTGTACTTGCAGAGATGAGTTAATTAATGTATGCTATAGAGAAGAAAACGATTACCTGACCGCTCATGGGGGAGAGCTTTATCCTGATGTTGAAAATACACTTGATGAGCTGTCAGAAAGATATGACCTTTATATAGTCAGCAATTGCCAGCGTGGTTATATAGAGTCTTTTTTTGCGTACCACGGACTTGGCAGGTATTTTAAGGATACTGAGTGCTACGGTAACAATGAGCTTGAAAAGTCAGAAAACATAAAGCTTATTGTAGAGCGCAATAATATAGATGAGGCAGTGTATGTAGGTGACATACAGGGAGACTACGATTCCAGCAAAAAGGCAGGAGTTAAGTTCATCCATGCAGCATACGGGTTCGGCACAATAGATGACGATGTGCCTGCTATTCGCAAATTCTCTGAGCTGCCGCGGGTGGCTGACAGAGTATTTGAGGAAATTGAAAAGCACTGATAAGAATTTAGTTTGAAGCAAAGTTTATGAATATGTTGTAGATAATGGGGTTTCCGCATGGAAGATAAGCGTAACAGAGGGAGAAGAATTACAGATAGAATAACAGAGGCTTACTATGAGCTGATGAAGATTGTTGCAGAAAACAATCATGAGCGCATGTTTGAGTACTATGTGGAAGATGATGAGGCATATATTTTCAAAATAGTCAACTCTTCTCCGGCTCAGGAGACAGTATATCCGGTTTTTAAACAAAATATTGACACATACATGTCAGAGTGTCCGGCAGACAGCATCGAATGCTTCAAAAAGCAGCTTGATAAATGTCTGCTTCGGCCTATGCGTACTGCATTCCAGCTTAGTTTTATATCAGAGGATGGCAAGAGCAAGCCGGTTGAGATGTACATGGTCAGCATACCTGATTTGGATAAAAAGGTATGTATGGTAGTTGGAGTAATGTTTGATATCAGAGATGAAAATGGGCTTTTGGACTCGCTGACAGGAACATACAATCACCTTGCATTTGAGAATAAATGTACATCACTTATCAGGCAAAAGGGAACAAAGCTTTTATTTGTGATGCTTGATGTGGATGATTTCAAGATAGTAAATGACACCTTGGGACACAATGTAGGGGATAGGGTATTAAGCCAGACAGGACAGGTGCTTAAGGAAGCAGTTGGAGCCAATGGTATAGTTGGCAGGCTTGGCGGTGATGAGTTTGCAGCGATCGTATTTGGATTAGAGGACAGTGATGCTGTGGACGAGTTCTGCGTAAAGCTGTCAGGAAGACTGAAGAATATTATCTTTGATATGGAGTATTCTGCATCAATCGGCATGACTACCGGCGATGACAGAGAGCTGACCTTTAAGGATCTGTACTATGAGGCGGATCAGGCTATGTATTACTCAAAGAGGCAGGGAAAGAATCGCATATCGTTTTTCAATTCTATCAGGAAAAATGATATAACCGTTCCGCATAATTCCTGCGCTCCTTCCATTACAGATGTATCCTGCAGGATGTCAGATAGGGAGATATTCTCGTATGATGAAATGCCGGACTATATACTTGCAGTAGATGAGGAGAGCCGTAGAATAGTATTTGTCAATAAGGCTATCATAAATTCAAGCGTTATGACAGCATCTCAGATTGATGAATTTATTTCAAAGCCGTTTGAGGATGGGTTTATTGATTTGTTTTTACGGAAAAAAGAGCAGGGAAACAGAGTATCGGTTTTTTCAGGAAAGGATCATCCCGACAATATAGTTGCAAAGCTGTTAGGCGAAAAGAAGCTCATAATCAAGCTGAATCATAAGGATTATAATGGCTATAGACTGCTCAAGATGATAGATTTGAGTGATGAGTCAAAGCTGAATGCTGTTATGAGACGGATAATCAGCTACAGGGCGTTTATGCAGAATTTCATTGATGCTGTTAATGATACCACCGAAGGCTTGGGGTATAGGAACTATTTACGGCTGCTTAGAGAGTTTTATAATGCAGATTGTGTGGCTGTCATTTATAATGGAGAGAGTGCGTGGGACACAATTGAGGAGATACATATACCAAGTGCTAAGATTATGGCAAAGGTGGTTAATGAATCTGTTTCAAGAGGTGCAATTACAGATTTTCTCGCTCTTTTTAATGACGCTGGCCGTGTGTTTATAAGTGATATTCAGTCAATTGAGGGTGAATACAGGGATTTGTTCAAGCGTATGGCTGATGTCAGAATATGGTCTACATCTGCTGTTCTTCTAAACAAGGGGGAACAATGCTTTGGTGCCATCGTGGTTATGAATCCAAGAGCCAATTCAGGAAGTCTGGATTTGATTGAAATGATTGGTATTTCAATATCGAATAGTCTGTTTTATGAGAAGGCGAGGGCAGAGTATGAGTACAGGCTCAATTTTGACCAGGTCACAGGCTTAAGAAAGAGAGAGACCTTTAATAATTTGGGAGAGAGCTATGTGGAGTATGACTGCAGCTTTATGGGAGTATTTGCATCAGATATCATAAGGCTTTCAGATATAAATGAAAAATTTGGGTATATGGCAGGAAATGCGCGTCTTAAGATGGTTGCAGATGTGATCAGGGGCGTTTTTACAGGCTACGATATATACAGGTACGAGCAGGATGAGATAGTTGTTTTTTGCAAGGATATTGATAAAAAATCATTTATGGGACTTGTCAGGATAGTAAGGGAAAGCCTTGATGATCTGGATGTCTCTGTATCGACAGGCTTTAGTTGGACGGACAAGCCCGACATAGCAAGGCAGCTCTCAGAGGTTCGCTTAATGTATGATATTGAAAAGGACGCAAAGCTTAAGAGTCTTGACAGTATAATGAGAAATAAGGTATTTAAGGATGTGGTTTCTGAGATTGAAAAGGGAAGCTTCATGGTGTATTATCAGCCGAAGGTTGATTCAATAACAGGCATCACAGTCGGGGCGGAGGCCCTTATCAGATTTTTTGATGAGGCTCATGGCGTTGTAGGGCCAATTCATTTTATCGAGATTTTAGAAGAAAACAGATGCTCGCATCTTATTGATTTATTTGTACTTGATGAGGTATGCAAGGCGCAGAAGCTTCGCTGTATAAGTGACAGGAGAGTGGTTCCGGTATCTGTGAATTTTTCAAAAAATACACTGGAATATGCAGACCTCCTGGATCAGGTGAAGGAGATAATGAACAGGTATGATCTCCCGGAGGGGCTTGTTCAGATAGAGATAACAGAGTCTGTTGGTGATATGGATATTGTATTGATAAATAATATCGCGCAGTCGCTGATTTCAATGGGCTTTCGTCTTTCGATGGATGACTTTGGCACGAAGTACTCAAATCTTGAGATGCTCTTTAAGTTTCCGTTCAGCATTGCTAAAATTGACCGTTCCCTGGTCAAGAATCTCGAGAGCAATGAAAAGAGCAGGATTATGTTAAAGCACCTCATATCCATGATTATGGAGCTTGGCATAGAGTGTGTTGCCGAGGGGGCAGAGAATGAGGAGCAGGTAAGGCTATTACAGCAGTTTGGCTGTAATATTATTCAGGGCTATTTCTATTCAAAGCCGGTTACATTTGATGTTTTCACGAGTGAGTTCGTGGAAAAAACAAGGAATCAATTGTGATTCACAATTTTATATACAATGCAGCTATTAACAGGCGCCTGTAGCAGGAAAACGGATAACAGCTGCAAAAAAGATAAAAGGAAAGGAAGAAAAATGTTAGAGAAAATCTTCAAACTCAAACAAAACAACACAACGGTAAAGACAGAGATTCTTGCCGGTCTGACAACATTCATGACCATGGCATACATCATTGCTCTTAACCCAAACCTCCTCACCGGATTTGGTGCTGAGGGAACAAAAGCATTATGGAACGGAGTGTTCCTGGCAACATGTATTGCTTCGGCAGTCGGTATGTTTGTCATGGCATTTCTTGCCAACAAGCCATTTGCACTGGCTCCGGGTATGGGACTTAACAGCTTCTTTGCTGTAGTAGTTGCCAATATCGTAAGCATCACAGGCCTGTCATATGTTGATTCATTCCAGGCTGCACTGTGTATCATCCTAATTGAGGGTATTTTATTCTTCATACTTTCAATATTCAATATCCGTGACAAGATAGTAGATGCCATTCCTTATGGTGTCCGCATGGGTATTTCACCGGCTATCGGTCTTATGCTTTTAAATATCGGCTTTGGCTCAAATGCCGGTGTTTACTCAAAGGATGGCGGACCATTTTATGTGATGAAGGATTTCTTCGGTGCACTCACACCGGGACTTGCCAAAACAAATATGACAGATGGATATTCTTCAATGGTGCTCACTGTTGTGACTATGTTCATCGGACTTTTTGTTATCATTATTTTAGCTCATAAGGGCGTCAATGGAGCAGTACTTTATGGTATGCTTGCAGCCTGCGTAGTTTACTGGGCAGGAGAGGCTATATTCTTTGGAACAAATCCTTTTGCATCACTTGCAACAGCTTCATTTGTGCCACAGTTTAAGGATATGGCAGATACAACACTGTTCAAGTTCGATTTCAAGGATTTCATCAGTATTGGATGGTTTACAGCAATTTCACTCATCATCACATTCTGTATCATAGATATGTTTGATACCATCGGAACACTTGTTGGTACTGCATCACGAGCAGGAATGGTTGACAAAGAGGGAAATATGCCAAACATGAAGGAGGCTTTGATTTCCGATTCAGTTGCCACAGTGGTTGGTGCCGTAACAGGTACATCTACAGTAACAACTTTTGTTGAGTCTGCATCAGGTGTAGAGGCCGGTGGACGAACAGGCCTTACAGCTTTCACAACAGGTATCCTGTTCCTTGCATGCATCTTTATAGCACCGCTTGCAGCAATCATTCCTGCCGCAGCAACATCATCAGCACTTATCTATGTTGGTATCCTGATGCTTGGCGGTCTTAAGAAGGTGGATTTCGAGGATCTCTCACAGGTTGCTCCGGTAGCACTCATGCTTATTGCAATGCCTATCTCCGGATCTATCGGACATGGTATAGGTCTTGGACTTATCACATATACTGTACTCAAGGTCTTTACAGGAAAAGCAAAGGAGGTTTCTATTCTTACTTATGCTATTTCGCTTCTCTTCCTTGTGAAGTTCTTCCTTGTAGTGTAGTGTTTTAAAGCTTAGTGATTCATAGTGGTTATTAGTACGAAAATGATATAATTAGCTTTTATGTGCCGTTCATGGCACATAACGCCTTGCCCCGCCATCCTTGGCGGGGCATTGTTGTGTGAGGATATAATTCATATATACAAACATATGTTCTTGACATTTTGAAGTAATCAATGTAAAATTGCAGTATGGATAAGCATAATGAAGAGCACATTTATGTGGCAATAGATTTAAAATCATTTTACGCATCAGTAGAGTGCAGAGAGAGGGGAAAGGATGCTCTGACCACTAATCTGGTCGTGGCAGATCCAACCCGTACGGAGAAGACTATCTGTCTTGCAGTATCGCCGGCTCTTAAGGCATATGGCATACCGGGCAGGGCGCGCCTTTTTGAGGTGGTACAGCGTGTGAAGGAGGTAAACAAGCTGCGTCTGTCGAAGCTTATGGCGAGTGGACATGCTGCCGGGACAGTGGAGAGAAGCCGACAAATTGAGGGCGAACAATCTGATAGAAAACAATCAGCAGGTGAACAGCAAAAAAGACTCCAGGCTGAGGGCAATCCGGATGAAAGAAAAAAATATGTAACAGAAATTGATATAGCAGAAAATGATATAACAGAAAGCACAATGACAGGCTTTGATTATGCATCATATAATGCGAATCTGCTTGACGCACATCCTGAGTATGAGCTGACATACATTGTTGCACCTCCGCGTATGGCTTTGTATATGGATTACAGTACACGCATATACAATATTTATCTTAAGTATATCGCACCTGAGGATATCAGTGTTTATTCGATAGATGAGGTTTTTATGGATGTGACACACTATCTTCGCACTTATCACATGACGGCAAGGGAGCTTGCGTCTAAGATGATAGACGATGTCCTTAAGGATACCGGTATCACGGCAACCTGCGGCATTGGTACCAATCTGTATCTGTGCAAGATAGCCATGGATATTATGGCAAAGCATGCCATGCCTGATGAGCGAGGCGTGCGTATAGCAGAGCTTAATGAGAATAGCTATAGGCGAAAGCTATGGGACCACAGGCCGATTACCGATTTTTGGAGAGTGGGAGCAGGTTATGCCAAAAAGCTCGAGGCAGCCGGCATGTATACAATGGGAGATGTGGCCAGGTGCTCAACAGGCGGTTCGAATGATTTTTACAATGAGGAAAAGCTGTATAAGATGTTTGGCATCAATGCAGAGCTTCTTATAGACCATGCATGGGGGTATGAGCCTGTTACAATAGCTGATATCAAGGCATACAGACCGCAGACCAACAGCATCAGTTCAGGGCAGGTGCTTCAGGAGCCGTATGATTATGAGAAGACAAAGCTTATTGTGCGTGAGATGACGGACCTTCTTGTGCTTGATCTGGTAGATAAGAGGCTGGTTACAGACCAGATAGTACTCACTATAGGGTATGATATTGCAAATCTGTCTAATAAGGCTGATAGCCGTTTGGGCAATAATTATGACCACGCAGTAAATAATAAAGGCAGAGACAGTATTGGCGGTAAAAAAGGTACACACAGAGATTATACAGGTGAGATTACCATAGACCGATACGGCAGAAAGGTTCCAAAGCATGCACATGGTACAGCAAATTTAGGGCGTTATACGTCATCCACGCGCATCATCATGGATGCTGTGATGGAGCTTTATGACCGTATCATAGATCCTTCTCTTCTGACACGAAGGATTACTGTGGTGGCAAACAGGGTCTGTGATGAGAGCAAGGTGCAGGAAAGTGAGCAGTTTGAGCAGCTTGATTTATTTACAGATTATCAGGCGAGGGCTAAGGAAAAGCAGAAAGAGGATGAGGCGCTTTCCAAGGAGAGAAAGCTTCAGGAGGCTATGATTTCCGTCAAGAAGAAATATGGAAAGAATGCCATGCTAAAGGGAATGAATCTTGAGGAGGGTGCCACAACTATTTCAAGGAACAATCAGATTGGAGGACACAAGGCATAGCAGCAACCGCTGTGGTTCTTAATCGGATTTTTCTTAGTGGTTTAAAATAGTTACGAAAAAGTATATAAGGAGCATGGCATGGGAAAATATGATGATATTATAGATTTACCACATCATGTGTCAAAGGTACATCCGCAGATGTCTATATGGGACCGCTCAGCACAGTTTGCACCTTTTGCGGCACTTACAGGTCATGAGGAGGCTATTGCAGAGACAGCGAGGCTGACAAACGAGTGGCATGAGCCTGATGAGGACAAAAAAAGAGAGCTTGATGAGAAAATGAATGAGCTCATGATGCTTTATAGAAAGCGTAATTTCAATTCAGACGGTTTATATGACGAAAATGTCATAAACATCATGGCAGAGAATTATTTTGAGGTGACATATTTTGTGCCGGATGAGCACAAGGAGGGTGGCAGCTATGAGCATGTGACAGGGTATCTTAAAAAGCTTGATAGCATAGGGCACCTGATGATAGTTGTGGATGATAATGGTGCAGAGACGATAATTGATACAAGAAGAATATATGATATCGATTTGTGATGATTTTGTTAGGAATGCATTACTTGTAAATGTGGTATAGAAAGCAGGAAATTATAAAGATGGACAAGCAGATAGAAAGAGCCGGTGATGACAATAAAAATAATATTGGTGTGTTATATGGCATCGGTGTAGGTCCGGGAGATCCCGAGCTTATGACTTTAAAGGCTATTAATACAATAAAAGCATGTGATATAATTGCAATCCCTGCAGTTTCAAAAGAGGAATGCTATGCGTACAGCATAGTGCAGGCTGTTTTACCGGAGATAGAGAAAAAACAGATTATGTGCACTCCGTTTCCCATGATAAAGGACAAGGAAAAGCTTACTATATCACACAATAAGATATACAGTGACATAGTAAGTGAGCTTGAAGCAGGCAAAAATGTGGCAATGCTTACAATCGGCGATACAAGCGTGTATTCGACATATATGTATATCCACAAGCGTGTCATGCAGGCAGGTTTTTCGGCAGTGATGATAAGCGGTGTGCCGTCGTTTTGTGCAGCTGCAGCGCGGCTTGGCATTTCGCTTGGTGAGATGATGGATGAGATACATATCATACCGGCTTCGTATGATGTGAGGGATACTGTGGGCTACGGTGGAACCTGTGTATACATGAAATCCGGAAAGAAGCTTGCAGAGCTTATAGAGGTGCTTCGCACAGGAGATGCTATCAGAAAAAAGAAAATGACAGTGTATGGTGTGACAAACTGTGGCATGGAGTCTGAGCGTGTGTACAGGGGGCTGGATGAGCTTACCGAAGCAAAAGGATATCTGACAATAGTTATAGTGAAATATAGCTAAAATGGGAGTTTACTTTTTGTGCACAATTGCTATAATAGTATGGTGAACCGAATATTTATATATTTTTGAATATAGAAAAGAGCTGAAATATCACATGAGTATAGTGGATAAATTTGGAGAAAAAGTAGGCGAGATAGCAGAAAACGATCCTGTCAAGGCAAGGAAGCTTTTGCTTGCAGGATATAGATTACAGGAAAAGAGATTAGCATTATTTCCGGACAGAAAGCTTCCAATGTCAGGGCAGTATGTGGCAAAGGTTGTCATGAATAATATCATACAGGCACTTGCAAAGCCTGAAAATGCCGCCATGGTCAGTATTTTTGTACCGGGTGAGCTTTTGACGGCGGCAGGTCTCACACCATATTCGGTTGAGGCATTATCGTGCTTTATTGCAGGAACTAAATGCGAGCAGGCCTTTCTAAGGCAGACTGAAAAGGAAGGCTTTCCGGAAACTATGTGCTCGTATCACAGGGTTTTTCTGGGCGCAGCCTTAAACGGTATAGTGCCAAAGCCAAAGTGCATGGTGTATACAAACCTGGCATGTGATGGCAATATGATGACATTTCCGTATCTCAAGGAGAGATATGAAATACCAAGCTTTTATATAGATGTTCCATATGAGAAGAATTATGACTCTGTTATGTATGTAGCAAAGCAGCTTAGGGAGCTTAAGAATTTTTTACAGGATGTCACCGGAAGAGAAATCACAGAGGAGTCTGTGAAAAAGGCTGTGGACAAGAGCAAAATTGCATCAAATAATTATTACAGGCAGCTTCACCTGAGAAAAGGACATGATATTGCGTCGACTCTCACAAATGAGCTGTATGCGCTTTTCATGTGTCATCTGCTTGCAGGAACTGATGAGTCAGTCAGATATACACAGCTTCTGAGAGATGATGTGAGACGTGCACCGGCAGGAGATGGCTTTCATGTACTTTGGATGCACACCATGCCGTTTTTGCAGGATGCAGTGAAGGATGTGTTCAATTACAGTGATACGATCCATATCAGTGCAAGCGATTTTATAGCAGATGGTTTCAGAAGCATGGAGTCGGATGATCCTTACGAGGCACTTGCCGAAAAAATGGTTTACTGCATTTATAATGGCAGCGTGAACCAGAGAATAGAGGAGGCAAAGGAGCTTGCCGACACAGTTGGAGCAGACGGGGCAGTGCTTTTTGCGCACTGGGGCTGTAAGAATACAATCGGTGCATCAAGCCTTATAAAGCGCTCACTCGAGAGGGAAGGACTTCCAACTATGGTTTTAGACGGAGACGGCTGCAATCCGGCAAATGCCAGTGATGGACAGATTTCCACAAGGCTTCAGGCATTTGTGGAGATGCTTACAGAGCAGGAACGTAATTAGAAATAATACACCGGTTATTGCGTCTGGTGTGTGGATATTTACTATAAACCAATTTCAGAAAGTGGAAAACAGATGATAAATTATGTTTGTAAATATGCTCCGGTAGAGCTGTTTAAGGGCTTTGGACAGGAATGTGCTGTGCTTGAGGAGATGCCGGAGAATTTCGATAAATCGGATAAGATAGCTCATGCGAATCTCTGCGGATTCGGCAAATCAGTCATACAGGCTGTGCTCGAAGGCAAGGTAGAGGAGCTTGTGCTCGTGAACTGCTGTGATTCAATGCGCAGAGTCTATGATATCATAGAGAATACAAAGAAATGCAAATTCCTGTATATGCTTGATCTGCCTCATGAGGATAACGAGTGTGAGAACATAAAATTTGCACAGTCAATTATTCGTTTGAAGAATGCGTATGAGAGATATTCGCACAGGACATTCGACAGGGAGCTTTTTATAAAGTCGTTTGCAAAACCTGAATCTGAGCGCAAGCCATACATAGGTCTTATGGGTGTGCATGTGAGCAGTATTCTTGAGAAGACAATACGTGAAAATATGCAGATGGATGTGGAAAATATGACATGCACATCCGGCAGAAATCTCATTATTTTACAGAAGGATCTTAGAAATATGGATGATGAGACTCTCTTTGTAGCATATGCAGAGAGTCTGCTCGGACAGATGCCATGTGCCAGAATGAACAATAATACAAGAAGAAACCAGCTCTTTTTAGACCCAAGCCTTAAGGGCATCATATATCACACGATAAAGTTCTGCGATTACTATGGCTTTGAGTATGCAAGCATAAAGAATAATATTAAGGTGCCTCTTTTAAAGCTTGAGACGGATTTTACAAGCCAGAGTGCCGGGCAGCTTTTGACAAGGATACAGGCATTTGCAGAGACAATAGAGGGCTCAGATGACATGGACCCTACAAAAGGCATAAGCGAGGAGGCAAGAAGAAGGATGGAATCAGGAGTCTACTATGTAGCAGGAATTGACAGCGGCTCAACAAGCACAGATGTGGTGATACTGGATCAGGACGGAAAAATTAAATCGACAATGATTATTCCGACAGGTGGCGGTGCTATGATGAGCGCTGAAAAGAGTCTGGAGAAGGCTGTCGAAAAGGCCGGTATATCAAAGGATGATATTGTAAGGATTGTAACAACAGGATATGGACGTGCATACATCAATAGCGGCGATGACAGCATCACAGAGATTACATGCCATGCAAAGGGCGCGCATTATCTGAATCCAAACGTGCGCACAGTTATTGACATAGGTGGACAGGATATAAAGGCAATCAGTATAGATGAAAATGGTGCTGTGAAGAATTTCCTGATGAACGATAAATGTGCGGCAGGAACCGGACGTTTTCTGGAGATGATGGCAAGGACACTCGGACTTTCACTCGAGGAGATGAGCACCATGGGACTTGAGTGGAAGGAAAACATTGTGATTTCAAGCATGTGTACAGTTTTTGCAGAGTCTGAGGTAGTATCGCTGGTGGCACAGAACAAGGCTGTTTCTGATATTATCCACGGACTAAACATGTCTGTAGCTTCAAAGGTAGGCGCACTTGCAGCAAGGCTTGGGCAGGACAATCCGGGAGAGTATATGATGACCGGCGGAGTGGCAAAGAACAAAGGCATCACAAATGCACTTGAAGAAAAGCTCGGCGCAAAGCTGTATATTTGCGATGAGGCACAGCTTTGCGGAGCGCTTGGTGCAGCACTTTTTGCATATGAGAAGTGCAGGGAGGCTTAATAGAGGGGCTATAGCAAACCACCAGTTGAACTGGTGGTTGCTGACTTTATTCCATGATTTTCCCATCAATACTTATTGTTACAACCTGCCATGGTATGAATTTTCCACTAGCTTGAAGAGCTTTTTTGGCCGCAATCTCCAGGCCGCCACAGCAAGGGACTTCCATTCGGACAATAGTTACACTTTGAATGTTGTTATTTTGAATAATAGCAGTCAGCTTTTCACTATAATCCACCTGATCTAATTTAGGACAACCAATTAAAGTTACCTTGTTTCGAATAAAATCCTGATGAAAGGCGGCATAAGCGTAAGCAGTACAATCAGCTGCGATTAAAAGCTTTGAGCCGTTAAAATATGGTGCATTAACAGGAGCCAGTTTAATCTGCACCGGCCAGTTTTGAAGCTTTGATCCTGAATCTGCGGTTGAAGTGGCTTTTACAGGCTCAGATGTTTCAGTTCGTCTGATCTGCATGATTTTAGATCCAGGACAGCCGGAGTGAGAGGTCATTGCCCGGTTTTTGGCAGCTATTTTTTTCTGTGCTTCTTTTACGGCTTCTTCATCATATGCAGGTGCGTCTCTCTCCTCAAATGAGATGGCTCCGGTAGGGCATTCAGGGAGACAATCTCCCAGTCCGTCGCAGAAATGTTCTCTCACCAATTCTGCTTTTCCGTCAATGATATCAATGGCGCCTTCGTGGCAGGCAGATGCACAGGCACCACAGCCGTTACATTTTTCTTTATCAATCTTTATAATCTTTCTTATCATTTTAACCTCCGTCAATAGTATTTAGCGTTTGTTTATGCTAGAATTATAGTATTATGAATACAACTAGTATGTTTGATTTCCAACAGGGAGGAACTATTTTGCAAAAATATTTACCAATCCTAAGAAACAGTCCATTTTTTAAAGGTCTAACTGATAACGAGATATTATCCATATTGCATTGTGTAAACGCAACAACAATTTCTAAAAAGCGAGATTCTTATATTTTCAGAGCAGGTGATATTACCGAAGTAATGGGGATTGTGGTGTCCGGCTGCGTCCTCATTATTCAAGAAGACATCTGGGGACATCGAAATATTTTGTCAAAATGTCACGCAGGAGATTTTTTTGGTGAGCCGTATGCAGCAAGCCAGAGAGCTGTCTTAAATATCAGTGTGGTAGCAGATGAGAATTGTGAGATTATTCTCTTAAATGTCAAAAGACTTCTGATTACCTGTCCAACTGCGTGTGAGCATCATCAGAAGCTGATCCGTAATCTGGTCAGTGTCCTGGCAAATAAGATACTGATTCTGAACGATAAGATCACACATGTTGGGAAGCGAACGACGAGAGATAAACTATTATCATATCTGTCGGCAGAATCTATCAGACATTCGTCGTTATCTTTTGATATTCCTTTTGATAGGCAGCAGCTAGCAGATTATCTTTGTATTGATCGTGCAGCAATGTCTACAGAGATATCAAAGTTACAAAAAGAGGGCTTTATAAAAACAAATAGAAATCATTTTGAATTAACTGTTTCTGATGATGCGGATTCACCCATTCCAGGACGGAAACGGTCGTGTGGGCAGATTGATTATGTTTAAGGAGTGCCTAAAATACAATATTATTCCGTTTATCATTGAGGACAATTTGAAGATGTTCTATTATCGTGGATTGAAGGAATGGGATAACGAAAAAGGATATCTGGATTATTTTATAATTGCATCATAACAAGTTCAATTTAGTCATTTATGCTTAAATGACTAAATTGAACTTGATTTTGATTAAATTAAATGATATAATTCAATTAAGTCATTTTGTTTAAAAGACGAAATTAAATTCGAAATGAGGCAATTAAAATGAAACAATTTGATTACATGGAAAAATGGAAAAAATTGCTTACACCACAAATTGTAAGTTATCTTACAACAATTCATGAGTACAAAGGTAAACAGCACTTGATTGCTGAACGTCATGCTGATGTACTGGAAAATCTTGTTGAGATAGCAAAGATTCAAAGTACAGAAAGCTCTAATAAAATTGAGGGTATTTATACTTCTGATGAACGATTAAAAAAAATTGTTTTGGATAAGACAATGCCCAAGACAAGAAATGAACGAGAAATAGCGGGATATAGGGATGTGCTCAACACAATACATGAGAATTTTCAACATATTCCGATTCGTGATACATTTATATTACAATTACATAGAGATTTATATAAATTCGAGAATGCCTCTTATGGAGGAAGATTCAAGACAGCTGATAATATTATTGAGGAAGAAGATGAAAGGGGCAATAAGTTTGTTAGGTTCAGACCATTACCTGCATGGGAGACGCCAGACGCAATCATTAATTTATGTACAGCTTATAATGAGGCAATCAACAAAGGCGAAGCAGACTCACTTTTGTTAATTCCCATGTTTATTATAGACTTCTTGTGCATCCATCCGTTTGATGACGGAAATGGAAGAATGAGCAGATTATTGACCTTATTATTGTTATATCAAAATGACTATATTGTTGGAAGATATATAAGTTTGGAAAAACTAATAGAGCGAACAAAGGATAGTTATTATGATGCTTTACAGTCAAGCTCGCAAGGCTGGATAGAAGATGAAAACAGTTACGAGCATTTTGTAAAATATATACTGGGAATTATTACGGCTGCGTACCGGGAGTTTTTTGACAGGGCACATATTGTAGAAGAAAATAAAGTACCAAAACCAGACAGAATAGAAGAATTGATAAAGAATCATTTAGGTACAATCACTAAAGCGGAGATTGTTAAAGAAGCGTCAGGAATAAGTACAACGACAGTGCAGCGGACACTAACAGATTTAGTCAAGGCAGAGAAGATAATAAAGATTGGAAATGGCCGTTATACAAAGTATAAATGGAACTGGGATAAGGAGACTTAAAAAAGTGATAACAGGTGAATTAAAAAATAAAATAGACAGTTTGTGGGAGATTTTCTGGACGGGAGGTCTTACAAACCCGTTAGATGTAATTGAACAGATGACATATCTTATGTTCATTCATGATTTAGATGTATCAGATAATACACATGCAAAAGAAAGTGCCATGCTTGGGCTTCCGTACGAAAGTGTATTTGCAAAGGAAGTAAAAATTGGAGAGAGGACTATTGATGGAACACAGCTTAAGTGGTCTGTTTTCAGGGACTATCCTGCTGATAGAATGTATTCTGTAGTGCAGGAAATGGTATTTCCGTTTATCAAGAATCTGCATGCTGATAAAGATAGTGCTTTTTCAAAATATATGGATGATGCAATCTTCAAGCTGCCTACACCATTAATGCTTTCTAAAGTTGTGGATGCAATGGATGATTTATATACGCAGATGGCAAAACTCAATGATTCAGATGCTAGGGGAGATGTGTATGAGTATCTTCTTTCAAAACTAGCCACAGCAGGGGTAAATGGTCAGTTTAGGACACCTCGTCATATCATTAAAATGATGGTAGAACTAATGAATCCTAAAGCCGATGATGTAATCTGTGATCCAAGCTGTGGTACAGCAGGATTTCTTGTGGAGGCAGGAGAATATCTGTGGGCTAATAAGAAAAATGAAATTTTTTATGACAAGCAGAAAAAAGACCATTTTATGAATCATATGTTCTATGGCTATGATATGGACAGAACGATGCTCCGTATTGGCGCTATGAATATGATGAATCATAGAGTAGAAAGTCCGTTTATAGAATACAGAGATAGTTTATCAGACCAGAATACAGATAAGGATAAATATTCACTGATTCTGGCAAATCCTCCTTTCAAGGGAAGCCTTGATGCAGATATCGTATCAGCAGATTTGTTAAAGGTGTGTAAAACAAAGAAAACAGAACTTCTTTTCTTAGCATTATTTGTTCGAATGCTCAAAGTAGGTGGTAGATGTGCCTGCATCGTTCCTGACGGAGTATTATTTGGTTCTTCAAAGGCACATAAGGATATCCGAAAAGAAATTGTGGAAAATCAAAGACTCGAAGCAGTTATCTCAATGCCATCAGGAGTGTTCAAACCATATGCAGGAGTATCGACAGCTATCTTGATTTTTACAAAGACAGAGCATGGTGGAACAGATAATGTATGGTTCTATGATATGCAGGCAGATGGATTTAGTCTGGATGACAAGCGTTCTCCAATTGCTGATAATGATATTCCGGATATCATTGAAAGATTCCGTAACCGTGATGCTGAGTCAGACAGAAAACGTACAGATAAGTCATTTATGGTGCCTAAGCAGGATATCGTCGATAATGCTTATGACCTTAGTATTAACAAGTATAAAGAAGTGGAGTATGTACCTGTGGAGTATCCGCCTACATCTGAGATTATGGCTAATATTCGTGAGATTGAGATTGAGATTGGGAACGAGATGGAAGAGTTGGCAAGATTATTAGGAGAATGATATTATGGCAAAAGTAAGTAAACGAGGTGGATTTTCCGATAGAAATAAAATCAAACCGGAAAATACAGAGATTCAGTTAAAAGAGTTTGATAAGAGAACTAGAGTACAATTGCAAAATATGATTAGCCAGTTTTATAAGGAAATATATGGTGATGAATACTATGGTGGAGAAAACATACAGGAATTTTTAAGATATGTTATAGGAACTATTTATTCGGAACCTGTGGATACTAGTCGGACTTATTATGATGATAAAGTGTTTAAAATTATTAATAATACCATGCAAGAGGATGATTATGATGATGTTTTAACACTGCTAGAAGCAATTATTCAGTATTGGGATTCGTATCTAAGAGATGTGAGAGGATATGACTATTATAATGCTTATAATAATAGTTATCGAAGCTGCTCTATTTATGAAATTGCCAATTCATATTTACAAAGAGAATATGTAGGATATAGATTCATAGATGAGCAACTTACACCAATAAGTGATGATTATGAGCTGGAAGCAGTAAAGCAGGCATTGGATAATCCGTATTCTCCTGTATATGAGCATTTATCTAAAGCTAATAAGTTGCTTGGAGATAGAACATCTCCTGATTACGAGAATTCTATCAAAGAAAGTATTAGTGCAGTTGAAGCGTTATGTGAAATACTTACTGGAATAACAGGAAAAGAGGCTTCATTGGGAAAAATGTTAAAAAAATTAGAAAATAATGGTGTAGTAATTCATGTAGGACTGAAAGCGGCTTTTAATATGCTATACGGATATACATCAGATGCTAATGGAATAAGACATGCTGGCAATATTGGTGGACCATCATCAACATTTGAAGAAGCAAAATTTATGTTGGTGTCGTGTAGTGCTTTTGTGAATTATTTGATTGCAGTTAGTGCGAAATGATAGAATAGAAAGGAAGACAAATTCGGATTTGTTGGGATGATGTAGATGGCAAAATATAAACTTGGTGATATTTGTGAGATTGTATCTGGCAGTACACCTAAAACAAGTATAGAAGAATATTGGGATGGTGATATCAAGTGGATAACACCAGCAGAGATAAATGATGATACATACATCGTTACGGATAGTGTAAGAAAGATTACGGACTTAGGAGCAAAAAAAACGGGATTATCTCCATTTCCTGAAGGAACAGTAATTCTCTCGTCAAGAGCTCCTATTGGGAAGGTTGCGATAGCTGGATGTGCAATGTGTTGTAATCAGGGGTTTAAGAACTTAATCTGTTCTGAAAAAATATTAAATAAGTATTTGTATTGGTTCTTAAAAGGAAATACGTCTTTCCTTAATTCTCTTGGTAGAGGAGCAACGTTTAAGGAAATATCAAAATCTATTGTTTCACAGATAGAGATAAATGTCCCCGACATTGAGTATCAGAAAGAAGCAGCAGATATATTAGAAAAAGTAAGCGAGGTAATATATCTTAGAAAACAAGAATTAACTGCACTAGACAACCTCATCAACGCCCGATTTGTCGAGATGTTCGGGGATATAACAACAGGCAATTACAAGTATGATACAAGAAAGCTTGGAGATGTTGCAAATGTTGGTTCTAGTCATAGAGTTTTTACTACAGAATTTGTTAAAAAGGGTATTCCATTTTATAGAGGAACAGAGATAGGTGAGTTAGCTAATGGCAATAAGCCAACAGAACCATTTTATATCTCAGAAGAACATTACAACAGGTTAGTATATAATGATACAAAACCACAAGTAGGTGATTTACTGTTGCCATCTATTTGCAATAAAGGACAAGTGTGGATGGTGGATACGGATGAACCATTTTATTATAAAGATGGTCGAGTCCTTTGCATATCACCAGACAGAGAAATTTTTGATACAAAGTACCTAGAATATTTTATGAAAGCTAAAACATTGGTGGAGTATCCTAAGTTGGGATCTGGATCTACATTTGCAGAGTTTAAAATTTTCTTATTGAAAGATATTGATGTTTTGATTCCACCAAGAGAGTTACAAGAGCAATTTTCAATATTTGTCAACCAAGTCGACAAATCAAAAGTTGCAGTTCAAAAAGCATTAGACGAAACACAAATGCTTTTTGACAGTTTGATGCAAGAATATTTCGGATAAGGAGAATGTTTATGAGTATAGTGGCAGCAATAGTATCATTGATGGGAGCAATTATATCAGGAGTTCTTGCTACGATTATAACTTTAACAATTAATCATAAAAGTGAGATTATGAGAGAAAAGAAACAATTGGTGGCGGATATATTTGGATATCGATTTTTACTCAATAAAGACAGTGGAGTAGAAAAATTTTATGCAGCTATGAATCGTGTACCAATAGTATTTAAAGATAACAAGAATGTTATAGAATCATATGACTACTTACATAGGTGCTCATTAATAAATGATGCTAAAGAACGTTCTCGAAAAATGGAGGATGCGTTAGTTACTTTTATGAAGGAGTTATGTAAGGCAATAAATATTGATTGTGAAAATTGGAATGATAGTAAAATACTTAATATTTTTGGGGCATGAAATAGTAAAGCAGATTAATGTTTAATAAACAAATGGTATTGTATCATCCAGATGAGGGAAGCGTACCGGTTGATGCTATTTAAAAATATTTTTATGAGGGCGAGTTAGATAAGGAAGTGGTTATTTCCAAAAAGGAAACAACCACAAGGCATGTAATAATATTTTGGACAAATTATTCTATATAAAAGTTGAATGGAGGCAGGGGATGGCATTGCTGACAGTATATCATGGCGGATATCAGGCGGTTGATAAGCCAAAGATAAATAATTGCTTTTTATACATGCCAGAACAAGTATTTACTCTGGGGAGGAATAATGAAATAATATTAACATTTGTTCCACATCAATGGTTGCTGGAATTATATAATGATGAGCCGAAGTTGTTTAATTAAACAAGAATAGTATATGAATGGGAGGTTTCTATGACCAACTTTGATTTTTTGAAACAAGAACCAAAATTCAATAGTTTCTCAGATGTGGCAATAGCCGCAGAGAAAGTTCTTAAGATAGACAAAGAATCCAGCGTGATTAACTGCCGTCGTGCCATGGAATTTGCTATCAAGTGGATGTATTCCGTAGACAAATCACTTGAGATGCCTTATCAGGACAATCTTATGAGCCTTATGAGCACAGAAGATTTTCATGATCTTGTGGATGATACTTTATGGAAACGTTTGAATTTGATTCGAAAGATTGGTAATAGAGCTGCGCACAATGGTAGAAAGATTACAGAGGACGAGGCAATTCTTTGTTTGCAGAATTTGTTTATTTTTATGGATTATGTGTCATACTGCTATTCTGATTTTTATAAAGAGAGACAGTATGATGTAAATCTGTTGAATGAAACATATGAAAATCCGGAGGTGATTAAATCTTCGGATACTGATGTGGATTTGCAGGCGTTAATTGCTGAAAATAAGGCTCTTAAGGAAGCGTTGACAGCTAAGCGTACGGAGCAACAGAAGACTTATATTCCAAAACCTCTTGATTTATCAGAGTATAAGACAAGAAAAATTTATATTGATTCTATGTTGCTGGATGCTGACTGGATAGAAGGGCAAGACTGGATTAATGAAGTTGAACTTTCGGGAATGCCAAATAAATCAGAGGTGGGCTTCGCGGACTATGTGCTTTATGATGATAGTCATAAGCCTCTTGCTGTAGTTGAGGCGAAGCGAACATGTGTGGATGTGGCGAAAGGCAGGCAGCAGGCAAAGCTTTATGCTGACATATTAGAGAAAAAATATAAGAGAAGACCAGTGGTTTTTCTTACGAATGGTTTTGAGACGAGAATTATAGATAATCAGTATCCGGAGAGAAAGGTTGCGGCTATTTATTCAAAGAGAGATTTAGAAAAGCTCTTCAATCTTCAAAAAATGAAGACAAGTCTGAGACATATTTCAGTGGATAAGAATATTGCAGGACGCTATTATCAGGAAGCTGCAATTAAGGCTGCTTGTGATGCATTTGACAATCGCAATCGTAGGAAGGCACTTCTTGTAATGGCAACTGGTTCCGGTAAAACAAGAACTGTGATTGCATTATGTAAGGTACTTTTGGATGCGGGCTGGATTAGAAATATTTTGTTTCTTGCAGACCGTAATTCATTGGTTACACAGGCAAAAAGAAATTTTGTAAGTCTTTTGCCAGATTTATCCTGCTCAAATCTTGTTGAGGAGAAAGATAACTATACAGCGCATTGCATTTTTTCTACATATCAGACCATGATGAACTGTATTGATTCAGTCAGGGATGATAATGGTAAGTTATTTACTTGTGGACATTTTGATCTTGTAATCTGTGATGAAGCACATAGGTCTATTTACAACAAGTATAGGGATATTTTTAATTATTTTGATGCTCCGTTAGTAGGTCTTACAGCAACACCTAAGGATGAGATTGAAAAAAATACTTATGAAATATTTGATTTGGAAAATGGTGTGCCTACATATGGATATGAGCTGGCACAGGCTGTAAAAGATGGCTATCTTGTAGATTTTGTAACGGTTGAAAGCAAGACTAAATTCATTGAAGAAGGCATCGCTTATGATGAATTGTCGGATAAAGATAAGGCTGTTTATGAAGATACTTTTGAATTTGAAGATGGTAAACTGCCAGAGAGAATAGATTCGGCTGCTTTAAATACATGGGTATTTAATGAGGATACCATTAAACAGGTTCTTCATGTGCTGATGAGAGATGGACTTAAAGTGGATTATGGTCAGAAAATCGGTAAAACAATTATTTTTGCCAAAAATCATGATCATGCGGAGAAGATACTTGAAGTATTCAACAAGCAGTATCCTGAGCTTAGTAAAAATGGTCAGCCTTTTGCAAAAGTAATTGATAACTATATGACATATGCTCAGAGTGCAATAGATGAGTTCTCGGATGCTGACAAAATGCCACAAATTGCTATATCTGTAGATATGCTTGACACAGGTATTGATGTACCGGAAGTGTTGAACCTTGTATTTTTCAAAAAGGTAATGAGTAAGGCGAAGTTTTGGCAGATGATAGGACGTGGTACAAGACTGTGTCCTGGACTTATAGATGGAGGGGATAAGGACAAGTTTTACATCTTTGATTTTTGTGGAAACTTTGAATTTTTTCGTATGAATCAGGGAAGACCAACAGCAAATATGATTGCTTTACAGGGGGCGGTTTTTTCTCTTGAATTTGAAATTACATATAAACTTCAAAGCATTGAATATCAGATGGACAGACTTATTGCTTACAGGAACAAACTTGTTGACAAGATGACAGGCAAGGTGCAGGAGCTGAACCGTGAAAACTTTGCAGTAAGGCAGCATCTTAAGTATGTAGATACATATTCAGTGGAAAGTAATTATCAATCAATCACTTTTGAGGATACATTGATGGTTCGTGATGAGTTAGCACCGTTAATTCAGCCGGATGGAGATGAAGTAAGTGCGATTCGTTTTGATGCTTTGATGTATGGAATGGAATTGGCTTATCTTGCAGGAAAGGGATTTGGCAGACATAAAAGTGATCTTTTCAAAAAGGTAGAAGGTATTGCAAGTGTTGCAAATATTCCTGAAATTCAGGTACAGTCAGAACTTATTAATAAAATTCTTCATACTGATTATGTAGATAATGCTGGAATTGATGAGTTTGAGTATATCAGGGTTAGCCTCCGTAATCTTATGAAATATCTGCCTAAGGGAATTATAAAATATGATACAGACTTTACTGATGAAATATTATCGACAGAGTGGAATGAGTCAGAACTTGAAAATGATGAGTTAAAAAATTATAAGGCTAAAGTGGAATTTTATATTCGCCAGCATCAGGATAATATTGCAATTGCAAAACTTAAAACCAATCAGCCGTTGACGGAGGTGGATATAGAAAGTCTGGAGCAGATTCTTTGGAATGAACTAGGCTCAAAGGATGATTATGAAAAGGAATATGGACATAAACCATTGGGAGAGTTTGTGCGTGAGATTGTAGGACTTGATATGAATGCTGCAAAGGCAGCGTTTTCGGAGTTTTTAAATGATACAAATCTTGACAGCAGACAGATATATTTTGTGAATCAGATTGTCGAATACATTGTGCATAATGGCATTATGAAAGACTTGTCGGTGCTTAAGGAGTCTCCTTTTACTGATAGGGGAAGTGTAGTTGAAATATTTACAGATATGACACTGTGGATGAATATCAAGAAAGTTATTGACCAGATTAATGCTAATGCAGTGGCGTAATAAGTGCATAGAAACTATAAAAAATTAATGAGGAGATAAAAGAATATTATGACTGAAATTGCTCTGATAACAGGGAGGAGCGAATGATAGAATAGTTACAACAAAAAAGCATGAATGAAGAATATGAAAGAACTATAACAAAATAATATTAAAAAAGAACCTGGTGCAAAAAGTAATGACCAAAGAGTGATAATTAAATCATATAGACAGGGGATAGCAACAGCAGGTTGCTTTTCAAAACCGTGAGAAGTATGACAGTATTTACAAAGTACAAGTGTCTAGTATTACACCTCATGTTTGCAGACACACCTTCTGCTCTAATATGGCAAAATCTGGTATGAACCCAAAAACATTACAATATATTAGGGGACATTGAGATATAGGAGTTACCCTTAATACATATACTCATTTACAGTTTGAGGATGCTTTAGAAGAGATGAAAAAGGTTGTGGGCTAAAAGGTTTAAAAATAGCCCGGTATTTAGTCCAAACGAAGGAAAAGTTATGCAAAGTTATTCCGAAATATGCTAAAAATGTGAACAAAAAAACTATTATAGAAATATTGTAGAATTGTTGCAAGTGCCGAAAATACAGTAAAATCAAGCATTTAGACAGGATTTAGATATATGATAAAAATATTATTCATCTGCCACGGCAATATTTCAAAATAATATGGCAATGTCAACATTTAGGGCACAATGAAACACCATCTAACTAAAATTACACCTTTTTTACACCTTTTGATTAGTTTGAAGCTAAGCTCTAGTATGATTTAAATAATTTTTTTAAAACACATCAATAAACGATGTGTTTTTTTTGTTCCACATTTTAGAAATGGAGGTAAGTTTGATGTTAAAAATCAGGTTACAAGGTAACAAAAAAGAGCTGAGAAGAATGATGAAACTGTTAAGAAAAAATCCGAGATGCCAGATTAACTACACTTCGAATTTTATGCAGTGTGATAATAACAAATTTTATCGCTTATATTTGACAATGTATTTATGTCAAAAAGAAAAACATCAAGAAACTAAGAAATAATAATTTATAGAATACGGAGGGTCAGAATTATGTGTAAAGTAATTGCTATATGCAATCAGAAAGGTGGCGTATCCAAGACCACTACAACCGCAAATCTTGGAGTTGGCTTAGTAAGAGCAGGAAAGAAAGTGCTTGTGATTGATGCAGATCCACAGGGGAATCTGTCACAGAGTCTAGGAATTGAAAATCCGGATGAACTGGAAGTTGCACTTCCGAGTATTATGGAGCAGATCATTATGGACAAGGAGGTGGATGTAACGAAAGGAATCATCCATCATAAAGAAGGACTTGACCTTATGCCTTGTAACATTGATCTGTCAGGAGTGGATGTTTCACTTGTGAATGCCATGAGTAGAGAGTTTGTCTTGAAAACATATGTGGAAAGCATGAGAGAGTTTTATGATTACATTCTCATTGACTGTATGCCAAGTTTAGGAATGATAACGGTCAATTCGCTAACAGCATCGGACAGTGTTTTGATTCCGGTGCAGGCAGCTTATTTGCCGGTAAAGGGACTGGAGCAGTTGATCAAAACGATTTGCCGTGTGAAAAAACACTTGAATCCGGGAATCAAATTTGAAGGGATTTTAATCTCCATGCTGAACGCAAGAACGAACTATGCAAAGGATATTATGGAGTTGATCAGGAAGTATTATGGAGATGCAATTCCTATCTTTGAAAGCAGAATACCATTTTCGGTGAAAGCTGCTGAGACATCGGCTGCGGGAGTGAGCATCTTTACATTAGATAAGAAGCATCCGGTAGCGCAGGCTTACGAGAAATTGACAGAGGAGGTAATCGCTCATGAGTAGGACAAAGGCATTAGAAAATGTAAAATTGACGAGTTTTGATGACCTCTTTGGTGGAAATAAAATGGAAAAGACTGTAGAAGCAGGTGATGTGAAAGAGATACCGCTTTCAGAACTGCATGAATTCCATAATCATCCGTTTCAGATTCGTTCAGATGAGGAACTGGCAGAGATGATTGAGAGCGTCAGAGAGCATGGTGTGCTGATGCCGGGAATTGTCCGGAAACGCAAAGAGGGCGGTTATGAGATCATTGCCGGACATACAAGAAAGCATGTATGCGAGATACTTGGATTTGAGACAATGCCGGTATTTGTAAAAGAGATGGATGATGATGAAGCCAGTCTGGTTATGGTGGATTCTAACATTCAGCGGGAAAACATCCGACCGAGTGAAAAGGCAAAGGCATATAAGATCAAATACGATGCCATGAAGAATCAGGGAAAGGCTGGGAATAGCCTGAAGATGATGTCTGAGGAAAGTGGCGAGAATTATAAACTGATTCAGAGATATATATGGATTGCAAGACTGAATGATGATCTGCTGGCTTTGGTAGATAATAAACAGCTTGGAATGGTTCAGGGTGTCAGCTTATCAGTTCTTTCGGAGAAAGAGCAGGAGCTGGTGTATGATGTCATCTGCAGGCACAAAATGAAATTGTCGACAGTACAGGCAAATACTATAAAGCAGTTGAGTATCGATGGAAAGCTTAATGAGCAGATCCTGGAACGCTATCTTACTTCTGCACAGAAGCAGAAGAGAAAAAAGGAAATTACTCTGAAAAATGAACGGCTGTCAGAGTATTTTGAGGAAGAAACCACAGAAGAGGAAATGATGAATATCATTTTTGAACTGTTAGAAACATGGAAACGAAAGAAAGGAAGTGCACAGAATGAATAAGATTATTTTACTTGGAAATATGACAAGAAATCCAAAAACAACGAGAAAGACAGCAGAGGATGGAAGTGAAGTTGTCATTACCAAATTTGATCTTGCAGTAAACAGGAGGTCAAAGCGTGACGGAGAGGCAGATGCCGATTTCTTTCACTGCACTTCCTTTGGAAGACAGGCGGAATTTGTCGAGAGATATTTCCACAGCGGCTCCCGTGTATTAGTCATTGGACGGGTGCAGAACAATAACTATACGACCAAAGAGGGAAACAAGGTCTATGGTTTCAGTATCATTACAGAAGAGGTTGAGTTCGCACAGAAGAAGAGTGCGGAGAAACCGGCAAATAAGGACAGTGATTTTCCATCCGTTTCGGATGAGGAGCAACCGGTCGATGGTAGGTAGGTGATAACATGGCAGAAGGTTTCTTCCGAAGTAAAAAAGGATTTACAGTCGTTCAAAATGAGATAACCAGAGATGTAAATATTTCTTTGAAAGCAAAGGGACTATATCTTGTCATACAGGCATATATCTCCATGCCGGATAAGAAATGGACAAAAGAAGATTTCCGAAATCTGACCAAAGAAGGGAAAAAGGCATTTGATAGTGCATGGAAAGAATTAAAAGATTTTGGATACTTGAAGGTTCACTTTATGCCGGATAATGGGGTATGGCGGGCTGAGTATGAGTTGTTGGATGAACCGGATCTCGGACCGCATACATTATATCATAGCTGCGATGGAACGGTTTCCAGTAACAATCTGACAAGAGCAGAAAAGAAGCGGCAGGCGGACTTATCTGAAGAAGAGAATGAACAGGTTTCGTCTGAAAATATCAGCGATCCGGCTACAGAAAAAGATGAAAATCACCGTTACCCCCCTTTTGGTACTAACGGTAAAGATGACCGTTACCCCCCTTACGGTAGTAACGCTAACGGTAGCAACGGTAACGGTAATAACGGTTACGGTAGCAACGCAAATGGGGGTAACAATAATAAAGACTATAATACAAATCCTGATATAAAGACTAATATATTTAATCCTAATCATAATCAATATCAGGATCAGGAGGTGATGCGTGAGGACTATTCAATGGAGTTTATAGAGCAGCATTATGAACTGGAACCAAGGTATGTTTCTGCTGTGCAGGAAAATTCGATCAACACGGTCAAAGATGTGCTTTATGATATTTTAAATACCCATAAACCGATGCTGCGGGTAATGGGAGAGGACAAACCGGCTGCGGTTGTGAAATCACGGCTTTTGAAACTGAACCGATGTGATATTGATTATGCGATTGACCAATATCAAAAACAGGTGACGAAGGTACATAACCATATGGCATATATGCTCACGGTACTTTACCAGGCAAAATCGCAGGGTGAGTTGGATATCAGTAACCGTGTGATGTATGATTTTTATGGAGCAGGAAGTAAAGCCGGTGATACAGGAGGTGGTGGCAGTGGATAATAAGGACAAGTCTGCCAGAATTCCGGTACTACTCCGGCTGGATAATCCGAAGCACAGACTGGTCTATAACATTCTGGAAAGTGCAGACAATAAAAGTGCTTACATCCGGGAAGCGGTGATCTATTATCACAGGCATAAAGGCATATCTCCGGAGGAAGATGATGTTATGGATCACATCCGGGGTGGTACAGGAATGCAATCAACAGCTTTTAGCCGAACTCGACAAGAGGATCAGAAGTAAAGATTTGATTGACTATGACAAACTGAAAAATATATTTTAATCGACAGAAAAATACAGTATAGTTTACATTGCTGGGAATGACCAGCGTACAGCAAGGAGCGTGAACGATATGAGAAAAATGATGGAAACAGGCATGGTATTTTTTATGGCGATGATGGTGCTTATGACGCAGCCTGTTACGGCAGATGCAAAAGCAAAAGTGCTGAACAAAAAGATGACCATCGACTTAAACAAGGATTCGGCAGGAATCCGCTTTGCACCGACAAAGCTGAAGAAGTATTCCAAAGTGAAAGTCAGTGTGAAAAACAAAAAGGTGCTGAAGGCGAAGGCAAAGGGCAGAAAGTATATCTACCTGAAAGGCAAAGCTGGAGGAAGAACCACCATGACAATCCGATTGTATAAAGGGCATAAAAAGGTGCGGGTGTACCGTTACAGCATCAAGGTGATCGGAAAAGGACAGGATGGTTATAAGGCACAGGCAAAGAAGGCATTTACCATCCAGAACAGGTACCGGGCAGAGAAAGGTGCAAAGGCACTGACTTGGTCAGATGAGTTATATCGCTTTGCTCTGTACCGCTTAAAACACAGTGGCTATGATGGACATAAAAATCTTCCGACCGACATGGAGAACTTTTTTGGAGAGATACTGGTGATCAATAACATATCTTTGGGAGAAAATATGGCAAGCGGACAGACGAGTGCTAAAGAAGTAATGCTTTCGTGGAAGCATAGTCCGGGGCATTACCGGAATCTGTTGAATAAAGACTATCAATGTGGTGCGATTGCCCGCTACAAGGATACCTGGTGTGCGGTCTTTTATGATGGTTCTCCGGAGAATCTTTCCAAAAAGAAGCAGGATGTCGCAGACATAGTTGTTACCATTAAGCGTCAGGATAAAGCAAGTGGAAGATATATCGGTGGTGCCACCATCGGTTATTATGAGGAGAATGATCGATGGAACACTAGCAAACGAATCACGGTAGGAGAGTCTGGAAGACGGATTGTCTTGGAAATAGGTAAAACCTATGTGTTTTATGAAAAGACAACACCGGATGGATATGATAAAGCAGAAAAGGTAACCATAACAGTAACGAAAGATATGCCAAGGGAGATCATTCTCTCAGATAATTAAAATTTCATAGAGTAACTGATAACGAAGCAGGAAATGTATGTAAGAAAGACAATACATTTCCTGCTTTTTTTTTGATTGGAGGAAAAAAGATGCCATTTCTCATCCGCCCACCACCGGACAGGGCAGAAAAAGTCCGGACAACAGATTAGTCTGCATCCTGACGCAGTGGATGCGGAAAAAAGAAATATGCGTAGAAATGAGGTTTATCATGAATTCAAAAGTAAAGAAGAGATGTAAGCAGATGCTGACAGGTTTGTTGGCATTATCTATGCTGTGCGGATTATTGCCGCAAAATTCGGTAAGCGTCAGTGCAGCAACGACGGCAAAAACAAATGTATCTTCTTATGGAAGATTAGGAAATGTAAATGTCGGTTCAAAAACGAAAACGGGAACATGGTGGAAGATCAATGTTGGCAGTAAGACTGCATTTTGTCTTAGTCTTGGCAAAACTTGTCATACCGGAAATACCTATCAGGTGACGGATACCCATACCTGGAATCAGAATACCGGTGGAGAAAAACATGGTTACTATGCAAAGATTATCCGTTTTTATGTCAATGACTGCAATCGGGCAAAGAAGGGTTTTGTTCTTGGTCAGGCACTTATCTGGGCAGTATCAGAGGGAAACACTTCTGAAGCAAATCTGAAAAATGTGATCAAACAGGTAAAAGCAAATACCGGGTATTTTCCGAATAAGACTGTAGCAGAGTTATATAAACAGATCTTTCAGCCAACAGGAGCATGGGAAGCAAAGGCAACCATGTGGGAAAAGACCGGAGCAACAAAAGGCTATCAGAAACTGATCACGGTTGATGCAGATATTTTACAGAATCCAAATTATAAAACGATAACAGATCATACCTATTACCGTCAGAGAATCACGCTGCATAAACAGGACGAAGATGGGAAAGGATTAGGCGGTATTAAGTTTACCTTATCTGCGGATAACCTGGATGACCTGTATTCGTTTAATGTGTTTGACCGCAATGGAGACACAACAAGTAATGCGGATGAAGATGATAATACGGAATTTGAGGTAAGCGGACTCACTACAGACGGTGGAACCGTTGCCTGGAGAATGACCTATCGTCTGGAAGCAGATGAGATGGCTTATTATACGGATAATATTTTAGCGTCGATGAATGCAGACCAAAAAAAAGCTGCCAAGAAAGCTCTGGAAGATGACGGATACAAGCAGGGGGTTCACTTCGGAAAGAACATGACCAAAGCAGAGGCTGAGGATCTGATCAGAAAAGATCTGAATTCGCAGATAAAAGATATTTCCAATTCTTATACTTTGACAGAGGACAGTGTTGGAAACAATAAGAACATTTTCCTTGATCCGGCAATGGTCAAAGGGGTAAAGATTACCCTGAAAGAGGCAAACAGTTGGCAGAAAAACAGTAATGGAGACTGGCCGGACAAGTTGGTGGAACATCCAACGCAGTACAGCAAGGCGTATATGACAACGATCACCAATAAGTATAAAAAGGCAACAATCATGGTGGCGAAGAAGTCTGGCGGCTCTGCTGACGGTTCGGCTCATGGAGATGCAACACTGGATGGTGCGGTATTCCAGTTGTATTCCGATAAGGCATGCACACAGAAAGCAAAGGTATTTGATGCTGCCGGCAATGCTAAAATAGCAGGTGTCTATCGAATTAGTGGAGGAAAATTAACAACCGATTATCTTAGAAGTGGTAATACCTATTACCTGAAAGAGATACAAGCCCCGACAGGTTTTTTACTTAGTGATGAAGTCAAAGAGTTAAAGATTGATGCTTCCGCTAAAACGGATGAATTTACACCGATTTTGTTTCAGACTAATTTCGCAGATACACCGATCAAAGGAAAGATTGCTGTGAAAAAGAAGTCTTATGATCCAACGAAGAAAGAGTATTACCCGGAGAACAACACAACTGTTCAGGTGTATTTGAAGTCGAAGGGCAGTTATGATAATTGTGCCGATGACGAGAGAGCAACGATCAAAACAGATGCAGACGGCTATGCTGTAACTGGCGATTTGGTCTATGGAACTTATGTAGTGCATCAGGTGGATTCCGGTGATGTGGATGCCTATTATGTCGATGACTTTGAAGCAAGGGTAACAGAAAATGGCAAGGTATATGAGTTCGAAAAGGTCAATGAGTTATTCAAGGCGTATTTCAAGATCATCAAGAAAGACAAGAACACGGAGAAAACAGTACTGAAGCCGGGAACCAGTTATCAGATCTATCAGGTAGTAGATGGAAAAGAAGAACTGGTAACACAAGAATACATGGAAGATGGCGAGAAAAAGACAGTAGACACCTTTATCTGTGATGAATCCGGTGAAGTAGTAACTGTAGATTCTCTTCGTTCCGGAACTTATCATATTTATGAAGTGGCTGCTGCAGATGGTATGCACATCAACCATCAGTATGTGAAGGTTGTGGTAAACAGCAAGGCGGACAATTATGAAAGTTACATTGATAAGGATGGATATCATCATGTAACGATCACACTGGAGTATCTGAATGAGGAAACAAAAGGACGATTGAATCTCTTAAAAACCGGCGAGGTATTAAAAGGCTGGGATAAGGAGAAACAGGAGTTTATTTTTGAGGATGTAAAACTGGATGGTGTAGAATTTACCCTTTATGCGGATGGAGATATTGTGACACAGGACGGACAGAGTACCGACAATGCCCGTGACACATGGTTCAAAGATGGCGATAAAGTGGCTGTCCTTACAACCGGAAAAGGTGTGGAATTTACATCGGAATGCGGTGGTATTACCGGTTATACAATGGATGAAGACGGAACCATTCATGTGTCGCTGCCGTTAGGAAAATATAAACTGAAAGAGACAAAGACACCATACGGATATGTATATCCGGATACCAAAGAGTGGTCTTTGGAATTTAAGTGGCAGGATGGGAAGGACGAATATGTCCTTAACAGTACCGATGCAACCGATGATAAGGGGCTGCTCCATATCAAAAATGACTTCGCCGGCACGAAGCTGGAATTGATTAAGCAGGATGCAAAGACGAAGGAATCCATTGAAGGAGCACAGTTTGGCTTGTATTCCAAGCATGATATTTACAATTACGCCGGAGAAAAGATCGTAGATGCGGGAACGCAGCTTGCCACTTTAACTACAGGTGCGGATGGAAGTGTTGTATCAGATAAGAAACTGCCGCTTATGAGTGAGCTTTATACAAAGACTGCTTCTGCAGAAACAGCCGGAAGTGAAGCTGCGACAACAAGTACTCCGGCAGCAACAGGACTGCCATTTGTACCATCACAGCCGGAAGTGACACCGGGGTTAGATTTGAGTGCGACAGCTTCTCCGATGCCAACAAACGATGCTGCTGGTCTGAAGTTAAATTCCGGAGATTATTATCTGCAGGAACTGTCCGTGTCCGACAGTTACTACATGGATACAACGCAGATCAACATTCATCTGGAGTATCAGGATGCAGAGACAAAGACGATCACAGCAAAGGCAGTCAAAGAAAATACACAGACAACCAATGTGGTCAGCAAGGTTGATGTAGCTGGCTCGAAAGAGGTTGATGGCTGTAAACTGGAGATTATGGATGCATCCGGCAAAAAGGTTATCAGTTGGACATCTGGGGACAAGGATTCGGTCAAAGTATATGTAACAGAGAAGGACGGCTATCAGAATTTTAAGTATTCGTTCGATGAGAAGGGAAATCTTCTTGTGGGGGGATTGTTCCACGATAAAGAGTATACATTGACAGAAACCAGACCTGCAGATGGATATGTTACCGCAGATGCGATCACCTATCAGATAAAGTCTGTGATGGCATCCTCTGTAGCAGAAGATCCAACAGATACAGTAGCAAGCGGAAGTGCAGTTACGGTAAATCCGGTCAGCGGAAGTGCAGTATACGGTGAGACGGGAGTTTCTTATACATCTGTAGTTGCCGTGAAACAGAAAGACGGAACTTTTGCTGATCATACCGATGATAAGATCATTATGGTGGATGAGCAGACACATATCCAGCTTTTGAAACTGGACAAGGAGACAGGACAGGCTCTTGGCGGTGCAAAGTTTGTTGTAACCGATTCCAAAGGAAACAAAGTAATGAAATTTGTTACAAAAGATGATGCTTACGACATCACTGGGAAACTGGTCGTAGGAGAGACTTACACCTTTACAGAGGTTTCCGCTCCATCCGGTTATCAACTGGCAAAGCCGGTACAGATGACGATTAAGGATACTGGAAAAGTGCAGACAGTGACTGTTAAGGATGCACCGATTCCGGAAGTGCCGGATACCCCACAGACAGGTGGAAACATGCCAGTTATTCCGATTGCAGTAGGATTGCTTATGGCGGTTGGCGCAGCGGTGATGATCTGGAAGAGAAGAGCAACGATAAAGAAATAAGATTTTTATAGAAGTGTGATAAATCATTTGGTATAATTATGGCGCAGGGGACAAGAATTTGTTCCCCTGCAAATCGGGAGTTGGAGGATACACGCATGAAAATTGTAATCATTAATGGAAGTGCCAGAAAAGGAAACACGCTGACAGCAATCAATGCATT
>OLOK01000329.1_pt1 | contig 46964 bp, 42 predicted proteins | sample 1672591 | NCBI WGS metagenome assembly OLOK01 (sample SAMEA3136703, study PRJEB25190) | human gut metagenome | biome: human gut; feature: human-associated habitat; material: faeces | place: Austria | collected 2013 | reverse complement strand
GGCGGAAAAGACCCGCTGTTTGGGCATGTTGACGGTTTTCAGATAGACCCTAGGACTTCAGGCTATGAAAAAACATAATAATCTGATACTATGTTTACTCAGAGGTGACCTTCCCGCCAGTGATTACCCCACTCCGGCGCTATTTATCCGGCTCCTTTTCACAGGCCAGCACCACCACACCGGACAAAACTAAAACGATGCCGACCAATGTCCACAAACCCAAGGTCTCCTGAAACACCGTTACGCCAATGACCGCCGACATTACCGGCTCAATATTAGCTATGATCGCCGCTTTCCCACTTTCCACGGTTTCCAATCCCTTGGTATACAGCGTAAACGGAAGGGCTGTCCCCATGACCATAAGTCCAAGCGCAGCAAGGCCCGTCCGCGGCTCAGCCAACGCCGACAGCAGCGCCGGCCCGTCCGCCAGAAACAGTGAAGCGATCCCGGCAATCAGGAACGTCCAATACGCCATGGTAAACGAATCGCAATACCGCATCCCATAATGGGTGAAGATAGTATAGCCGCCATAGCACAACTCGGAGGCGAGCCCCATCAGCAGGCCCTCCAGTGAAATACCCACGTCGCTGCCCACAATACCGCTGACCAGCGCACAGCCGCACAAAACCAGCAGCATACTGATCAGACCGCTGCCGAGGAAAATGGGCAGGTGGCGCAGCTTGATGTGAAATACCTGCTGCTTGAACATCATGCAAAATACCGTAAACAGGATCGCTGTGCCGCCAAAGCGCAGCGGCATCATGTTCAGCAGCGACACCCCTGCCGCCGTGAGGACCCGATTGAACAGCCCCAAAAAGCCCCAGCAAACAGCTGCCGCAATGACGTATACATATCCAATCGCTTTTTTCATCGTTTTTCCTCTCGTACCTCCCGCTAGATACTGATGCGCAGAATACCGGGATTTCTGGCGATCAGATCCAAACCCTCGTCCTGTATGATGGGCTGGCGGCAGCGGACGGTGAGCTCCAGTTCCAGCACATTGCCTTCCCGCACGGCATCACTGCATTCGATGTGGCCGCCGTGGCTTTTGACGAACTGACGGATGTATTTCTGCATTTCGGGTGTATCCGCGATGCGGACGCTGAGCTCCTGCGCCACAAGGGCGTCGTTGCCCACGGGGAAACGATAGCAGAAGTCGCCCACATGCCTGCGGCCGTGGTGAGGCCCTTGATTGACGAGGAGTTCCGGTCACGGAAGATCACGCCTGCTCCGAGAAAGGAGATGCCGCTGACCACCTGTGTCGCCATACGGCCGGGATCGGAATTACGCCCGGCGATACCCAAGTCCACCAGATCCACAAAACAGTATTTCGACAGGATCATGATAACAGCCGACGTTACGGCGATGATGCAGTGCGTGCGGATTCCGGCGTCCTTCTGGCGTTTGGAACGCTCCAGTCCGATGAGGAAGCCAAACAGCTCCACCACAAGAATACGAATGAGAAATTCAAGGTTGTCGCCGACGGTCAGTACCGCCTCCGGCAGATAATAGGTCAATCCGAATAACATAGCTGCCTCCTGTTTCTGATAAAAAGCATCCAGGGACGAGAACTTTTTTCTCGTCCCTGGATGGTTCTGTCATGATAGACATGTATGCGTCACTTTACACGGTGACAGGCCACAAAGTGGTCCGGCGCCACTTCACGCAGCTCCGGGCTGGAAGCAAAGCATTCTTCCGTGGCATCTGCCCAGCTTTCTGAAAAACACCGCACCTACTCAAGAAAACGGCGCTTTTTAGGGAGGAAAATTTTCTCCTGTTTCGAAATCCCATATAAAACTTTACAGCGACCGCTTTTCTCCGAACAGCCCTAAACGAGAAAATCCCACATCAGATTTTAGACAGCCCCACCATCAAAACGGATTGACAATTCGACAAAATGTGATATAATCCCACTGTCTGAAAAAAATATAAAGTTGTAGCACAGAGGTGTCTGCTCAAGAGCAGATGAAAAGGGAATCCGGTGGGAATCCGGAGCGATGCAGTCACTGTGTACGGGAGCGGCCTTGCAATCCACTGGGAAACCGGGAAGGGCAATGCCGTGATGAACGAAGTCAGGAGACCTGCCTGTGTGTGGAATCTCAAGCCTGCTGCCAACGGGTTGGTTTTCCTACGAACTTATGATCCGATGCGGAGTAGCCGCATGGATGTATATGTAGTAAGAAGCACCGAGGGCGGCTGTGTGAGACACAGCCGCTTTTATATTCTTTCAGAACATTTTTTGAAACGAGGTAGTTCCCCATGAAGAAAGCACTTGCATTTCTCATGGCGGCAGTGATGCTGATGAGCATGCTGACCGCCTGCGGCAACAAGGACGTTGCCGACGACACCAAGGATAACAATGTGTCCACCACCGAGGCCAATCAGGCCACCGTCGACACCAAGGACAACAGCGATGCGCCCACCGCCGATGCTGATCAGGCCGCCGCCGACGAGGTCGCCGCGCTGATCGACGCCATCTACGTGCAGGCGCGCACCGAGGAGACCGACGCCCAGTGTGAGGCTGCCAAGGCCGCTTGGGACGCCCTGACCGACGCCCAGAAGGCACTGGTGGAGGGCGAGGAAGCCAGCCCCGACTATTTCGGTCTGGACACCGGTGACGCGTCCAAGGACGATCCCCGCAACCAGGACGAGATCGGCGAGAAGGAGCTGCTGGTGGTGTCCTTCGGCACCTCCTTCAACGACAGCCGCGTAGCCGACATCAAGAGCATTGAGGACGCCCTGCAGGAGGCCAACCCCGATTGGTCCGTGCGCCGCGCCTTCACCGCTCAGATCATCATCAACCACATCCAGGCCCGTGACGGCGAGAAGATCGACAACATGGAGCAGGCTCTGGAGCGCGCTGTCGCCAACGGCGTGAAGCAGCTGGTGGTGCAGCCCACCCATCTGATGCACGGTGCTGAGTACGACGAGATGTGCGACGCCATCGACAAGGTTCGTGACAAGTTCGAGTCCGTTGAGATCGCCGAGCCTATGCTGGGTGAGGTGGGCAGCGACGCCGCCGTCATCAACGCCGACAAGGAAGCCGTTGCCAAGGCCGTCGTCGCCGCTGCTCTGAGCGAGAGCGGTTACGAGTCCACCGCTGCCGCCAAGGAGGCCGGTGTGGCTTACGTGCTGATGGGTCACGGTACGGCGCACGTGGCGAAGGTCACTTACAGCCAGATGGCCACCCAGATGGACAAGCTGGGCTATGAGAACGTGTTCATCGGCACCGTGGAGGGCGAGCCCGAGGATACCTCCTGCGAGGCCGTGATCGCGGCTGTCAAGGAAGCCGGTTACACCACCGTGGTGCTGCGTCCCCTGATGGTCGTGGCGGGCGACCACGCCAACAACGACATGGCCGGTGCGGATGAGGATTCCTGGAAGACCATGTTTGAGGCCGCCGGTCTCACCGTGAATTGCCAGATCTCCGGTCTGGGCCGTATCGCGGACGTGCAGGCTCTCTACGTGGCACACACCAAGGCTGCCATCGACGCTATCGCGTAACAAGGACTGACTTGGCTCCGGGGCGGTATGCTATCGCCTCGGAGCCTTTTTCAGAGCAAGGAGGATACAAAAAATGAAGAAGTTTCTTTCCTGTCTGCTGGCACTGCTGATGACGGCCTCGCTGCTGGCGGGCTGCGGACAGCAGAAAACAGATGACTATAACGGCGGCGATGTCACCGAGCCCGCGCTGGCGGACGGCGTGTACACCGCGGATTTCAACACCGACAGCAGTATGTTCCACGCCAACGAGACCTGCGACGGCAAGGGCGTGCTGACCGTGAAGGATGGGCAGATGACCATTCACGTCAGCCTCGCCTCCACCAGCATCGTGAATCTGTTCCCCGGTCTGAAGGAGGACGCACAGAAGGACGGCGCCGTGCTGCTGCAGCCCACCAAGGACACCGTCACCTATCCCGACGGTCTGTCCGAGGAGGTCAACGGCTTTGACATCCCTGTGCCCGCCTTGGACACGGAGTTCGACGTGGCCCTCATCGGCAAGAAGGGCGTGTGGTATGACCACAAGGTCTCCGTCTCCAACCCCGAGCTGAAGGATGAGAACGCCGCCGCCATTGCGCTTGCGGACGGCACCTACACCATCGAGGTGGGCTTTGAGGGCGGCTCCGGCAAGTCCCATGTGCTGACTCCCTGCACCCTGAAGGTGGAGAACGGTGCTGCCACTGCCACCATTGTATGGAGCAGTGAGAAGTATGACTATATGGTAGTGGACGGCCAGCGTTACGATGTCCTCACCACCGAGGGCGGCTCCACCTTTGAGATCCCCGTGCGGGCGCTGGATACCCCGCTGACAGTGATCGGCGACACCACCGCCATGAGCACCCCCCATGAGATCGAGTACACCCTGACCTTCGATTCCTCCACCGCCGTGGAGGCTGCCCAGTGAGGCGTTTTCTCGCCGGGTTGCTGGCGGCGCTGATGGTCTTGTCCCTCTGCGCCTGCGGCGCGGCCGACGCCCCCGGCAAAACAGGCGAACAAACCGCCGCCGTGTCGTGGGACGAGCTGGTCTTCGACCGTACCATGCCCCTGCGCTACGCGGAGCAGTTCTCCGTGGAGTACGCCGGGGACAGCTACAAGCGCATCACCATCAACAACGACCGGGTGTACCTGCTGGTAGCGGAGGACGCGGCGGTGCCTGACGGAGTACCCTCCGGCGTCACTGTTTTGCACCAGCCGCTGGATCAGATCTATCTGGTAGCCGCCGCTGCCATGGACTACTTCGACAAGCTGAACGCCATCGACTGCATCACCCTCAGCGGTAAAAAGCAGTCGGACTGGTATATCCAGCGTGCCAAGGACGCCATGGACAGCGGAGCGCTGGTATACGCCGGCAAGTACTCCGAGCCGGATTATGAGCTGATCCTGTCCCAGGGCTGCGATCTGGCGGTGGAAAACACCATGATCTATCACTCTCCGGCGGTGCTGGAGCAACTGGAGCGGCTGGGCATCCCCGTGCTGGTGGAGACCTCCAGCTATGAGACCCTGCCCATGGGCCGGATGGAGTGGATCAAGCTGTACGCAGCGCTGCTGGATAAGGAGGACGAGGCCGAGGCGCTATTTAATGAGAAGATGGACAGCATGGCGGACGTACTGGAGCAGCAGCCCACCGGCAAGACCGTGGCATTTTTCTACATCACCAGCAGCGGCGCTGTAAACGTCCGCAAATCCACGGACTATGTGGCGAAGTGCGTCGCCATCGCCGGCGGCGACTATGTCTCCTTCGATGAATCGGCGGAGGACAACGCTCAGTCCACCATCAATATTCAGATGGAATCCTTCTACCACGGTGCAGTGGACGCCGATGTGCTGATCTACAACAGCATCATCGACGGCGAGCTGCACACGCTGGACGAATTGGTGGCACTGGATCCACTGATGGCCGACTTCAAGGCCGTCAAGAGCGGTAATGTGTGGTGCCTGACCAAAAACTTCTATCAGGAGTCGCTGGAGCTGAGCGATCTCATTCTGGACGTGAACCATGCGTTGAACGACGCGCCGGATACGGCGTTTCACTTTCTGACACGGATGCGGTGAGCATTTTTACATCATAAGGAGGAGCGACATGAAGATGACCCGAACACTTCGCATCTGGGGAGGCTTTTTGCTGCTCCTCCTGCTTTTGTTTGTTTTTTTGATTTGGAACATTTTCGCGGGAAGCGTTTCTCTTTCCGCGTCTGAGATATGGCGGATTCTGCTGGGCAGCGACGCGGGCTTTACCCAAAGCCAGATCATCATGAAGATCCGCCTGCCCCGGCTTCTGTCGGCGCTGATCCTGGGCGGGGCGCTGTCCCTGTCCGGCTATCTGCTGCAAACCTTCTTCCACAATCCCATCGCAGGCCCCTTCGTGCTGGGCATCTCCTCCGGCGCAAAGATGACGGTGTGCGTGGCCATGCTGGCGCTGCTGAGCCGTGGCAAGACCACCTCCTCCGCCATTCTCATCGCGGCGGCCTTCGTGGGCGCCATGGTATCCATGGGCTTCGTGCTGCTGATCTCCCAGCGGGTCAAGCGCATGAGCCTGCTGGTGGTCTGCGGCGTGATGATCGGCTATATCTGCTCGGCGCTCACGGATTTTCTCGTGACCTTTGCCGACGATTCCAGCATCGTGAATCTGCACAACTGGTCTCTCGGCTCCTTCTCCGGCATGAGCTGGGACAACGTAAAGACTATGGCCGTTGTCTGCGGCATCACGCTGCTGCTGGCCTTCCTGCTTTCCAAGCCCATCCGGGCGTACCAGTTGGGCGAGGTCTACGCCCAGAATATGGGCGTCCCCCTGCGGGCCTTCCGGACGGCGCTGATCCTGTTGTCCAGTGTGCTGTCCGCCTGCGTCACGGCCTTTGCCGGCCCCATCTCCTTTGTTGGCATCGCAGTGCCGCACCTGATGAAGTCCCTGTTCAAATCGGCGGAGCCGCTGTGTATGATCCCGGCCTGCTTTTTAGGCGGCGGCGTGTTCTGCCTGTTCTGCGACCTTATCGCCCGCACCGCCTTTGCCCCCACAGAGGTGAGCATCAGCTCCGTCACGGCGGTATTCGGCGCACCCATCGTAATCTACATGATGATCCACAGAAAGGCGGCGTGAGTATGGCATATCTGGAAACAAAAGACCTGACCGTGGGCTACCACGGCAAGCCGCTGATCGAGGACATCGCCCTCCATGTGCAGCGGGGCAGGATCGTCACGCTGATAGGCCCCAACGGCTCGGGAAAATCCACCATATTGAAAACCATCATCGGCCAACTCTCCAAGGTGTCCGGCACGGTGTTTCTGGATGGAAAGGCCATGGAGGCGCACAGCCGCAATGAGATTGCCCGGCGCATGGCCATTTTGATGACCGCCCGCATGGAGCCGGAGCTGATGACCTGCCGGGACGTGGTGGGTACCGGCCGCTATCCCTACACAGGCAAACTGGGAATCCTCACATCGGAGGACCGGGCCATTGTGGAGCGCTCCTTGGTGCAGGTAGGCGGGCTGGACTTTGCCGACCGGCCCTTTGCCAACATCAGCGATGGGCAGCGCCAGCGGATCCTGCTGGCCCGGGCCCTGTGTCAGGAGCCGGAGATCATCGTGCTGGACGAGCCCACCAGCTTTCTGGACATCCGCTATAAGCTGGAGCTGCTGACGGTGCTCAAGCGCATGGTGCGGGAGAACGATCTGGCGGTGTTGCTGTCGCTCCACGAACTGGAGCTGGCAGAGCGCATCTCCGATACCGTGGTGTGCGTGGCGGGCGACAGGATCGACCGCATCGGCCCGCCGGAGGAGATCTTCACCCGCGCATATATCGCAAAGCTGTACCGGATGGAGCACGGGAAGTACGACCCCTGCTTCGACAGTCTGGAATTCGTGCCGTAAGGAGTGCCATCATGGAAAAACAGGGTGTTTTTTACGCCGTCAGCGTGGGTCCCGGCGACCCGGAGCTGCTGACCCGGCAAGCCTGCCGGGTACTGGAGGCGTGTGACATTATAGCGGCGCCCCGGATGAAGTCCGGGCGAATGCTTGCGCTGGACATCGCCGCCGGCGCGGTAGATATGCAGGGCAAGACCATTTTGCCGCTGGATTTTACCATGGCGCGAAATGAGGCGGTACGCGAGGATAGCTACCGCGCGGCGGCAGCCGCAATCAAAGCAGAGCTGTCGGTGGGACGGGATGTGGCCATGGTCAATCTGGGCGACGTATCCGTGTACGCCACTGCCTACTATATTCTGGAGCGCATCCGCGATGACGGGTTTGAGACGGTGATGTGTCCCGGTGTCACCAGCTTCTGCGCCGTGGCGGCGCGGCTGGGGCGCAGTCTCACCCGTATGGATGAGCCGCTCCACATTCTGTCGGGCAGCACGGATCTGAACAACGCGCTGGCGCTGCCGGGAACAAAGGTCGTGATGAAATCCGGCAAGGCCATCCACGAGACGGCGGAGGCGTTAAAACGCCACGGCCTGCTGGCAAATGCCGGGATGGTGGCAGACTGCGGACTGGAAACGGAGCAGGTCTACACCGACCTGCGGCAGCTGCCGGAGGAGATCAGCTATTTTGCCACCATTGTGGCGGATTGAGAGGACACTATGCAGAGACGAGTGCCCCGGCTGGTGCTGGCCGGTACCAACAGCGGCTGCGGCAAGACCACCGTCACCTGCGCCGTTTTGCAGGCGCTGATATCGCGGGGTCTGCGGGTAGGCGCGGCAAAATGCGGCCCGGATTACATCGACCCCATGTTCCATAGCCGGGTCATCGGCGCGAAAAGCTCCAATTTGGACAGCTTCTTTTTTGACCGCGACACCATGCGCTATCTTCTGGCGCACAACACGCAGGGCTGCGATGTCACGGTCATCGAGGGCGTCATGGGCTACTATGACGGTCTGGGTCTTACCTCCACCCGAGCCAGCACCTATGCGGCGGCGCGGGAGACCAGCAGCCCTGTGGTGCTGGTGGTCAATGCCCGGGGCGCGGCGCTGTCGGTTCTGGCATCGGTGGAGGGATTTTTGCACTTCGCACCGGATAGCGGCATCCAAGGTGTCATCCTGAACGGATGCAGCGCCATGAGCTACGGCCCGCTGTCCCGGGAGCTGGAAAACCGCCTGGGTGTCCGCGCCTGCGGCTACCTGCCCCGTCTGCCGGAGTGTGCGTTGGAGAGCCGCCATTTGGGACTTATTACTGCGGACGAGGTGGCAGATCTGCAAGAGAAGCTGCGCAAGCTGGCGGCCGTGGCGGAAAAAACGCTGGACTTCGCCGCCCTGCTGGAGATCGCCCGCAGCGCGCCGCCCCTGGACTTTACGCCTCCGGTGCTGCCGGAGGCAGGCGCACCGGTGCGCATCGGCGTGGCCCGTGACCGGGCGTTCTGCTTTTATTATGAGGACAGCCTCGACCTACTGCGGCAGCTGGGGGCGGATCTGGTACCCTTCAGCCCGCTGGCGGACGAAAAGCTCCCCGACGGCGTGCAGGGTCTGTACCTGGGCGGCGGCTACCCGGAGCTTTACGCGGCGCGGTTGGAGGAAAACCACACCCTGCGCAGGCAAATCCGAGAGGCTGTCCACACGGGGATGCCCTGTATCGCTGAGTGCGGCGGCTTCATGTATCTGACGCAGGGCATCGCAGGCCGCGCTATGGTGGGCGCGTTGCCGGGGGACTGCTTTGATACGGGGAAGCTGACCCGGTTTGGCTATATCACCGCCACGGCGCGGGAGGACAATCTCCTCTGCCGCGCCGGAGAGCAGGTGCCGATGCATGAATTTCACCACTGGGACACCCCGCAGCCCGGCGATGCTTTTGGGGCGGAAAAGCCCTCCGGAAAGCAGTGGCGCTGTGCGTATGCCACGGACACACTGTACGCGGGTTTCCCTCACTTCCATTTTTACGCCAAGCCTGTCATGGCACAGCGCTTTTTGGCGGCTTGCAGAAAGGAGACACTATGATGGAGCAAATGAAGCCTATGGACATTGAGAAGCGCAGCTTCGCCATCATCACAGAGCTGCTGGGAGACCGGCGGCTTGACCCGGAAAATGAGCTGGTCATCAAACGGGTCATCCACACCACGGCGGATTTTGACTATGTGGATAACTTAGTCTTTTCCGACCACGCGGTGCAAAAGGCCATCGCCGCTCTGCGGGCGGGCTGCGACATCGTGACCGATACCCAAATGGCCAGAGCCGGGATCAATAAGACGATCCTCGCCTCGCTGGGCGGAGAGGTACACTGCTTCATGTCGGACGCGGACGTGGCGGCGGAGGCTAAGGAGCGCGGTGTGACCCGTGCCTTTGTATCCATGGAGCGGGCGGCAGCCCTGCCCAAGCCCTGCATCTTTGCCATCGGCAACGCCCCTACGGCACTTTTTTCGCTGGAGAATCTGATGGAGGCAGACAAGCTCCGCCCCGCCCTCATCATCGGGGTACCGGTGGGCTTTGTGAATGTGGTGGAGAGCAAGGAGCGCATCATCCAGGCCGCTGCCGCGCCCTACATCGTGTCCCGGGGCCGCAAGGGCGGCAGCAACGTGGCGGCGGCCATCTGCAACGCCATGCTCTACCAGATCAGGCGGTAGGTTATGAAGGAATTTATCATACGGGACGGGAAAAAGCTCCGTCTGGGCTACACCACCGGCTCCTGTGCCGCGGCGGCAGCCAAGGCCGCCGCATGGATGCTGCTGAGCGGCAGCAAAAAGGAGTCCATCCGCCTGCTGACACCCAAGGGCATGGAGCTGACATTGGCGGTGGAGGACATCTGTCTGTCCCCGGACTGTGTGCGCTGCGCCATCCGGAAGGACAGCGGTGATGACCCGGATATCACCCGTGACACCCTGATCTATGCCGAGGTGCGGAAAACGGAGACGGTTGGCATTGTCATCGACGGCGGACAGGGCGTAGGCCGAGTAACCAAGCCGGGTCTTGACCAGCCGGTGGGGGCGGCGGCCATCAATTCTGTACCCCGCCTGATGATCCGGGAGGCCGTGGAGGAGGTCTGCGGCCTGTTCGGATACACCGGCGGCATGTATGTGGTAATCTCCGCTCCCGACGGCGAGACGCTGGCAAAAAAGACCTTCAATCCCCGGTTGGGCATTGAGGGCGGCATCTCTATCTTAGGCACCACGGGGATCGTAGAGCCTATGAGCGAGCAGGCGCTGGTGGACACCATCCATGTAGAGCTGCGGCAGCGGCGGGAGGGCGGCGCGGATTATGTACTGCTGGCCCCCGGCAACTACGGCGTAGACTATATCAAGGGTGCCATGGGCATCGACCCCGCCACGGCGGTGATGACCTCCAACTTCATCGGCGACGCGCTGGAGATGTGCCGGGAGCTGGACTTCCGAGGGGTGCTGCTCATCGGTCATATCGGCAAGCTGGTAAAGCTGGCGGGCGGTATGTGGAACACCCACTCCCGCTACGGCGACTGCCGCATGGACATCCTGACGGCCTGTGCCGCCGCAGAGGGGCTGCACGGCGGTGCGGCGGCGGAGATGCTCTGCTGCGCCACCTGTGACGACGCCCTGCGGCTGTTGAAGGAGCAGGGACTTTATGACGCAGTGCTGCACCGGCTGGCCGGGCGCATTGACGACATGATGCACTATAAATGCAGTGATATAGAGACGGGAGCCATCCTCTTTTCCAAGGAATATGGCTATCTTTGTGAGACGAAGGGCGCATCCAAGCTGCTGCGCCGGATAAAGGAGGACTGACAATGGTACATTTTGTGGGAGCGGGCAGCGGCGCTGCCGACCTCATCACCGTCCGAGGCGCCAAGCTGCTGGGCGAGGCCGACGTGGTGATCTACGCCGGCTCACTGGTGAATCCGGCGCTGCTGGACTACACCAAGGAGGGCTGCGAGATCCACGACAGCGCCAAACTGACGCTGGAAGAGGTCATCGCCCTCATCGAGAAAGCGGAGGCGGAGGGAAAGACCACGGTGCGTCTGCACACGGGGGATTCCAGCATCTATGGCGCGGTGCGGGAGCAGTTCGACGAGCTGGAAAAGCGGGACATTGTCTACGATGTCTGCCCCGGCGTAAGCGCCTTCTGCGGCGCAGCGTCCGCGCTGCGGGCGGAGTACACCCTGCCCGATGTGAGCCAGACCGTCATCATCACCCGCGCCCCGGGCCGCACCCCGGTGCCGGAGCGGGAGTCCATCCGCTCGCTGGCGGCCCATCAGGCCACCATGGTGCTGTTTCTCAGTACCTCACTGACCGAACTGCTGCAAGATGAGCTGCTGGCGGGAGGCTATACCGCTGACACCCCGGCGGCGGTGGTCTACAAGGCCACTTGGCCGGAGGAGCATATCTTCCGCTGCACGGTGGGGACACTCCACGAGACGGTGACAGGCAACAGTCTGACCAAGACCTCGCTGATCGTGGTGGGCAACTGTCTGGGCGACACCTATCTGCGCTCGCTGCTGTATCACCCCAACTTTACAACGGAGTTCCGCAAGGGGGCGCAATGAGAGCAGCCATGTTCACTTTCAGCCGCGGTGGCTGCGCCACGGCGCGGCGGATACTGGCGGCGCTGCCGGAGAAGGCATGGATGTGCTATACCATGCCGCGTTTTGAAGAGCCGGGCTTTCTGCCGCTGGACAAGGCGGTATATGGCGCGTGTTTTTCCTCCATGGACGCACTGATCTTTGTGGGGGCCTGCGGCATCGCCGTGCGGGAGATTGCCCCCTATGTCAAAAGCAAAAAAACCGACCCGGCGGTGGTTTGCATCGACGAGGCGGGTCGGTTTGTGATCCCTCTGCTCTCCGGCCATATCGGCGGCGCCAACGCGCTGGCGGTGAAGCTGGCGGAAAAGCTTGGGGGCACGGCGGTGGTCACCACCGCCACCGATGTCCGCGGCAAATTCTCCGTGGACGCATGGGCTGCCCGACACGGCTGCGCCATTTCCGACATGGGGCTTGCCAAGGTGGTGTCGGCGGCGATCTTAGAGGAGGATATCCCCCTTTGCAGCCAGTTTCCTCTGCCCGCCCCCTTGCCGGAGGGTACGTTTGCCGGGGAGAGCGGCCCGCTGGGCGTTTTCATTGGCTGGCGAACAAAGGCACACTTCGCCCGCACCCTGCGGCTTATCCCTCGTGTGCTGCGGGTAGGCATAGGCTGCCGGCGGGGCATCTCCGCCGAGGCGGTGGTGCGCGCAGTGCAGACAGTGTTCGCGGAAAACGGGCTGGACACGGCGGCCATCTGCGGCGTCTGTTCCATCGACCTGAAGCAGGACGAGGCAGGCCTGCTGGCCGCCTGTGAGAAAAACAACTGGCCGGTGCATTTTTACACGGCGCAGCAGCTGCGGGATGTGGCGGGTGACTTCACTCCCTCCGACTTCGTCCGCTCCGTTACCGGCGTGGACAATGTCTGTGAGCGGGCGGCGCTGCTGGATGCCGAAAAACTGATCGTACAAAAAACAGCGCGGGACGGCGTGACCGTCGCCGTCGCGGCGGAGCATTGGGAGGTGCGCTTTGGGTAAGGTAATTGTAGTAGGTATCGGGCCGGGCAGCTATGAGGATATGACCATTCGGGCGGATGCCGCCCTGCGGGCGTGTGACGCCATCGTAGGCTACCCGGTGTATGTGGATCTGGTGCGGGATCGCTACCCCGGCAAGGAGCTTCACTCCACCCCCATGACACGGGAGGCCGAGCGCTGCCGGCTGGCGCTGGAGCTGGCGCGCAGCGGTAAGACCGTCGCCATGGTCTGCTCCGGTGACAGCGGCATCTACGGCATGGCGGCGCTGGTCTATGAGCTGCGGGGCGAGGCGCGGGAGCCTGAAATTCAGGTGGTGCCTGGTCTGACGGCGGCTTGCAGCGCCGCAGCGGTGCTGGGTGCGCCGCTGACCCACGACTTCGCGGTCATCAGCCTCAGCGATCGGCTGACGCCGTGGGAAACCATCGAAAAGCGGCTGGACTGCGCGGCGGCGGCGGATCTGACCATCGCCCTGTACAACCCCGCCAGCCACGGTAGACCCGACCACCTGAAGCGAGCTTGCGATATCCTGCTGCGCCGTCTGCCGGGAGAACGGCTGTGCGGCATCGTGCGCAATATTGGCCGTGAGGGGCAGAGCAGCCGCATCCTGACACTGGCAGAGCTGCGGGAGGCGGAGGTGGATATGTTCTGCACCGTGCTGATCGGCAGCGCCGCCGTCAAAACGGTGGCCGGTCAACTGGTCACACCCAGAGGATACCGCAATGTGTAATATCTGCGTGTTTGCCGGCACCACGGAGGGCCGGGAGCTGGTGGAATTCCTGGCCGGACAGCCGGTGCAGGCTACGGTATGCGTGGCCACGGAGTACGGTGAAACGCTGCTGCCGGAGGCGGAAAACATTACGGTTCTGGCGGGACGCATCCCGGTGGAGGACATCATCCGGATGCTGCAAAGGACACGGTTTGATCTGGTCATCGACGCTACCCACCCCTATGCCACCTCCATCACCGAGAGCATCTGCACAGCCTGTCGGGAAACGCAGACGGAGTATCTGCGCCTGCTGCGGCAATCCTCCGAACAGACGAAGGATGTGGCCTGCGTGGAGAATGCTGGGGCGGCCGCCGCATTTCTGGAGAGAACGCGGGGCAATATCCTGCTGACCACCGGCAGTAAGGAACTGGCGGCATATAGCGGCATCCCCGATTTTGCCCAGCGGGTATACGCCCGGGTGCTGCCCATGGATGCCTCGCTGGAGGCCTGCCGCGCAGCGGGTCTGAAGGCCGCCCATATCATCGCCATGCAGGGGCCTTTCTCCGAGGAGATGGATCTGGCCACACTGCGGTTTGCCAACGCCGCATGGATGGTGACCAAGGACGGCGGCGAAGCCGGCGGCTTTCCCGCTAAGGCGTCCGCCGCCCGGAAGGCGGGCGCAGGTCTGGTGGTCATTGGCCGCCCGCCCCAGCGGGAGGGCCTTCCCTTTGCGGCGGTGCTGGATGTGCTGTGTAAGCGGTTCGGCTGCACCGTCCGGCCGCAGGTGCGAATCGTCGGCATCGGCCCAGGCAGCCGGGAGGCTATGACCCGTGAGGTCAGTGATGCCATTGAGAAGGCGGACTGTCTCATCGGCGCAAAACGGATGCTGGAGGCTGTGGCGCGGCCGGGACAACACACCTGCGACGCCATTGCGCCGCAGGATATTGCGGACTTTATCCGCACCCACCGGGAGTACCGCCGCTTCGCGGTGGTCATGTCCGGCGATACCGGCTTCTTCAGCGGCACGAAAAAGCTGCTGCCGCTGCTGGAGGGCTGCGACACGGCGGTGCTGCCGGGTTTGAGCTCGTTGTCCTATCTGTGCGCCCGGCTCCGAACCTCCTATGAGGATGTCCGGGTGGTGAGCCTCCACGGGCGGCAGCACAACATTCTGCCGGAGGTGCGGGCGACCAGCCGCCTCTTTGTGCTGGTAGGCGGTGAGCGGGGCATCAACGACCTGTGCCGTACGCTGACAGAGGGGGATCTGGGGCACGTCTGCGTGTATGTGGGGCAGCGGCTGGGCTACCCGGATGAGCGCATCGTGCGCGGCACGGCGGCGGAGCTGACGGATGGTGTCTATGCCCCTCTAAGCGTGGCGCTTATCGAAAACCCCCATCCCGACGCGGTGGTCACACCGGGTCTGCCGGACGATGCCTTTCTCCGCAGTGCGGAGGGAATGCCCGTGGTACCCATGACCAAAAGTGAGGTGCGGGCGGTGTGCCTTTCCAAGCTGCGGCTGACGGAGCGGAGCGTCTGCTGGGACATCGGCGCCGGTACCGGCTCAGTGTCGGTGGAAATGGCCTTACAGGCAAAGCAAGGGCATGTCTGCGCGGTAGAGCGGCGTGAGGACGCCGCGGCGCTGCTGGGGCAAAACCGTAATCGGTTTGCATTGGAAAACTTGCAGGTGGTCTGCGGCAGCGCGCCGGAGGCCTGCGTCGGTCTGCCAGCCCCCACTCACGCATTCATCGGCGGCAGTGCCGGCAATATGCACGAGATCGTGGCGCTGCTGCTGACAAAAAATCCCCATGTCCGCATCGTGGCCACGGCCGTTTCCCTGGAGTCCGTGGCTGAGCTGACGGACTGCCTGACGGCGTTCCCATTTGCGGAGACGGAGGTGGTGTCCCTGCAGGCAGCGCGGGACAGAAAAGCCGGAGACTACCACCTGATGAGCGGACAGAATCCCATTTATATTTTTACAATGCAGGGCGGAGGAGAAACGGCATGATGTGGTCGCTTGCGGCACTTGTTATCGGCTTTTGCATAGACCTTCTGGTGGGCGACCCTCATGGCTTTCCCCATCCGGTCGTTCTGATTGGAAAATGTATCAGTGTGTTGGAGCGGGGGCTGCGGTGCATATGCCCCAAAACGCCCTCCGGTGAGCGGGCGGCGGGCGCCATCCTGTGGGGCGCGGTGGTCATCGTGTCCACCGCCGTCCCGGCTCTGCTGCTGTGGCTGAGCGGTCTGGTCAGCCCGTGGCTGCGTCTGGCGCTGGAAAGCGTGATGTGCTGGCAGATCTTGGCCGTCAAGTCCCTGCGGGACGAGAGCATGAAGGTCTATGACGCGCTGGAGAGCGGGGATTTGGCCGCCTCCCGCCATGCCGTTTCCATGATCGTGGGGCGGGATACCGACCGGCTGGACGATGCCGCCGTGACCCGTGCCGCCGTGGAAACGGTGGCAGAGAACACCTCCGACGGCGTGGTGGCGCCGCTGCTCTTCCTGGCCATCGGCGGCGCGCCGCTGGGATTTTTCTATAAGGCGGTGAACACCATGGACTCCATGCTGGGGTATGTGGAGCCACCCTATAAGAACATCGGTCTGGTACCCGCCAGGGCGGACGATGTGGTGAATTATATCCCGGCGCGGCTGTCCGCCCTGCTGATGCTGACGGCGGGCGGCCTGATGGGACTGGATATTTCAGCGGGCTGGCGGATCTTCCGCCGCGACCGCCGGAAGCACGCCAGTCCCAACTCGGCGCAGACGGAATCTGTCTGCGCCGGGCTTCTGGGTCTGCGTCTGGCCGGGGATGCGTGGTACCACGGCGTGCTGCACAAAAAAGAGTATATCGGCGACGCATCGCGGGAGATCACCCACGAGGACATCCCCCGTGCGTGCCGCCTGATGACCGTCACAGCGGTTCTCACCCTGCTTTTAAGCTGTGCGGCCAAGCTGCTCTTTGCGCTGTAAAGGAGACATAGATGCTGTATCAAACAGAAAATCAACACGGCGGCGATGTATACGGCGGCGGTATCACGCTGGATTTTTCCGCCAACACCAACCCCCTGGGTACGCCTCCCAGCGTACTGGAGGCGGTGTGCCGGGCTCTGCCCCAGCTGCACCGCTACCCCGACCCCTACTGCCGCCGGCTGGTGCAGGCTATCGCAGGCCATGAGCAGGTGCCGGCGTCCTATATTCTCTGCGGAAACGGCGCGGCAGACCTGATCTACGCATACTGCGCCGCCCTGCGGCCCCGGACGGCGGTGGAGCTTGCCCCCACCTTTATGGAATATAGCTCGGGACTGGCACAGGTGGGCTGCCGCGTAGAGCGGTATTTCCTGCATCAGGCGCAGAATTTCGATCTGGACGAGAGGTTTCTGTCCTTCTTAGAGGAGAAAAAACCGGAGGCGGTATTCCTCTGTAGCCCCAACAACCCTACCGGACGGCTGATTCCGCTCCCGCTGCTGGAGCAGATTCTGCAATACTGCGCGGCACAAGGGGCGCATCTGTTTCTGGACGAGTGCTTTCTCGATCTCACGGAGGACGGCGTCAGCGCCAAGTCCCTTCTGGCAGCGCATCCGGCGCTGCTGCTCCTGAAGGCCTTTACCAAGAGCTACGGCATGGCCGGTTTACGGCTTGGGTACTGCCTGTGCGCCGACAGTGCGCTGCTGCACGAAATGGCGACCGCGTCCCCTCCGTGGAACGTATCCACACCGGCTCAGAATGCCGGTGTGGCGGCGCTGGCGGAGCGGGACTTCCTGCAAAGGACGCTGTCCCTCGTCCGCCGGGAGCGGCAGTGGCTCACGGATAACCTGACGGCGCTGGGCTTCTGGGTATGCCCGTCCCATGCCAATTACCTGCTGTTCCGCGGGCCGCTGGGGCTGCGGGAGGGTCTGCTGCGGCAGGGTATCGCCATCCGTGGCTGTGGGAATTACAGCGGGCTGGGCGACGGGTGGTATCGCATTGCGGTGCGGCCTCACGGGGAAAATGAAGCATTGATAACGGCCATCCGGCAATTCTGCAAGGAGAAATCACAATGGCAATGAATATTATGATACAGGGGACCATGTCCAATGCGGGAAAGAGCCTGCTGGCGGCGGGACTCTGCCGCGTTTTGAAGCAAGACGGCTACCGCGTAGCGCCGTTCAAAAGCCAGAATATGGCGCTGAACTCCTTCATCACCAAGGACGGCGGCGAGATGGGCCGGGCGCAGGTGGTGCAGGCGGAGGCCGCCGGGATTGAGCCGGATACCCGCATGAATCCCATCCTGCTCAAGCCCACCACCGACGTGGGCAGTCAGGTCATCATCAACGGACAGGTGCGGGGCAATATGCAGGCCATGGAGTACTTCCGCCGCAAGCGGGACTACATCCCCGCTGTGCTGGAGGCCTACAACAGTCTGGCCTCAGAGTATGACGTGATCGTCATTGAGGGGGCAGGCAGCCCCGCGGAGATCAACCTCAAGCAGGATGATATCGTCAATATGGGCCTTGCCAAGCTGGTGGACGCGCCGGTGCTGCTGGTGGGCGACATCGACCGGGGCGGCGTGTTCGCCCAGCTCTACGGTACGGTGGCACTGCTGGAGGAGGACGAGCGCCGCCGCATCAAGGGCGTGGTGGTCAACAAATTCCGGGGCGACCGGGCCATTCTGGAGCCGGGACTGAAGACGCTGGAGCAGCTGTGCGGCATCCCGGTGGCGGGGGTCATCCCCTACACCCATGTAGACATCGACGACGAAGACAGCCTGACCGAGCGGTTTGGCCGCTCCAAAGAGCGAAAGCTCTTGGATATCGCGGTAATCCGTGTGCCGCGCATCTCCAATTTCACGGATTTTGGCCCCTTCGAGCATTACGAAAACGTGTCGCTGCGCTATGTGGATCAGGTGAGCGACCTGCACCAGCCGGACATGATCCTGCTGCCGGGTACCAAGAGCACCATTGCCGACCTGCGGTGGCTGCGGCAGTCCGGTCTGGAGGCGGCCATTTTGAAGGCGGCTGACGACGGCACGCTGGTTTTCGGCATCTGCGGCGGCTATCAGATGCTGGGGCGCACCGTGTCCGACCCGGAGCAGGTGGAGGCCGCCGGTGTCACGGAGATCAACGGTTTGGGCCTGCTGGAGATGGACACCGAATTCCGGGGTGAAAAGGTGCAGACCCAGACGCAAGGCGTCTTTCACGGTGTGGAGGGAATGCTCTCCGGCCTGAACGGACTCGCCTACGAGGGGTACGAGATCCACATGGGCCGCAGTCAGCAGCAGATGCCCGCCCTCACCGGCAGCAGAAACGTATACGGCAGCTATGTCCACGGCATTTTTGACGCGCCGGGCATCACGGATACGATCCTGAAAGCACTGTGCGCCAGAAAGGGCGTGTCCTTTGACGCACTGGCAACCTTTGACGCCTGCGGCTACAAGGAACGGCAGTACGACCTGCTGGCGGACGTGGTACGCGGCGGACTGGATATGTCCTTTGTCTACCGGGTGCTGCGCCGGGAAGTATAACGAAACAAGTTCCAATGGAAAAAGGGGGAGAGGCTTGAGCAGGATATTATGCGTGATTGACGGCATGACGGATCCCCACTTTCAGGTGGAGCGATATGGCCATCTGGCGTCCATGGGTTCGGTGCGGTATGTGGATACCTGCGGCGGCTTCCCACCGGAAACACTGCACTGCGTACTGCGCCTGTTGGGGGTAACGGATCTGCCGGTACATCTCCGAGGCTATGTAGAGGCGCTGGGGGCCGGAATCCCCGTCCGGCCCGATGACCTGCTACTGCGGGGCAGCTGCTACACGCTGGATGGAGAGGGCTGCTGTACCATGCCTTGCTGTGCCCCGGCAAAGGTAGAGGATCCTGCATTTACCTATTACCGGCTGGGCGGCTATCAGGCACTGCTGGTATTTCCCCACATGGCGCATACTGTGAATAACATTGTAACGCAGATTCCTTCCGGCGGGCAGCGGGCACTGTGCCCGCAGGGAAGCTTGGTACTGCGCCATGCCTTTGAAAGACTGCTGACGAAAGAACGATGTATGCTTCTGTGGGGACAGTCTGTTCCGGTAGCACTGCCGCCATTTCCCCAGAAGAGCGCCGTGATCTGCGGCAAGGAGTTGGTAAAGGGGATTGCCCGGCTGCTGCACATGGAGCTTTTCCCGGTAAAGGGGGCTACTGGCGATGTGGATACGGATCTGGACGCCAAGACAGAGGCAGCCCTGCGAGCGGCGGAACGCTACCCCTTTGTGCTGCTGCATATCAACGGGGCGGATGAAGCGGCCCATCGCCACGATTCGGCGGAAAAGGAGACTTTCCTGCGCCGGGTCGATGATAGGGTGCTCTCCCGGCTGTTGGCGTCTGAGCATGAGATTGTGGTGGCCTCCGACCACGGAGCTGATCCAGAAAGCGGAGCCCATCTGGATGGCCCACAGCCTTTTTTTACCAGCCGTTAAATGGTAATAGTCAAAATATGAAGACTGCATAACGGCGGCAAGGCTTAAAATCAAAACCTCTGGCTTATCCGTAATCTCATTAAGATAAGCAATAATCCAGACCGCCGATAGGGCGGTCTGGATTATTTTTGCAAAAAAATCAAAAAAACACTTGACAATTTGATAAAAATCGGAAGCTTCGCCTTGAGAGGAATTTCAAGGAGACCACGCCGATGAGAAACTACCCGAACACCCTGAAAAGAAAGCTTCTGGATACCATATAAGAAACGTCACACAAAGAACGGCAAAAGAGCATAGAGAAAACGCAAGCCGTTCACGGGTGGTTGTCCACCTATGAACGGCTTGTAAATTCTCAAAAATTTTTTAGTCCCTACTTGACACAAGAAGATATGTCCCGTCTGGGCCGTGACTATCTGCAAGTGGGCTACTACACGGATAGCTATTTCCCAGACCACAGCATCCGTTTTATCGCCATCAACGACTGTGTGGATAGCGACGACGGAGAAAATGAGCTGGCACCCTTCCGCAATGTCATGAATGAAATGTACGCCCGTGACATCAGCCGCAAGGTCAGAAGCTCCCACCGTCTGCGGGGCAACGCCGGAGAACCTCTGGCTCAGCCGCCCTATGGGTACAAGAAATCCCCGGAGAATAAAAAATGGTGGATCATCGACCCGGAAGCGGCGGCTGTGGTGCGGGACATTTTCGCCATGGCGATGGAGGGCAAGGGAAACGAAACCATTGCCGGTATCCTACAGGCGAGAAAAGTCTTGATTCCCATGGCCTATTGGCGGGAGAAGGGGCTTCCCAGAGGCGGCAAGGTATCCCAGCCTGATCCCTACAAATGGTGCAAGTCCACCGTTGAAAAGATTCTGCGGCAGCAGGAGTATTGTGGGGATATTGTGAATTTCAAAACCTATTCCAAGTCCTTCAAGAATAAGGTCCGCATTCCGAATCCGGAGGAAAACTGGGCCGTGTTCAAGAATGTCCATGAGCCGATTATCGAGCGGGAGGTCTGGGAGCAGGTGCAGCAGCATATGCAGAGGATGCCTGCCCACATGCAGATGTGGCTGCCGCCGCCGGCCTTCGGCGACGGCAGTCCGCCGGTGCCAGTGGCGGGGATCTCCGCCGCCTCAGTGTGATCGCAGGCCTCACAGGTGCGGGCCTTCTCTCCGGCCTACCTGAACGTCGTTTTTTTTGCGATGACCCAGTCGCCGAAGGTGTAGGATTCCTTGGCAGCAACGACATCGCTGCAGCACGACCATTTCTGCTCGTGACTGGTGCCGGGGATCGTCCGTTCCTTTGTGCCGGTGTGGTTTGCGGCATCCTTTTGCCATATTTGCCGCCGCGGTCCTTACAGTTCGCCTGCTCCACACAAGTTGTGGTGCCGCCGGAGCAGTTGACCGTCTCCTTGCGTGTGTGAGTGCCGTCGCCGTTGGACACCCACTTGCTCCAGTCGTGGCCGAGTGCCTTGGTTCAAAGACCGCTTCCTCAGATATATCTTTGGGACTCAAGCCACAGGTAACGCAGGACTCGCAGTAAGATAAATATAGACACCATCAGACGAAATGGAATCCTTTGCCGCTGAGAGACTTGAAGACGCAGTCCACGCCCTTGAATGGTAATTGAACGTACAGCTTTCAAAGCTTTTCGTGCGCACATTCTTCTGCCTCAAATGCTGCTTACTTTCTTACGCCTCTCGACTTGGACTCCGCCCGCTTGACGACGCCATTGCGGACATGCGTTTCCTCAAAACTCTTGAAGAAAACAAATAATCCGAACCCATCTCCCACTGGGAAGACCTGGTTCGGATTATATTGGTTTGGTGCCGCTAACCGGACTCGAACCGGTACTGAATCGCTTCAGGTGGATTTTAAGTGCTAAAACCCATTCGGAAAGGGGCGGAATCAGGCTGCATAAAAGCGAATCAATTTCTTATGTTTCATCAGGCGTTTTTTCCGATATTTCAATCATTTTCACTCAAAAAGTTTTCGTATTCTCCTGTTTTTAGGATTTCTTTCAGAATAGCCTGGAGCATAAATTTGACGCGATTTTTGAGCCTTTGGAGGGATGTTTGGAGGGATGTTTGGAGGGATGTTGGCGTATCACGCTCTGAAAAGGATAACGATAAAATGAGAGGCAGAAAGTTCTACGAAACCTATTGGAAGCACTATGATGACATGGTGAATTTTGAGAACTTCCGAGAAATGCTCGGCGGAATCGGCGATGTTCAGGCAAGACGGCTTCTTCAAAAGAAAATTGTAAAGAGCTTCAAGATACGCGGGGAGTACAGAATTCCAAAAGCTTGTGTGATTGATTATGTGCTGAGTCCCCATTATGCTGAATACAGGAAAAGCCTGAAAGCACAGATTCCATAATCAGGAGGCCATGGCCATGGGTAATAAGAAATCAAAATTTGCAGCGCTTTTTCAGGAATATCCCGATGTGGTTTCGGTTCCACAACTCTGTAAAATGTTGGGGGTGTGCAAAGGGAACGCATATCAGCTTTTGCATTCCGGCCAAATCAAATATTTACGAGTTGGGCAGGTATACCGCATCCCGAAACTTTGTGTCATTGATTTTCTGGAAAAGGAAACAAAGGCAGCAAAGTAGGTTACAGTTGCCAGCGCTGAAGAAATTCTCAAAGGGTGTCGTGAAATGCGACACCCTTTGAAAGCACAGCACCAGCCAAAATTATTTTTCTATCAGATCCTCCATGGTACACCCCAAGGCTTTTGACAGCTTCAAAAGTGTTTCCGCGCTTGCTTTATTGATGTCCTTGTTCCGCTGTTCGTACATCTGAATGGAGCGTAGGCTGACTCCGGAGTGTATAGCTAATTCTGATTGAGAGCAACCATAGGTTCTGCGGATGCGCCTTAAATTGGTATCCGGAAAGGCTTCCCGGATTCTGGCATCCAAAATACTTGCAAATTTAGAAATATCCGCTTCGTGAAGCGGGTCGTACATTCTCCAAAGCTCCTCATAGGTAACTGCTTTCAGAATTTCGCTGTAGGTTCTTCCGGAGTACCACTGGTAGTAGGCAATTGCCCAACCAATCCAATATTCTCTGGAACGAGTCAGATGTTCCCCCGGTGCAGCCTGTGGTGCTTTCCCGGTGGTCTCCATCAGAATGTCTGATACCATATCTGCGCCGCTTTTCCCAGCAAGGAAATTCGGTTCTCCATTTTCCATCCGTTTGCTGACAGAGCTGGCGACAAACAGTTTTACAAATGTATCGCCGGAAATATGACAATCATTCATCGCATAGTCAAAAGCCTCTCCAAGCATGGATTGGGCGTTACTCAAATACATTTCTTGGTATGCGCGGGTCATCGTTCTGAATACCTCCCCTCATAATATCCTGAATATACAAGCCGTCGCTTTCTTCTTCCAGCATTTCCATATAAATCCGGTTTGCTTCATCATTTCGTGCCTTACGCAGACAGAAGTAGGTTTCCCTGTCAGCCACTTCAAAACCCTCGTAGTGCAGCTTTGAAAACGCGAATCGGGATTTTAGAACAATCTGTTCCCCCAGTTTTCCCAGCCGCATCGCTCTGGCCAACTGTTCCACAGTGATTCCATTGTTCAGAAAGGATTCTGCATAATCGAAATAGGAATCATCCGCCCGATAGCCGGTGATCACATCAAATGCATTTACATTCACACTGAAGTTCTCAACGAGATACCGCTTTGCCCGCCTGGCCACAGGGGTCTTGATGGAGAACAGTCGGTGCTCCACCAACACCGCAATCCAATTGAGAATTGTAAAATCAGGACTATTCAGATTCAGAACATTCAGATATTCCGTACCCAGTGTGTACCGATTGGCAAATCCATTCCGCAGAGAGGACACCGCCCACTCCTTCGCCAAATCTTCGCTTTCCGTACAGTAAAACCCCAGGCCAAAATCGTTATTCAGTTTTCCTTTTCCAAAGGTCGGCTCCTCAACCAGCTGCTCAGAGCCATGATACAGTGTAATGATTCTCTCCATCGTTCAGCCCTCCGTTTTCTTTTATTATATCACTTTGGTGATAATCAATCAATATAATTTTGAGGAAAGCTTTTACTTTTCGCTCACATAAAAACAGCAGCTGTCTCTTGATGATTCATGTTATCCCATCGTACCATATCATCTAAAAGGATGTCGCATTTCACGACACCCTTTTTGCACTTCCCGAAACAACTCAATATTCTGCCAAAATACATAGAGCGATTATCACTTGCTGCCTTTTTCAAGCAAGAATAATCGCTCTTTTTGTTTTTCTCCGGAAAAGCAAAACCATCTCATGGTGAGCGGGCCACCGAATTGTCCCGAAAAGGAAGGAGTCACATGACAACAAAGGAAAATCTGAATGTACGACTTCGGTACGGACGGCAAAATGGTCAAATAATCTCCATATCACGCCTCTGCACTCCCTGGAAACGGGGAGTGCAGGGGAACACGATCCATTTCCGTCTTATGAAAGGGAATGATTTTTATGAAAAGAACAATTGGCATGAGACTGTTTTCCGTGCTTTTATCCCTGACCATGCTGGTGGCATGGTTCCGGCAACGGTATTTGCGGCCGAAACGGATGATACCATAGATCCTCAAAATAATACGCTGGTACAATCCGAGGCCCTAGCCGAAGATCCTTCCGAAGACCCTTCTGAAGATACCTCCGGAGATCCTTCCGAAGGCCCTTCTGAAGATGCGTCCGAAGGTCCTTCCGAAGACCCTTCCGAAGATCCTTCCGAAGACCCTTCCGAAGACCCCTTTGAAGATCCTTCCGAAGATGAGGTAGAAATATTAGCGGAAGATGAAATTCCGGTAGAACCGATTACCAGCTATCATGATTTCCTGGATTGCCTGATTCAGCTTGAAACCTATGCAAGCACCTATGCACAGGAACACGCCGATGAAGAACGGATTGCGTTGGTCATCAACTACATCCGTACCGGCGTGGAAAAGTATAATTCCGGCACATGGAATACCTTCTGCGGCGAGGAGAACACTGCGTTTGTTAACTTCGTTGCCGATCAGGATGAGGCGAATAATACCAGCGCCCACAGACTGCGCCAGCTGGAAGCGTTTACCTTGCCCAACGGTGACTGGGTAGAGCTTGCCCATATGTTTGGCTGCATGGATATGGCCTATCATACCGGTATCCAGAGCACCGCAGATCTGGGCAGCTGGGCCGGTGATATCTGTGACCTTCTCCAGCTTACCACGAATGGAGGCGTCACGGGCACAGTGGAGGAAATGGCCGAGGAAATCCGAACAAATAACGACAAGTATTTCCTCCTTGATGACCCCGCTGTCCACACTTTTGGTCGTATGGACTTGTACGGCGACTTGGACGCTTTCTATATCCTGAAAAAGCTGAACGGCAGCAATGCTATCAGCTCTGTCATGAAAAACTATTTCACCACCAACCTGACGGATGCTCTCCGGGCAAAATTTTTCGTGGAGAACCGTCTGGGCGGTGTGACTACCAAGGATGAAATACGGGACGCTGTTTTCAGCATCTATTCCTCCAATGAGGGCATCAGGTCTTTGGAGGGCTCATACCTCCCAGACGGCGTGAACCCCGACATTCGGAAGGCCTGCTGCTATGCCTTTGCCGACTATCTGTACATTACTGCCGGATATGTGGACGAGGATCCCTGCTACAAGGTCTTTTCCACAAGCACCTCCACCCTGGCTCCTGGCATCACCCAGGAAATTAAGATGGCGCAGACCCGGGATGACAAGCAGCTCGTCTACTACATTGCAAGTGTGGATGTTTCCCGCAGCGATGTGAGCATCTACGCGAACTATCATGACAACGACGGTTCTTCCTGGTGCATGGCCCGGGTTAAAGATCAGATGAATGCGGCTCAGGATAAGCATTCAAATCCCGATAATCCGGAGCACTATATCACTAACTACAGTGCTGTGGTGGGCGTGAACGGCGACTTCTATAATATGCAGTCTGGCGCGCCTTCCGGTGCGCTCATCATGGAAGGCGTGGAGTACCACGGAATTGCGGGGGAGAACTTCTTTGGCATTTTGAAAGACGGTACGCCTGTCATTGGTGGCTCTTCTGAATGGAATGCTTACCACGACCAGCTGCAGGAGGCCGTTGGCGCGGGCGTTTTCTTGGTAAAGGATGGACAATCTGCCGTTACCCATTCCGAGAATTACTATGACCAGCGGGCATCCCGTACCTGTGTGGGTATCACCTATGACGGAAGGGTCGTTCTGATGGTTCTCGATGGCCGCCAGGAGCCCTTCTCCGCGGGCGGCAGTCTGGAGGAAATTGCCCAGATCATGCTGGACGCGGGCTGTGTCACTGCGGTTAACCTGGACGGCGGCGGTTCCAGTACCTTTGCAGCCAAGGCAGAGGGTTCCGACACGATCGCGGTTGTGAACCGTCCCTCTGACGGATTTGAACGTTCCGTGAGCTCCTCTTTGGTGGTGGTGTCCACTGCCAAACCCTCCAACGAATTTGACCATGCGATTCTCTCCGCGGACTATGACTATCTGACGGTTGGCACAGAGCTTGCCGTCAAGGTTTCTGGTGTCACGGCTACCGGCGGCGCCATTGACCTGCCAGAAGGCACTGTGGTGAGAGTTTCCGATGAAAACATTGGCACTCTGACAGAGGACAATGTATTTACTGCTACCGGTTTGGGTGATGTGAAAATTCAGGCCGTTTCCCGGGAGGGCAGCATTCTTGGTAGTAAGACATTGCACGTAGTTGAACCTATGGAGCTCCACTTCACTAAAAACAGTCTGAATGCGGTCTACCATGAAGCGGTGGAACTGCCAATGGAGGCTGTCTACAACGGTAATGTAGTGAAGATCAATCCAGCTGATGTACAGTTCGGCTATCTGAAAATTTCGCTGGTGTCCATTGGTGATATGGAAGGTGGTGCGATCAATTCCACCAAAACTGAACTGGTATTTGAGTATCCGGAAGCCGGATCCATCAGCGGCTTTGACTTTACACCCAATGATGAAGGAGGACTTCGTACACTGACCATCGGTGCAGTCCTCAAGAATAAGCTTCCGGAATTCATGAATACCATCAATGAGGAATACGCAAGGGTGTACCAAGAAGCCATTGCCAACGGTGTCACTAAGGAACAGGCTGCTTTGCAGGCTCAGACTGCCGGAATCAACAAGGCTCTGGACACTGCTGCTCAGATCGCTATTTATATGTATAAGGATGATGAGGCGAATTTTGACTTTGACACCGCCGAGGGCGATGGGCTGCTGTCCTGGAAGAGAGATGTTTCTAACTCTTTCTACCTTAAAGACCAGAGTGTTTACGAGTTGCTGGATCAGGATGATCTGGGAACCGTGAACTATACCTTTGCGATTGATATGTCCAAGATTCCCATCCCGGAAAAACTGACGGGTTTGCTGTATATGCTGCCCGGCGGCGATCAAAGTGGCCGTACTGCTTGGGACTTCCTGTTACAGCTTGCGGAACGCGTGAGTCCCCTGACCACGGTCAGGATCACCTTGACTGTTCCTGATGAGTTTGAAATTGATGTTGAAAACCTGCGGCTGGCAAACGAATACTTTAACCTGACCTCTGCCACTATAGAGGGCAACAAGCTGACGGTCGTCGGCAATTTCATTGAACAGTCCGAGTCCATTAACCCCACCACGGCAAACCCCTTATGCGTACTCAGCGGGCTGAAGCTCAAGACAAAGGAAAGCGCTGTATGGAGCAATGAGGGAATGCTGGAATGCGCCGTCACAGGTGAACTGGACTATGACATCTACGCCCACTTCCACATCCTGAAGACCTTGGCATCCAACCCGGAATATCAGGAACAGTACGGCCTGTATCCCTACGACAATAGCGCCAATAATCCTAATGACTACGGCGCTCACTTTATGAGCAGCGTTGCAGACATTCAAGACACCTTCTATCTGCAAAAGAACGACAAAGAGGGGTGGGTCAGAGAGAACGGCGTATGGTCTTACTATCAGGATGGTACGGTTCTCACCGGTGTGCAGCAACTCCACAGCTTTGTCAGCGGAGAAGAGGGGGTTTTCTGGTACGATTTGGGCATTGATGGTACATGCACCGAAAAGCTCACCGGATTCTTTAAGAAGGATGGAAACAGCTACTATGCCCGTATGGGCGTGCTTGCCACCGGCTGGCAGTCCATTGCAGACGCAGACGGCAACTCCTTCTTCTACTACTTCGATAAAGAGAACGGCACGATGCTGACAGGCTATACCGAAGCGGACGTGAAGGGATTGTTCTACACTTTCGATGAAGATGGCAAGCTGGTAAGAGGCGCTTTCCGTACAGATGAACAAGGCACCAAGTATTTTGTCGCTGGCGAATCCTGGTTCCGCCGGTTCGTGACTCTGGAAGAGGGCACATACTGGATTGAGCGGAACGGCTATATTGCCTATGGAAACGCCCCAACGGTTCTCGACAATGTCATGGATTATACCTGGTATCACTTTGACGAGAAAACCGGTCTGATGACCGGCCTGTGCAACGGCTTTGTGACCTATGACGGCACCATGGACACCTTTGGACCCGGAAAACTTTATTACTGCGACGAGAACGGTAAGCCATTCTATGGTGCAATCCAGTTAGAGGGCGGTATCATCTTCACTGCCACTGCCGGACTTGTCTATCAAAATAAGAGCTGCTACATCGACAACAATACGGCGCAGCAGGGCTGTGAGCTTGGCGTGGGCAAGTATTGGTGCGATGAGAACGGCTATTTGGTAGGGGACGGTTTCGTAGACATTGAAGGTGAAACCTACTATTTCAGCGACTATGTCAGAGCAAAGGGCTTTACCAAGGTAGGCGATAATTACTATCTGTTTAACAATGGCAACGGTAAGATGGCAAAGGATGCCACAATGTGGGTTCCTGCCAACAGCTATGGCGTAGAGCCGGGCATGCACTATTTTGGATCTGACGGTAAGATGTTTGTTCCGGATCTGGAGAACGGCAAGAAGGAAATCATCGAAGAGAACGGCAAACTGTATTTTACAATCGACGGCGTGAAGATGACCAATGGTCTCAATGAGCTGGAGGGAGAATACTACTACGCCCAGACCAACGGCGTTCTGATTGTTGGAATTACTGCCTGGGTCAGTCAGAAGAATGGCTTGATCCCCGAAAAGGGCAACTGGTACGCTTTTGACGAAGCGGGCAAGCTGCAGCGAACCGGCTTTGTCACTGATGGAGACGGCTATGTCTACTACTATGATAACTGCGTTTTGGCACTTGGCTTCACCAAAATCGGCAGTGACTACTACCTGTTCAACGCCGGCAGCGGCAAGATGTACAAAGATGCCACTATGTGGGTCGGCGACAATGCCTATGGCGTGGAGGGCGGTATGTACTACTTCCAGCCCGACGGCAAGATGTTCGTTCCGAATTTGGAAACAGGCGTCAAGAAGATCGTCAGTGAAAACGGTAAACTCTACTTCACCATCGATGGTGTGAAAATGACCAACGGCCTCAATGAGCTGGACGGTGAATATTACTATGCCCAGACCAATGGTGTCCTTGCAGTAAATTCCACGATTTGGGTCAGTCAGAAAAATGGCCTGATCCCCGAGAAGGGTGATTGGCACGCCTTTGACGCTTCGGGCAAGCTGGTAAAAACCGGATTTGTTACTGGCGGTGGAAACACCTACTACTATGATAACAATGTGCTGGCTCTGGGCTTTACCAAGATCGGTGAGGACTACTACTTCTTTAATGCCGGCAGTGGCAAAATGTACGTGGGTACAACCCTATGGGTCGGTAGCAATGATTACGGCGTTAAGAGCGGCATTTACCGCTTTGATGCAGACGGGAAAATGGTGCAAGGATAAGTATTTTCTCTAGGACAGAAGCATATGGGGCTTCACGGTCATCGTGAAGCCCCATATCGTATGGTTATCCGATTTATCCAAATCAAAATGAGGTGTGCTTGTGAAATTCAGCATTATTGTTCCGGTCTATAATGCCGAGTCCTTTCTGGATTCTTGCATTGGATCTGTCAAGGCTCAATGCTTTTCTGATTGGGAACTGATCTTGGTTGATGATGGTTCTACGGATCAAAGCGGGAAAAAACTGGACGATTATGCGCTGGAAGATGCAAGACTCCAAGTGTTCCACCAGAAAAATTGCGGCCAATTCTTTGCCCGTCAAAAGGGGATCTGTTTGGCAACTGGCGATTACATCGTATTCCTGGACAGCGATGATGTTCTGGAGCCTGACTGCCTGGAGGTGCTGAGGTGTGCTGTTCTGGCCCATAACCCGGATATTCTCCTATATACAGGGCGAATTTTTATGAATGGTGCGGATACGGGGCGCTGCATTGGCGATATTTCTTCTACAGAAGAGAAAGTATCTGCCCAATGGCTAAAGAAACAGTTGATTTCCTCGAACCGCTTTAATTCCCTGTGGTTGAAGGCATTTCGCAGAGAACTATTCGATGGAGATACCACCGATTATTCCTGCCTTTATGGGACACACTGTGGCGAGGACAAGGTACAACTGCTGTATCCATTGATCGGCGCACAAAGAATCTGGTATATTCCCAATCGGCTGTACCAATATCACCACCGTACCGGCAGTACAATGCATCAATTCAATGTTGACACAATCCACCGAATGATGGCCAGGGAGATGTTTACACTCCTATATCAATTTATGCAAATATGGGAAATGACAGCTCGGGGTGATCTGGAAGTTGTTGCAGTTTATTATCTGAAAAACTATTTGTCGGTTTACTACAACTGCAGAAAAAACTGTACTGCTCGGGAGCGCAAACTACTGCGGCGTTATCCCTGGGGAAAAGAGATCGATAAAACAGCGATGCGATTTATTTTCAGCCGCAAGCTGACTATGAAAGAGAAATGGAAACTGCTGGCGGCACAAGCGCGCTTCTGATGGAGGCAGGCAAGAACTATGAAACGGGAAAAAATGGATGAATCAAAACTGAATATCTTGACACAGCTTCTCAACCAGCTGATTACAACGGCCTGCGGCATTTTGGTTCCCCGAATTTTGATCGCCACCTATGGGTCCGAAGCTTATGGGATCTCGGTATCCGTTGCGCAGTTCCTGTCATATATCACGCTGCTTGAGGGTGGAATTGGCGGCGTTGCTCGAGCAAAACTTTATGGACCGCTTGCAAAAAAAGATGTTTCGGAAATAAGTTCCGTATATTATGCGGTAAGGGATTTCTTTAATCATGTTGCCGTGGTTTTTGTTGCATACAGCGTGATTCTGGGCCTGTGTTATCACGATTTGGCCCACGTTACGATTTTCTCAAAAACATATATTTTCCTACTTGTATTTTCAATCGGGTTGGCTACGCTGGCAAAGTACATGGGTGGCTTGGCAAACCTCACCCTGATTGTTGCCGACAAGAAAGTATATATCAACAACCTGATTATGGTTGGTACAACGCTGATCAATGCCATTGCGATCATCCTTTTGGTAAAATTGGGCGCCGATTTAATACTTGTAAAACTTGGTTCCAGCCTAATTTTTATTGTGCGGCCGATAATGTATACGTATTATGTCAAAAAGCATTATGCCCTTATCAAGAGTGGGAAAAAGGTCGTTCTCGACCAGAAATGGACAGGAATCGGTCAGCATATCGCCTATTTTCTTCACAAGAACATAGATGTTGTACTGCTTACGCTGATGGCTGATGTGCGTTTGGTCGCAGTCTATTCCGTATACAACATGGTAATCAGCAGCATCCGCTCCATAACCGAAGCCTTCTCGGGTGGAATGGAAGCGGTATTCGGTGAATGGATCGCAAAAGGGGACATTCCTGCCCTCCAGTTGTCCTATCGAAAATATAAAACGCTTATATCAGCAGCATCCCTAGTGCTGTTTTCCTGTGCGGGTATTTTGATCGTCCCGTTCATCATATCCAAGACTACTACGCTTACGAGATGAATGTCCGCAAGGTGTCTGCAAATACTGTAAAGCATCGTCACGCGAACATTCATAAGGCACTATCTTATGCCTACAAGACTGATTTGATTCAAACCAATCCAGCTGACAAAGTTGAACTTCCGACAATCGATAAGTTTGTTGGTCATTTCTATAACGCTGCACAGCTTGAGGAGATGTTCAAGATTTTCAAAGGCGACCCGGCAGAATTTGGCGTAATTGCTGCTTCATTTTACGGTTTACGCCGTAGTGAAGTTCTTGGTTTAAGGTGGGATGCCATTGACTTTGAAGAAAAGACAATTACCATTCGTCACACCGTCAATGAGACTCGCATCGATGGAAAATACACACTTGTTCTGGCAGATACCACTAAAACAAAATCGAGCTATCGTACACTTCCTCTTGTTGCTCCTTTTGAAGCGATCCTCAAGAGAATGAAAGCAGAGCAGGAGGAGAATAGGAAGCTATGTGGTAATTGTTATTGCCAAGACTATCTTGGATGCATCTATATGAATGAACTTGGAGAACTAATCAAGCCTGGATATCTATCCTCTCATGTACCAGCCGTTCTTAAAGAGCATAACATGCCCCCCATTAGATTTCATGATCTTCGTCACCCGTATGTCAAGCACACGACAAAAAAATATTTCCTGCAAAAGCAGAAATCCCAAACCATCAAACATACTGCGATGGTCTGGGATTCCGGCTTTTTCAATTACTGAATAGGAGCTGATTCTCAATCGAACAGGTCTTGGACTTTATACGCAATCTCAATACGTTTGTCCGGGAATACATAAACCTTCTCAATCAGGAGATTGACCAACTCCGGCGTCAGGCCCTCTGCGTCGGTGATAGCCTTGGCAATCTCCGTGCGGCTGGACTGCCGGTTCTGTTCTTCCTTTTTCTTTTTCGCTTGTGCCGCAATGGCGGCATGGGCGTTTTTTGCTTTCAGGATGGCGGCATCATAGGATGCTTTTTGGGACTTGTAGTTTCCTACATCAATTTCGCCCATGATGTACTGCTCGAACAGGGATTGCTTGCTATCCTCCAGAGCTTTAATTTGCTTCTCATATTCGGAGCGCTCAGCGATTACCGTGTCCAGACAGATAGCGCCATCCGCACGGATGGAGAGAACAGCTTCCAATTGTGCTTTTATGGTTTGGAAAATGACCTGTTCCAGTTCCAGGGCATCTACCTTCAAATCATGGCAGGGGCCGTTCTCAGCCGCCTGAGAGCGGCGGCAATGGAAATACGGCTGCTTGTTTGCGACATGGGAAGCCTTAAAAGAGCTGGAAGCCATGTGTGCACGCGAGCATTGCTACCTGCCGCCGTTCTGCCATTTTACGCCTGAAGAATGGCAGCCCAAGGGGCATGAATACGACGAAGTCCGCGACTGTATGCTCGGATGGGACATCACCGATTACGGTCTCGGCGACTTTGACAAGGTCGGTATGTCGCTCATCACGATACGCAACGGCAACGGCAACCGCGCCATGCAGGACAAGTATCCCAAGGTGTACGCTGAGAAGCTGCTCTATATGAAAGAAGGGTAGTATTCCCCGAACCATTTCCACTGGTACAAGACCGAGGACATTATCAATCGCGGCGGAGGCAATATTCTGATCCGCGTCTACAACAGTCTGCCCGACGAAACGGTTGTTACCCTGTCCAGAAAAATACCGGATGACGTGATAGAGGTCGACCTGAACCTGGATGAGCTAGATATCACCGCTTCCGAATCAAAGGCTACTTATCCGGAGATCAAGGAGTATGTCCTTCAGAACTACGGCCTAAAGGTTTCCAGCCTCTACATCGCCCAGACAAAGCGGGAGTGTGGTCTGGAGAGGTAGGCGAGCATTATAACGCCGCTAAGCCCGACGGACGGCCTCAGCCGCAGATGCCCCCTGAAAAGGAAGCGGCGATTATGGCAGCACTGAAGCATTTTCAGATGATTTAAAATATACTGTGTAATAGGAAATCGCCTGTCCGTGTTTTATACAGACAGGCGATTTCCTCATATGATGCGAATTCAAAAGTACTCAGATGGAATTTCCTCTTTTTATGCTTACATCCCAGATGATCTCAGAAGGAAAACCCGACTGATTGTTAATCTTTTTCAAAATGACATCTACGCAGGAGGAAGCCAGACCGTCGATATTCTGGCTGATTGTAGTAATCCTGGGGGTGGTGTATCCGGTGATGTTCAGACCGTCGTAGCCCACCAGTTTGACCTTGCCTGGGACATCGATTCCCATTTCCTGCAGGATATTCAGGCAGCATACAGCACCCAGATCGGCAGCAAAAATACCGTCGAAGTCCTGGGCTTGGTCTAGTTTTTCCCGGAACATAGCCCGCAGGGCATTGATGTCAAAGACATTCCATTCACTCTGATAAGTGGTGACATGAATTCCCTTGCTTCTGAGAACTTCCTCAAAAACCTGGTGCCGAATATTGGAAGGGGTGGGGATGTTGGCTGGAGTCATGAACTGAATGACATTTTTACATCCGGCTTCAGCCATCAGATTGGCGGCCAGGGTGCCGCCCTTGCGGTGGTTGGAGTAGACCACAGGAATATCCTCGGAAAAGCTGTGATCCAAAGCGACTATGGGCTTTGTAGTACTTAAATAGAGGGAAGAATCCAGCGTCTGAGAACATGTGATAATACCGTCCACAATATTCCGGTCCAGCATTTCCAGATATGTCTTTTCCCGGTCGCTGATGCCGACGGTATTACAGATCAGAGTTTTATAGCCGTGCTGGTATAGATGCATTTCTACATAGTGAGCAAAAGCGGAAAAGAAGGGGTGCTCGATATCTGGAACCACCACGCCGATGAGCGTTGATTTATTCCTGGCCAGATTGCTGGCCAGCTGGTTGGGAGTGTAACCCAGTTCCTTGACGGCCTGCGCAATTTTTTTTCGAGTGGCTTCTGCAAGATAGCCATTGTTGTTAATATATCTGGAAACGGTTCCAATGCCGACTCCTGCGTGTTCGGCTACATCCTTCATACTGGGCATTTCTATGCAAGTCCTTTACGAGTAAATTATAAATTCACGAGTTCTATTGAGGCTATTATATCAAAAATATGGAAAAAAGCAAGAGGATATGGAAAGAAATATGGAATAGATTCCATTGGAATATAGGTATGAGCCCTCAGCTGAAAGGTATAAAATTCGATGATAGGGACTATGGAAGCGCTACCATAACAGAAAGAGAGGGACAACTATAAGGATTGTGTAAATTCACCAAAATTGAAGTGACAAATCTATATAAACGCAACAATTGACAAAGAGATAGAAAAAAAGATAAGCGAAACAAGCAACTGACTAATGGGAAAGGTCAGCTTTTTCTTCTGAATTTTATGGAACCGGCTCCATAAAATAAGTGAGAAATGTCATGAGAGCGGAAATTTCCTGGGCGGACCGTCAGTCCAGTGATTCTTTAACTTCGGAGTTATTTTTCTGTTCGGACTGGAAGCGGTTCCATCTATAAAATATAAAGGAGGAGATCACAGACAAAACAGAGTACCTTCCGCATTCCCCAGAAAACAATAATATGGAAAAGTATGAAAAGGAGAATTCAGTCATGAAAAAAATTATTGCTCTTTTACTCGTAAGTGTTCTTGCACTGGGCATGTGTCTGACCGGATGCGGCCAGGAGGATACCCCTGAGACAACCGTAGCAGCAGCCGCCGGTACCGAGGCAACCGAGGATGAGATCGTTATCGGTGTCTCCATGCACTGTGCCAGCTCTTTCTTCGATGGCGTCATCGAGGGCGTAGAGGCTTATGTGGCAGAAAACGGTGGCCGTATCATCAATGTGGATGGCAGAAGCGACGCCAACTATCAGATGGGTGTCATCGAGGATTTCATCGCTCAGGGCGTGGACGCAGTTGTCTACTGTCCGGTTGACTCTATTGCTGCTACTCCCGCACTGAAGCTGCTGAAGAATGCAGGTATCCCCGTCATCAACATCGACTCCGCTGTGGACGCTTACGATATGATCGACGCCTTCGTTGCTACCGATAACTATGAGGCCGGCAAGATCGCCGGTGAGGCTCTGGTGAAGAATGACCCCGATGGCGGTAAGGTCGCCATCCTGGACTACCCCATCAATGAGGCCGCTGTCTCCCGTGCCAACGGTTTTGCTGATGCCATTAAGGACCACGGCTTTGAAGTGGTTGCTCAGCTGGAAGCCGGTGTCACCCCTGAAAAGGGTATGTCCGTTGCCGAAGACGTCATCCAGGCCCATCCCGACCTCAGCGCTATCTTCGTCATCTGTGATGACAGCGCCCAGGGTGCCTATGCTGCTATTAAGAGCTCCGGACTGAATATTCCTCTTTACAGTGTTAACGGCGGCCCTGAGTCCAAGGCCGCATTCCGTGAAGACGGTGTTGACGGCGTGTGGAAGTGCTCGCCTGCTCAGTCTCCCTACACCATCGGCTACAAAGGCACCGAGGCTGCCTACAAGATCATTGCCGGTGAGAAGGTTGAGAAGGAGATCTTTATCCCCAGCTTCGCCATCGATGCAACCAATGTTGCTGATTATCCCGGCGACTGGCAGTAATTGCTGATCCGGCCCCCGGAGTAACCGGGGGCCTTTCCAAAAAATTCATTCAGGAGTTGATTTGAAATGCCGGAAGTAATCCTGCAGATGAAGGGTATCAATAAAACATTCGGCACCAACAGGGTGCTGACCGATGTGGATCTGACACTGCATCGGGGAGAGGTTCTGGGTCTACTGGGTGAGAACGGCGCAGGTAAGTCGACTCTGATGAAGATTCTCACCGGTATTTATCCCAAGGATTCAGGAGACATTTATGTGGAGGGCCGGGAGGTCCACATTAACAATGCAGATGACGGTAAGAAAAACGGTATCCGGATCATCCATCAGGAGCTCATGCTGGGACAGGATATCTCCGTTGCGGAAAATATCTTCATGGGACAGGAAAAGGTTGGCCGTTTCGGTTTGGTGAATCTCCGTGAGGAAAACGAACAGGCGCAGGAGCTGCTGGATCGGTATCATATGGACATCCGTTCCACTCAGATTCTGAGAGAGCTGACCATTGCTCAGCAGCAGATGGTGGAGGTGGTCCGGGCCGTTTCTTTCGGTGCAAAGATTGTTGTCATGGACGAGCCGACCTCTTCCCTTTCCCACTCGGAAATCCAGGTGCTCTATGAGATGATTGACAGGCTGAAAAAGTCCGGCGTTGGTATCATCTACATCTCCCACAAACTTAATGAGTTGTTTGATATTACCGACTACATCGAAGTCCTCAGGGACGGCTGCTATGTGGACACTGTGGAGACGGCAAAGACCAACAAGGATCAGCTGGTTCAGATGATGGTAGGCCGTGAAATCGGCAGTTACTACTACAAAACCAACACTCCCACCGATGAGATCATTATGGAGGTCAGACATCTTGCAGACGGAGGCCTTGTCAGGGATGTTTCCTTTGACCTTCATAGAGGAGAGATTCTGGGCTGTGCGGGACTTGTGGGCGCAGGGCGGTCTGAGACCATGCAGTGCATTATGGGGCTTTCCCGTCGGACGGACGGAGATGTCCTCATAGAAGGAAGAAAAGTATTTTTTACCGATCTGGAGGATGCCATTGACTGCGGCCTGGGCTATATGCCTGAGAACCGAAAACTTCAGGGACTGTTTCTGCAGCAGGGCGTGGATTACAATATCACCATCAATATGCTTTCCGAAATCATCCGTCATCTACGGGTGAACCATCGGAAGGAACAGGAGATGATAGATGGAAAGATCAATCAGTTCTCCATCAAGGCAAGCAGTCCTAGCCAGCGTGTGTCTGAGCTCAGCGGCGGCAATCAGCAGAAGATTCTCATTGCCAGATGGGTCCTGTCTACCAAAAAGATCCTGATTCTGGACGAGCCTACAAGAGGCGTGGATGTCAAGAGTAAGGCGGAGATCTACCAACTCATCGACTGGATTGTCAACAACGGCGTGTCCGTGGTAATGGTGTCCTCCGAGCTTGCAGAGCTGATTAACATGAGCGACCGGATCTGCGTGTTCTGTGACGGCAGTACAACTGGAATCCTGGGCAAGGAAGATTTCACCCAGGAAAAAATCATGGCCCTGGCCACAACTTAAAGAGGTACAGACAATGAATGTTTCCAAGAAGCTTCGCACCTGGCTTGCAAATGGTGTATCTTTTATCAAACGCAATTCCGGCATTCTCATCGGTCTGATCATCATGGTCGTATTCCTGGTGATGACGCAGCCCGTGTTCCTGAAGGTGAGCAACCTGACCAACGTCATCCGGCAGATCTCTGTCAATATCCTGCTGGCCTGCTCTATGACTTTGGTCATCATCATCGGCGGCATTGACCTTTCCGTGGGCTCGATCATTGCTATTTCCGGTTGCCTCAGCGCAGGCTTCATCACATTCAATGGCTTCAATTCTGTTGTGGCCATTCTGCTGTCCATCGTTATCGGTACCAGCGTGGGTGCGCTCAATGGCCTGCTGGTATCCCGGACCAAGATCCCTCCCTTCATCGTGACCTTAGCTACCATGAACATCGGCAGAGGCCTGATCCGTGTATACACCCATTCCAAGACTATCCTGGTGGATGATCCGCTGTATTCCTTCCTGGGCGAAGGCCGGCTCATCGGTGAGCTGCCCATCCAGTTCCTGTTTATCATCCTTGCGGTAACTTTCTGCGGTATCATTCTTAATAAGACCAAGTTTGGGCGCAACATCTATGCCGTAGGCGACAACAAGCAGGCCGCTGAATACACCGGCATCAATGTCAAGAAAGTTATTTTCCTGGTTTTTGTAATTTCCGGCTTTATGGCCTCCATGGCAGGTATCCTGACCTGCACCCGCACCTATTCCGGCCAGCCTAATGTAGGCAACGGCGCAGAAATGGATGCCATTTCCGCTGTGGTCCTGGGCGGCACCAGCATGACCGGCGGCGTAGGTACCATTGGCGGAACTGTCATCGGCTGTCTGGTCATTGGCTTCATGAACAACGGCATGAACCTTATGGGCATCGATTCCTCCTGGCAGTATGTTGTCAAGGGTATTGTGGTCCTGTTGGCTGTGTTCATCGACTATGTGAAAAAGGAAAACAAATTTTCTGCCGTTAAGGCAAAATTTTTACATAAAAAGTAAACCTGACCACCTATCAAATCAATTTTATAATAAGGAGAGACCATTATGTTAGTTACTATGAAAGAAATGCTCATCGAGGCCAGAAAAAGAGGCTACGCAGTAGGCGCATTTGAGTTCTGGTCCTATGATTCCGCCAAGGCTATTGTGGAGACTGCCGACCGCTTGGGGATGCCTGTGATCCTGCAGGTGGGCCACTTTGAGGGAGACTATATGGACGGCTATGTGAACGCCAGACGCATTGCAGATATGATGGCAGAGCTCTATCCCAATGTACCTATTGCCCTCCACCTGGATCATGCCGAGACCTATGAAGAGGTCAAGAAGGCTCTGGATGCAAACTTCACTTCTGTCATGATCGATGCTTCTGCCAAGCCCTTTGAAGAGAACATCGCTCTGACCAGATCCGTTGTGGAGATGGCTGCCAAGTACGGTGCTTCCACCGAGGCTGAGCTGGGGACTCTGTCCGGCAACGAAGGCCTCATTGAGGGTATGGACCTGCAGACCAATCCCGAGCAGGCAAGAGAGTTTGTAAAGCGTACCGGCGTTGACTGCCTGGCTGTTGCCATCGGTACTGCCCACGGCTTCTATACCGAGACGCCCAAGATCAACATTGAGCGTCTGAAGGAGATCGCTAAGATTGTGGACATCCCCCTGGTGCTCCATGGTGGCTCCGGCACCCCTGAGGACAAGGTCCAGGAGGCTGTCCGCAACGGTATTGCCAAGGTCAACATCTGCACTGAGCTCATTGCAGCCTTTGGCAAGCGCATGAGCGCTGCTCAGACTGAGGACGGCTTCAAGTACAATGTATGGGCCCTGTTTCGCGAGGGCATGATGGCCGGCGAAGCTCTGGTCGAGAAGAAGATGAGACTGTTCAATCCCGATAACGTGGTCTACAGAGAGAAGTAAGCCAGGGAAAGGAAACCACCTATGAAAGTTCTGTGTGTTGGCCTGATGGTCTGCGATGTGCTGGTTAAGCCTGTCAGCGCAGAAGTCCTGAAAATGGATACATGCACTGCGGAATCCGTGGATCTGAAGGTGGGCGGCGACGCCTGCAATGTAGCGGTGAATCTGCAGGGCTTGGGGGCAGACGCCACCCTGCTCAGTGCAGTGGGAGATGACTTTTACGGAAAGTTCATCCTGGATTATCTGGTACAGAAGGGCCTGGATACCGATCAGATTCTGACAAGAGGCAGAGAAACCTCCCGGACGGCTGTGCTGATTTCTGAAAATGGAGATCGCTGCTTTCTTTCAAAGAAAGGAGCCTGTCATCAGCTGAGCCCGGAAGATGTAACAGATGCAATTCTTGAGAACTTTGATGTACTCTATATTGGCAGCATCGGAGATCTCCCCCAGTTTGATCGGGGCAATCTGGCAGGTCTCCTGGCGAGAGCTAAGAGGTTGGGCCTTATTACGGCCCTGGATGTCACTGGAGAGGTGGATGAGGAAACTCTGTCCCGCATGGAACAGGCCTTTCCGTATCTGGATCTGTTCCTCCCCAGCATCCGGGAGGCACAGAACATGACAGGCTGCCGGGAGCCAGAGGACTGCCTGAGGGCTCTGGCGGACAAAAAAATCAATACAGTTTGCATGAAAATGGGAGCGAAGGGTTCTGCTTTCCTGAAGGAAGGCACTCTTTCCCTTATCCCGGCCTTCCCAGCCTGCTGTGTGGATACCACTGGGGCCGGTGATGCCTTTGTTTCAGGTTTTCTGGCGGCAATGACCTGCGGAGGTACCAAGGAGCTCTGCTGTAGAGTCGGTAATTATACTGGCGGCAGAGCGGTCGAACATCTGGGGGCCCATGTGGAGCTGGGCAATATCCAAGATATTATAGAGAAAGTTACGGATGAGGTATAAACTATGAGCTATGAAACCCATCAGAAGGTTCTGAACGACGTCAATCAATTTATGGAGGAGCATAACCCCCATGTCCGCACTTCCAAGTGGAGAGAGCATTACCATTTCATGATGCCCACCGGCTGGATCAATGACCCCTGTGGCCTGGTCTGCGCTGATGGCACCTACCATATGTTCTGCCAGCATCAGCCCTACAAGGGCACCTGGGGTCAGATGTTCTGGGGCCACAGCACCAGCCGTGATATGATCCATTGGGAAAAGCCTGAGGAAGGCATTGCTCCCAGCGAGGACTATGACGGTTGGACAGGCGGCGGTATTTTTACCGGCAGCGCCATCTATGAGGACAACGAGATCAAGGTTTTCTACACCGGCTGCAGCGAAGCCCGGCAGGTCCAGTGCATGGCTACCTCCAAAGATGGAGTCCATTTCGTAAAGTCCGAGCACAACCCCATCATTCCCAAGGCCCCCGAGGGCACCAATCCCCACGACTTCCGGGACCCCAAGGTCTGGAAGCACGGCGACTGGTACTATATGGTCACCGGCGGTACCCGGGGCGCCAGTGCGCTGCTGGATGAATCCACCTATGCGAAGAACGGTTATGGCCGTGTGTTCCTGCATCGATCCCAGGACCTGATCCACTGGGAGTTTGTCAATGATCTGGTGGAAAGCCGGGGCGAGCTGGGCACCATGCTGGAGTGCCCCAATTTCTTCCCCATGGATGACGACACCTTTGTGCTGATCTATTCTCCCATGGGCATGCCTCAAAGAAAGACAATTTATCTGACAGGTAAATTCAACTATGATATCGGCAAATTTAACTGGAACGTCATGGGCGAAGTGGATTGGGGCTATGATTACTATGCCCCCCAGGTTTTCACCGATCACACCGGACGTACTCTGATGTTTGGCTGGATCGGCTCCTGGCCCTTCATGCCCTGGAATCATCTGAAGTACGATACCAGTGAGGACGGTTGGGCCGGTAGCATCAGCCTTCCAAGAGTTTTGACCCTTTGCCCGGATGGCAAGCTGAAATTTGAGCCTGCTCAGGAGGTCAAGTCCCTGAGAACTGACTGCGTTCGTAACTATGCGGGCCAGATCCTGGAAAACGGTGTACCTTTCTTCTATGATGCAGGAGCAGATAACGTTCACTGCGAAATTGAAGTGGAGCTGGAGATGGAGCCTTCCGTTTCTCAGGTGGTCTTTGAACTGCGCCAGGTAGGCGAAAATTCCACCCGGTTTATCCTGGACCGTAAGGCCGGTGAACTGGTGTTTGATCGAAGCAGAGCCGGTAATATTGAGAATGGTGTCCGCCGCTGTAACTTTGAATCTGCCGGAGAGAACAGGGTCTGTATTCATGCTTTCCTGGACAGCTGCTCCATGGAGATCTTTGCGGATGACGGGCGCACGGTTATGACCAACAATGTGTTCTCTGCAGAGGGAGAGACCAGGCTGTCCGTCACTTCTCTGGGTGGCCGGACTGCCTTGACAGAGTTTAATACTTACGGTATGGACAAGGTTATTTCCTGGTAAGAAGTTGTCAATGCCCTCTGCTCCTGCTGGAACAGAGGGCATTTTTTATGCTGAAAAAGGAGATTATACGATGAAAGTTCTGAATATCGGCTCCATGAATCTGGATTATGTGTATCAGGTGGACCATATGGTATGCCCCGGCGAAATGGAAGCAACGGGAGAGCGCCATGTATTTCTGGGTGGTAAGGGCATGAATCAGTCCTGCGCACTGGCAAAGGCCGGTGTAGAGGTATACCATGCGGGCCTCATTGGCCCGGAGGGCGGCGCTTTTCTGGAGGCCTGCCATGAATACGGAGTCCATGTCGATTTTATCAAGACAGTAGATGCGCCCACAGGGCATACGATCATCCAGCTTGATAAAAATGCGCAGAACAGTATTCTGCTGTTCGGTGGTGCCAACCGGATGCTCACAGAACAGTATGTGGATGAGGTCCTGAGTTATTTTAACAGGGGGGATGTACTGCTTCTGCAGAATGAGGTGAATCTCCTTCCCTATATTGTGAATAAAGCCTACGAGAAGGGAATGCAGATTGCATTGAATCCTTCTCCCTATAATGAGGACCTGGAAGCAGTGGACCTCAATAAAATTTCCATTTTCCTTCTTAACGAAGTAGAAGGTGGCCAGGTCACGGGGAAAACCGACCCGGAGGGCGTCCTCGCTGCCCTTCGGGCACGGTTCCCCAAGACCCGGATTATGCTGACATTGGGTATGGATGGGTCTATTTATGCAGATGAAGATCAAATGATTCGTCAGCCTGTGTTCCCGGTGAAGGCTGTAGACACGACTGCTGCAGGGGATACCTTTACAGGATATTTTCTGGCTGGATTGACTGAGGGAATGCCTATCCCGGAAATTCTGCAAATGAGTGCCAAAGCCTCGGCAATTGCAGTCAGCCGTGCCGGGGCGGTACCTTCAATTCCCTGGCGCAGTGAGGTTGCAGCCCAGTTGGGCGAAAGCAGATGCATTGACGGTGAGGAGAAAGATAAATGAATGATATTGAAAAGAAAGAACTGAAGAAAACTGCCTGCCGTGTGCGTATGGGCATTCTGGATGCAACTTATGCGGCCCGGTCAGGTCATCCGGGCGGAAGTCTTTCTGCTGCGGATCTGTTTACATATCTCTATTTTAGGGAGCTCCGTATTGATCCTAAGAATCCTAAATGGGAAGATCGTGACCGCTTCGCTCTCAGCAAAGGACACACTGCGCCTGGACTTTATTCAGGAGAAAATAGGGACTGCAGTAGATACCGAGGCGCTGGAGAAACAAGCAGAAGCCATGCGTGGGCAGTTGAAGCAAGTATTGGGGACAAAAATACGGCTGGAACGGCAAATGGATACCTTGGATATTGGTGATCCGCACTACGAACGCAAGATTTCTGATTTGCAGCGTCGATATGATGAACAATATGTCATTGCAGCGGAAATCGAAGAAGAGATTGATGGCGTGGAAAAGCAGATTCGCTGTATCCGTCAGGAGAAGATTTCCGGCGATAACATCTACCGTCTGCTGCTGGCCTTTGATGAAGTTTACCATTCCGCAACGGAGGTCGAAGAAAAAGAGTTTATGAAAACTTTTATCGAAAGAATTGATCTGTACCCGGAAAAGAGGAAGGATGGTTGCTGGATAAAAAACATCGTCTTTAACTTCCCGATACCGATTGACGGCGGGGAAGTAAAGGAATTTCCCTTGGAATCCGAATCAACCGTCGAGTCCATTGACAAGGAATCCGATGTGACCGTCCACTGCGACGGCAGGACCTACACAGTGCCCGCCGGGACGCAGGTGAAGCTCACGCCGGGCGAGAGCATCCATATCCAGCAGTATTTGCTGTTCCGTGATGTAAAAGCTCACGACGAATGAGAGAAAATCCAACACGCTCAGTCCGTCCAGATGGATGGACAAAAACGCATACGCCGCCACCAGCACCATTGGCAAAAACAGCCCAAGCTGCGTCAGCGCAAGCACTGCGATGAGCAGCCCAATGCCGATGACGGCCAAGTCCCGAAGCTGCCAGAGCCAGAGCGTGGCTTTGGCGTTCAGGTTATCGGGATAAATATAAATACGATCACCTCCAAAATGCAAAAAAGCGCCGCCGCAGGAAATCCTGCGACGGCACTGGTGGTTATTCTTCTGTTTGCGGCTGCGCCGCTTTGAGTTCCTGCACACGCGCCGAATCAACGAAATGGGTCGCATAGCTCCACTCGATCTCCGGACTGCCGCTTTTGCTGAATTGCAGTGGAATGACCGGCTTGTGATCGGTCCCGCTTCTCTTGCGGACACCCCAGCGCTTGTAATAGCAGAAGGACGGCTTCAGCTCATGCGCCTGCGCATACACGCGCATTTGGTGCAGCACGAAGGACAGCCGTTTCAGATTGGAATTGCACACGGCTTCGAGATAGCGCACACGTCCGAACCGCCAGTCTTCGTATTTCTGCTTCGGCAGGATGCCCGTGTCGATGAGCACATCCACCGGCGTGGCATACCCGCGCACCTGAAGTTGATAGTACATGGAGCTGTGGATCTTGCCGATCAGCTCTTTTTCGTTCATACGCCGCACCTCCCATCTGCAATTTCAACTATACCACAGCGCGCCTGCAAATGCAAAAGCGGAAGCCGCAGGCGATCCCCGCGGCTTCCGGTTGGATGGTTATTCTTCTTCGGCATCCATATCAGGTTCGTCGGGTTCTTCTGTCTCCGAGTTGCCGTTGCTGTCTTCCTCATCCTGCTCCAGCGCGTCCTCAATCAGCCCGATGATGAACTGCTTCTGTTTGAGGTTGTTTTTCTTGAGGTATGCCTTCAGCCGCTCGAAGAGTTCTTCCGGAAGCTGGATCGCCATGGTTCTCATATCGCCTGTCATTTTTTTGTTCTCCTTCATGTTGTAATAATTTTGGATTAGCTGTTCCACATATTCGCTGAGTGTCTTGCCGGATTGCTCCTGCTCTAGCCGCACACGCGCGTGGAGATCTGCCGGAATCATAGCGCACAAGTTCTTTTTATCTGCCATTGGGCCTTGTCCTTTCCTTTTTGATTTGCAAAGCAAGCATACTGTAAGCTTTGGCACAAAGCTATTCATCAGAAGCAACAAGAAAAGTGTGTAAAATGAAGCATATTACAAGCCAAAAATCTGCGCTCCTTATCCCATGACTTCTGCAATACCAGCCATGATATACTCTGCACAGGGCAGTGCGATGGCATTTCCGAGCGTAGCATAGCGGTTCGTGCTGCAAATCTCTCTGCCGTCTGCTCCATATTTTGTCCATCCTTCCGGCAGTCCCATAAGACGCTCACATTCTGTTTCTGTCAAAAAGCGAATGCAGCCGCCGCCCGGATCATCCTCATACCAAAAGGCAAAAGGATATAGTTCGGATGCTAGAAGAGTGGGAAATGGATCTGTCCGTTTTCCAAAGCTTCGGAGAAACATCCGCTGATCGTGGTGCTTGGCGCCTCCGCGCATTCGCAGTCCGGAAAAGGGTTGGACGACGGGTATACGCCGCCCTGCTTCAATAAAATTTCCTCGATTGGCTTCGGCGGCGGACACCCCGCCAGCATTGCGCAGATCAGGATTCTGGAACAGTGGGCGGGGCTTAAATAATATTTCTCCGGCACGTTGGCCTGTAAAATCTGCCACGAGAAAGATTCTTTGCCGGCGTGCAATTCTGGGGTTTGCCCAATATTGGGCGTCCAGAATGCGCCAGGCGAGATCACATCGTCTCCCTCGCACCATTCCGGCATCTGCCCACTGTCCAGAAGCAGGCATTGGAATTTCGGTGCCCGTGAACGCTCGCAGTACGGCGAGATAATCCAACCGGTTTCCAGATAGCCTAGCTCCGACGACGTTTTCCCAAACAGCGATTGCTGGAAAGCGATTTCCACTGGCATTCCTCATTTCATCAATAATTCTAATTGCCTGATAAAACAGGCTTGATTTTACGCCTTGAATGCCGGATTTGTCGCCAATTTGCGAGAAATTTTGACAGGGTGAGCCAAACGTGATTACATCGACCGTTGGAATTTTGTCGCCGGACAGCGCTGTAATGTCGCCTAAATGTACCATCTCAGGAAAATGGCGTTTTGTAATGGAGATTGCATCCGGCACGATTTCACTTGCCCATACCGGTACAATTCCGTGCCGGCTTGCAGCCAGCGGGAATACACCGATGCCGTCGAACAGGCTGCCCATCGTCAGTTCACTCATGCCGCAGCCGCCTTTGCGACAGTTTTTGTAATGTTGATCGCCGTCTGCGCCGTGTAAACCGCGCTGGACAGATTCGCGCGTGTGGATGTGTCCAGTCCAAATGCGCCCGCAATGCGCGGGATCTCTCCGGCGGAGAGCATCAGCCCCAAGCCGAGCAGGGCGTGTTCATTGAACAGTGACAGTCCCGCGATCAGGATCGTAGCCTGCAAAAAGGCCGTGAGGCAAAGCCCCACGACCTGCTTGCACCACTGGT
>OLOK01000328.1_pt1 | contig 46975 bp, 48 predicted proteins | sample 1672591 | NCBI WGS metagenome assembly OLOK01 (sample SAMEA3136703, study PRJEB25190) | human gut metagenome | biome: human gut; feature: human-associated habitat; material: faeces | place: Austria | collected 2013 | reverse complement strand
AAGAAGCCCGCTCCCAAGCCCGCCGAGGGCGGCTGGACGTGCTCCTGCGGCGCGACCAACGGCGCGAACATGGCCTTCTGCCCCAACTGCGGCAGCAAAAAGCCCGCCGAAGCGGCCGCCAAGTCCGCCTTCTGCCCCAACTGCGGCGCAAAGCTTGCGGACGGCGCAAAATTCTGCGTGGAATGCGGCACAAAGCTCGGCTAAATCAATCAGCACGCATGGGGACGGCCTCGCGCCGTCCCCTTTTCCGTTTTCCGCAATAAAATTGCATATCCGCAAAAAAACTCTTTACAAACCCGCCCGCATACGCTATAATACATCTTGCGCAATGGAAAGCGTACCGCATATGGGGCTTTAGCGAAGTTGGCTATCGCGCTACACTGGCAGTGTAGAGATCACCGGTTCGAATCCGGTAAGCTCCACCAATGCAAGATAATCCGAACCTTAGACCAATCGGTCAAGGGTTCGGATTTCTTGTTTTTATCAAGGATATTGAAGCTTAGTTTCGGGATAGAATAACATCAAATTCAGGAGGATATACCCATGAAAAAGCTCATAAGCTGTGCGTTCAATATAGATACCGCCTGTGTGGAGCTTCGCTTCACGGACGGGAGCATTTGCTCCATCGACTGCACCGCCGTAGAGAATGAAGTGGCGGACAATCGCTTCCAGCGGTCAGAGCTGGACTATCTCATTTACAATGACCCGCTTGCATATGCTGACCTCATTCTAAACGGCGATGTTGAGGCGTATCTGAACGCCGTCACAGAGTACCAGACCTACGAAAATTGAATATGAAAAGGGAGTGCGCCGAGCGCACTCCCTTGCTTTATCATGCCGTCTTTCTGTCTTGTTCTCTTGTGTCTTCAGCGTCTTTCTTCTCGTTCCACGCCGCCAGTTCCGCCTGCCCTTCGTCACTTTCGTAGTACGCCTGGATCATGGGCAACAGGCAGCGGGCGATGCGTTCAATGGCGTAATCCGGAATCTCCATGCCACTGTTTTTCTGACCGCTGAATGTTGACATCAGTTCGTTTCTTCTCCTTTCCGAGAACAGCCGCTCTCTTTTGAAATGAAAAGCAGACACGCTATCAAGCAAGGCTTGCGGTGTCTGCATGGTGTCCTGTGTCTGAAATTGTGTTTTCATTATAGCAGCGATGGGGCTGCACGTCAATACCACGGGAATGGAGCGGCTGACAGCGTAATTTTGGCAGCGGCTACCGAAATTGTTCTGTGGCTTGCAGATTGGCAAGTGCAGTAGCGCAGCAGCCGCCAGCCGTCAATGGTCAAGATGAACGCTTCGCGCCATTGACTGCCGCCGCCCGTTTTGCTTTTCGGCAGACAAGGCGGGCAAGCACAGCTTGTGCCTGCCCGCCTGCATGGATTCTGAGATTTCGCTTACGGCCTGGTGAGAATGGCGCTCACATCCGCCATGCTTTAGCCGAGGGTGAATGTGGCGGCCTTGCCGTCATGGGTGAGGTGGAAGACGCCGTTCGCGGTGAGCTTTGAAATGATGGTAGAGAGCTTTACGGCGGTCTTTGCGCCGTTGGTGACAAAAATAATCTTTTCTATGCCCTGCGCCCTGAGGGCGGTCATGCCGCTGAGCCTGCCCGTCAGCACGGCGAAGTCCGCGTCAACGGTGACGGTCAGCACGCCGCCCTTTTGCTCGGCCGTGTAGGCAATGTCCCTGCCGTCCTTATCGGTCACGCGGTAGAGGGGAGGAGCTATTAACCGGCTTCCCTCATCCGGCATGGTGTGGGTCTCCCCGCACTGGTCATACCGCACGCACTTTGCCGTCTTGGTGCCGTCGTGCGCATAGGTCGCATCGTTGTTGGAAACATAGTCCTCAAAGAGATGCCCGAGCTTGCTGTCCGTGTCCGTTACCGTGTCTGTTGCCATACAGCCGCCCGTGCCGTAGCGCACGCACCTTGCCGTCTTTGTTCCGTCCTGCTCGCAGGTCGCATCGTTGTTGGAAACATAGTCCTCAAATAGATGCCCGAGCTTGCTGCCCGTGTCCGTTACCGTGTCCGTTTCCGTGCAGCCGCCCGTGCCGTAGCGCGCGCACTTTGCCGTCTTGGTGCCGTCCTGTTCGCAGGTGGCGTTGTTGTCGGAAACATACTCCTGCCCTGCAAAGCTGTGGTTCAGGGCGGGGATATCCTCGGTTTTTGTATGGGAGGAGCTGGTGCAGGTGTAAGTCCTGACCCCCTTTCCCGTGCAGGTGGCGGGCGTCGTCACCGTGCCGCTGTCCCATACAAAGTCTCCGGTGGGGTTGGTGACCGTTTTGTTGGGAGTTCCCGACATGGAACTGCGGGGCGCGTAATATTCGATTTTTCCGCCGGGGTTCAGCGCGCAAATATCCGGCTCCACCTCTGCGCCGTCGGTGCCATAGCTGCCGCCGCCGCCGATGCCTGCGCCCGTTCCGTGATCTCCTTGGACACTGCCGCCCCGCACCTTCAACTGTGCATTGCCGGAAACGGTGATGCCTTCTCCCTTGCCATATACTCCGCCGCCGATGCCCGCACCGCTCTCGCCGCCGCTGGCACTGACCTCGCCGCCGGAGATGGTGATGTCGCTGCCATCTCCTGTGTGGCCGCCGCCGATGCCCGCACCGCTCTTGCCGCCGATGGCGTTGACCTCGCTGCCGGAGATAGTGATGTTGCTGCCACTGCCGTGCTGTCCGCCGCCGATGCCTGCGCCGTTGAGGCCGTTGGTGGCCCCGACCTTGCCGCCGGAAATGGTGATGTTGCTGCCGTTGCCGCCGAGGCCGCCGCCGATGCCTGCGGCGGCGAGGCCGCCGATGGCGTTGACCCCGCCACCGGTGATGAAGATGTTGCTGCCGTCCTTTCCGCTTCCGCCGCCGATGCCCGCACCTTGTTGTTCGCCCCAGGCGGTCAGCTTGCCGTTCTTGTCCTCGTCCGCAATGGTCAGGCTGCCGCCGTTGTTCTTTTCAAGGCCGGCATGCTCATAGCCACTCCTGAGCGTGCTTTCGCCGTTCAGCTCGATGCTGACATTGCCCTCTCCGGTGGTGGAAACGGCGGCCTTGCCCTTATCGCGCACGTCGATGTTCACACCGGAGAGTGTGACGCTTGCGGTCTGACCGCTTTCCGCGTTGATGGTGAGGGTGTTTTCCTTAGAGGTTCCCGTAATGACGGGCGCGCTGTCCGGTACAGCGGCTCCGCCTCCCTGCCTGACCGTCTGCCCGCCGCTCTCGGCGTTTACGGTGATGTCGCCCTTGCCGATGTCCCAGGTCGCCGCAAGCGCCGACACGGGCATGCTGACGAGAAGCAGCAGCGCAAGGAGCGTTGATACGATTATTCTTCCCTTCATGTGCAAATGCCTCCTTTGTTGTTTTGATCGATCGCCTCGATTCCTTTTTTACGTACACACTGTTATATTATCAGACAATTCGGATATTTGCAAGAGCCTGTTCGGGCAAAAATCTGCTTTTGATGCTCTCGCCGGATGCCTGCCAGTTTGCTGCTGGTATGTATAGAATTGCTCCTTTGTCATTTCTGCACCTCTTTTCGCTTTTTGCCCATATCACGCCGGAAAAGGGACGTTTCGGAGAATTACTTTCAAAACTTCCTATAAAGTTCGGAAATAAAGAAAAATCTGCATTTTTACCGTATAGTTGTCTCGATATAATCCAACTGGGGATGAAGAAAAGGACGGCGGTAATTTACCGTCGTCCTTTTCTGGTAATTCCAAATTGCAGAGTAAAACCAAGCGCGGAGCCATGGAAAAGGAAAACGCCGAAATCCTTTAGAGATTTCAGCGTTTTTCCTTATTTGGTCCGAGTGTCGAGATTCGAACTCGAGGCCTCTTGAACCCCATTCAAGCGCGATACCAAACTTCGCCACACCCGGATTTTTGATTGCGTCTCTTGACTGCCTGAATATATTAGCACACCTTCTCGAAAAATGCAACCACTATTTTTCCTTTTTTTATTATTTTTTCGCGGCGGCGTCTGAGCGACCTCATTGCGCCGGTTTCCAGAGGTACAGCCCCGTGCCGGACAGGCACAGTTTTTCCGGGTTTTCCTTTGACCGGGCCTCTGCCGACAGGGTTATCAGGCTTCTGGATACGGAAACCACATGCACCTTGATTACCACCTCTGCCCCCGGATTCAGAGGGCGATGGTAGTTCACGCTGAGCTGCACGGTGGGCGCGATCCCGGCTTCCGTTTTCAGGCAGTAGGGAATCAGTCCCATCGCCTGATCCAGCACCGTCGCGCCGAGACCGCCGTGAAGCGTCCCCGCGGGGTTGCGCATCCATGTTTCCGTCCGGCAGGAGAGAAAATAGTCCCCCGCTTCCGGGTCGCAGTCCAGCAGTTGAAAGTGCAGCATGTCCCCAATGGAGCCGGGGGCAAACTCACTGACCTGTGCGATCCGGCGGCGCAGGAGCGCCGCAGTCTCACTCGCCGCGCTCACTGGTGATCACCTTGCCGATGTTCCACAGATGGATGACCTTCCGCTCGGCTTCGGCCTTCTCGTCCTCGTCCTCGTATTCCACGTACACGGTGTGGGCGCTGCAATCCGCGCACTCCACCTGTACGTTCCAGCCGCCCTCGTGCATGAGCAGACCCGCGCCCCGGCAGATGGGGCATTCTTCCAAAATATATTCTTCCATTTGACGTTACTCCTTATCTGAAAATGGTTTCGTTGGTATCATAAATTTCCACCCGGCTGTACCGGATAAAATCCGGCGCGAGGTCTGGGATGTATTTGTTTACGGCGGCGCCCAGCAGCATGGGATTCAGGGATGGATTCTGGCAGCAGACCCGCGCCTCAAGCTTTACAACGTTGCCCGACACCGGTGCGGCAGAAATCTTTCGTATCATGGGGATGATATTCTGCTCCACCACGCCTTTTTTACCCTTTTTTTCCACGGTCACTTCCTCACGGGAAAACAGGGCTTCGATCTGCTCCGCCGCGTTCTGCGGTACGCCTGCGTCGTATTCCAGCAGCACGGCGCAGTCGAGATACGCCAGATTCTTGATTTTCCCGCCGCCGGCGTACACCGAGAGGACGTGTACGCCCTCCACAAGCGCCTGATTCAGCCGGGTGCAGATATCCTCGTTTGAAAACCTGTCCGTTTCCAACTCAAAATCCAGCAGCTCGCACTGGCTTTCCACGCCAAGGCTCAGGGGCAGGGCGATGGACACCGAGGGGCGGGGGTTGAAGCCCTGGGTGTGGGTCAGTGGCAGTCCCGCCCGCTTGAATGCCCGCTGGAACAGCCGCATCAAATCCAAATGGGAGATATACACGGCGTTGCCTGTTTTCTGAAACAGCGCTCTAAGCATCGCACGACACCTCCCGCAGCAGTCTTTCCGCGCCGCAGCCCGCGCAGCCGTGGCGGCAGTCCGGGGTGATTTTCGCTTCGTAGGCGCGTTTTCGTTCCAGCTTCAGGAATTTCTTTGTCACGCCCACGTCGATGGTGTCCCAGGGCAGCAGCTCGTCCTCGCCGTAGCCGCGGACGGTGAAGAAGTCCACGTCCACGCCGCATTTGCGGAAGGCGTCCTGCCATTTGGCGTAGTCAAAGTATTCGTCCCAGCCGTCCAGCCGTGCGCCGTTTTTCACAGCTTCCTCGATCACCGCACCCAAACGCCGGTCGCCACGGGCAAAGACCGCTTCCAGCTGGCTCAAATCCGGCGCGTGATAGTCGTATTCGATGGACTTGGAATAGAAATGGGATTTCAGCAGACGGCAGCGGCGCAGGTATTCCTGAGGCGTGATCTGCTTTTCCCACTGGAAAGGCGTGTGGGGCTTGGGGACAAAGTACGCCGTGGCGACGTGAACGCGAAGACCCCGTTTCTTGTTCACGGCGTGTTCCTTCCACGTCAGGATCACCTTGTACACCAGCTCCGCGATGCCGAGAACGTCCTCGTCCGTTTCCGTTGGCAGTCCCAGCATGAAATAGAGCTTGACGTTGTTCCAGCCGCCGGAAAAGGCATTGGCGCAGGTCGTCAGAATTTCATCCTCGGTCAGATTCTTGTTGATGACGTCACGCAGGCGCTGGGTTCCCGCCTCCGGGGCGAAGGTCAGGCTGCTTTTCCGGCCGCCCGCCTGAAGCCGTTCCATCAGGTCACGGGAGAAATTGTCCGCCCGGAGGGAGGGAACGGAGAGGCTGACCTTATTCTCCGTGCAGTAGGGGATCAGCTTGTCTGTCAGCTCTTTCAGCCCCCGGTAATCGGATGTGGACAGACTGGAAATGGTGATCTCGTTGTTTCCGGAAGCGCGAAGGGTCTCCACCGCCTGACGGTACAGCACTTCCGGGCTTTTCTTCCGTACCGGGCGGCAGGAGAAGCCCGCCTGACAGAACCGGCAGCCCCGGATGCAGCCCCGGAACACCTCCAGATTTGCACGGTCATGGACAATCTCCGTGGAGGGAACGATCATTTTTGTGGGGAAATAGGCGTTGTCCAGGTCTTCGATGATGCGCTTTGTCACCGTCTCGGGCGCACCCTCCAGCGGCACGATGGCGGCGAGGGTGCCGTCGGCGTTGTATTCGTGGCGGTAGAAGCTGGGGACGTACACGCCGGGGATTTTCGCAACTTCATGTAGAAAAGCATCCTTGCTCCATCCCTCGGCCTTTGCCCGGTCGTAGAGCTGCAAAATCTCCACGGTGATGTCCTCACCCTCGCCCAAGGAAAAAAAGTCGATAAAGTCCGCCAGCGGCTCCGGGTTGAAGGCACAGACGCCTCCGGCAAACACAATGTTTTTCAGTCCCTGCCGGTCTTTGGAGCGAAGGGGGACGCCTGCCAGATTCAGCATATTTAAGATGTTGGAGTACGCCATTTCATAGCCGATGGTAAAGGCAATCATGTCGAACTCCCGGACGGGAGTCTGGCTTTCCAGCGCCCACAGGGGCAGGGAATTATCCCGCATGGCCTGCTCCATGTCTCCCCATGGGGCAAACACACGCTCGCACCACACGCCGTCCATCCCGTTCATGACGCCGTAGAGGATACGCATTCCTAAGTTGGACATGCCGATCTCGTAGGTGTCCGGGAAGCAGAAGGCCACGCGTACCCGGACGTCCTTCAAATCCTTTTTGATCTCGCCCCATTCTCCGCCGGTGTAGCGTGCCGGTTTCTGCACGGTGGGGAGAATGCGCTGCATCAGTTCGGTCATAGTGATACCTCATTAAAATGTTCTCCGCCTATTGTACCCCGAACCGTGTCAGTTTGCAAGGTCTTTTTCGCAGGAATGCTTTGATTGCCAGCAAAGTTACCACCGTCAGGGGCAGCATCCCCAGCTTCCAGTAAAAGGTTGCCGCCAGCGCGAGAGCGCCCAATATCCCTATTGTTCCCCATTCTGCCGAGATTGCAATGCGATTTGCCCATTTGGGGCAAAACCGCGTCAGAGCGCAGCGAAGCGCCCGCCCGCCGTCCAGTGGGAACACCGGCAGCAGATTGAAAGCCGCCTGCACCAGTGCGCAGACCGCCACCCGTGGGAACACCCGAAACATAAGCACCAGCAGCAGGCTTCCTGCGGGACCGGCCAAAGCGCAGACCAGCTCTTTGCCGCTGCTTAATGGTTCCGTCTCCATCACCGCCCCGCCCGCGCTGATGCGAATGCCCCAGATCCGCCCGCCAAGGAGCAGAATAGCCACCCCGTGGCACAGCTCATGAAACGCCGCCGCTGCCAGCGCGGACAGGAGCCAGTTCAGCGGCAGTGTCAGCAGCAGAAACGCGCCCATCAGGCAGGCGGAAACGTCAACCCGGACAAAGTCCCGCATTCGCAAAAACTTCCCGGCAGAAGTTTTCCACCGCGCTGCCTACCGGCGCTCCGGCGTGCAGCTCATGGGTCAATTCTGCCCACGCGGCCGCCGTCACCGCGCTGTCGCCGGGGAGAAGTATCTCCCGAAGCGCCTGCGCCCCTTTCGGCCAGAATCCGCCGACGATCAGCAGGAAAATCAGAAAGCAGACTGCCGTCAGCAGCAAGGCTCTGCCGTTTCTCTGCCGGATTTGCGTTCTTTTGATTCCGGAAGAAGAGTACTCTACCCGGTAACTCATGTAAACCACCTCGGGGAAGTGTATGAGCGCGGCGTGACAAAAATACGGACAGGCGGAAAAAGCGGCGGTTGGCACTTGACAATGGGGAAATAATTCATTATAATACCAGAGTTAACGGGGTGTGGCGAAGCTTGGTATCGCGCTTGGTTCGGGTCCAAGAGGCCTCGGGTTCGAATCCCGACACTCCGACCAGAATGCCGTGGAATTCGTGTGAATTTCACGGCATTTTTCCATCTTTTCCAATCTATCCATATGACAAAAGCGCACGGACAGCTTTGTCTGTGCGCTTTTCTATATTTTTTGATGTGTCCCGTCCGGCGCTGCCTTGAATACCGGGCAGCTTCCGGTTATTGTTTATTTTCCGTCCCATACAGCCCGCAGTTGTGCAGGAAAGCAAGAACCAGTCTTTCATACTCCGTCCGCGCCATAACGATAGACCGGGCGTGGTCTGCATTCTCGAAAAGATGCAGCTCGCTGTTGGGATTTACGCAGGCTTTGTGCAGCATTTCACTGTGGGTATACGGAATTAAATTGTCGCTTTTTCCGTGCATCAGGCAGATCGGTACGTTTTTTCCTTGCACAGCCGCAATCGGGCAGACGGATTCGACGTCGTAGTCGTATTTTCGCTTCGCGCGGCGGCGCAGAATCGGCCAGATCAGGCCAATGGGAATGTGCAGATTGCGCTTTAACCACTGGGCAAAAAGCAGCTTGCTGTCCGCGAAGGGACAGTCCGCGATCACAAAATCCGGCGTCTCATACTTGAGCGTCAGAAGCGCGGTGGCCGCGCCCATGGATTCGCCGTGCAGGCCGATGACGCAGTCCTGACCGAATATCTGCCTGACATAGGCGATGATGGCGGCCACGTCCCGCGCTTCGTTCTGCCCAAGGGTGCAGAAGTCTCCCGTGGATTCACCGAAATAGCGCTCATCAAAAATCACGGTGCTGAACCCGGCGCGGTAGAAAATATCCGCATATTTGAGGTCGGAATACCGGTTCACGGTGTGCCCATGACAGATGATCGCCACTTTGCGGGGCGTTCCGGAGTCGGCCGGATTCATCATGTACTCGCCGGAGATGTCCGCGCCCGCACAGTGGAGGACGAAGGGCGTCCGCTGCCATTTTGTTTCATATGCTTCGATGCAGTCGGAAAAGCCATTTGTCGTTTCCAGCGCTTTGACGTAATCGACGTCGTAGCGCACCGGATTTACGACCATCTGAAGACACTTTTCCGCAATCAGCGCCGAAAGGGCGAAAACTGCCAGCAAAAGCAGCGCCGCGATCATGCACCAAATCAACGTACCGGCTCCTTTGCTTCCCGCGCCCGGCGCTGCCGTGCGGCGAAGAACAGCGGCACAAAGGTCGCCAGAACCAGCAGTGTGGAGATCAAAAACAGGACGTGAGTGGGAAGATACGCCGCAAATCCGTTGGAATCCAGAATCTGTCCGTTGTTTTTGATGATGGGATTGGCAATGAACGGCGATACGATCCACGGAATGAGGACGAAGAAAACGATGCGGAAGCCCTCAAACTGCCCCTTGGACTCCTCCGGGAAAAGCTGCTTCATCCAGACGGAAGTCACCTGCATGAACATGATATAGCCGCATCCGAAGAAGAACAGGCCGATCAGCAGCGACCAGTTCCAGATGGTGCCGGGGTCAACGTTTTCCGGACGCCCAAAGAGACCAACGATCCCCACGCCGACAAAGCTGAGCAGGACAGCGATGGACGTGGCGAGGACAAATTTGTTTTTGCTCAGGATTTTGGAGGCGGGGACGACCGAAAGCATACCGACGATCAGAGCGATGCCCTGAATGATTCCGATGCTGTCGGCGCGGAATCCCAGGTAATAGATCATGTAATTTCCGATATGGGGATAGTACACGTTGAAGGCGATGAAATACACGGTCAGCACAAGGAAAACCCAGACAAGCTCTTTCATTTTGATCAGCTCACGGAAATTGAACGCGCTGAAAAGCTGCTTTCCGAAGCTGCCGTTTTTGCTGGGCTTGAGCTGCGGGGCGTCCTTCATAAAGAGGATCGCCGCGATTCCGAACAGAATTACGAAACCGCCCATGACCACGAACAGGCGCATATAATTGTCGCTGCCGCCGATGAGCATACCGCCGACCACCGTGCCGACGATGGTGCCGATGATGGGCTGGGTGGCAAGGGCGGCGCCGATGGAACCGCGGTTCTGCTCGGTCATCATGTCGTTCAGCCATGCGTTGTAGCCCGCGTCATTGCCCATGGAGCCGAAGAAGGACATCAGCGCGTCGGCACAGACAACAGCCGTCGCCGCAAGCATCAGAACCTGCGCGGAACTCGCAGGCTGGCCGCCGGTGATCCATTCCGTCGTGCCGAACAGAATTGTGAAGATGCCCCAGAGGATGTACCCGATGCCGATGAAATTCTTCCGCTTTCCCATCCGGTCGGACAAGGTTCCGAACAGGAAGGTTGCAATGGTAGTTGCGATGGCCGAAATGGCGACCATCCAGGAAATGATGGTGGGGTCTTTGGCGATTTTTGCGTATACGAAGGTATTGAACCATTGGTTTTCGATGTTCCAGCACAGCTGCCCCACAAGGCCGAGACCCCAGACAAGTACCCAGAAGCGAATGTCCCGTGTGCGTTTTTTCTCCATTTCGGATTGCCCCTTTTCGTTTGTATGTGGGTTTATTGTATTTTATAAAAGTAAGGTTGTCAATAGATTCCTTTTTGGGCAGAATGACGTTTCTGCTTTCTACAGAATCGGGACAAAAAACGCCGGAATCACGGGGATTCCGGCGTTTTCGTCGATTTATGTAGAAGAAGCGCAGCCGGCAGGGGATTCATCCAGCTGCCTGACCGTAATGGAGGATACCCTGTGAGCATCCAGCTCGGAAACCGTGATCTCCAGATGCTTCGTGGTGAAGGACTCACCCTTGACCGGCACCTTGTTCAGCTGCTCCATGACCCAGCCGCCTACGGAAACGCTGTCGGATTTCAGTTCCACGTCAAAGAACTCCATGAAATCCTCCAGACTGACGGAACAATCGACCCGGTAGAGGTTATCGCCCAGCTTTTCAAAATCCTCCTCAACTTCGTCGTGTTCATCCCAGATTTCGCCCACCAGCTCTTCCAGAATGTCCTCCATCGTGACGATTCCCAGCGTGCCGCCAAAATCATCGACCACGACCGCAATGTGGGACTTCTGGTGCTGGAGCATCTTCAGAATGTCCCGGATTTTGGTATGCTGGTAGACGAACAGCGGCTCCGTCATGATCTGGGCGATGGGCTGATCGGTCATTTTGCCGTTGATATAGAAATCCTTCTGATGGAGAACGCCCACGACCTGATCGATGGTATCCCGGTAGACAAGCAGCCGGGAGAACCGGGACTGGGTAAAGGCTTTTGCGATTTCCTCGTGGCTCTCGTTGATGTCCACGGCTTCCAGCTCGATCCGGTGGGTCAGAATTTCCGCCGCCGTCAGGTCGCCGAACTCCAGAGCGTTTCGCAGAAGCTCGCCCTCGTTCTCGTCAATGCCGCCGTCATGCTCCACGTCCTCCATGAAAAGAAGCAATTCCTCGTGGGACATTTTGGCGCTGCCGTCTGTCTTGATGAAGCGGGAGATGAACTTTTTGCACTGGGTAAAGAGGAAATTCAGGGGCGTCAGCACCCAGATCCACAGGCGGATGAACGGCGCACTGAACATGGCAAAACGCTCCGGGGCGTCCTTTGCGATGCTCTTGGGGGTGATCTCGCCAAAGAGCAGGACGACGAGGGTCACGACCACGGTGGAGATCGTCGCGCCCACGTCGCCGTAAAGCTCGACGAACAAAAGCGTACCGATGGATGCTATGGTAATGTTTACGATGTTGTTGCCAATCAGGATGGTAGAAATCAGCCGGTCGTAATTCTCGGAAAGCTTAAGGGCCAGCGCCGCCCGTTTGTTTCCGTTGTCGGCGAGAACCTTCAGCCTGGTTTTGTTCAAAGAAGAGAATGCCGTTTCCGTTGCGCTGAAATAGGCAGACATGGCAAGACAGACTGCCATTGCGAAAATGCTTCCAATGTGATTCATACAAAACTCCTTTTTCTGTTCATATATTGTCGGACAAGATCACACGCCTATACTCTGTATCGCAGGAGCGGGCGAAGATGTGCCATATAGGAACAGGGAATGCAGGAGTAATTGTCAGCACCGTCGCTGCTGTCGGATTCCACGGTCTTTCCTCCTTCCGTTATCATGAAATGAACCGCATAGGTTTGCCGTTCATTATAGCATGGTTATGGCTAGGATTTGGTAAAGAAATTTACAGCGACGCGGAATGCGACGATAAAATGGGAAATGGCGGGGAATAATGGCGGTCGCCCATAAAAAAGGATATGAAAAAGTTTCTCTTATAAAGAAAGGTCGTTTGGCTGTACACGCCGTCTTCCGGAATTTGGAATATTTGAATATTGACAGAACCGGTCTTTGCGTGTAGAATGACGACAACTGAATAGAAAAGCGATGACGAAGACGGATTTGATCGTACAGCCGATAGAGAGCCGGGGAGGGTGGAAGCCCGGTGGACTGCCTTCAAAATCCCATCCCTTCCGAGCCGGAGTTCTCCAAAGCAATGCAAGTAGGGTCTCCCGCGTGGACTGCGTGAGTGTCTAGGGCTTGTTGGAGCCTGAAAGAGGTGCGCTTGCGCGCACAATTTGAGTGGTACCGCGGGTATTTTATGACTCGTCTCAAAGAAATTTGAGACGGGTCTTTTTTATATTCAATTCAAAAAAAGAGGTACGGAAAATGAAACTGAGTAAAAAAAGTCTGCTGGTGGTCAGTGTTATGCTGTTTGCCCTGTTTTTTGGGGCGGGCAACCTGATTTTTCCGCCGTTTCTGGGACAGAACGCCGGGGAGAATACCCTTCCGGCCATGATCGGGTTCCTTGCGACGGCGGTGGTGCTGCCGGTGCTTGGCGTGGTGGTGGTCGCGCGGTTCGATGGGCTGGAAAAGCTGGGAAAACAGGTGGGGGCGCGGTTCGCGCTGGTGTTTACCGTGCTGATCTACCTGTCCATCGGGCCGGGACTGGGAATTCCCAGAGCCGCTTCCGTTCCCTTTGAAATGGCGGTGGCGCCCTATCTGCCGGAGGGGAGCAATCCGGCGCTGTGGATGGCGGCCTATTCTCTGGGGTTTTTTCTGATCGCCCTGTGGCTGTGCCTGAATCCCGGAAAGCTGGTTGACCGCATCGGCCGGGGGCTGACCCCGGCGCTGCTGGCGCTTCTGACGCTGCTGTTCATCAGCTTCCTGTTCCGGGGAGAGACCAGCGTCGCGGCGGCACAGGGGGGCTATCAGGAGGCGGCGCTGCTCAAGGGCTTTACCGAGGGCTACAACACCATGGACACCATTGCCGCACTGAATTTCGGGCTGGTGATCTCCGCGACGCTGGGGACCTTCGGCCTGACGGAGAAAAAGGACAAGATGCGCTATACGATTCTGGCGGGGGTGCTGGCTGGGACGATTCTGGCGGTGGTGTATGCCATGCTGTCCTACATGGGCATGTGCAGCTCCGGCGTTTACCCGGTTCAGGAAAACGGCGCGTGGACGCTGCGGTGCATCGTCTATCAGGTGTTTGGCGGCACCGGGGCAGTGCTGCTGGCGGCCATCTTTACGCTGGCCTGCCTGACCACCTGCGTCGGACTGATCAACTCCATTTCTCAGTATTTCTCCACCCTTTTCCGGAAGATCTCCTATCGGGCCTGGGTGTATATCATCACGTTTTTCTCGTTCCTCGTGTGCAATCTGGGGCTGAGCATGATCCTGAGCATTTCCATCCCCATCCTGAACGCCATTTATCCCGTATCCATTGTGCTGATCCTGCTGGGACTGAGCCACGATCTGTGGAAGGGGAACCGGTTCGCCTATCCCATGACGGTGGCGGGAACCGCCGCGGTCAGCATTGCCTTTGCGCTGGGCGACGCGGGGCTGCCGCTGGGTGTTCTGGGGCAGCTGCTGCACAGGTTGCCGCTGTACCGGCTGGGCTTCGGCTGGGTCTGTGTGGCGGCGGGAATGCTGCTGCTCAGCTTCGGGGTGAACGCTCTGCTCCGCAGGGCACACGCGGCGGAGGAATGCGTAACCGAATAGTGCGTCCGCCGGCGGAACGGAGTTGACAGGGGAGGGCGTTAAAGGTACAATGGACATAGCCTACAGAGAAAAAGCTCATTCCCCAGCGGCATTGCGAGCGTAATGGCATGGAGTGTGTGTTGATGTGGAAAGCAATTTGATAATTTTGGTCATATTTTCAATCGGGATTTTGCTGATTTTACGAGGATACATGAGCGCGGGAATCCGGGCGTGTCAGACGAGGAAAGATTGGAAACTATACGATGCGAACATGCCTGTAATTGACCGCTGGTTTTTCTGGACTGTGCCTAAAATCATGAAAGATAAATACTCAAAATCTGATAAGAAGATCATTTGCTATTCGGCAATAGCCAAAGCATATCAAGTAATCAATTTAGCGATTCACATTGCACTGACCATTGAATTGGTTTTTATTTCCTGTTATGCTCTAAGACTTGTTGAGGAATATCTTTTCAATCGGGTATGCATTGCCTATTTTGTTGTTGCTTTCCTGTTGTTCGCGATTCTGGCAATGATTGAGCTAATGACGAACAGCAAATACCATCGTTCACGATATGGAAGTTGAAAAACCAGATGCGCAGTACCAATTTGGTTGTGCCTGTATTATCTTGAAGCCCTGCGGGTGACCGGGATGCTGGCGTTTACTGAAAGTGGGTGAACAGATTTTGGAAAAAGTGCGAATTGTTGTAGATGAGGGAACTTTGAAGCTGACCTCTCTGGGGCAGGTGTTGGGCGTGATCTATGTGCAGATGTCGGAACGTTCTTTCCCGAGCCAAGGGTGGCATGATCTGTGCGCAAGTATTCTTTCCATGTGGCTTTTCAGCATGAACAGGTATCTGCTGGGACTGGATGAGACAGCCACATTATACTTTATGGACGGCGACTATGCGTTGAAGCTGATTCATCAGAGCAATCAGCAGACAATCGTAAGATTTATGGAGCCAAATGATGTGTGCTGCATGGAAAGCGAGATCGATATTCCATACTTTGCCGAACAGATGCTTGCAGCATCGGTAAAAATCGTGAATCATTTTCCGCAGCACCGGGACATTCGGAATATCCGGGAAATTGCTGAACGGGCGGACGCCTTGCGCGATACGCTTCGGACGATAAACGCGCGGGAGACAATGTGACCGTGGCGGGATTGTCTGCTCGAATGGGAAGCAAACAAACGGACTGTGAAAGGGTGTGTTAAAGTGGGTAAAGAGGATAACATTATATTCAGTAAACTATGGCAGGATAATGACGTAATTGCATTAAAAGCCGTGTGTTCCTCTCCGGTGGCGACTATCACAACAAAAATATACGTTTCCAATCCCCTGATTGACGAATTGATCGGTCAGATCGAGCCATTCCTGCATGGAGATGTCGAGGAAGGCTTGTGGGCGAATGAAGACAGAGGAAATGATTCAACGGCGTGTCTGTCGCTGCGATTTTTGAGAAAAGACAGGCTGGGTCATATTATTATAGAAGTATTTGCGGAACTGGACGACGGAGGGGATTACACCAGACATAACTGCTGCTTCTTCGTCAATACGGAGTATGGTTTGCTGATGAACTTCTGCAAGCGCTTGGTTCAATTAAAGGATAACCCGGCAGGGGATGAAATCCAATTAAACTGCTCTTAAATAACGTATACCGTCAGGCGCACAAATCAGCCTTGACATTGCCCCTGTGTGGTTGTATGATTCCCACAGATACAAAGAAAGGAGCCTTTCTTATGCCAAAATGGTTGGATAATGCTGTATTTTACGAAATTTACCCCCAGTCGTTCCTTGATACCAATGCTGACGGTATCGGCGATTTTCAGGGGATCATCAACAAGCTGGACTATATCCGGGGGCTGGGCTGCAACGCGCTGTGGATCAATCCCTGCTTCCTGTCGCCCTTCGGCGACGCGGGGTACGATGTGGCGGATTATTACCGCGTCGCGCCCCGGTACGGCACGAACGAGGATTTGAAGCGCCTGTTTGCCGAAGCACACAAGCGGGGAATGCATGTGCTGTTGGACTTGGTGCCGGGGCATACCTCCGTGGAGCATGAGTGGTTCCGGGAGTCCATGAAGGCGGAGCGGAACGTTTACACTGACCGCTACGTGTGGACGGACAGCGTCTGGGAAGCGCCGGAAAATATGGGGTGTCTGCGGGGTATTTCCCAGCGGGACGGCTCCTGCGCCATCAATTTCTTCACCTGCCAGCCCGCGCTGAATTACGGCTACTATAACCGCACCCGCCCATGGCAGCAGTCTCCCGACGACGAAGGCCCCAAGGCCACGCTGAACGCCATGATGGACGTGATGCGCTTCTGGCTGGGACTGGGATGCGACGGCTTCCGGGTGGATATGGCGGCCAGTCTGGTGAAAAACGACCCGGACAGCCTCGGCACCATCGCTCTGTGGCAAAAAGTTCGCGCGTTTCTGGATAAGGAATTCCCGGAGGCGGCCATGGTCTCCGAGTGGGGCAATCCGGAAAAGTCCCTGCGCGGGGGGTTCCATATGGACTTTCTGCTCCACTTCGGCCCCTCCCATTACAACGACCTGTTCCGGTGCGAGGAGCCTTATTTCTCCGACCGGGGCGTGGGCGACGCGTCGGCCTTCGTGGAAAAGTATCTGGAGAGCCGGGAGCGGGCAGGGAAGGACGGCCTGATCTGCATTCCCTCCGGCAACCACGACATGACCCGCCTCGCAAAGCACGTGGAGGGGGACGAGAAGAAGTTGGCGTTTGCCTTCCTGCTGACCATGCCCGGTGCGCCGTTCATTTACTACGGCGACGAGATTGGTATGCGCTATGTGGAAGGGCTGACCAGTGTGGAGGGCGGCTATGAGCGTACCGGCGCCCGCAGTCCCATGCAGTGGGATAACGGGGTGAACGCGGGCTTCAGCGCCGCGCCTACGGACAGGATTTACATTCGGCAGGACCCCGCGTCCGACCGTCCCACGGTTGCTGGGCAGCTGGATGATGAGGCATCTCTGCTGAATCACGTCCGCCGCCTGATTGAACTGCGGCAGGCGCACAGCGCCCTGCAAAGCCGGAGCGGGATCACCTTCGTCAGCGACGGCGCGCCGAAGCGGCCGCTGGTTTACAAGCGCGGAAACGACGAGGAAACGCTGCTGGTCGCCATTAATCCCTACCGGGAGGAAGTGTCCTTCCGGCTTGACGGGACGCTGGGCGGCGCGCTGTACACCTTCGGCGGCGAGGCCGCGCAGAAGGGAGAAACGGTCACGCTGCCCCCGGTAAGCGCGGGCGTCTACGGGCTTAAATGAATTTCACTGCCCCGCCGAAAACCGGCGGGGCAGGAATTCCCGAAAAAGGGAAATTTACGCTTGACAAATCGGGTTTCCTGTAGTATTATAACCGGGCTGGACAGATAGCACCGTGATGGAGAAGTCGCGTAGCTGGCCGAGCGCGCACGATTGGAAATCGTGTATACCCCAAAAGGGTATCGAGGGTTCAAATCCCTCCTTCTCCGCCATAAGAATTCCGGGTTTTGCCTTCAAAACAGGCAGAATCCGGAACTTTTTCTTTATTTATGCAGATTCACAGAAAAATATTCCGGAAAAGAGGGGCATTATGTCGGGAAAATACATATTCATACAGGCAATCGGCCTTTTCGGGACGGTTTTGTTTTTCCTGTCGTATCAGTGCAAAAACAACCGGACGCTGTTCCGCGTCCAGTTCATTTCCTACTTGTGCTACACCACCCATCTGCTGATGCTGGGCGCGATCACCGGCGGGATCAGCTATGTGCTGAACACGGTTCGCTCCTTTTGTCTGGGAAGCAGGAGCAGCTTTCTGAAAGGGAAAATCATGTGCGCCGCGCTGTGCGTCATGCAGGTGGCGGCGCTGATCTTCACATGGGACGGCTGGCGGTCGATTCTGCCGGTGGCCGCGAATATTGCGGCGACGGTCGGCGGGTATACGTACAGCCCGAAGAAGATCCGCCTTGTAGGGATGTTTGTCAATTCGCCGCTGTGGATCATTTATGATGTAATTATTGGCTCATGGGCGGGGATTCTGGACGAGATCGTCACGGAAATATCCATGATCGTATCCATTTTCCGCTATGGATGGAAGAATCTGGATTCTGTCAGCGACCAGTGAGACTTTTCCTAACGAATTCTTAAATAAAATTATGATGACAAACTCTGCGGGATATGGTATATTCTCAGTGAAAAAACCGGCAAAGGAGTATTATCCATGGGGTATGATTATCTGGTCGTGGGTGCGGGGCTGTTCGGCGCTGTCTTTGCCCGGCAGGTGAAGGCGGCGGGGAAATCCGTGCTTGTGATCGACCGGCGGAGTCACGTCGGCGGCAATGTGTATACCGAGGAGATCGAGGGAATCCAGGTACATACCTACGGCGCACATATTTTCCACACCAACGACAAGACCGCGTGGGAGTACGTCAACCGGTTCGCGGAATTTAACCGCTACACCAATTCTCCGGTGGCGAATTACCACGGGGAGCTGTACTCCCTGCCCTTCAACATGTATACCTTCAATAAAATGTGGGGTGTGACGACTCCACAGCAGGCGGAAGCGGAGATTGCCCGTCAACGGAAGGCCGCCGGGATTGCGGAGCCGAAGAATCTGGAGGAACAGGCCATTTCCCTCGTCGGCACGGATATTTACGAAAAGCTGGTGAAGGGCTACACCGAAAAGCAGTGGGGACGCCCCTGCAGGGAGCTGCCCGCCTTCATCATCAAGCGCCTGCCTGTGCGTCTTACCTTTGACAATAACTACTTCAACGCCCGGTTTCAGGGCATTCCCATGGGCGGCTACACCCAAATGGTGGAGAATATGCTGAGCGGCATCGAGGTGCGGCTGAATGTGGACTACCTGGAGCACAGAGCCGAGCTGAACGCGCTGGCGGACAAGGTCGTTTACACCGGCTCTATTGACAGCTACTTTGACTATTGCTTCGGCCCTCTGAGCTACCGCTCCGTCCGGTTTGAGACGGAGGTGCTGGATATGCCGAATTTTCAGGGCAACGCCGTGATCAACTACACCGACCGGGAGACGCCCTATACCCGCATTATCGAGCATAAGTTCTTCGAGTTCGGCACCCAGCCGAAAACTGTGGTGTCCCGGGAGTACAGTTCCGAGTGGAAGCCGGGGGTGGAGCCGTACTATCCCGTGAACGATGAAAAGAACAACGCCCTGTATGGAAAGTACAAGGTGCTGGCGGACGGGGAAGAGAAAACCATTTTCGGCGGCCGGTTGGGGGAGTACCGCTATTACGACATGGACGCGGTAATCCTCCGGGCGCTGAGCCTTGCCAAATCAGAAATCGAAGGAGAAAGATAAATGAAGCTTCTGACGGTCACAGTACCCTGCTACAATTCTCAGGACTATATGGAAAAGTGCATCCAGAGCCTCCTGCCCGGGGGAAACCGGGTGGAGATCATCATTATTGATGACGGCTCCAAGGATAACACCGGAAAAATCGCCGACGAATATGCCCGGAAATTCCCGGACATTGTGCGGGTCATTCATCAGGAAAACGGCGGCCACGGTGAGGGCATCAATCAGGGATTGAAGCACGCCACCGGCACCTATTTCAAGGTCGTGGACAGCGACGACACCCTCAGCCCCGATTTCCCCAAATTTCTGGACGCTCTTGAGGAATGTGAGCGGCAGGGCGGCGTGGATATGGTAGTGACAAACTACTACTACGTCCATTCCGACGGCGACGGGGATCGCTCCATCAACTATTCCGCCGTGTTGCCGGAGAACCGTATCTTCACATGGGAGGATACCAAACCCTTCCGGGTATACCAGATGCTCACCATCCATTCCAGCACTTTCCGCACTGAGATCATGCGTAAATGGGAGCAGCCCCTTCCCAAACATGTTTTCTATGAGGACAACCTGATGATCTATCAGACGATACCCTATGTGCGGAAAATGTACTATCTCAACGCAGACCTTTACCGTTACTGGATCGGCCGGCCGGATCAGTCGGTGCAGTCTGCCGCTCTGGCCAAGCGCCACGCAGATCAGATCCTTGTGACGGAGCGGTGCTTCACCACCTGTCACTTGGACGACATCACCGAACCTCGGCTGAAACGATACATGAAGCACGACCTGTTCATGATGTTCGGCATCTCCATTCTCACGACCCGGCTGAACAAGTCCGCCGAGACGGATGCCGAGCTGAAAAAGATGTGGGAGACCTGCATGGCCTATGACCCCAAGTGGGCGAACTACTTCCGCAAGCGCACGCCGCTGCTGTTTGTCAGTGTGCCGGGGCGGGTCGGGCAGGAATTTGCCGGGAGCTTTTACCGGTTTGCCAACAATGTGGTGCGGTTCAATTAAATAAAGAATAGCGCAGGAGCGGCGGGTTTACCGGCTCCTGCGTTTTTTGTCAGAATTTGGCGTATTCCCAAGTGGTTACAAATGTGTTACAATTGCTGCGCATATATGCAAGAAAACAGAACGAGGTGATTGTTATTCGACGAATTCTGACTTGTACTGTATCGGTTCTGCTCCTTTTGGGAGCGTTCCTTCTGCCGATGCGGGCTGAGGCGGCCACGGCGGATTCCAAAGCCGGTGTCGTGACGACTGCTTCCGGGAGGCTGAACGTGCGAAGCAGCCCGTCCTCCAGCGCGGCGGTGGCCGCGTCGCTGAATAAGGGAAGCTATGTTACGCTGATCTCCAAGTCCGGCGACTGGTGGAAGGTGGAATACGCAAAAGGGAAGTACGGCTACTGCCACGCGGGCTTCATCACGGTGACGGAGGGGACCCCGGTATCCGTGGCGGTAAGCAGCGGCACGCTGAACGTCCGCAGCGGGGCGGGGACGGCCTATGGAAGGGTCGGCGCCCTCAGCAAGGGGGAAACGGTCATCCGTCTGTCCACTGCGAACGGATGGAGCCGCGTCCTTTACGGCGGAACGAAAACCGGATACGTCAGCGCGCAATATCTGTCCGGAAACTATGCTTCAGTGTCCCTGAACGTGCCGAATTTCAAGCAGACGGACGCCCGCTGGGCGGATGTCCGGATCGGTACATCCGGGAAGACCTTTTCTCAGATCGGCTGCGCCACAACGGCGGTGGCAATGATGGAGTCCTTCCGCACGGGAAGAACCATCTACCCCGACGCTATGGCGAAGGAGCTTACCTATACGTCCTCGGGCAGTCTCTATTGGCCGAGCCACTATACGGCGGTTACGGACGGTTCCGGATATCTCAGTACCGTTTATGGTAAGCTGAAGCAGGGAAAACCTGTCTTACTCGGCGTCAGCAATGCCTATGGCGGTCAGCACTGGGTGGTGGTCACAGGGTACGCCGGGGGAAGCAGTCTGACAGCGTCCGGATTTACCATCCGCGACCCCGGTTCCAATTCCCGGACGAACTTGCAGCAACTGCTGAATGTGTATCCTTCGTTTTATAAGTTCTTCTATTACTAAGGAACCTCTGAATAAATCGTCTGCGGCTGTGAGCGGATCTTTTTCGCCCACTCTTCGGTATCGAAAACGGGAAATACATACAGTATTCCTCCGTTTCCGATACCTCGACTGGCCGAAAAATCTCTCGCTCACAGCTCTTGCCGATTTAATCAGAGGTTCCCTAAAAGTGTGGGGTTGGCAATGTATGCCAACCCCACTATTCAATGTGATTTTTCAGCCATTCAAGAAGCCCATGGTCATCCATATCACCGGCGGCAACGCGGAGAATGACGGAAATCAAATCGTCATCTTCGTAGGAAAGTGTGATGTTGTTGATGTCCAGAAATACGAGCATGGCGTGAGTTCCGATGCGTTTGTTGCCGTCCACGAAAGGGTGATTGTGAATGAGTCCATAACCCAGACGGGCGGCTTTTTCGAGAATTGTGGGGTAGAGCTCCTGTCCGCCGAAGGCTTGCAGCGGCGTGTTGACTGCGGAGTCCAGCAGACCTTCATCACGCAGCCCATCCATGCCGCCGGACTGCGCGATCAGCATGGAATGCAACATCAGAATTTGACGCCTACTGAGAAGCTTCATTTTGCCAGTTCCTCATATACATGCGTGTTGCGCTGCATGAGCTTCGCGGAGGAAGCAAGCACATCGTCGTCGGCTGCCGCCTGCATGGTGTCCGCCTGGTTGAATTCGTAGATGATATACCGGGGCGTGTTGTTTTTCATAATAACGGCGGAACCATACTGGTCAACCAGCCGGGCAACCTTTGAGAAATTCTGATTGGCTACGGAGATGGGAACGATGGTATTGGTATCAATATTCATGGCAATGCCTCCTTTGTTATTAGTATACTCAAATATTAGGATAAAATCAACCTATTTTTGATATCTGTTTATACGAAAAAGACGCGGTCGTGTCGGCCGCGTCTTTTGTCAGTATGTAAATTACAGCAGCGGGATCCCGGCCTTTGCGCAGGCGTCCACAGTTTCGCTGTCCCATACGCTGGACTGTACTTCGCCGATGTGGGCGCAGCCCATCATCAGCATGGACAGACGGCTCTGGCCGATACCGCCGCCGATGGTCAGGGGCAACTCGTTATTCAGCAGCATCTTGTGGAAGGGCAGCGTCCGCCGGTCGTCGCAGTGGGCGAGGGTCAGCTGGCGGTCGAGGGATTCTGCGTCCACGCGGATACCCATGGAGGAAATCTCTAATGCCCGGTTCAGGGTTCCGTCCCAGAAGAAAATGTCACAGTTCAGATTCCAGTCGTCATAGTCGGGGGCGCGGCCGTCGTGGGGCTTGCCGGAGCGGAGAAGTCCGCCGATCTGCATGACGCAGGCAGTCTTATGCTCCCGGACAAAGGCGTTTTCCCGCTGGGAACCGGTTTCCAGACCGGGGTACATATCCTCCAGCTCCTGGGCGGTGATGAAGGTGACCTCCCGGCTCAGCTCGGTGCGCAGCTGGGGGAAGCGAACGTGCAGGCGGTCGTTGGTGTCGCAGATAGCACCCACGATGGCGCGGACGATGAGCTTCAGGAAGTCCAGATTCCGGTTTTCCCGGGTAATGATCTTCTCCCAGTCCCACTGGTCGACGTAGATGGAATGAATGTTGTCCAGCGCTTCGTCCCGGCGGATGGCGTTCATGTCGGTGTACAGGCCGTTTCCAACGGTAAAATTGTAGCGCTTGAGGGCAAGGCGCTTCCATTTTGCCAGAGAATGCACCACCTGAGCGTCCATGCCCACGGCGGGAATGTCAAAGGCCACAGGCCGCTCGTAGCCGTTCAGGTTATCGTTCAGGCCGGAGCTTTCGGTGACGAACAGGGGCGCGGAGACGCGCTTCAGGTTCAGCGCCTTGGAAAATTCCTGCTGGAACGTCTCCTTGATATAGGCAATGGCGCGCTGGGTGTCGTAGGCGTCCAGCACCGGCTTGTAGTTTTCGGGAATGTAAATTTTGTTCATAAAACGGCATCCTTTCACGGGAAACAATATGCGTCCATTGTATTCTTTTTTTCGGAAAAATCAAGGGGAATTGTTTTGCGCTATCCCTGCAGCAAAACGTCCGCGCCGGAGTATTGGTACAGCCCCTTGGCTCTCCCTCTGGGAGAGCTGTCACCGAAGGTGACTGATACTATTTCCTGATTAAAATCTTTGATTTTAATCAGGAAGGCATCGCCTAATGGCGCTGCCAGTTTTGTGATTTATAAGGAAAGAAATCACAAAACAAGTCTCATATGAACTCCTTGCCCTTCGGGCAATTAAAATCTTTTCTAAAGATTTTAATTGGAGTTCAGTATGAGAGGGTATTACGCCTAGTTTCCCCGCTCCGTCCTCGCTTTGCTCGGCTACCTCTCCCATAGAGAGAGGTAAGGGGGGCTGGCATTAGAACAGGCACAGCGGATTATCCCGCTGTGCCTTTCACTATCTGATGCACCCCGCCCATTCCGGCGGTGGCGGCAGTTATGCTTTCGGCGCAAGCGCCTTTTCCGCGAACTCGGTCACGATTTTTTTGTAGCGGGGGGTGTCCACCAGATAGCTGAACCCGTGATCGGCACCGGGGAAGGTGTGCCGCGTGACCAGCGCGGGATTTTCTGCCACGATGTCGCTCATTTCGCAGGGGACAAAGCTGTCACTTTCCCCGTGGATGATGAGAATGGGCACCGTTGCCTGTTTCACTGCCCGGGCGGCGTCCATTTCGTCAACGTCAAAGCCGCCGTATACCCGCCCGCCGATCTTCACAAACGGCCATGCCAAGCGGTCGGGCATGTGCATATCCCTTGCGACCTTGCGGATGATGTCTCCGGGGGAGGAATAGGGGCAGTCGGCGATGATTCCTTTCACGTTTTCGGGCAAGTCCAGCCCGGCAGCCATCAGCACCGTCGCCGCACCCATGGAAACGCCGTAGAGGATAATCTGCACATCTGCACCGAATCGCTCCACGGCGAAGCGTGCCCAGCTTTCCACGTCCCACCGCTCCTGAATGCCAAAGGTGATGGTGCGGCCTTCGCTTCTGCCGTGGGCGCGTTCGTCGATGAGCAGGAGATTGTGCCCCATAGAGAAACTCAGCTCACTGCCCCCGGCGAAGTCCGTCAGGGCGCTGCTGCGGTAGCCGTGAAAGCCGATGTCCAGCGGCGCACCGTCCTTGACGTGGTAATAACGCCCGAACAGGGTAAGCCCGTCGAAGGATTCGATGGAAACCTCCTCGTAGGGACGGTCGCTGAGCTGGCAGAACAGGCGGTTGATCTCCTTGCGGTAGGGGTCATATTTGTGGCTGGCGAAGGTGGAGATTTTGTCCCGCCCTTTTTTTGGGGAGTAGAATGCGATGCGGTAGGTATAGTACCCTCCCATCAGCAAAATTGCCGCGATGGCACACAAAAGAAATAGAAAAACTGTCATATCATAAGCCCCGGATATAGTCCATCAGCTCCGGGAAGCTGCCGTATGGATACTGAGAAATGTCCCTGCTTTCTTTATTGATGAGGCAGTCGGTGAGGAGGAATACCTGCATACCAAGGGTTTGGGCGATCATGTCCTCGTTTACGTCGTTGCCCACCATGAGACAATCTCCGGCGTTCAATCCCAGTTTACCCAGAATTTCCCGGTAGTAGTCCGGATTGGGCTTGCAGAAGCTGGAATTGTCATAGGTGGTAATGAACTCGAAGTCCTCGGGCGTCAGACCGGCCCACCGGACCCGGCTCTGGGTGGCCGTGGGCGGGAAAAGGGGATTGGTGGCGAGCACGGTGCGGTACCCCATGGCGTGGAGGGTGCGAATGGTTTCCGCCGCGGCGGGCTGAAAGCCGCAGCTGTGGCGGCATTCCTGAAATTCCGTTTCGTAGAATTCGTCGTAGAGGGGGACGTCTTCCAAAGCGTCCCGACCGAACATGTCGGCGAAGGTTTCCCAGAAGACGGCCTCGTTGCTCTTCCTGCCGTCATTGGCGACCATAGCGCCGGTGCCGCGCCAGACGGCCTTGACCAACATCTGAGGGTCGTAGCCATAAGGCACCATTTTGGCTGCCAGACGGTTCAGGTAGTCCTTGACGAACACCTCCTGATCCATGGGAAGCAGTGTGCCGTCCAGATCAAAAAGAATTGTGGTGAGCATCGTTTTAACCTCGCAATTCATGTTTTCCAGAATTATACAGCAGCCGCCGTCCCATTTCAAGTGTGGGACGGCGGCTGTATTGTAAACTTTTATTCGCGGGTGGATTCCACGCCGACGGCCATGATGTCGTAGGGCGTCGTCTGGTAGACAAAGTAGTTCAGCCAGTTGCTGAACAGCAGATGGGCGTGTCCCCGCCAGCGGACGACGGGGCGCTGGGTGTCATCGTCGTTGGGATAGTAGTTCGCTGGGACGTGGATGGGCAGACCCTGCGCTTTGTCCCGGAGGTATTCCTTTTCCAGCGTGTCCGCATCGTACTCGGCGTGGCCGGTGACGAAAATCTGACGGCCTTCCTTGTTCATGGCGGCGTAGACCCCGGCATCCGGAGAGGAAGCCAGAATTTTCAGGCCCGGAACGGCTTCAATGTCGGTGCGCTCCACGGTGGTGTGCCGGGAGTGAGGAATCCAGAATTCATCGTCGAAGCCCCGGAGCAAAATGGCACGCTTGTAGTCCGCGTGATGGGGGTACACGCCGAACAGCTTTTCCGGGAGGGCTTTTTTCTGAATGCCGTAGTGGTAGTAAAGTCCCGCCTGCGCGCCCCAGCAGATGTGGAAGGTGGAATGGACGTTGGTTTTGCTCCACTCCATGATCTGGCACAGCTCCGGCCAGTAGTCCACCTCTTCAAAGGGCATCTGCTCCACCGGCGCGCCGGTGATCACCATGCCGTCGAATTTTCGGTCTTTCAGCTCGTCGAAGGTTTTATAGAAATTCAGCAGATGCTCCTGCGGGGTATTTTTGGAGCGGTGGGAGGAGACCATCATCAGCTCCAGATGCACCTGCAGGGGCGTATTGCCGAGCAGACGGCTGAGCTGGGTCTCCGTGACGATTTTCGTTGGCATGAGATTCAACAGCACGATTTCCAGAGGGCGGATGTGCTGGGTCTCTGCCCGGGTCTTTCGCATGACGAAAATGTTTTCCTGCTGCAGAATGCCCGCTGCCGGCAGGTCGTTGGGAATCTGAATGGGCATACGCTTTCCTCCTGATTACACGTTCTCCAATGCCTGCGCGATGTCCTCGATAAGATCCTGCGCATTTTCCAGACCGCAGCTCAGGCGGATGAGGTCAGCACCGACACCGGCGGCGTCCAGCTCCGCGTCGGTCATCTGACGGTGGGTGGAGGAAGCGGGGTGCAGGCAGCAGGTGTGGGAATCGGCTACGTGGGTCTCGATGGCACCCAGTTTCAGGTGCTTCATGAAGATCTCGGCCGCCTTCCGGCCGCCGTAGAGGCCGAAGGAAATAACGCCGCAGGTGCCGTTCGGCATGTACTTATGGGCAAGATCGTAATATTTGTCGCCCTTCAATCCGGCGTACTTTACCCACTTGACCTTTTCGTGACCCTGCAAAAATTCCGCCACGGCCTGGGCGTTGGCGCAGTGCTGCTTCATGCGGAAGGGCAGACTTTCCAGACCCAGATTCAGCAGGAACGCGCTCTGGGGGGACTGGACGCAGCCAAAGTCCCGCATCAGCTGGGCGGTACACTTGGTGATGAACGCGCCGCCGAGACCGAAGCGCTGGGTGTAGGTGACGCCGTGGTAGCTGTCGTCAGGGGTACACAGGCCGGGGAACTTGTCCGGGTAGGCCGTCCAGTCGAACTTGCCGCTGTCCACGATGGCGCCGCCCAGAGCGGAGGCGTGACCGTCCATGTATTTGGTGGTGGAGTGGGTGACGATGTCCGCGCCCCACCGGAAGGGCTGGCAGTTGATGGGGGTGGCGAAGGTGTTGTCCACAATGAGGGGAACGCCGTGGGCGTGGGCGGCCTTGGCAAATTTCTCAATGTCCAGCACCGTCAGGGCGGGGTTGGCGATTGTCTCGCCGAACACGGCTTTGGTGTTGGGACGGAAGGCGGCGTTCAGTTCTTCCTCGGTGCAGTCCGGGTCGATAAAGGTGGTTTCCAGCCCCATTTTCTTCATGGTAACGGAGAACAGGTTGAAGCTGCCGCCGTAGATGGCGGAGCTGGCAACGATGTGGTCGCCGCATCCGGCGATGTTGAACACTGCCATGAAATTGGCCGCCTGTCCGGAGCCGGTGAGCATGGCGGCGGTGCCGCCCTCCAGCGCGCAGATCTTGGCGGCGACGGCGTCGCAGGTGGGATTTGCCAGACGGGAGTAGAAATAGCCCTCGGCTTCCAGATCAAAGAGCTTTCCCATATCCTCGGAGGTGTCGTACTTGAATGTGGTACTCTGGACGATGGGGATCTGGCGGGGCTCGCCGTTTTTGGGCGTATAACCGGCCTGAATGCACAGTGTTTCGGGGCGCAGCTTGGAATCCATGAGAAATCACCTCATAATGTAATTTTTGTCTATTGTAATCGTTCGGAGGGCGTTTGTCAACGCCTGACCGACAGGTTTGCGCTGACGCAGAAAAACCACCGCAATTCCGATAGAATTGCGGTGGAGTAAGTGGCGGAGAGAGTGGGATTCGAACCCACGGTGGGTTGCCCCATCACCAGTTTTCAAGACTGGCTCCTTAAACCGCTCGGACATCTCTCCAGACTTCATAAAATATATCATCCAGAGGGAAAATTGTCAAGAGCTTTGACGCAGGGGCGAGATTAGTGCTTGACAAACATTCTGCCATATGCTAGAATACTTTGGCAATCAAGTGAATAGTTTTCTTTTTATTCGGAGTGATACCCAAGAGGCCGAAGGGGCTCCCCTGCTAAGGGAGTAGGCGTCTAAAAAGCGCGCGAGGGTTCAAATCCCTCTCACTCCGCCACAATACAGCTCATTGCGTGTGCAGTGGGCTGTATTTTTTTGACTTGGTGCTTGCAGGAGGGGGAGACTGTGGACAAGATGTACGCGGACAGGGAAACGATTCTGGCCATGGCGCGTTCCGGGAAATTTGTTCCGTGCAGCTATCTGCAAAGGGTGTTTGAATTCTGTTGACAAGCGGTTTTTGCCGATTTATAATGTTCCCTGAAAGGAAGTGTCGGATGATGGCGGTTCGGCTCAATGACGACAAGGAACTGGTAAAAACCATTCGGGAAGGTCTGAAGCGCACGGGAGGCTACTGCCCCTGTCGGCTGGAGCGGACGGAGGACAATAAGTGCATCTGTAAGGAATTCCGGGAGCAGATCGCAGACCCGAATTTCAAGGGCTATTGCCACTGTATGCTCTATTACAAGGATTGACAAATAATTGTTGACAAATTTCGCCTGCTGTGATACGATATCCGAGCGCTGAGGGAAACTGGCAGGCGGATATGGGCGAGTGGTGGAATTGGTAGACTCGCTAGATTCAGGTTCTAGTGTTCACTGCGGACGTGCGGGTTCAAGTCCCGCCTCGCCCACCAAAACCGGACAGCAATTTCGGTATGATGCGTACCGCGATTGGTGTCCGGTTTCTTTTTTGATGAAGACAGGCTCTGGGGTAACCGCTTTAGGATTGCCCCAGAGCCTGTTTGTATTAGGTATGTGATGCTATCCCTTAATGCAGACAACAGGCACACCGATTTTTGCCGCATAATCCATTGTATTTTTAGTCCCACCTTTTTCACCATTGAATACCGCAATAACTCTGATAGCGTGGTTGACCATCCATTCATTTCTGATTTGAAAACATGCCCGACTATAGTCTATACAGACGTATTTAATGAGGTCTGCTGATTCCAATATTTCTTTGTACTGCCGCTGCCACTCTCGGCTCCATCCGTTTTCAAACCCCTTATAAGGGCAAGCGCATATCAGCTTGACATCAGCACCTTCATTACGAAGTTTCAGCACGATTTGAGCAGCCCAAATGTCAACACCCCTTGCCATGCCAGAAATAAATACATTCAGTCCATCGGCCATCGCTTGCCGGATTTGCTTTTCCAACTCTCTTTTTATGGTGTTTTCGGAACGTGTCAGTTTTTCTGGACGGTGACCGGTAAAGCAAACCCGGCGCATACGTTTTTCGTTTTCTGTCATTTTAACTCCTCCAATACTGGTTCCTGAATACATCGTAACACATACCTACTTTCGTTTCAACTCGTATGTATTTTATGTCTCAATTAAGAAGTAAAATAGATGTGAGAAAGGTTGTGATGCTATGGATACGCACGCGCGGCTTCAGCAGTTATTGCGGGAACGTGGTTGGACGGAGTATAAGCTTTCAAAGGAATGCGGTCTGGCACAGTCCACCATCGGAAATATTTTCAGAAGAAATACTGTTCCCTCCATTGCAACCCTTGAGACGATCTGCAAGGGATTCGGCATTACCATGTCCCAGTTTTTCGCGGACACCGATATGGTGGAGCTGACCCCGGATATGAAAGAGCTGTTTGACTGCTGGGTCTGCCTGACGCCGAGTCAGAAGGCTGCGGCTATCCAGATGCTGAAAGCGATGAGCCACGATAACGAGTAATAGGAGGTCTTCGGACTTCCTATTTTTATGCTTTTGCTTCGTGCGGGAAATGTCGTGCAGAGTTGACATTTGGGGATATTTGTTGGATAATACAGAAAAAAAGATGTGAGGATATCATGGAAAAGTCGAAGCGTTCTTTTCTTCCGTGGGGGATGGTGTCGACCATTCTGACGCTGGCGTGGCCGACTATGCTGGAAGAACTGATGCAGACGGCGGTGCAGTATATCGACACCGCTATGGTCGGCGCGATCGGTACGCAGGCGACTGCGGCGGTGGGCGCTACCAGCACGGTCAACTGGCTGATCGGCAGCACCGTTGCCGCCATTGGCGTGGGCTTTCTGTCCTTCGTGTCTCAGGCCTGCGGGGCGGGGGATACGAAACGGGCGGGGAAAACCTCGTCTCAGGCGGTGCTGGCGGTTCTGGTCTGCGGCACGTTTTTTACTGCGCTGATGCTGGCGCTGAGCAGCAAGGTGCCGGTGTGGATGCAGGTTGACCCGGCCATTCAGGACTTGGCTGCCCAATACTTTTTCATTCTGTACACCCCCATGCTGGCCCGGGCGGCCATTACGATTTTCGGTACGCTGCTTCGTTCGGCAGGGGATGCCAAAACGCCCATGCGGGTCGGTTTTCTGGTGAACGGGGTCAATGTTGTCCTTAACTTTCTGCTCATCTATCCCACGCGGCAGGTGTGGGGCATGACCGTCTTCGGCGCGGGATGGGGCGTCATCGGCGCGGCTGTGGCAAGCGCCATTTCCTTTGTGATCGGCGGCGTGTGCATCACCGTGGTGCTCTGGCGGCACCCGCTGCTGTCTCCCAAGGGGCAGAAACTGCGGCCGGACTGGGATGTGCTGAAGCCCTGCCTGCGGGTGGCGCTGCCCAATGCCTTGCAGCGCTTCGGTACTTCTCTGGGATATGTGGCCTTTGCGTCGATGATCAATTCTCTGGGCGAGATTGCTACCGCTGCCCACACGATCGCCAACACGGTGGAATCCGCGTTTTACATTCCCGGATACGGGATGCAGACTGCGGCGGCGACGCTGGCGGGCAACGCTCTGGGGGCGGGGGACAACCGGCGGGTCAAGGAGCTGGGGCGGATGATTCTGTTTATCGAGGTCAGTCTGATGATCGTCTCCGGGTCGCTGCTGTTCCTGTTCGCGCCCAACATGATGCGTTTGTTTTCCAGAGACGCTCAGGTGATCGCACTCGGGGTCACGGTTCTGCGGATGGTGGCGGTGTCCGAGCCGTTTTACGGCGTGTCCATCATTGTCGAGGGCATGATGCAGGGCATGGGGAACACTATGATGCCCTTTGTTTGCAGCATCGCGGGCATGTGGGGCGTGCGCATTGTGGGCACGTTTATCTGCACCCAGCTGCTGGGGATGGGGCTGGTGTCCGCGTGGGCGTGCATGATCGCCCATAACCTGCTGCTGTTCCTCCTGTTTGCCGGGTATTACATCAGCGGAAAGTGGAATCCCATGAACAGAAAAAACGCCGTTCAGACTGTTAAAACGGCTGATTGATATGGTATTTTGAGCAGCGCAGACGGATTTTTCCTCTGCGTTGCTTTCTTTTGTGCAACGAACTTCGGTTTTCCCCCTTCGGGCGAAAGGGGGTTGACATGATGTATGTCAAACACAAATTGGAAATAGACCTGTCCGGACAGGCGGTCATGCCCCGGGTGGACATGGTGGAGGGCGACCAGTACGCCCGGCAGCTGGAGCTGTCCCTCCTCTGCGGCGGGGAAAGCTGGGAAATTCCCGAGGACGTCCACGCGGCGGTTCGATTCCGGAAGCCCGACGGCACCGGCGGGGAGTACGATTCTCTGCCGGACGGCAGCCCTGCGTGGTCGGCGTCCGGGAACGTGCTGACGGTGGAGCTTGCGCCGCAGGTGCTGTCCTGTCCGGGAAACGGGATACTCTCCGTGGTGCTGACGCAGGGGGACGCCAGAGTCAGCACGTTTCACATCCTGTTTCAGGTTCACGGGGCGATTCCCGGCGGGCTGGAATCGGAGGATTATTTCTGCTATGACGGGCTGCTCAACGCTCCCAAAAACGCCGAGATCGGGCAGTTTTTGAAGGTATCCGGGGTGAACGGGCATGGCATTGTCTCTCAGGTCGAGGCGGTGACAATCCCGCCGCTGGACGAGGCCGTGGATACCGCGCTGGCGCAGGCAAAGGAAAGCGGGGAATTTGACGGCGCGTCCGCTTATGAGATCGCCCAGAACAACGGATTTACCGGCACCGAGGCGGAATGGCTGGAATCCCTGAAGGGCAAATTCAATTCCAATGTGGGGAACATCCGGCTCATCAACATCACCGGTAGGCTGACCTCCGAGCCGGGTGTCATCATAGATTTCCGCACTACCCGCCTTCGGGGCGTGCGGGACCCGCAGGCGGACGACGACGCCGCCACAAGGCGGTACGTCGATCGGGCAGTGACGGGCTACACGGTGCCGTCCTACTGGCAGGAGGCCGTGGATGCGGCTGCCGCCAAAGTAACGGCAAAGCAGGACGCGGGCGGTATGGACTGCGTGACGTTTGCTCTGTTTTCGGATGTTCATGCCGTTCCTGACAGCACCACGCCCAATTCGGGGAATACCGGCAATCTGACGGCGGCGGTGATGGACGCCTGCGGCGTTCCCTTTGCGGTCTGCTGCGGCGATGTGTGCCGCACGGACGCGGACACCGAGACTGCCGCACGGGAAAGCATTGCTGCCGGGGCAAAAAATCTGCGTCCCATCGGCGCACGCAAGCTTTTACAGGCGCAGGGCGACCACGACGGCTCCTACGGCACGGCGCAGATGAGCGCCGGGGCCATGTTCGGGGCGATTTTCCGCAGTCAGGCGGAGGACGAGCGGCGGCATTTCGGCGGGGACGGGTCTTACTTTTATGTGGATGATCCGGCGGCGAAAATGCGGCTGATCGTTCTCAATTCCTGCTGGACGGACAGTGCCCATCTGCGGACGGCGAGCTTCGGTTACGGCAACACGCAGCTGAACTGGCTGGCGGATATGGCGCTTTCCTTTGCGGAGGACGGATGGTGCGTCGCGCTGTTCGCCCATGTGCCGCCAGTTGCGGCCTATTCAGGCCAGATCCGGGATATGACGGTACTGCGCGGGATTCTGGCGGCATTCTTGAATAAGACCAGCTACACCGGCACCAGCGGAACGGCGGGGGCGTGGGACTATGTTTCCGTTTCCTGCAATTTTACGGGGAAGCACAACGGGAAGATTGTCGGATTCTTCTGCGGCCACAGCCACGGCGACAGCATCGTCACGGACGAAACGCCTTACCCGGTCGTCACAATCGCGTCGGACGCGCACAGTCTGGCCGCCGACAGCGAGGTGGTCAGAACCGCCGGAACGGCGGCGGAACACGTCATCGACTTTGTGACCGTCAACCGTTCGGCGAAAACGGTAAGCCTGACCCGTCTGGGCGGGGGAGAGGACAGAAGCTACAGCTATCAATAGCGTTTGTTTTCCTCCTTATTTTCTGAATTTTTTGTAAAATAAGGCTTGATTTTCAGGCGGACGTATGCTAAAATAAATCGGTCTGAAATCAAGGTGAGTCCTCTGCCGGCCTGTGCGCGGCATGAACGCCTAATATTTAAGGAGGACAACAAAATGGATTTGGTTAAGGCTCTGAACAGCCAGTACATGAAGGAGGAGCTGCCCGAAGTTAAGGTCGGCGACACCGTTCGTGTGCATGTGCGCATCAAGGAAGGCGCTCGTGAGCGTATTCAGGTGTTCGAAGGCACCGTTATCGCCCGTAAGCACGGCGGCATCGGTGAGACCGTCACCGTTCGCCGTATCTCCTACGGCGTGGGCTGCGAGAAGGTTTTCCCCCTGCATTCTCCCAACGTTGCCATGATCGAGACCGTCCGCAAGGGCAAGGTCCGTCGGGCAAAGCTGTACTACCTGCGCGACCGCGCCGGCAAGGCTGCCAAGGTCAAGGAGAAGGTCTAAGCTGCAATTCAATAAAAAAAGAGGGCTTTGCCCTCTTTTTTTATTACAATGCGGGGATTTCCCTGCTGCCGGTGCGGCGCAGGGGAAATATTTACATTTTAGTATAGAAAACGGGCGCTTATTGTGCTATACTAAAGGGAGATTATCCCAATGGCGTATGCCGTTTTTTATGGGAGGGACGCTGCTATGGCGGAAAAGAGGAAGAAAAAGGAAGAAGAAAAGCTGGGCTGGCAGAAAAGTGTGCTGCTGTACGCCCACGATATGCTGTATCTGCTTTTGATCGTGATGCTGCTGTTTCTGCTGGTGTTCCGCATTATTGTGGTATCCGGCGGAAGTATGCGGATGACGCTGCTGGACGGGGACTACCTGCTTCTGCTGAACAACACGTTTTACCATACCCCTCAGCGGGGGGACATCGTCGTCATCAGCAAGGAATCCTTCGACAACGGCAAGCCCATTGTCAAGCGGGTCATTGCGACGGAAGGGCAGACCGTGGACATCGATTTTGAAACCGGAGAGGTTTCCGTGGATGGCACGGTGCTGCAGGAGGACTATATCAACGCGCTGACCACCGTGGATGGCGGCGTTCATTTCCCGCTGACGGTGGCCGAGGGCTGCATTTTCGTGCTGGGGGACAACCGGGGCATTTCCAAGGACAGCCGTTACCCCGATGTGGGGCAGATCGATAAGCGGGAAGTGCTGGGCAAGGCGATTTTCCTGATGTATCCCGGCACGGACGATGGGACGTATCCCAGAGAATTTGACAGAGTCGGAGCAATACAATGACAGACAACATGAACATTCAGTGGTATCCCGGCCACATGACCAAGACCCGGCGGCAGATCGAAGCGGACCTGAAGCTGGTGGACGCGGTGTGCGAGATCGTGGATGCACGGATTCCCGCTTCCAGCCGGAATCCGGATATTGACGCCATCTGCGGCGACAAGCCCCGGATGATCGTGCTGAACCGTATGGATCTGGCTGACCCTGCTGCCACAAAGAAGTGGGCGGAGTATTTTAGGCGCAAAGGCATGGCGGTCATCGCCACGGACTGCAAATCGAAAAAGGGAATTTCCGCATTTACCCCTGCGGCACGGCTGGCCTGTGCCGAAAAGCTGGAACGGGACGCAAAACGGGGAATGAACCGGCCCCTTCGGGTGATGGTGGTTGGAATCCCCAATGTGGGCAAATCTACCTTAATTAATCAGATTTCCGGCCGCAAAAGCGCGAAAGCGGAGAACCGTCCCGGCGTGACCCGGGGCAAGCAGTGGGTGACGGTGGACAGCGGGCTGCAGCTGCTGGACACCCCCGGCATTCTGTGGCCGAAATTTGAAGACCCGGAGGTCGGCATGATGCTGGCCTACACCGGCGCGGTCAAGGAAGGCGTCATCGACCTTGAGGAGCTGGCGTACCGCCTGATGGAGCTGCTGCACAAATTTTACCCTCAGACCCTGCTGGAGCGATACAAGGTGGAAGCGCCGGAGGGGACGCCCGGCTGGCAGCTGCTGGAAATGGCCGCAAGGAAGCGGGGCTATCTGATTTCTGGCGGGGAAGTGAACACCGAACGGATGGCAAAAGTCCTGCTGGATGAATTCAGAAGCGGAAAATTGGGCAATTTTACTCTGGAAATGCCGGAGGATATGGTATGAGCGACGGAAAAATGTGGGAAATTGAAGATGGATTCTTTTCCTGCGGCGTAGGGACGATCTGTGGTGTGGACGAAGCGGGGCGCGGGCCGCTGGCCGGCCCCGTGTACGCGGCGGCGGTGATTCTGCCGCCCCATCTGGACATCCCCGGTCTGACGGACAGCAAAAAGCTGACGGACAAAAAACGCCGGGAGCTGTTCCCAATCATTCAGGAGCAGGCGATCGCCTACGGGATCGGATTCGCCACGGAGAAGGAAATCGATGAGATCAACATTTTGCAGGCCACGTTTCTAGCCATGGAGCGGGCGCTGGGGCAGCTTGCCGTAAAGCCCGACCTCGTTCTGATCGACGGAAACCGGGAAAAGAATTTCGGGATACCGGTAAAAACCGTGGTCAAGGGGGACAGTCTCAGCGCCAATATCGCCGCGGCGTCGGTGCTTGCCAAGGTCTCCCGGGACGACTTTATGCTGGAAATGGCGAAGCAGTACCCCCAGTATGGCTTTGACATCCACAAAGGCTATCCCACACGGGCGCATTACGACGCCCTCCGCGCATATGGTGCCTGTCCCATCCACCGGATGAGCTTCCTCAAAAAGTTCTATGGGGAAAAGTAAGCTGACAGGCGCTTGGGGTGAAGCGTTGGCGGCGGAATACCTGCGGAAAAAGCGGTATACCGTCGTGGCAAGCGGCTACCGCTGCCGGTTCGGAGAAATCGACCTCATTGTCAAAAACAAAGCCTTTCTGGTATTTGTGGAGGTAAAACTTCGGAAATCGGCGGATTTTGCTCAGGCGATGGAGTACGTTGACGGGAGAAAGCAGGACAGAATCCGCACTACCGCCGCACTGTATCTGTCCGAAAACCCCACGGACTTACAGCCCCGGTTTGATGTTATTGAAATCTACGCACCGGATGGAACCCAGACGCTTCACCCGGAAGTTCACCATTTGGAGGATGCCTTTCAATGAATTTTCCTGTGATCGACCTGCATTGTGATACAGTGCTTGCACTTCTGGGCGACGATATGAATCAGGCGGGCAGCCTGCGGAAGAACCGCTTCCATATCGACTTGGAGCGGGCGTCCCGGCTGGGGGGCTATGCCCAGTGCTTTGCCTGTTTCACCACACCCTTTATGGAGAAACGTCATCATGTGTCGCCCGTCGTCGCCTTTGAGCGGGAGATCGCCACGCTTCAGCGGGAAATGAACAAGAATAAGGATTTGATTTCCATTGCCTATTCTCCGAAGGAAATTGAGGAAAACCGGAAAACCGGAAAGATGTCCGCCATTCTGACGCTGGAAGGAACAGCGGGAATCGGATATGACCCGGAGCTGCTGAGCAGTCTCTGGCTTATCGGCTTCCGCATCTCCAGCCTTGGCTGGAACGAAAAGAACCCTCTCACAGGCTCCCATGAGACCGGCGGCGGACTGACCGATCAGGGGCGGGCGTATGTGGAAGAAGCCCAGCGTTTGGGAATGCTGATCGATGTCAGCCATATCAGTGACGAGGGCTTCTGGGATATTATGGATATCACCCGGGCGCCCATTGTCGCCACTCATTCCAACAGCCGCGCTGTCTGGAACAACAGCCGCAACCTGACGGATGATATGTTCCGTGCCATCGCCCAGACCGGCGGCGTGGCCGGGTACAACGTCTGCGCGGAGTTCACCGGGGAGAAGCCCACCTTGGACACCATGTGCGACCACATTCTTCATTTTATGGAGCTTGACCCCAGCGGAAAGCACATTGCCCTGGGCGGCGATCTGGACGGAATTACCGAAATGCCCGCCGGATTTGAGGGCGTTCAGAGCTGGCCTGCTCTGGCGCAGCGATTGCTGGAACGGGGGCTGGATGAAAAAACGGTGGGCAACATTTTCTGGAACAATGCCATTGGGGTGATGGAATGTGCTGTATGTGACCACGCGAAATAACCGGGACGCCTACACCGCTCAGCGTGTTCTGCGGGAAAACCGGGGGCCGGACGGCGGGCTGTACGTGCCGTTCCGGGAGCCTGTTTTCTCCCGGGAGGAAATCGACGCTCTGAAAGAGAAATCCTTTCATCAGTGCGTCGCCGAGGTGTTGAACCGGCTGTTCAACACGAAGCTGACCCGGTGGGATGTGGAATTCTGCGTCGGGCGCTATCCCGTCCGACTGGTGAATCTGCCCCAGCGAATTATTGCCGGGGAATGCTGGCACAATCCGGAATGGACGTTTGACCATCTGGTACACATTCTCGCAGAGCAGCTGCGGGGTGGCTGCCCCGGCGCCGACGGCGGCTGGGCGAAAACCGCCGTGGGGATCGCTGTGCTGTTCGGCATTTTCGGCGAGTTTGCCCGGGCGGGAATCACGGAGCATGAAAAGCGCGTGGATATTTCCGTGGTGTGCGGCAATTTTGACCTGCCCATGAGCGCGTGGTACGCCCGGGCGTGGGGACTGCCCATCGGGAATATCATCTGCTGCTGCAACGAAAACGGGAACCTGTGGAATCTGATCCATCATGGACAGTTCCGCACGGACACCGTCAGCGTCCCCACCGGTACGCCGGAGGCGGATGTGACGCTGCCCGCAGGGCTGGAGCGCTTGATTTACGCCTGCGGCGGACTGGCGGAGGTGACGTCTTACCTGGACGCCTGCCGCCGGGGCGGGATGTACTGCCCCACGGACAGCGTGCTTTCCCGGCTGGGGGAGGGGCTGGACGTCAGCGTCGTCAGCAGCCGCCGCATGATCTCTACCATTTCCGGTATCCGCGGTTCTGCCGGGTATCTGCTGTCGCCCTATGCCGCCCTTGCCTACGCGGGACTGCTGGATTTCCGGGGCAGAACAGGGGAGAGCTGCCATGCATTGGTGCTGGCGGAGAAAAGCCCCATCTGTGACGCCGGAACGGTAGCAAATGCCCTCGGCGTTTCCGAGGATGCGCTGGAACAGTATTTGTAACAGACAGAAATTCCCCCATTGGAGGATACAAATGACACGATATATAAAGACAGCCTGCCTGATTGTGGCCGTTGCCATTGCGCTGGTATCGGCGGTGTTTTTCTCGTACAAATGCATACGGCAAGCTACCGTGGACGCCGCTCCGGAGGAAACAACGGAGATGACCGAGGCCACTGAGACTGTGCCGCCGGAAACCGCAGCGACGACTGTCCCGACGGAGGAAACGGTCCCGGAGGAGACGGCAACGGAAACGACCCTGCCGGAAGAAACCGTTCCTGTGGAGACCGAAGCGCCGAAAGTCACCATCGACGCGGTTCCCCACTATCACCAGTCGGAATATCCCGACATCCGGTACGGCAATGGCACCATTGCGACCAGCGGAAGCAGCGTCGCCGCGCTGGCTATGGTCGCAACCTATATGACCGACCATGTTTACACCCCCGCCGACATCGCCGATTATGCGGTGCAGTACGGCGGCAGCCATTACAAACGGCTGGAAAAGGTGTCCGATCTGATGCAGATTCCATGGAAACGGGCGCTGAATGTGAACGAGGCGCTGAAAGCCGTCCGGGAAGGGAAGATCGCCATTGCGCTGATGGGGTCGAGGTCGGTGTTTCCGGGAGGAAACCACTTCATCGTCCTGACCGGCGTCACTGAGGACGGAAAAATTTGGGTGCTTGACCCGGATGACAGGGACTACAGTGCGTGGGGCGTGGGCGAGCTGCTGGAAAACGGCTTCCCCGACGGCAAGCTGATCGCGGGTTATGAGGGCGCATGGATCTACGACAAGACGCAGATGCCGGAAGAACCGTTCATCTACGAACCGGAACCGGCGCCCGAGGAATCCCGCTACCCCGGTCTGGAACTGACGGACGCGGAGATCAAGCTGATGGCCGACCTGATTTTCATGGAAGCCCAGAGCGAGCCCTTTGAAGGCCAGCAGGCGGTGGCCGAGGTGATCTTCAACCGCCTGAAATCCGGGAATTTCCAGTCTTCCATCAACAGCATCATATACGCGAAGGATCAATTTGCGGCGGTGAAAAACCTGTACCTCGCAAAGCCTACGGATACCCAGTACAAGGCCATCGAACGGGCGCTGAACGGGCCGTATGTGCTGCCCGAGGATGTGGTTTTCTACGCGAAATTCGCCGTGAACAAGAAGATATGGGGGACGATCGGTTCTCATATCTTCTGCTACAGCTATTAGGGTTTTCAGATAGACCCAAACAATTAAGGAGGTGTTCCATGGCTCTGTACGCCATCGGCGACCTGCATCTTTGTCTGGGCGCACCGAAGCCCATGGACATTTTCGGCGGCGCATGGGTTGGTTACATGGACAAGCTCAGAGACGGCCTGTCCGTCATCCGGCCGGAGGATACCACGGTTCTGCTGGGGGATTTGAGCTGGGCGCTGGACTTGTCCGGCGCGAAGGCGGATTTTGCGTGGATCAACGCCATTCCCGGACGAAAGATCATTCTAAAGGGAAATCACGACTATTGGTGGAGCACGGCGGCGAAATTCCGGAAGTTCTGTGAGGAAAACGGCTTTGAAAACCTGAATCTTCTGAACAACAACTGCTATGAATATGAGGGCACCGCCATCTGCGGCACCCGGGGATGGTTTTATGAGGAAGACCGTTCCGGCGAGCATGACGAAAAAGTGTTCAAGCGGGAGCTGCTGCGGCTGGAAGCCTCACTGAAAGCGGCGGGGGATATGCGGAAGATGGTTTTCCTCCACTATCCGCCACGGTACCGTGGATACGAATGCCCGGAAATTTTGCAGCTTCTGGAAAAATACGGCGTCAGCCGCTGCTTTTACGGCCATCTGCACGGGGGAAGTCACGCCCTTGCCATGGAAGGACTGTGGGACGGTGTGGATTTCCGGCTGGTCGCGGCGGATTATACCGGTTTCCGGCCTTACAAGGTCATTCCGTAGCGCAATTATTCAAAACTTTTTTCATAAAAGTGTGGACATTTCCTTGTTTTTCTGATAGAATATATCGGCTGTACAATTATAAATAAATGGTCTCGGTCACGGGAACCAATTAGGAGGATTACTTACAATGAACGTTAAGAGCATCGAAAGAAAAGGCAACGAGGCTACCGTCGTTGTCGAAATCGACAAGGAACTGATGGAGTCCGGTGTCAACAAGGCTTACATGAAGGCCCGCAAGAGCATCCAGCTCCCCGGCTTCCGTAAGGGCAAGGCTCCCAGAAAGATGATCGAGGCCATGTATGGCGCCCACGTTTTCTATGAAGACGGTCTGGAAGAGATATTCCCCGAGATCTATGACTTCGCCATTGCCAAGCAGGATTTCAAGGCCATCGGCCGTCCCAACCTGACCGACATGCAGATCGGCGACGACAACATCGTCACTCTGACCCTGACCACCGAGGTCTACCCCGAGGTCACTCTGGGCCAGTACAAGGGTCTGGAAGTGGAGAAGGAGGAGGTTAACGTCACCGACGAGCAGGTGCAGGCCGAGCTGGATCGGATGGCGCAGAATGTCGCTTCCACCGAGACCGTGGAGCGTCCCGCCAAGATGGGCGACACCGCCAACATCGACTTCGAGGGCTTCGATAATGGCGTACCCTTCGAGGGCGGCAAGGGCGACAACTTTGACCTGAAGCTTGGCTCCGGCCAGTTCGTCCCCGGTTTTGAGGAGCAGATCGTCGGCATGAGCGCCGGCGAGGAGAAGGACATCGACATCACCTTCCCCGAGGACTACCACAAGGAGCTGGCCGGTAAGGCCGTCGTGTTCCACGTCAAGCTGAACAAGGTCACCGAGACCATCGTTCCCGAGCAGGATGACGAGTTTGCCAAGGACGTTTCCGAGTTCGATACGCTGGACGAGCTGAAAGCCGACATCCGTGCCAAGGCTCTGGAAAATGCCAAGAAGCAGGCTGACAGCGCCTTTGAGCAGGCCGCTGTGGACAAGGCTGCCGAGAATACCACCGTGGATATGCCCAAGGCGCTGGTGGAGAACGAGCTGGACATCCAGATGGAGCGTTTCGGCTATCAGCTGCAGATGAGCGGCTACTCCATGGAGCAGTACGCCAAGATGATGGGCGGCGACGTCAGCACCATGCGCAACGCTTTCCGTCCCGCCGCTGAGAAGCAGGCGAAGATCTCCGTCACTCTGGAGAAGATCGCCGAGGTCGAGGGCATCACCGCTTCCGACGAGGATATCGAGGCGGAATTCAAGTCTCTGGCCGAGCAGTACGAGCTGGAAGTGGACAAGGTCAAGGAAATGGTTCCCATGGACGAGCTGACCGGCAGCATCAAGACCCGCAAGGCAATCAAGGTCATCGTGGACAGCGCCGTCCCCGTAGCCCCCAAGGCCGAGGAGAAGACCGAGGAATAATCCTTAGATAGGAATAACCTTTCCCTGCGATGGTTAGAATGTTTCAAACCCCTGAAAGGAGACATTACCATGAGTTTAGTTCCCTATGTTGTTGAGCAGACCAGCCGCGGCGAGCGCAGCTATGACATTTTCTCCCGTCTGCTGAACGACCGTATCGTGTTCCTGTCCGAAGAAGTCAACGACACCACCGCAAGTCTGGTGGTTGCCCAGCTGCTTTATCTGGAAGCACAGGACCCGGACAAGGACATTCAGTTCTATATCAACAGCCCCGGCGGCAGCGTCACCGCAGGTATGGCCATCTACGACACCATGCAGTACATTAAGTGCGATGTCGCGACCATCTGCGTCGGTCTGGCGGCTTCTATGGGCGCGTTCCTGCTGAGCGCCGGCGCCAAGGGCAAGCGTATGGCGCTGCCCAATTCCGAGATCATGATCCACCAGCCCTCCGCGGGTACGCAGGGTCAGATCACGGATATGGCCATCCACCTGAAGCGTCTGGAAACCGTCAAGGCGCGGATGAACCGCATTCTTGCCGAGAACACCGGCCGGTCCATCGAAGAAGTCACCGCTGCCTGCGAGCGTGACAATTTCATGACCGCAGAGGAAGCCAAGGCTTTCGGCCTGATCGACCGGGTGCTGGATCATCATTAAAACAATTCATTAGAAACGAGGTACCGGTGTCATGGCAAAGAACACTGAGCAGCCGCCGATTCGATGCAGCTTCTGCGGAAAGCGGGAGAATCAGGCGTCACGGCTGATTGCCGGTCCTGGGGTGTATATCTGCAGCGACTGCGTTGCTGCCTGCAGCGAGCTTCTGCGGCAGGAAATGGATACGGGCAGCGGGCTGAACGCCCCCGACAAGCTGCCCACACCCGTAGAGATCAAGTCCTTCATGGACAATTACATCGTGGGGCAGGACGAAGCGAAGGTCGCCCTGTCCGTCGCGGTGTACAACCATTATAAGCGTATCTATTTCGGCGCGGATTCCGATGTGGAGCTTCAGAAGAGCAACATTCTGCTCATTGGGCCAACGGGCAGCGGCAAGACCCTCTTTGCCCAGACGCTGGCGAAAATTCTGAACGTTCCCTTTGCCATCGCGGATGCCACTACGCTGACTGAGGCCGGATATGTGGGCGACGATGTGGAGAACATTCTGCTTCGTCTCCTGCAGGCCGCCGATTTTGACGTGGAGCTGGCGGAACGGGGCATTATCTACATCGACGAAATGGACAAAATCGCCCGCAAGAGCGAAAATACCTCCATCACCCGGGACGTTTCCGGCGAGGGTGTGCAGCAGGCGCTTCTGAAAATTCTGGAAGGCACCGTTGCCAATGTTCCGCCTCAGGGCGGCAGGAAGCATCCTCAGCAGGAAATGATTCAGGTGGACACCACCAACATCCTGTTTATCTGCGGCGGCGCGTTTGACGGTCTGGACAAGATCATCGAAAAGCGCACCGATAAGAGCGCCATCGGCTTTGATTCCCCCGTACAGAGCAAGAACAAGCGGGATGTGGGTACATTGTTCACCCAGGTGGAGCCTCACGATCTGCTGAAATTCGGCATTATCCCCGAGCTTGTGGGACGTATGCCGGTGATCACCACGCTGCGCAGCCTGTCCCGGGACGATCTGGTGCGGATTCTTGTGGAGCCGAAGAACGCCCTGACGAAGCAGTATCAGAAGCTGCTGGAAATGGACGGCGTGGCGCTGGAAATTCAGCCGGAAGCCCTTCAGGCCATTGCCCAGAAGGCGCTGGACCGTCAGATCGGCGCGAGAGGACTTCGGGCGATCATGGAGAAGATCATGACGAAGATCATGTTCCTGATTCCCTCCGACCTGTCCATCCAGAAGGTCATCATCACCCCCGAAGCCGTCGAGGGTGCCGACCCCGGCATCGTGCGGGATACCGCCCATCCCAGAGAAAAAATCTCCGGGCGCAAATAATATCTCTATTCTTCCAAGGGGGTAGTTTTTCTACCCCCTTTTTTCAAAAAGGAGGGAAGAACTTTGACTGAAACCATTTTTGCAGGGAAAATGCCCATCCTTGCTTTGCGGGGACTGTGCGTTTTCCCCGAACAGACCGTTCATTTTGAAGTTGGCCGCAGCAAGTCCGTAAAGGCGCTGGAAGCGGCCATGCAGGGCGACCAGACGCTGCTGTTGATCCCTCAGAAGGATTTGCTGGTGGACGACCCGACGCTGAAAGACCTGTATGCCGTCGGCTGTATCGCCAAGGTCAAGCAGGTGCTGAAAACGCAGGGAGAGAATCTGCGGATTCTGGTCACCGGCATCAGCCGGGGCAAGATCACCGAGCTGTCTCAGAGCGAGCCGTACCTTTCCGGTATTGTGGAATCGGCGAGTGTGGAGGAGCCGGCGGACACCATTCGCGCCCGCGCGCTGCGCCGGGAGGCCAATTCGCTGTATGGCGTGTATCTGGAGCTGTGCGAGCATCCTGCCCAGACCGTTCAGCTGCGGATGCTGGCCAGCGAGAGCAGCGGCTTCATTGCCGACTCCATCGCCCAGAATTCCGGCATTGACTTCACGGACAAGGCGAAAATGCTCTGCCAGCTGAACAGCGTCCGCCGTCTGGAAACTGCCGTCCAGCTTCTGCGCCGGGAGGTGGAGATGCTCCGGCTGGAAGGGGACATTCAGGAGAAGACCCGCGCCGCCATCGACCAGAACCAGAAGGACTACTTCCTGCGCGAGCAGATGAAGGCCATCCGTGAGGAGCTTGGGGAAGAGGACGACGAGGACGAATTTGACACCTACGCCCAGAGCATTCAGAATCTCCATCTGGAAGCGGAGACGGAGAAGAAGCTCCTGAAGGACGTGGAGCGGCTGAAAAAGCAGCCCTTCGGTTCTTCCGAGGGGGCGGTGCTGCGGAATTATCTGGACACCGTGCTGGAGCTGCCGTGGAACGTCAAGACCAAGGAGCGGGTGGACGTGGCCGCTGCCCGGAAGATTCTGGAGCATGACCATTTCGGACTGGAAAAGGTGAAGGAGCGAATCTTAGAAACCATCGCCGTCCGGGAAATGGCACCCCAGATGCCGCCCCAGATCCTGTGTCTGGTAGGCCCTCCCGGCGTGGGCAAGACCTCCATTTCCTATTCCATCGCCCGGAGCCTGAACCGGAAAATGGCGAGAATTTCCCTTGGCGGCATTCACGACGAGGCGGACATCCGGGGACACCGGAAGACCTACGTCGGCGCAATGCCCGGCCGTATCATGACCGCTATGACGCAGGCGGGCAGCTGCAATCCGGTGCTGCTGCTGGACGAGATCGACAAATTGGGTTCCGACTACCGCGGCGATCCCAGTGCTGCTCTGCTGGAAGTGCTGGACGCGGAACAGAACCACGACTACCGTGACCATTATCTGGAAATCCCCTTTGACCTGTCCGACGTGCTGTTTATCACCACGGCGAACACCCTGGACACCGTGCCCCGGCCATTGCTTGACCGTATGGAGATCATCGAGCTTGGCTCTTATACGGATGAAGAAAAGTTCATGATTGCAAAGAATCACCTGATCCCCAAGCAGCTGAAAAAGCACGGTCTGAAAAAGGCGCAGCTTCGCATCACCGACGACGCCATCCGGGAGACGATTTCCTGCTACACCCGGGAATCCGGCGTGCGGAATCTGGAACGCTGCTTTGGCGAGATCTGCCGGAAGACGGACATGGAGATTCTTTCTCAGGAAGCCCCGAAGAAGATCACCGTCACCGGCGGCAATCTGGAAAACTATCTGGGCGTGCGCAAATTCCTGCCCGACCGGCTGCCCTGCACCGATCAGGTGGGGCTGGTCACGGGACTTGCCTGGACGAGCGTCGGCGGCGAAACGCTGGAGGTGGAGGTCAACGTCATGGACGGTTCCGGCAAGCTGGAGCTGACCGGAAATCTTGGCGACGTGATGAAGGAATCCGCCCACGCGGCGCTGAGCTACATCCGCGCCAACGCCCAGAAGCTGGGCGTCGCACCGGACTTCTACAAGACCAAGGATATTCACGTCCATTTCCCGGAGGGCGCAGTCCCCAAAGATGGCCCCTCGGCGGGCGTTACCGTCTGCACGGCCATTGTCTCCGCCCTGACGGGGGTCAGCGTGCGGCGGGATATTGCCATGACCGGCGAAATTTCCCTTCGGGGGCGGGTCATGCGCATCGGCGGTCTGCGGGAGAAGACCATGGCGGCACTTCGCCACGGCGTGCGCACTGTCATCATTCCCAAGGACAACGAGCGGGATCTGGAGGAAATTGACCAGACCGTCCGGCGTCAGCTGAATTTCATCAGCGCCCAGACCATGGACACCGTGCTTTCCGCCGCGCTGAACCGGCCTGCGGAGGCCAGCCCCACCATTCTGACGGAGCTTCCCGGTGATGTGCGCACCAGGGTGCAAAAGCCCGGCCTGCGCCAGTAACGGAGGAAATATTGTGAACTTTCAGAATGTGGAATTCCTGATTTCCGCCGCTTCCAAGGAGAATTTCCCCACAAAACGGCTTCCGGAGATTGCCTTTGCCGGGAAGTCCAATGTGGGAAAATCCTCGGTCATCAACCGCCTTTTGCAGCGGAAAAACTTTGCGCGGGTAGGGGATAAGCCGGGAAAAACCGTCCATGTGAATTACTTCACCCTGGACGGCACCTGCTATCTGGTCGATCTGCCGGGGTACGGCTTTGCGAAGGTTTCCGCCGGCGAGAAGGAACGCTGGGGGCGGCTGATGGAGGATTATTTCGCAGCGAACCGCATTGATCTGGGTGTACTGATCGTGGACTACCGCCATCCGCCCACCAACAACGATATCACCATGGAGCGGTGGTTTCTGGACTCCGGGTGCCCGTTTGTGGTGGTTGCCAACAAGATGGACAAGCTGAAAAAAAGCGAGCTGGAACCGAACCTGAAGGTCATCCGGGAGGATCTGGCGCTTCCGGAGGACTGCCCGGTGATCCCGTTCTCCGCGGAGAAGGGGAACGGCCGGGACGAGCTGGTGAAGTACATTCTTGCCGCCGTAAAAAAGTAATACTATTTCCTGATTAAAATCTTTGATTTTAATCAGGAAGGCATCGCCTAAT
>OLOK01000317.1_pt1 | contig 47425 bp, 45 predicted proteins | sample 1672591 | NCBI WGS metagenome assembly OLOK01 (sample SAMEA3136703, study PRJEB25190) | human gut metagenome | biome: human gut; feature: human-associated habitat; material: faeces | place: Austria | collected 2013 | reverse complement strand
TTGAGGAAAACATCGCTCTTGCAAGGCAATTTTTATTGGAGAACTTTGTGAGCCGGGGCATGGTGGTTGACTTCGCCGTACACCAGCCAGACCGTGAGGACGGCGGCATACCCAATCCACATTTTCATGTGCTTTGCCCCATCCGTCCCATCGAGCAGAACGGCAAATGGGGACTAAAGCAACGCCGGGTGTACGAGCTGGACGAGGACAGCAAATTATCCAAGAAACCGAAAGTGCTTCCGAATGGCTTTCTTACTAAATATCTCCTAACCTAGCAGAAAACGCCATCCGTCCGTTTACCCTGGGCCGCAAGAACTTTCTGTTCTGCGATACGCTCAAAGGTGCCGAGGCCAGTGCGGTGGTATACTCCATGGTGGAAAGCGCAAAGGCAAACGGAGTAGAACCAATTGCCTGTCTACAGCGTGTGCTGGTGGAGCTTCCATACCTGGGAAAGTCGCCCTCCCATGAAGGATTGGAGGCTTTCATGCCCTGGACACCCGGCATCCAAGAGGATCGTAAGATTCCAAACTCCGATGCTTATACAAATACATATCTTGAGTAACAGCAGGCCCTGGGTGTGGGGCCTGCTGTCTTTTGGTGGGGACGGGGAATTATTGAGCACTTACATCACGACAAGGACGGTCAGAAGAAAGGCAAGGACTTTTCGATACATGGTGTAAAACCTCCTTTTTGATTTCGCGCTTATCACACATGGAACGGTAATGATTATGCTCTCTTCCTGTGATATTCCAGATACATCATGGGGATCAATATGACAGACAGCGTAAGATATAGCGGAATACTGACATCTAAAGTACGGAAAACCTTACCAAAGATGGTGAGAATATTGAAGGAACCCAGATTCTGATAGAATTCCAGCAAATGAGACGGCATGAGGCTCAGAATTTTATCCAACCAGTTTGCCATTCCCTCCAGGAAAGAGGGGAGGAATATCAGAATAAATGGGGTTGTCACCGCAAAGACAGTAGACTTTGTCTTGGCGGAGATCCACATGGTCAGGAACGTCAGGAACAGGTTGCCGATGTAGCCGGATATGAGAGCCAGCATCCAAGCTTGCCACATATTAAGATTATAGATACTTTTCCAGAGCTGCCACTGGATGACGCAGCTTGCGCCCTCGAAGCCGAGATAGCACAAGGTGAACAGGCTATAGATAAGCATGGCTCCCCAGTACAGGACTGTTACCAGCAGAAAACCCGCCTTGATCTTGGCAGAGGTAGCTTTATTCCTGCCACAAAGGGTGGAAAAATACACTGCATCCGCTTTCCATTTGAATTCGTTAGAGAAGATGCCAGCCAACAGAAAACCCAGAATCAGAATTCCCAGCGAAGGAATATATCCGGCGTTTTCCAGAAGCTGATGCCAGCCTTCGTGGTATGTAAAGTAGAAGGGAATCTCTAATTCCTTGTACTGCCCAATGATGTACTGCTTCTCCGATTCGGAATACTTGGAGTAAGCACCGTCGGTTTCATCATAAAGCCAATTTCTCAGTAATTTCTCACGGTTGGCGTAAAAGGTATCTTCATCGATGGCAGTGAGCCTGTCAGCGGTGTAATAATCGTACTCCCGGAAACCATTTGAATAGGACTCATTCAGAATTTTCCGGATGGGTGCGAAACCCTGTTTCCAGCTATACGCGATTTCATTCTGCTGCACAATATCTGACTTTGCTTCGGGTGTTGCATTGATCCTTTGATTTTCCTGAATCACTCTGCTCAACTTATTCTGATCCACCCAGCCTTCCCATTCCTTCTGGGCTTCCCGCAGTTTCCTGACAGCAGATGGGCCATATTCACTCTCCCCCTGCTCATTCACCCACTTTACCTCCACATTCAATGCGCCAGTCGATGATAGCCAACAGGACAGCGCCAAGACGGCAATGTACAATATCAGGGCGATCTTACCACCAACGGAACCAAACACCTTTTTTAGTTCATACCGTACCATCGCTATCACCTGTCCTTTCTCCAAAATAACAGAGGAAAACATCCTCCAAAGTTGGTTCTACCCTGACGGCATCTTCTGCCGGTCGTCCCTTGGAAACGATTCGCAGCTCCGCACCTCCAGGAATCGTCTTCACGTTTGCAACTTTGTATGCCTTCAGACAGGCATCGATCCTGCTTTTGGGCACAGTACAGCTCCAAACCGGTTCTGGCATGGAGTCAATGAGTTCCTCAGCAGTGCCGGAAATGGCAAGGCTGCCGTCCTTCATCAGCAGAATGTCACCCGCGATATACTCAATGTCCGATACAATATGTGTGGACAGCAGCACGATTCGATCCTCTGAAAGCTCGCTGATCAGATTCCGAAATCGAATCCGCTCGCTGGGATCCAGACCGGCGGTAGGCTCGTCCAGAATTAGAATCTTGGGGTCGTTCAGCATTGCCTGGGCAATACCTGCCCGGCGCTTCATGCCGCCAGAAAGGGTTTTCATTTTCTTGTTCCGTGCTTTCACTAGCCCAACTTGCTTCAGCAGTTCCTTGACCCGCTCCTTTGCCACCGCAGGGCGTATACCTTTGAGGGTGGCAATGTACATCAGGTAGTCGTAGATGGAAAAGTCTGGATAGTACCCAAAATCCTGAGGAAGATATCCCAACAGATTCCGGTATCTGCCGTCCATGGCGAAAATGTCTTCTCCATCCCAGCTAATTTGCCCGGATGTGGGTTTCATCAAGGTAGTAAGCATCCGCATCAGGGTGGTTTTACCAGCGCCGTTGACGCCAAGCAGACCATAGACGCCGCAGCTTAAATCATAGCTGAAATGGTCAACGGCTTTGAAGCCGTTGAATTCTTTTGTTAAGCCTCTAATTTTCAAATCCATAAAGGTTTCACCTCCATAATGTTTTGCCATACCCTCTGTCCGCGATAGAGGGTATATCCCATGAAGAAAACAGATGCAGCCAGCAAAGATACCCACGCAGGAACAGAAATGGCATTGAAAACAGCATCATTCAGAATGAGCACTGACCAGGCTCCAGCCCAAAGGACACACAGAAGCAGGGAAAGTGCCTGAGAATTGATCCGCTTGCTGTAAAGGGTTCTGAAGCAGATACAGCAGGTCACATTGAAGGGGAGCATAAACTGTGTAAGCATTTCCCAGAGCGTAACTCTGCAAAGCAGGGATGTTCCGGCATAGAAGGCTGACAGCAGCACCATATCTACCCCGGCAAAGAGGGTCAGCCGTGCCGCATAGATGGAACGAAGGGTATAAAATGTTGTACATTCGATTTCCAAGGCATCGCAACTTCGGCTTTTCCAGATTTCCGGATAAATCAGAATTACAAACAGCGATCCGGTAAGCCCCAGAATACGGCGCACGGTGAAGTCGGTTTCTGAGTTGTTAATCAAGAAACATACAAAGGCAAGCAGCAGCCCTTGCATCAGCCACCAGCGTTTCTTGATGAACTTACACTGCTGATACAGAAATTCTATGTGGGATACGGTTTGTTCCGATTCCTCAGAAAGAAATGCTTCCTTGGAAACAGCAATGGTTTTCTGTATTTTGGATTCATCGCAGATCACATCAAAACGAAAGAGCGCCTTCATTCAAAATTCTCCTTCCCTAAATAGATCGTCAATAATTCTTTTGCGCGTTTGATTCGGTACTTCACCAGCGGCAGACTGATCCCCAAAATTCTGGCAATTTCCTTTTGTCTGACTTCCTGAAAGAAATACAGGATGGTTACTTCCCGCAGTTCCTGTGGAAGATGTTCCAGAGCCATATGGACATCCATCTGTAAATCCAGGGACTCCATCAGGCAGACAGGATGCTCCGGCAGTTCCTCCATCGGCAGTTCTTCCGGCTTTCTGTAATAATCCCGGCACAGATTGCCTGCAATCACATACAGATAATTTGCAGCCTTCCCATAGTGCTGGTACTGATGGAGAGTGCGGAAGAACCGGGCAAAGGTTTCCTGGGTTAAGTCTTCTGCAAAGCCGGAGTCCTTGATATGTAGGTGGCAGTAACGCATTATCTTTGGGTAATACTTCCGCACAAAGGATTCGATGGCCTGATCATCGCCATTTTGCATTCTGTGCAGGAGCAGGAAATCGCCGTCCATGTTTTTCCTCCTCTCCTGTAGATTAAAAGCGCTTTCATTTAGTATAACGAAGCAGAACGGAAAAAAGATAGTCTGAGATGAAATATTTTTACGCTGGAGCTGTTAAAAAAGCCCTCCCCAGAAAAACGCAGATCCTCTCTGGAAACAGAAAGGGTCTGCGTTTTTGGGCATCGAGGCTGTGGATAACTTTTTAATTATACTCTAAATGAGCAAATTCATAAAATAGACAAAAAGCCCCTATAGCGACGAGCACTGACGTAGAGAGGCTGGGGAACTCCATCTTTGCACGTCAGGAAAAACCACGCAACAGTCAGAATGATCCGAAAACGGTCAATCGCCATAGCAGTGCGGATCATAAAGGATTTTAGTCCCAGATAGCGCTTTTGCTGTTTGAACATGACTTCTATTTTCCAGCGGTGTGTATAGTGTTCCAGGATTTCAGCATCAGTAAGCGTAAAATCAGAGCACAAAAACACTTTCAAGGTGTTACAGCCCCCGAATTTTTCCTTTTCGCTGTAATCCGCAAAAATGCACGATCCCTGGCAAGCAACCTTCGCTTGCCGGGGATGTTTCCTTTTCAAATGTCTTGTCCACGATGGTTCTGCATTACAAACCTCAGACTATCCCGCAGCTCCTGGCTATGGCTCCTCGTCATCCCAATCCGGGTACTGCGCCGGCGAATCTCCAACAGATTTGATCACACGGGAGTTTCTCGTTTTCTCCTCCAATTCCTGCATCACTCTGCACTGAAAACGCCATTCATCTCCAAAATCAAACAAGTACTTAAATTTATCACCTTTTTTCAGTCCGAGTCGTCCAAGCGGCATTTTATAGGATATCCGGCAGCCCTCATCCATATCGTCGGAATAATAGGCGGCAAAATCGCTCCAATACCGGTCATCCATAAAGAACGCATGGCAATGGTCATCATCAAATTCGAAAGCATCCAAAATCGCTTCACTCAATGCGCCAAGGGTTTTCTGCTTGCCGATTTGAATGTATCGATAACAGTCACGCCCTAACGATACTTTAATTACATAGCTCTCCACTTGGGTCCGCTCTGTCTTCTTTTGGGGTTTGGATTTCGGTTCACTGTCACTGAGCGAGAAACAAATTGTACCGTTTGTCTTTGCGTCCATGTAAATTCTTTTGAAGGCGTCGCTGATCCCTCTCCCGAAGCTGACCGGATAGGATACAACCAGCCCATCCGAAATAATACTGTCCCGGAACGGGAGCAAAACCGCATCCAATAGCACCGGACCTTTTCCAAGCATTTCTTCCCAGCTTGAAACCAGACCTTTTACCATGTAAACCTTCTGGTCATCCTCCGAAATGAACACAGTTCCTTTTTTCAAACGCCGCTCCATAATGTACTTTCCCGGCTTGCACTGCGCCCACCCTGCCACAATTTGGGCCAGCTCCTCCGACAGATCTGCCTGGGCAAGGTATTCCTGAAGCACCTCTGTGTGCGACCACAAATAATTCGCAACCTTCTTTGCGTCAGCAGCGTCAACACCCCGGTTCCGGTCAATCGTCCCCATGCTGGGACATACCTGATATTTTTGGTTCACGTAGTCCAGCAGAGGAAACCAAAGCTGATAAAAAAGCTCCGCATCTTGTTTTTCTAATGTCATATTCTGCTCCTTATCTATTGCGCTATTTTTCTTTCCGCAGGATGTCCATGTTATGTTTTTAGCTTAGCACCTTTGCGCCAGACAGGCAACCGAAATCACCAGTTGAAACGAATATTCGTCTTTTTTACCTAGAACTTCTTTTTATTTCTGTGCAATATGCCATAGGTTGGCTATTATCTGGCACCTTCTTTATTCTTATCACAATGCACTTTTCAATTAGATATGCTTTTTGTTCCTCCAGCTAAACTTCTTCAATCCATTCGAACGCAAAAATTATATTGATTATTCGTACCGAATAGCATATACTATTTATGAGGTGAATCCCATGGAAACGCGAATCTGTAATTTGATGATCAGCACTTCCGGCGGCACTGCCGGTGGAAGTGCCAACAATTATAAAATCTCCCTGCCGTCCACTTGGGTTAAGGAACTGGGATTGGATGCCGAGAATCGTCAAATGGAATTGAGCTTTGACGGAACATCCATTACAATTACAAAGAAGCTTTCCTTCTCCGAATTTCTGGAAGCCAATCGCCAAACTGGCCATAAGCTGTTTCTGCTTTCCTGCTATTCCGGTTCCGTTCTCTGTGCCCGAATCGCCGCCGATGAAACAGCAAAGAAACTTCGTGTAGAAAATCTCGTTTCCGATTTTCTAAAGCTGCCCTTTGGGAACAACCAGAATCCCAGTTGGGAGGATTATCTACATTTTTTGGAAAGCCGCTGCATTCCGCGAACCAGGGCTGGGCTTCTGGAATATCTGGAAACCATTGGTGTAGACCGTTACGACCCGTTGGAAATCATTCAAAAGACGCAAGGACGGATGGCCGAGGACGCTATTTGGCTTACCGTGGAGGAAATAAAATGACTGTACACTTGGTATCCAATCAAAAAATTGCAGAAACCTCCTCCAAGGGCAATCAGGAAAAATGGCTGGACAGCGGCATCTGGTACAAGCTGGACCAATTTGGCTACGAGGCACTGGCGGAGGTGTTTACCTCCCAATTGCTGGAGTACAGCAACATCGAAGCGGCCTTTCCCTTCACTTTCGTGCGCTATCAAATGGAGCGTTTGCAGGTACATGGTCGGGAACGCACCGGCTGCAGCAGCCGGAATTTTCTGCGGGATGGCGAGTCGATCATAACCTTGGCCCATCTGTTCCTGCAATACACAGGAGAGCCTCTTTCTGAAACGTTGAACCGGCTGACCAGTGACAAAAAACGAATGGCCTATCTGGCAGAGGAAACGGCCAATATCACAGGGCTTTCCCTGTTCCCCCAGTACCTGACGCTGCTGTTTGAAATCGACGGTCTTGTCCTCAATGACGACCGCCACCTGAACAATATTGCGGTTCTTGCCAGGAATGACACTTTTGACTACTGCCCCATCTTCGACCAGGGTGCGGGGTTCCTCTCTAACGTCATGTATAATCCCTTTGAGATAATCCCCAAGTCCCTGATTGCCCAGGCAAAGGCTCGTCCGTTCCAGACCACCTTCAACCGGCAAATTCACACCATGGAAAGCCTGTATGGTAAGCAGCTGGAAATCCCCTCTTTTACCCGGGAACAGCTTGCGCAAATGGTAATGCCGCTGTTGGAATACTACCCCGCCCGTGATCGGGAGCTGATTGCCGACCGGGTTTGCGAAACGGTTTTGCTGCGGCAGAAATGCAGATGAACGCAACCCCGTGGCGAAACCCATTGTTATCCAGATAGCAATGACGTATAATACTTCTAACGGCGAAACACGACAAATATCCAACTACAGGAGGAAACCCGCCATGATCTTTCTTTGCTACCCCAAATGCACCACCTGCCAGAAGGCCCAGAAATGGCTTGACGCGAAAGGCATTCCATATGAGACCCGCCACATCAAGGAGCAAAACCCAACCGAAGCCGAACTCCGGCAGTGGCATCAGAAAAGCGGACTTCCGCTGAAAAAGTTCTTCAATACCAGCGGGCTTCTCTATAAGGAGAAACACCTGAAAGAAAAACTTCTGCTCTTATCCGAGGACGAAATGCTGGCCCTTCTGGCGGAGGACGGAATGCTGGTCAAGCGCCCGATGCTGATCGGGGATGATTTTGTACTGGTAGGTTTCAAGGAGGCGGACTGGGAAAAGGCGCTGGAAAATATCTAATGCCCCCTCACAGTCCCCTGAAAATCATCATGCCCCCATTGCCGTTTCCGCATAATCATGATAAAATAGTAGTAGAATATACATGAAGGAGGGACTGCGATGCGGTATTCTGTGGAAGAAATCAAGGCAATCGCAGCAGCCTTGGCAGCACAATATGGAGCAGACCGTGTCTATTTGTTCGGCTCCTACGCCAGAGGCGATGCCGATTCCAACAGCGATATCGACTTGAGGATCGACAAGGGCTCCATCCGTGGCTTACAAATGGGTGGACTTGCCGCTGACCTGGAAGATGCGTTTGGAATGGCTGTAGATTTGGTTCCTACCGGAAGCCTGGACAGTAAATTCCTACAATCCATTTCTGACGATGAGGTACTGCTGTATGAAGCCTCTTGACCGAAATGTGGAATATCGTTTCCCGCAGTTTCGGCACCGTTGACCCGGAAATAACCTGGGAGATCTTGACCGAAGACATTCCCAAGTTGAGGGTCTATTGTCAGCAAATCATCGAAGAAGCTGAAAGCACTTGCGAATAGCTTTCTTATTAAATGTTCCCCACCCATAGACGATCCCCGGCAAGCATCAAACGCCTGCCGGGGCCGTTTGTTTTCAGTTCAGCACCATATTAAAAAATTTCGCATTGTGGCCTTCTCCACTGATAACGTAGAATAATCCACGGTAGGAGAATTACAGCTCAGCTTGTAAACTCTGCAACTCGTAATTATGCGAAAGAGCTTCTTCAACGGCATCCATAATTTCTATTGAAAACTCTTTCTTTTTAATATTCAATGCAGTAAGCATCTTTTTGTTTTTTCGGAAAGTCTTAAATAAGAGATTCTTATCTTTATCGTCCAATTCAATTTTATATAAGAGATTGCATAGTGAAATAATCAACGGCTTATACTCATTGCATAGGCTTGTGTCAATTTTTCCATTGTCCCATGACATATACTTATCAAATTCACGCTCGCCAAATTTAGGTAACAACCCCATTATTGGATTTACAAGGAACTGCGTTGACGAAAGCATAAGATTTACATAGGAACCAAGCGCATACTGCTGCGCTTCCGTCATAGCCATATAGTCTTTTCCAAAGTCTTTGACATTGCTGATTGCTTCTCTAAGCACATTGGTTTCCGCTTCGATCCTTGCAATACGCTCATTCAATTCAACGATAGCAAGTTTGTAAGATTTTACATCACGCTCACTGATAAGTGTAAATACATTTTCAATTCTCTTTTTATCACTTGCAGATTTCCAAAACACTAAGCCACTCGCAATGAGCGCAACGCCAGCAATAGCCCATCCAACCGGTCCCGCAAGTGCAAGGAATGCGTTACCGGCAGCCATACCACCGCCGCCTGCCGCAAGCGCCCCGCCACCAAGCCAAGCTAAGGCGGCATTCGTTGCGGCTGCCCCACTCAATGCTGAAATAGCGGTTCCCGTAGAAGCCACACCGAATGTAGTCGCTATTCCCATTGCAGCCGTTGGGCCAAGTGCGACGACAGCTACTCCGGCTCCCAAGCCTGCTGCACCTGCACCGGCATTTTTAACCGCTGCTGTCTTGTAATCGCTTTCTATTTTTTCAGCTTGTTGTTTCCAATTCAGTCGAATTTCCTTTAATCTTTCGCACTCTATTCTTTTGTCGTTTGGGATATTACGAATTTCATCAAACAGTTCTTGAATAGAATTTAGCTCTACGCACAAATCCTTTGAGTACTCACCAAGCTCCTCGATTATTTGATTTGTTTCATTGATTGCTGCCTGAGCTTCGTCTTGTGCTGTTTTCAGTTTTGACTTTTTCTTGCACATCACAAAGGGCCTCCTTGGAAATAGGCATCTATTTCTGCTTTTGATTTTATAATTTTACTTTCAGGTACATTGCGTTTTTGGGCGAGCAGGACTGATTTTTCAAATGACTCTTTATATAGTCCACTTGCTTTCAAATCATCAACAAAAGATACAAGTTCTTTGTCATCGTATGCTTCCGAGAGCATCATTAAGCCCTTTATGTAGTCATCAACTATAAACTTTTCTCTTTTTATGAACGACACATCGGTAGAAGTTTTCTTTGATTGCACTCCTCGCTTAATTTCTCCGTAAAGAGATAGTGTAAAGCGTCCAACGCCTACAATATTGAATCTCATAAGGAATTCAACGACATTAAGAGTACCACCACCGGCAGAAATTGCCCGAATGGAAGCATCTCCAATATCTATTAAGCAAAACGTTCCGTGAGCAACGGTCAACATTCTTTTTACTGTTGCATTTGAAAACGGCTCGCAATTTTTCCATAACAGTTTGCCGTTTCTGTTTTCTTTTGGCGTTGCGGTATAGTATTTTATCAGGCGCCGAATCGAATAAAATAGCCTTACAACCATTTCATTGATAAATACCGGAATTGCTTGTGCTGTTTGGAATCTGCTGTCATAGCCTTTTTTAAACAATTTCAACGCCAATTCATTTACGGATTTGTCAAATTCAGATGCAGAAATGTTGAGTTTTCTCTTTATTGCTATTACATCGTTACTCCAAGACCATATTGGCGACGGTATGCCCATCCCCCTGCCTCTGCTGCTTGAAGAACCAGACATATCCGAAATTAAATGTCCAATCCAATTTGCTATGCCGCAAAAGAGCTTACCGGGTATATTATTACCTTTAAGTTCAAACTTCCCGTCAGAATTGTTCAGCGATATAAGCTCGCCATCCGATATGAAGTCAGATGTATTTGTAAATTGATTAAGGATAGAAAAGAATAAACCTAACAGCGTTGGATTATGTCCCAGTGATTTGAAGTGGTGATTACTCGGAGTCAGATTTATTAACTCTCGAAACACCCCACCTCCAACACTTTGGTCATAAGGAATTTTGAATTTCTGCTCAAGATAGCTTACCGCTGACGATAAAGCGTTCTTTTCGCCCTGATAACCGCAGAGCTTGGCAAAATCAATCGTCCTGTTTGCGAACCATTCATCCGTTATATCTCCCAACGGCGACTCTCCGGGTTTGCCAACAAGAAAGATATCAATTATACCACATAAGACTCCCGAACTTGCAGATAGAATATAATCATTTTTATCGCAATTCAAAGTCAAATTCTCGATCGTGTCAAGGGTTTCATTCAGTTGGTCATCTAGATCATTCAACTCGTCAGAAGCTTCAACAAGTGCTTCAGATACACTGCCTGGAAATATATATTCGTCCTTATCGACTGCTAACTCAAGCACCATTGCTTTCTTGTTATCCATCTCTTCATCGGCTCCTTCGGCTCATATCGGCATCTTCATTGAGAATCTGAAACGCATCAGAAAGCATATAGCATATGTTCTGTATGTGAATTATTTAATAGCACCCCTTATTCTGCTGTCTGCGTTGCTCCTATCCTGATGAATCTGCTCCTGTAGGGCATCGGCCACTAGACGCTTAGCCCTGCATTCTCTTTTCCCTTTCGGATAAAATGATAATTCTATTTTGGGGAATAGGATCTCTGAATATTCCAATTTCCATGTAGTAGCACGATATGTCTGTAGTTTGCTCATTCTCCAAGCAGTAAATTCAGTCCGGTTTGTATTTTTTCAATGCATGGTAAGTAATTCTAATCTCTACATCCGGTCGAAAACTCTCACCGCTGGAAAACGCAAGAGAATCCCCCATTGTAATGGATGCAACATCATCCTCACCATTAATCCAGCCAAAGATCAAATCGTACTCCGGAATCAGTTCAATGTTGGTAAATCCGGCATTCTCAAAGTCGTGTACAATCCGGCTATACGGTTTTCCTCTTGCCTCCTTGGAAGACATCGGCGTCTGAACTTTTTTTAACGAGTGATAGGTGATTTCAATTGGCGTATGTGACGAGAAAATAGAACGGGCCGAAAAATCTGTTAAGTTCCCGATTTTAATAACAGTTACCATTCTCTCCTGCTCGACCTCTTTCAAGCTTAGGTCTTCAAGATTGTTTTCCAATATTTTTTCAAATCCCGCCTCTCGGAGTTTCTCTACGACATTGGCGTAATCCTGACCAATCAGTTGGTCTGAATTCGTGCCAACAGCTATTAGGCTGTTGAATTCTTGGACAACAATATACCCAGTAAGGATAAAGACGAAAATCAAGAAAATTACAATGCAGGTAGCACGGATGCGAATTTTCCGAATTTTCTTTTTCAAGGAAAGGATTTCCTCTGATTGTTTTGCATTGGGAGCAACTACCCGACTTACTTTCTGGAAGGACTTATCATTACCTTCATCTTCATCATCAACTTTGTCATTGTTCCCATCTTCATCATCGCAGTTATCGCTGCAAACACAATAATCATCTAAGTAGTCCAAATAAAGCTTAGCGCCACATTCTGTGCAAACCCAATTGTCATCGTGGTTGAAAAATACTTGCTCATTAAGTGCCTCGTCGCAATTGGGACAGCAATAGCATATCTCATAAGTACTACGACCCCGGTATAACTTTTTTCCGCAGTCACTGCATGTATAAATGGCGTCGTTATAGAAATCCGGCTGATCATTGAGCGTACAATTACAGTTCGGACATGCATATTCTACCTTATCGCGTTCATAGTCTTCCTCAGAGTCATACACCTCATCTTCGGTTATTCTGTTTTTATGTCCACATTCTGTACACCGCCAGCTTTCGCATGAATCTGTAAATCCACTTTGTTTATTTAGCACCGTGCCACAGCAATCACAATGCCAGACTATGTTAGAGAAGCGATGCATAGTCGACTCAATATCATCTCCATATAATTCCTGACCGCATATCTCGCATGTCCACACATTCAGATTCGGGTCAAAGCCTATTTGTTCATTTAATATTGCATCACAATTGGGACAATAGTATTCATCATCATCGTTGCACATAGGAATCCCCTTTTTCTCTACTATCTTACATAAGTCTTAAGGCCCGTTCTACGCTTTATCTGATATGTTACTTTTTTTAATATGCTCAAATTGTAGCAACGAATCAGCACACCCGTTCCCGCACCAACATCAGCGCATACCCCAGCAGATTCTGCCCGTTCCACTTTGCCCTATCCACCCTGTCCGGGTCATTCATAGATAGCCCAATCCCCCAAATGCGGTCCTTCACAGCGCACTCTGCCAGGACTGCATTTCCAGTAACTTTCAGCTGCTCCTTGAGATCTTCATTTTGAGAAAACTTAGCCACCAACCCTTCAAAAACAATGATCTGCCGCACACCGTTCCATGTATTTTCATCGTAGTTGGATACCGCCCGGCCCAGTGCCTTTATTTCCGCCACATCCGTAGTGCCAAGAATCTGGGCTGCTATCGCTTTATCATGGAAACGGATGGCCTTTTGGTACATCATGTATTGCTCCATGGAAGAAAAGGTGACGCCGCCCACGGTAAATGTGGATAAATACCAGTTGCTGAGATACCCGTTCTCCTCATTGGGATTGTGAAAACAAATAATATTCATAACATTTCCCCTACTTTTTGCACCGCTAGATCAAGCTCCAGATCATGCAAACCGAAATAAGCCTTTTTCAGAAAATCCAGTGGCACCTTTTTCAGCACTTCTGCACTGGGAATATTGTAAAACCATTGATAGTAAGCGTAGAACTCGCCGATCCAATCCGGAATAAATCCGGGAATGGCTGTTCCGGGCTTCAGGGAATATCCTTCTGTCTTCGTGAAATACGCCCACAGCTCCTTTGCATCCATTGTATTGACATAGGCCTGTGCTTCATCAATGCTTTTCCGGATCTTACTGGACATATAGGTTTTAATAAAATCCTCGGTGTCTTTATCGGGAAAATTTTGCGCCACAAAGTCAAATAGCTTTCCCTGGTTTTCCACCACATCATTCAAATAATCCCGCGGATATGCAAACATACTTTTTCACTCCTCAAACAACATACTGAATACTTTGGTCACCTTATTTGCATCGGAATCCACCAGTTCTCGCATTTTCTGCCTTGCAGTAATGTCCCGCTGATTATACTTCTCGTTAAACTCCGTATAGTCAACGGTCACCAGACTGTCAGGAACTTCGTGCAGCTTGGAATAAGCCAGTTCAGATTTCATACAATACTGGATTCCCAAACCGCCCAAAGAAAGCAGTTCTTCCAAAATATCCATGTCAATATTGTCCCGCACAAACTCTTTTGCAATGTAGAAGTAGGATGCGTTGGCCCTCCAGCACTTGATCACATCGTAGCCGCTTGTCTCTATGCCGTATTTCTCGATAAACTTCTTCGCCAGCATACGATAACGCTTGGAGTCCGCTGCATCTCGGTGCTTCATCAACTCTGCAAGCCACGCAAGAACACCTTTCTCCTGGAAATCAAGGATTTGAAGGCTATTCATGTCAAGTTCGTACTGGTGAACATAGCCGATTGCTTCATTCGGTCTGCAAACTGCCCACTCTTTCGCAAGGTCGATGCTTTCGGTTAAATAAAAGCCCTGTCCATAGTCATGCTTTTCTTCGCCCATCCCATACGTGGGCACGACAATTTTATTGGGGCTTCCATGGAATAAAATCATGGTCTATTTGCTTCCTCCTTCCCTGTTTTGCACTGCATGGTATACCGCGCAAATTGCAACATTCAATAGTCCGTAACTATTCATTTTTCGCTTTTTATTGTACCCCAAAGCCGGCGCAAAATCAACCACGGACTGTAATTGTCTGCTTTCGGTATTGCGCGCAGCAGTTTAAAAATGGCTCAATAAAGTTTTATGCCAGCCCTCAAAATTCTCCGTGCGCTTCACCATTTATCCAAAAGCCGCTGTCCCTCACCCATACGCAATTCCCGGCAAGCAACCTTCGCCTGCCGGGGACGTTTATTTTCAGTTCAGCACCACATTATAGTAAATTTTCGCACTGCGGTCACAGTACACAGACAGATGCACCCCATCCGTCCGCCACACAGGGTTGCTGCGGGCTTCATCAGTTCTTCATAATGTGCGCCACCAGCCGCAGATTCCGTTCTATGAGAACATTCCTCGCTTCCAGATCTCCCTTCCCTGCCAAATCCAGATAGTACCGTTCCTCTTCCTCCGTCAGCGGGCGGGGAAAGCTGCCCGAGGACAGCTGCAGTGAATAAAATAATGAACTGAGCATCAGCCAGGCCGCTGCCAACATGTTCGCCACCTCCACTGCCACTGTATTCCCCATTGCCCGTCCTTTTTCCAACAAAATACCGCCGGGGCATTTTGCCCCGGCGGCGAAAACTGTTATTCCTTTCAGGCGCTGCGGTATTGGTCGAGAAAATCCTCCCACGGATATCCGTTGATCGTTCCGTTCCCGGACATATCCAAAACAATCATTACTGCCATTGTATCACAGCAAACACCCGGTGTCATCAAAAACCGGCACATTTCCGCGCATCGATAACGGAGCAGTGGAACTATGGTCATCATACACCATAGCTCCCCGGTGTGAGGTGCGCGGTGCGCAACTTTTTTCAAAATTGTCGCACGCCGCGCGACCATAAGTTGAAGGAATCTGCTATACTAAAATCGCCAAATAAGCAGTGGACAATAGCATCAAACGGTGATATTATTTTACCGTAATGGTTCCAAAAATCGGCGGGGAAGTCCCCGAAAGAAAGAGGAATGGAATATGGAAGTACGCAGATGCATGAAATGTATGCACCCGCTGGCGGTGGGAGAAACCGTCTGCCCGGAATGCGGACGCGCCTACGGCAGCGCGAACGCGGAGACCTTCGCCCTGAAACCGGGAACGATTCTGGAGGGAAAGTACCTCGTGGGCGAAATGCTGGGTCAGGGCGGTTTCGGCATCACCTACATCGGCTTTGACCTGCTGCTGGAGCAGAAGGTCGCTATCAAAGAATACTATCCCATGAGCACCGGTATGGTCAGCCGGGAGAGACACTCCACCGTGGTGTGGAGCAGCGCCATGATGGGAAAAACCGGCACTCAGAAAGGCTTCGACAGTTTCCTGAAGGAAGCCCGGAAAATGGCAAAGCTTGGGGGCATTCCCGGCGTCGTGGGGGTGAAATCGGTTTTCATCCAGAACGAAACAGCCTACATCGTCATGGACTTCATCGAGGGCGAGACCCTCCTGAAAAAATTGCAGAAGAACGGCCCCATGGACTTTGACAGCTGCGTCAAACTCATGACCCCCATCATGCAGGCACTGGCAGAAGTCCACGAGCACGGCATTATCCACCGGGACATCAGCCCGGACAACATCATGGTGCGGCCTGACGGCAAGCTGATTTTGCTGGATCTGGGCGCGGCGAAGGATTTGGACATTCAGGGAAATGACGGCAGCGTCCAGTCCTCCCAGATGGTGGCCAAGCACGGATTCAGCCCCATTGAGCAGTACAGCAAGAGCGGAAAGGTCGGTCCGTGGACGGACATTTACGCCATGGCCGCCACCATCTACTATTGCTGCACCGGCATTCTCCCGCCCCCCGCCACCGACCGCACCATAGACGATACACTGGCCTGTCAGCCGCTGCTGACGCAGGCGCAGTTCGACATTCTGGCGGACTGTATGCGTATGCGCCCGCAGGATCGTCCGCAGAGCATGGACACGCTCCTGCAAATGCTCACCCACCCGCAGGGGGAGGCAAAAGCGGAACCGTTTCAGGTAGTTCCGGAAGCGGAACCGCCGAAACCGGTCGAACCGAAAACAGCCCCGCCCAAACCGGCAGAACCCAAAGTGGAACCGGCAGCCCCGAAGCCCCAGCCGCTGAAACCGGAGCCACGGCCTGACGCAAAACCAAAGCGGTCGTTTCCCGCATGGTGGGCAGCGGTAGTCGTTGTTGTACTGGGAATTATCATCGGCGTTACAAGAACATCATCTACAGTTGCAGGAACACCATCCTCAGCCGCAAAAGTGCCGTCTACGGATACCTACACGATGGCAAATATGCCATCTACCTCCGACGACGCATACTTCTGGGGGCAAACAAAACATAAGCGCAGTGATGTAAAAACCATAGCCTTCCGAACCTTTCAAAACGCTGAAAAAAACATTCCCACCACGGCATGGGACGTGTCAGCTGCGGGGGACAGAAGCGTAGTTGCATGGATGGTCAGCGGTGATCTGCACGTGGCGGCCACTGGTAAAATTTTGCCAAACCCAAACGCCTCCTATATGTTTGCACACTTTGCGAATCTTGAGGAAATCGATTTTGGGGATTGCTTTGATACTTCCAACGTAACGAACATGAGCGCCATGTTTTACGATTGCAGAAATCTTACCAGTCTGGATTTATCCAGCTTTGACACATCCAATGTGACGAACATGAGTGATATGCTTCATGATTGTAGAAGCCTGACCAGTCTGAATTTGTCCGGTTTTGATACTTCCAGTGTAACGGAAATGCGCAGCATGTTCCACGGCTGCAGCAGCCTGACCAGCCTGAGCCTTGACGGCTTTGACACCACCAAAGTAACGGACATGAGCTGCATGTTCATCAACTGCAGTGGCTTGACCAGCCTGAATCTTAGCGGCTTTGACGCATCCAACGCGACAGACATTCACTGGATGTTCTCGGGCTGTGGCTTAAAAAATCTCATATGTTCTGACAGCAAGATTCTCAACGAATTCCGCAACCGCTGACCCACCACCTCCCGCCCGGCTCTGCCTTTCAGAGCCGGGCAAAATTTTTTCAAAATTGTCGCATGGCGTGCGACCACAAATTTTGAAAACCTGTTATACTAAAATTGCCAAATAGGCAGTAGACAATGCCATCAAGCGATGATATTATTTTAGTGCAGTGGTCATCACCGGGAACACGGAACCGAACGTCAGGCCACTGAAAGAGGAGAGAAACATGAAATTTGACCGCTGTTTTGGCTGTATGGAGGAAATTCACGGCTACCCCTGCCCCGTCTGCGGCTTTGATCCCGCGCAGGCCGCCGCACCCAATTATGTGCTTCCCTATGGGGCGATTTTGAACGGCAGATACATCGTAGGAAAAATGCTGGGTCAGGGCGGCTTCGGCATCACCTATATCGGCTGGGACCTTGCCATGGAGCGGAAGGTCGCCATCAAGGAATACTACCCCTCCGGTCAGGTCAGCCGGAATCCCGGCTCCCGGGATTTGACATGGTATACCAACGAGCAGTCCCGGCAGGCAAGGCAGAACGGTATGCAGATGTTCCTGAAAGAGGCCCGAAAAATGTCCAAGGTGGACAATCTCACCAATGTGGTGCGGGTGCGGGATATTTTTCAGGAAAACGAGACGGCCTATATCGTCATGGACTTCGTGGAAGGCGAAACGCTGAAAGCACGGCTGGATAAGACCGGCCCTCTGACATGGAAGCAGGCGAAAGACATTTTCGTGCCCGCCATGCAGGCCATGGAGCAGGTACATCAGGCCGATCTTGTCCACCGTGACATCAGCCCGGACAATCTGATGCTGACGCCGGACGGCAGGGTAATGATCCTCGATCTGGGCGCGGCAAAGGATCTGGCAATCAATAAAGGTGCGTCCTCGGCGATGGTCGTGAAAGGCGGCTTCAGCCCTCCGGAGCAGTACGCCCAGCAGGGCGGGTCCGGCTCATGGACGGATGTTTACGCCATGGCCGCAACCATGTACCACAGCCTGACCGGCGTCGTTCCCCCCACCGCTGTAGATCGTATGCAGGGAGAACCCGTAAACTGGGCATTGCTGGAAACCGGCGGCGTTCCGAATCATGTAATTGCGGCCCTGCAAAATGCAATGAAGCTCAACGCCAGAGAAAGAACGCAGACCATGGCAGAGCTTCTGAGCCAGTGCCAGTCCAAATCCGCCCATGCATCCAGGCCGGGGGCAAACCATTCCGGTTCGCAGAAAAAAGCAAATGCTGTGGTGATTGGTCTGGCTGTCGCCCTTTGCGCGATGACGGCGATATTGGTAACTCTTTTTGTAAAAGCAAAGCCTGAGCCGCAGCCTGCGCCTACCAAAACCGTAGTACAGGCGGAACCCACTGTAAGCCATGTTGAACCGACTATAGCGTATACGAAACCAACCGCTCCAAGCTCCAACCAGACGAAGCCAACGGCATCTACCGTGCCCGAAGAAACGCAGGCAAAGAAACCGGCCGTGAACGTGAATGATATCGTCAGCTTTGGCCATTACGAGCAGGATGGCAATCGCAGCAACGGCGCTGAGGCGATTGAATGGCTGGTGCTGGACGTTCAGGAGGACAGGGCGCTGCTGCTGAGCCGTTATGCGCTGGATGCTCAACCTTTTCACAAGAAGTATGAGTATGTCACATGGGACACCAGCACAATTCGGCAATGGCTGAACGGCACGTTTTATAATTCCGCCTTTTCCGAGGATGAAAAAACAATTATGGAACGGACAACCCTCCTGCCGGACAGGAATCCCTATATCAAATGCGATTCCGGCAGGGAAACAGCGGACTATGTATTTCTTTTGAGTCTTGAAGAAGTGGATGCGTTCATTCAATCGAATGGGAATATCGATAAGGACGCGCTGCTTTGCTATCCCACGGATTACGCGGTACAGCAGGGGACATACAAGAACAAGGATACCGGCGGATGCTGGTGGTGGCTCAGAACCTCCGCAGATGACAACCTTGCCGTGTGCAGTGTAAACAGTGACACCATAATCGACTATCACGACGGTACAGTAAACTCTCCGAAAGCCGGTGTCCGTCCCGCCATATGGGTATCTATCGGTTAACATGTAAAACAGGAAGCAGAAATCTGGAACAAAGAGGAGCATGAGAGTAAGATGGAACTGAACAAATGCTTTGGCTGTATGGAGGAAATTCAGGGCTATCCCTGCCCCCACTGCGGCTTTGACCCGCGGAGCGTCAGAGGAATCGAGTACGCCCTGCCCATGGGAACGATCCTCGCGGGGAAATATCTGGTCGGCCGGGTGCTGGGGCAGGGCGGCTTCGGCATCACCTACGTCGGCTGGGATATCGCGCTGGAACGGAAGGTCGCCATCAAGGAATACTACCCCTCCGGTCAGGTCAGCCGGAATCCCGGCTCCCGGGGACTGACGTGGTACACCAGTGTGCAGTCCCAGCAGGCGAAACAGAACGGCACGCAGATATTCCTGAAAGAGGCACGGAAAATGTCCAAAGTGGACGATATCCCCAACGTGGTACGGGTGCGGGATCTTTTTCAGGAAAACGAGACAGCCTACATCGTCATGGACTTTGTGGAAGGCGAGACGCTGAAAGCGCGGCTGGAAAAGACCGGCCCGCTGACATGGGCGCAGGCGAAAAACATTTTCCTTCCCGCCATTCAGGCCATGGAGCAGGTGCATCAGGCAGGGCTTGTCCACCGGGACATCAGCCCGGACAACCTGATGCTGACACCGGACGGCAAGGTAAAAATTCTGGACTTGGGCGCGGCGAAGGACTTGAGCGTCAACAATGGCGCGTCCTCCATGCAGGTCGCCAAGGGCGGATTCAGCCCCTTTGAGCAGTACACCCAGCGGGGCAGCTCCGGCCCATGGACGGACGTCTATGCCATGGCCGCCACGGTCTATTTCACCCTGACCGGAAAACTGCCGCCCGTCGCCACCGACCGGGTGGTGGAAGACACCATCTCATGGGAGGAACCCGGCCTGAAAGCGTTGTCGGCGCAGGCGCTGGAAGCGCTGCAAAAGGCCATGGTGATATCCGCCAAAAACCGGATGCAGAGCATGGAGGAACTGGAAAAGGGTCTGTACAGCACAACGGTAAAACCGGAACCCGCGCCAGCACCTCAGCCGGTGCAGGAAGCCCAGCCGGAACCCCAGCCGACACCGGAACCCGCACCTCAGGCCAAGGCGGAACCCAAGCCGGAAGCGGGTAAGAAGTCCGGGAAAAAGCTCTGGATCGCTGCTGCGGCGGTCATTGCCATCGTGCTGTGCGGAGCGCTGATATGGGCAAACGCCGGTAAACCCGCTGATGATGCCAATACAGCCGCATTTGCAGCGACTACCCCGACCACAACTCCGACCACTGTTCCAACCGTTGCCGCAACCGCCGCCCCGACCACTATTGCCACGGTCACAGAGGAGACGGCTCCCCAGCCTATGTTTTACGGCTTAAACATGACGCCGGAGGAATTTGAACAGGAATTTATGCCGCTATTCGACGCCGCAGAATCATGGACAAAAGCGACTGCACCTCAAAATATCAAGGATTTTCCCATTTTTTCGGAATCGCTTTTTGAACTGTTTGACACACTTGAAGGTGCAGAATCAGAGATAGAAATTGCGAATTCCACACTGTCCTGGAAAACGAATTTGCTCGAGCTTCTCCCTGTCGGCGAAACAGACCCATATTTGGGCTATTTTGACAATAATCGCGAGTGGCAGCGTGCGGCATTTACGTCAGTAGGAAATGGCACATATACCGTTACAGCTTCTGCAGATGCACTGGCCGCTAACAGTCTCCCGACCATGCATTTCGATTGGTACACCTTTCTGGAAGGGTGGGGAGAAACTATATGTGTGAGCTATGATATTTTAAATCAGCGCATTGAACAAACGCCATACGTTTCCATGCAAATGTGGAAAGGCGATTATCTTATTGAGTGGGGACATAATAATTGGGATGGCAAAAATAACTTTACTATTAATATATGCATATTTGTACCTGAAACATCCACAACTAGTGTAGCTACGAGTATTTGTTTCCTAACATATGACGCAGCCAGCGGCAAACTTACTGAGGTGAGAAAATAAATACTACGCCCAAAAACAACCAAGGAGTACACCATGAACCATTGTAAAAAATGCGGCCACGAGTTGTCGCCGACTGCGGAATTCTGCGGAAACTGCGGCGAACCCGTGCCAAAACGAAAAACGGCATACAACGCAAATTCTCTGATATTGCCCGGTCAAAGTTATAGTTGTCATATATTTTGAAAATAAAGGAGAGAGGAACATGTATTGTTACAACTGCGGCAAAGAAATCGCGGAAACCGTGAAATTCTGCCCCTATTGCGGAGCAGAACAGAAGCAGCCTCAGCAGTCTCCTCAGTGGCAGCAGCCTCAGCAGCCCCAGCAGCAGGAAACCCAACCGCAGCCCATCCAGCAGCAACCCGCCCAATGGCAGAACCCCCAGCAGCAGGACACTCAATGGCAGGCCCCTCAGCAGCCCACCCAGTGGCAGAACCCTCCGGCGGCGAATAACAGCGGAAAAAACAATTCCTGGCAGTCCAGACTTCCCATCATTCTGGCAGCCGTCGCCCTCGTGGTCGTAGTTCTGCTTGCAGTGCGCGCGTTCCATAACCGCACCGATGCGCAGAACGAGCTGAAAGCGATTGCGACTACAGAACCTGCCGCTACCGAAGCCGCCCCCACCGAAAAAGTCACATACACCGAGCCTCCCGCCCCGACGGAAACAGAGGCCCTCACGGACGGCTGGCACACCATAAACGGAAAGCGCTATTACATTCAGGATGGCGAAAAGTATGTAGATCTTCAGGAAATCGACAACGCGCTGTACTACTTCGACGAAGACGGCGCACTGGCTGAGAATGAAGACGTGGACTATTATGGTGCTACTTTACATGCAGGCCGCGATGGTATAATAGAAGGAATTACTATTGATGAAATTGGGGGAGAATGGTCAGATGAGTACTACCATTACGGGAATAACGGACGTAGTTCTGTTCTGGAATTATCCTTTGAAGTAGAATACTGCGATTCCTTCCGGTTCTATCTGGAGGCAGGCGGCTTGCATGGTGCAAAGGTGAATGGAAAGTGGAAAATCTATGTCAGGCACAACGGCAACTGGGAATTTGTACAGGATATCAATTACACAGAGCCAAATGGATATTTTGACATAAAACTCGACGGTTACAAGAACTTTGATGCCATTACTGCTTGCCCGATGGTGCAGGGCAACGCCACCTACTCCGCGGTTTTCTACCTGCAAAACGTACATTGCGTACTGTAATCGTGATCCGGCCGCAAGAACACAAAAAAATACCGCCGGGGCAATTGCCCCGGCGGTAACTCTTTTCAGTATCAGGCGCTGCGGAACCGGGCGAGGAAATCCTTTGTTTCCTGCTTCTGCGGGTTTCCAAACACTTCGGAGGGTACGCCTTCCTCACAGATGACGCCCTGACTCATAAACACCACATGATTGCTCACGTCCCGGGCGAAGGCCATCTCGTGGGTCACCACCAGCATGGTCATCCCTTCCCGCGCAAGAGACCGCATGACGTTCAGCACCTCGCCCACCATCTCCGGGTCCAGCGCGGAGGTGGGTTCGTCGAACAGCAGCACCTCCGGATCCATGGCCAACGCCCGGGCAATGGCTACCCGCTGCTTCTGGCCGCCGGAGATCTGCCGGGGCTTGGCGTTAATGTAGGGCGCCATGCCCACCTTTTCCAGATAGGTCATCGCGTGGGCACGGGCTTCCTCACGGCTCCGCTTCAGCACCTTCACCTGACCGACCACGCAGTTTTCCAGCACCGTCATGTTGTTGAACAGATTGAAGGACTGAAACACCATACCCACATGGGCGCGGTAGGCCGGCGCGTTGACGCCCCGCCCGGCCACGTTCTTGCCGTGGTAGCAGACCTCGCCGGAGGTCGGCGTTTCCAGCAGATTGATGCACCGAAGCAGCGTGCTTTTTCCGGAGCCGGAAGCGCCGATGATGGAGGTCACGTCGCCTTTGGCTACGGTAAAGTCAATGTCCCGGAGCACCTCGTGGCTTCCAAAAGACTTGGAAAGGTGGTTGACCTGTAAAATCACGTCTTCCATATTAATATTCTCCTTTCGGTCTTCCGGAATCAAACTCGCCGCTGCGCTCGTCGAAGGGCGTCTTGCGGCTGGGGTGGGAATAGGTACCGGCGCTCATGGCCAAAGAGTCCGTACTGACCAGCTCGTAATTGTCGCTGCCGTCCAGCCGCTTTTCAAGCCAACGCAGCAGGAAAGACGCCGCCAGCGTCAGCATCAGATACCCCGCCATCTCGATCACGGCTGAGGGAAAATACAGCAGATTGACGCCCACAATGTTCCGATGGGTGGCGAAAAACTCCACGAAGCCGATAACGAACATCACGGAGGTGTCCTTGATGTTGATAATAAAGTTGTTGCCGATCTGGGGGATGATGTTCCGCAGCGCCTGAGGCATGATGACGTTCACCATGGTCTGCACATGGGTCATACCGATGGCCTTCGCGCCCTCGGTCTGGCCGGGGTCAATGGAAATAATGCCGCCCCGGACGGATTCGGCCATGTACGCGCCGGTGTTGATGGACACCACGATGATGGCTGCCACCCAGATGCCGCCCATTCCCTTGAAGGCCACCGCGCCGTCGGTGAAGTAGGGCAGGCCATAGAAGATGAACACCGCCTGTAAGACCATGGGCGTTCCCCGGAACACCTCCACATAAATGCGGATCAGCGCCCGCAGCAGCTTCAGAAAGAAGCGCTTGACCGGCGGATCCTGCCGGGTATAGGGAATGGTGTTGAGAATGCCGCACATCAGGCCGATCACGCAGCCGATCAGGGTCGCGACCACCGCCAGAACCAGCGTGTTCCGGATGCCGGTAAAATAAGCGCCGGAGTACGTCTCCCACAGCTTCCCGATGTCGGTCGTGAGTTTTGCAAGCTTATCCATGAGGCACCTCAGATCGCGGGCTGAACGGCAATCGCCTCGTTCATGATCTGGTTCATGTCCTCCACGGTCATTCCGCTGAGGACCGCATTCATGGCGTCCAGCAGGGTGGTGTTGCCCTTGACCACGGAGATACCGATGTTGATCTCACCGGCATCTACCCGAAAATTGTCCTCACTGCCGGAGAAGTCCAGAATCACCAGATTGTCGTAGGTGGCGCAGGCGCCCATAGCGGTGGGCATATCGGTGCAGATGTAATCCACAGTGCCGGAGGTGACGGCCATGACCATGGCCGGAGCCGTTTCGGAAGCGGGCATCAGCTGGGCGCCCTCGATCTGGGGCAGGCAGGTGTCATACCAGATGGTGCCGGTCTGAGCGGTGCAGGAGCCGGAAAGCTGGGAAATACCGGTGGCGGAGGCCAAGGGGCTATCCTTCCGGGTGACGCAGACGATGGAAGCGTAGAAGTAAGGGCCTGCCATGTCCACTTCCTGAAGCCGCGTCTCGGTCATGGACTGACCGGCAATGACGGCGTCCAGCTGACCGGCGTTCAGGGCGGGAACCAGACCGTCCCAGCCGATGGCCATAATCTCCAGCTCCCAGCCGTTGGCCTCGCAGATCTTCTTGGCGATCATGACGTCATAGCCGTTGGCATAAGCGCCGGGGTTGTTGGCGATGGGAACAGCGCCGTTGGAGTCGTCCATCTGGGTCCAGTTGTAGGGGGCGTAGGCACACTCCATGCCCACGGTGAGCACGCCGTCCTCCACGCCGGAGAGAACCACGGAACTGGCCGCAGTGGGTGCGGCGGAAGCGGCGGGAGCGTCGGAAGCAGAACTTCCACAGGCGGTCATGGACAGAACCATAAGTACGGACAGGATAACGGATACGAGCTTCTTCATTTTGAGATCAACCTTTCTTTTTGCGTTTTCGCATTTTGGAATAAAAAATGAACCGCTTTGGAAAGCGGTCCATGGAAATGCGGAGACCCCACAAAAAGAAAGGAGTGATCCGAACAGCCAATGATAGCGCTTCACAAAGATTTTTTGTGACAGTCCGGCAGATGTTCTCTGACGACCCAGTATGAAAAACCCGGGCAGATTTCCCACACTTCGGCGGTGATCCCTTTCTCCTTCGGCGGCTGCACGACCTTGCCGGAGGGTACTGATGAGTACCGCGCCTCTATCAAGCGATTCAATTTTGAGTGTATCCTAGCATCGCGGTTTCCGATTGTCAATAGCTTTTTCGGTGCATCCGCGTTTTTTGTATAATCTTCCAAATCAGAAGCGAACCCTACCATTCCATTTCGGCGAATCCGGCACATGTCGCCCATCTGTGCGCGAATCCCGGCTTGACATTTGCCCCTTCTCCCGGTAAACTGGTTCTATCAAATATACGGAGGAAACAGCGATGGATCACAGGGAATTGGCGGCGGAGCTCTTTTTATCCGACAGCAACTGCGCCCAGGCGGTGCTGGAGGCCTTCGGCGACGTAACGGGGCTTGAAAAGAGCTTCGCGGCGAAGCTGGCGTCCTCCTTCGGCGGCGGCATGGGGCGGATGCGGGAGGTCTGCGGTGCGGTCAGCGGGATGCTGATGGTGGCGGGGCTTCTGTACGGCTATGACGACCCCGGCGAGAACGACGTGAACAAAAAAGCCCATTACCGGCTGGTGCAGGACCTTGCGGGACAGTTCCGGGAGAAGATCGGCAGCATTATCTGCCGGGAGATTCTGGACAATCCGCCATCCGACCCCAATCCCACGCCCCGCACGGCGGAATTTTACAAGACCCGCCCCTGCGCCCGGATGGTCATGACGGCGGCGGGCATTCTGGACGATTACATTGCGGAGCACCCGGTCACGGAGCAGCAACTATGAACGACTTTATCTACAATCAGCACGATATCCCCAAGGAGCGGTACCGCTACGGCCTGCGTGCCTCGGCGGACGTGGGCTGCGGATGGGTCGCCACCTGGAATGCCCTGCAAATTCTGGGGTACAAAACGGACATCCCGGCGCTGATTCGCTACTACGAATGGCAGCTGCCCCTGATCCACGGCAACACCGGCACCTCCTTCTGGGGGCCTGCGGTGTGCTTCCGGAAGTGGGGCTTCCCCGTGAAGATCGTCGTGGACACCAAGCACTTCGACGAGGCGGCAAAAAACGCGGACGTCTGCATCCTGTTCTACCACTGGCGGAATAAATACCGCTTCGGCGCGCACTTCGTGGCGCTGCGCAACACCGCCGGGGGCTTCGTCGGCTACAACACCTACCGCAACTCCACCGGCGCGGACAATTACGGCAGCAGCCTTGCGGAGTTCCTCCGCAAACGCAAGTATTTTGGCGCCGTCCTGCTGGCCATCAACCGAAAATGAGCAGAAGCACCTCGGCAAAACGTAGAAAAAACCGGCGAAAATTTGTGAACATTTCACAGTTCACCCCGAACGTCCCATGGGACTTCCCTTTTCCCGGAAATCCGCCGCTTGCATTCAGCGGGAAAGTGTGATATCCTTATAAAAAGGAGATGAGCCGAATGACTGTCCGGGAATCGGGTGAAATGTATCTTGAGGCTATACTGGTTTTGGCGAAGAAAAGCGGGTATGTCCGCTCCATTGACGTCAGCGAATATCTGGGGTATTCCAAGCCCAGCGTTTCCCGCGCGATGGGCATTCTCCGGGAGGGCGGGTATATCCTCATGGAAAAAGACGGCGCGATTACGCTGACGGATTCCGGGAAAAAGCTGGCGGAGACGATCTACGAGCGCCACACGGTGCTCTCGGAGCTGCTGATCCGTCTGGGTGTGGACGAAAAGACCGCCACCGACGATGCGTGCCGGATCGAGCACGTCATCAGCGACGAGTCGTTCCAAGCCATCAAGCAGTACTATTACCAGCACAAAAAGTAAAAAATTCAGGCGGCGCTTAAAAGCGCCGCCTGAACGTTCCTATGGGTTCTGCCGTGTCAGCCCAGCAGTTCCTCGATCTCTGCCTTCGGCATGTAGCCGATGGCCTTGTTCATGACCTCGCCGTGTTCCACGACCACCAGCGTGGGGATGCTGGCGACGCCGAATTCCATGGCAAGCTCCACTTCCTCGTCCACGTTGATCTTGCCCACGGCGATATCCTCCCGCTCCTGAGCGATCTCCTCCACAATGGGGCCGACCATCCGGCACGGGCCGCACCATGGCGCCCAGAAATCCAGCAGCACGGGCTTATCGCTGTTTTTCACCAGCTCGTCGTAGTTGGCCTTCGTAATGTGCATGACGGACATAACAATTCCTCCTTGGTATTTTTCTGTGACTATAGTATACCCTAATTTTGAAAAAAGCGCAAGGGAAAACGCATTTTGCGTCGAATGGGCAGAAATTTTCAGACGGGTCGCAATTTGACATTTCGCCGCCCATCTGCTATGATACCCTGAAAGAAACGGGAGGACACCAATATGAGCAAATGTGAATCCTGCGGCGGATGCAGCGGCGGCTGTTCCGGGTGCGGTCTGGAGCTGGAGCTTACGGAAGAAGAGATCGGCTTTCTGCACCGGCTGGGAGAGTGCGCCTTTCTGCCGGTGATTCAGGAAAAGGAAGCGCCGGTTTTCCCGGAGGAAGCGGGAAAAGAGCTTCTGCTGCAATGTCTGGAGAAAAAGGGCCTGATTTCCCTTGACTATGACAAGCCCCTGAAAGATTACCATACCCCCGCCTATGACGCCAGTCCCGTCCGGGGCAGCATGGCGCTGACCAAACGGGGACAGGACGTTCTGGAGCTGATGGAATATCAGGGAGTCCGCAGCTAACCATCCGGCGGCGTTTGCCGGAAAAAAGAGACATAGAGAAGTGTTATTTATGAACAACAATGAATACCGCGTGGGCGTCAACCGTGGATTGCCTGTGGGGATGGGATATTTTTCGGTGAGCTTCGGTTTCGGCGCTATGGCCGTGTCGCAGGGCTTGAAAACGCTGGACGCGGTGCTGATCTCCGCCACGAATCTGACCAGCGCGGGACAGTTCGCGGGGCTGACCCTCATCGTCGCCGCCGCCACGCTGTGGGAAATGGTGCTGACGCAGCTGGTCATCAACAGCCGCTACGCCCTGATGAGTCTGGCGCTGAGCCAGCGGATGGGCGAGAAGATCGGCCTGCTGCCCCGGCTTCTGATCGCGTTTTTCAATACGGATGAAATTTTCGCCCTCGCCATGGCGCGGGAAGCACCCCTGACGGTGCCGTTCCTGCTGGGGCTGGGGACGCTGCCCTTTATCGGCTGGACGCTGGGGACGCTGTGCGGCGCACTGGCCGGGTCGATCCTGCCGCTCTCCATCCGGACGGCGCTGGGGGTCATGCTCTACGGCATGTTCATCGCCATCGTGGTGCCCCCCGCGAAGAAGAACCGGGACATTTTTGTCGCGGTGGTGCTGGCGCTGATCTTCAGCAGCCTGTTTTCCTGGACGCCGGGGCTGAAAACCGTTTCCCCGGGACTGTCCATCGTGATCTGCACCGTGGCAGCCGCCGCCATCTGCGCCGCGCTGTTCCCGGTGAAGGAAGAGAGGGAAGCGGCATGAACATTTATCTGTACATCCTCGCCATGGCGCTGACGACCTACCTCATCCGCGCCCTGCCCATGACGATCTTCCGCAAGCCCATTAAGAGCCGTTTTTTGCGCTCGTTTTTGTACTACGTTCCCTATTGCTGCCTGACGGCCATGACGTTCCCCTCCATCCTCAGCAGCACCGCTTCTATCTTAAGCGGCGCGGCGGCGCTGGTGGTAGCGGTGATTCTGGCCTACCGGGGCAAGAGTCTGATCGTGGTCGCCCTCAGCAGCAGCGCCGCGGTGCTGGTGGTGGAATGGGCAATGAGCCATTTGTAAAATAACTGTGTATTCCTCCGCTTCGCCTTGACGAGCGGAGGAATCTTTGTTATAATGCGCCGTGAAGAGGGAGTGGTCGGCGCACAACGCGGGACTGAATCGACATACTGGTGAGGCCCCGGTTCAGCCTGAAATGACGAGACTTTTGCAGGCCGGCACAGTCTCTTCGTTTCTCTGTGCTGACTTGTATTCAGTACGGAGGATTTTTTATGGGAATCGGAGAACTGTTCTTGCTGGCGGTGGGACTGAGCATGGACGCTTTCGCAGTGTCCGTATGCAAGGGCCTTGCCATGAAAAAGGCAACGCTGAAAGCGGAAGCGACCTGCGGACTCTGGTTCGGCGGCTTCCAGATGCTGATGCCCGTGACCGGCTTTTTCCTTGGCTCGCTGTTTGCCGAAGCCATTGAAGCGTTCGACCACTGGGTTGCCTTCGGTCTGCTGGTCATCATCGGCATCAACATGCTGAAGGAAGCGCTGGAGAAGGAAGACGAATCCGGCGACGACCCGGAAAAGGACGCCGACCTGTCCGTCAGGACCATGTTTCTCATGGCTGTGGCAACTTCCATAGACGCGCTGGCCGTCGGCATTTCCCTTGCCATGGTCGGCAGCGTGAACATCTGGCTGGCGGCGGCGTTTATCGGTATCTGCACCTGCCTGCTGTCCGCTCTGGGCGTGAAGATCGGCAACGTGTTCGGCAGCCGGTATGAGAAAAAGGCCGAGTTTGCCGGCGGCGTCATTCTGATTCTGCTGGGCGTGAAGATCCTGCTGGAGCATCTGGGGGTTCTGACGTGAAGCGCACAAAGCGCCGCATGACGCTGTGTAGTGTGCTTCTGCTTTGCAATCTGGTCTTTATCTGGGGCAATTCCCTGCTCCCGGCGGAAGTCTCCGGACAGATCAGCGGCACGCTGAAGGCGCTGCTGGACGGCGTGTTCACCCCCGGCGAAGCGGTTCCCTCCGGCGGCGACGGCCTGCTGCGAAAGTGCGCCCATTTTGCCGAGTTCGGCGCGTTGGGACTGCTGCTTGGGTGGCTGTTCGGGATGCTGGGAAAAAAGCGGCTTCCGGCGTTCGCCCTGGGCGTGGCCGCTGCCTGCATCGACGAGACCATCCAGGCCTTCATCCCCGGCCGCAGCCCCGGCATCCGGGACGTGTGCATTGACAGCTGCGGCGCGGCCGCCGGTATGCTCCTGCTACATTTGGGGCATGCTTATTGGAAGAGACGATTTACCCGAAATAATTTCAGGAGGAAATGAAACATGAAAAGATTTTTAACTGCAATTCTGGCGGCAGCCATGGCGCTGTCCCTGCTTTCCGGCTGTGCCGGATCCAAGCCCACGGAAACCACCTCCCCCGACAAGGTGGAGGGAACCATGGAGGAGCTGCTGAACGAAATCGTTGCCCAGCAGCCGGTGGAGTTCGACGGCGGCGTTGAGACCATCGACCTCACCGACACCAGCGAGGAAGGGCAGTGGGCCATCAAGAGCAGCACCGGTCTGGATAACGCCGGCGTGCTGACGGAGGCCGCGGTGTTCGAGCCGATGATCGGCTCCATCGCCTTTTCCATGGTCATGGTGCGGGTCGCCCCGGGTGAGGACATCAAGTCCGTCGCCGAAGCCATGAAGTCCGGCATCAACCCCCGCAAGTGGGTCTGCGTGGAAGCGGACGACATGCTGGTCACCGGCTACCGTGACGTGGTGATGCTCATTATGCTGGACACCAGCTACGACCTCACCGCCCAGTCCTTTGTGGACGCCTTCGGCAAGGTCGTCGGCGAACCCGAATTTGTGATTTAAGGTTTCCAAAATGGCAGCGATTCCATCGCTGCCATTTTTATAAGAGTTCTCAGGAGCGAACACGCCTATGGTTTTTTCAAGCATTCCCTTCCTATATTATTTCCTCCCGGCGGTGCTGGCGGTGTATTTTCTCACGCCCCGGAAGGGGAAAAACGCCGTTCTGCTCCTTGCCAGCCTGATTTTTTACGGCTGGGGGGAGCTGCGGCTGCTGCCCCTGATGGCGTTCACCATCCTGCTGTGCTACGTCTGCGGCCTGGGCATCGAACGCTCCCGGAAGCGGAAAAAGCTCTGGCTGCTGGCGTCCATCGTCATCAGCGTGGGGCTGCTGGGGGTTTTCAAGTACGCGGACTTCTTCATCGGCAGTCTGAACGCCGTCACCGGCCTGAAAATTCCGCTGCTTCATCTTGCGCTGCCCGTCGGCATCAGCTTTTACACCTTCCAGTGCCTGAGCTACACCATCGACGTCTACCGCGGCAGTGTCCCGGCACAGAAGAACCTCATCAATTTCGGCGCGTATGTCGCCCTGTTCCCCCAGCTGATTGCAGGCCCCATCGTCCGCTATGCGGACATCGCACGGGAGCTGGAGCACCGGGAGCACAGCTGGGAAAACGCGGCGGTGGGTCTGCGGCGGTTTCTGGTAGGGCTGGGGAAAAAGGTCATCCTCGCGGACAATTTTGCCCTGCTGATCCGGCTGTTCCGTCAGAGCGGGGAAACGTCCGTCCTGTTTTACTGGATGTACGCCGTGGCCTTCACCCTGAACATTTACTTCGATTTTTCCGGCTATTCCGACATGGCCATCGGCCTTGGGCGGGTGCTGGGGTTCCATTTTGTGGAGAATTTCAACTACCCCTACCTCTCGGGAAGCGTCACGGAGTTCTGGCGGCGGTGGCATATCAGCCTTGGCAGCTGGTTCCGGGACTACGTGTATATCCCCATGGGCGGCAGCCGGGTCAGCCGCTGGCGGTGGGTTCTGAACATCCTCACCGTGTGGATGCTTACGGGGCTGTGGCACGGCGCGGCGTGGAATTTTGTGCTGTGGGGGCTGCTGTTTGCCGGGCTGCTGCTGGCGGAAAAGTGGATTCCCGCCCTGCAAAGGCTGCCGGGCGTCCTGCGCCATGGGTATGTGCTGCTGGCGGTGGTTCTCAGCTTTGTGCTGTTCAACGCGGACAGTCTTGCCCAGGCGGGGCAGGACTTTGCCGGACTCTTTGGCTTCGGGGGCTTAAGCCTGACCTCCGCCGAGACGCTGTATTATCTCAAAAGCTACGCCGTCCTGTTCATCTTGGGCATTCTCGGCTCCACGCCGGTGGTGAAAAACGCGGCGCGGCGCATGGACGGGACGAAGGCGGGCGCTGTGCTGGAGGCCGCGGCAATGCTGGCGCTGCTGATCGTCTGCACGGCCTATCTGGTGGACGGCTCCTTCAGCCCGTTCCTGTATTTCCGGTTTTGAGGGGGCGAAGGTATGAAGAATCGAATTTGCGCAATCATGGTTGCGGCCGTCTGGGCGGTGCTGGCTGCGTGGGCATGGCTGGCGCCCAGCCGGGGCATTTCCGTCGCGGAGCGCCGCCAACTGGCGCAGAAGCCTGCCATTCAGACAAAGACGCTGCTGGACGGCAGCTTCATGACGGATTTTGAGGATGCCAGCCTGGATCAGTTCCCCCTGCGGGACACCTTCCGCGAGGCCAAGTCTCTGTTTCATCGCTTCGTTCTGCGGCAAAGCGACAAAAGCGGCATTTATATCGCCCAGGGTTTCGCCGCAGCCCAGGAATACCCCCTGAGCGAGGCCTCAATCGGCCACGCGCTGGAACGGTTCAGCAGCGTATACGAAACCTATCTTTCCTCCACCGATTCCCAAATTCACCTTGCCATTGTCCCGGACAAAGGCTTCTATCTGGCACAGTCCGCCGGGCAGCTGTCCCTGGACTATGACCGGCTCTTTGCCATGGTGGAGGGTGGAATGCCCTGGGCGTCTCCCATCCGCCTGACGGACAGCCTGTCCATTCAGGACTATTACCGCACCGATACCCACTGGCGGCAGGAACGTCTGCTCCCGGCGGCGCAGACGCTGTGTCAGGCGCTTGGGGTGTCGTCCCCGCGGCAGGAGGATTACACCGTCACCCCGGTGGACAAGCCCTTCTACGGCGTGTACTACGGCCAGGCGGCGCTGCCCATGCAGCCGGATACCCTGTACCTGCTGAAAAGCGCGCTTCTGGAGGATTGCCGGGTATACGACTACGAAACAGGAGAAACAGCCGCCGTCTACGACATGGCCAAGTTAGACAGCAAAGACCTGTACGACGTGTATCTCTCCGGCGCCCGGAGTCTGCTGACCATCGAAAACCCCAACGCGGCCACTGACCGGGAGCTGATTGTATTCCGGGATTCCTTCGGAAGCAGCATGGTTCCGCTGCTGGTAAACGACTACGCCAAGGTGACGCTGGTAGACCTTCGGTACATCCGAAGCGACTATCTGGGCAGGTTCCTGGACTTCCACGGCCAGGACGTGCTGTTTCTCTACAGCACGCTGCTGCTGAACAACAGCGCGGCAATCAAATAAAGCATCAAGGGCGCTCCGATGAAAGCGGAGCGCCCTTGAAATGAAAAAAGTCCACTGTAATCTTACGACTACAGTGGACTTGGCAGAGGATGAGGGATTCGAACCCCCGCAAACGGAGTCAGAGTCCGGTGTGCTACCGTTACACAAATCCTCTATATTATACCTGGTGGAGACAACAGGACTCGAACCTGTGACCTCATGCGTGTGAAGCATGCGCTCTAACCAGCTGAGCTATGCCTCCATACCGAAGCAGGGATTATTATACCACGTTTTTCCGGAAAGTCAACCACTTTTTCGGAATTTCCTTATTTCTTTTTGCGCCCCACCAAAAGGTGGGGCGCGGAAAAGCTACCTGTATGGCTGCACGTATCGTTCATGGCTCAGGCTTTGCGGCCGCGCGTGGGCGCCGGAGACAAGACCGAGCATGGCGTAGATCGAAACCACCGAGGAGCCGCCGTAGCTGATCAGCGGGAGGGTCAGGCCGATAACGGGCATAACGCCGATGCACATACCGGTGTTGATCATCACCTGGAACATCAGCGCCGACGCGGCGCCGTAGCATACCAGCCGGCGCATATAGTCCTGGCAGTGTATGCCCACATAGATGCACCGGGCGATGATGGCCATTTCCATAATCATGATCGCAAGGCACCCTACAAAGCCCAGCTCTTCGCCCATGGACGAGAAAATATAGTCCGTGTGCCCGGCGAACAGGCTGCCGCTCTGGGTACGGTTGCCGTTGAACAGTCCCTGTCCCGTCAGGCCGCCGCCGGTGAGGGAGCGCAGGTTCATCATGGAGTGATAGCGCTCGTTGATGCCCATGGGGTCGATGGTGTCGTCAACCAGAATCAGAAACCGGTTCTGCTGGTACTTGCCGAGGAACTGCCACAGGATCGGGAACGCCGCCACGATCAGGCCGATGGCCAGGACGAACCACCACAGGCTGACGCCGCCGCCGAAGGCCATGCCGATGAAGATAAACACGAAGATCAGGGAAACGCCCGCGTCGCCGGACAGCACCATGTTCAGTCCCACCAGCAGTCCCAGGTGAAGGCACATGTGCATAATAGACGGCAGGCTGGATATTCGGTTCTGGTGCGCCGACATGACCGAGGCCATAATAACGACATAGGTGATCTTGCAGACCTCGGCGGGCTGAACGCTGATAAAGCCCAGGTTGATCCAGCTTCGGTTACCGGAGCCGTGGTCGGTTCCCAGGGGGCTTATCAGCATGAGAAGCAGCGCACAGTTGAAAGCCACCATCACCATCCGGTGTTCCGAGAGAAAGTCCAGATCGATGGAGGACACCAGCGCGTACATCATGACGCCCAGACCGGTAGCCGCCAGCTGAATGATAATATATTTGAGATTGCCGCCAAACTTGTCGGCGGAAGTGGCGCTGGCAATAAAAACGCAGCCAAAACCGGACACGATCAGGCACAGGATCAGCAGAAATATGTCGCCTTTTTTCCAGAAGTCCTTTAATTCATCCAAAAACCGGCTCAAACAACCGCCTCCTTTCCGCTATGGTTTTTCATTATACCATTCTTCCGGGGAAAAGTAAATAGACGAAATGTGAACGTGCCTTTAACATTGTTCGGGGCATTTCCGTCCGCCGGGGGCGGGCAGGGGATAGCGGCGCAGTAAAACATAGAACCCGGGGAACCCGGGAAAAATATTCATCCGGTTTTACTTGACAAAATGGGAAAATGGTATTATGCTAAAAGAGAATCTGCAAGAATTGGAAACGTTTCAAATTTCCGAAACTGCCGTTTTTCCACCGCCGCAGAGGTGTCTTCCCCCGGAGTTCCTCCGGAGAACCCACGCTCAGACGGATACCGGCAAAAAGTTTCCTGTTTGCCGTTTTCGGGGCGGTTTCAACTGGACATGCTGATCGGAATATGATATACTATTAAAAGTCTGTCTGGAAGGAACCGTATCAATAAGCCATGGCGGCGCGCCCGCTTTAAGAATGGAGAGCTAACATGAACAACAACTGTCTGAACATCCTGAAATGGACGGAGGCACAGCTCAAGTACACCTACGACGTTTCTTTGCAGGAGGCCACCCCTCAGGAGCTGCACGAAGCGCTGGGTCAGGCTGTTATGATGGCCATTTCCGACGATTGGAGCCATTCCAAGAAGACTCGTATGCCCAATCGCAAGGCGTATTACATCTCTGCCGAGTACCTGATCGGCCGTCTGGTGTATTCCAACCTGTTTAATCTGGGAATTCTGGACGAGATGAAGGAGCTGTTTGCCGAGCACGGGGTCGATCTGGCGATTCTCGAGGACATCGAGGACGACGCTCTGGGCAACGGCGGTCTTGGCCGTCTGGCGGCCTGCTTCCTGGACAGCGCTGCTTCCACCGATATTCCCCTGTCCGGCTACGGCCTGCGCTACAAGTTCGGTCTGTTCAAGCAGAGCTTTGACGCCGACGGCAGTCAGGTGGAGAACGCCGACGACTGGACTAAGTTCGGCGACCCCTGGTCCTTCCGCCGCTATAACCACACCGTGAAGGTCAAGTTCCCCGACCATACCGTTCTGGCCGTTCCCTACGACGTTCCCGTCATCGGCTACGGCACCGAGAACGTGGGCACACTGCGCCTGTGGCAGTGCGAGGCCGAGGAGGAGCTGGACTTCAACGCCTTCAACAATCAGGACTATCTGCGGGCGCTGGACGCCAAGAACAAGGCCGAGGACATCACCCGCGTCCTGTACCCCAACGACTCCACATGGGAGGGCAAGCGCCTGCGCATCAAGCAGCAGTATGTGCTGTCCTCTGCGTCCCTGCAGGATATGCTGCGCACCTTCAAAATTGCCCATGGCGATGATCTGAGCCGCTTTGCCGAGTTCTACGCGGTGCAGCTCAACGACACCCATCCCGCCATGTCCATCCCCGAGCTGATCCGTCTGCTGATGGCGGAGGGCATGAGCTTTGACGACGCCTTCAATGTCGCTCAGAAGACCTTCTCCTACACCAACCACACCGTCATGGGCGAGGCGCTGGAAAAGTGGCCGCTGGATCTGATGCGCAGCGTGGTTCCCGAGATCGTGGACATCATCTGCCGCATTGACCAGAAGCTCAAGTGGGAGCATCCGGATCTGTTCATCGTGAAGGACAACACCGCCCACATGGCGAACCTGTCCATTTACGTCGGCTCCTATATCAACGGCGTGGCGGAGATCCACACCCAGATTCTGAAGAACGACTGCTTCAAGGACTGGTACTACGCCTTCCCCGAGCGGTTCCAGAATAAGACCAACGGCATCACCCCCCGCCGCTGGCTGGGTCTGTGCAACCCTGAGCTGACCGCCATGCTGCGGGAAAAGGTAGGCGGCGACTTCCTGAAAAACCTCGACCTCATCGGCGAGCTGAAAAATCAGATTTACGACGAGACCATCGTGGAATTCAACGACATCAAGCACCTGAAGAAGGAGCAGCTGTGCGCCGTCATCGCCAAGCACGAGGGCGTGACGCTGAACCCCGACTTCATCTTCGACGTGCAGGTCAAGCGTCTGCACGAGTACAAGCGCCAGCTGATGAACATTCTGTCCATTGTGGACATCTACTTCCGCCTGAAGGAGGGCCGCCTGCCGGACTTCCATCCCACGGTTTACCTCTTCGGCGCCAAGTCCGCCCCCGGCTACGCCCGTGCCAAGGCCATCATCCGCTATATCAACCGGGTCGCGAAGATGATCAACAACGACCCCACCGTGGCTGACAAGCTGAAAGTGGTATTCGTTCAGAACTACAACTGCTCCTACGCCGAGCATATCATCCCCGCTGCCGACATTTCCGAGCAGATTTCCCCTGCCGGTACGGAAGCCTCCGGCACCGGCAACATGAAGCTGATGCTCAACGGCGCCGTAACGCTGGGTACGCTGGACGGCGCCAATGTGGAGATCGCGCAGGAGGCCGGTCGGGAGAACGAGTATATCTTCGGCCACACCGTGGATGAGATCAACGCCGCCAAGCCCACCTACCACGCCCGGAGCATTTACGACTCCAACGCCGACCTGCGCCGCGCCATCAACACCCTGGTGGACGGCACCGTTCCCACGGACGACGCCCAGAAGGAGCTGTTCCATTCTCTGCTGGACGGCACCGACTGGCATCAGGCCGACCATTACTTCCTGCTGCTGGACTACGCTTCCTACTTCGACACCAAGCTCCAGGCCAACCGGGACTATGCCGACCGCATTGCCTTCGGCCGCAAGTGCCTGATGAACGTGGCCTCCGCCGCCAAGTTCTCCTCCGACCGCACCATCCGTCAGTACGCCGAGGAAATCTGGCACATCAAGCCCACCGAGTATTAAGATTGATTCAAAACACGCCCGATTCTGCAAAGAACCGGGCGCGTTTTCGTATTCAAAAAAGTCAAAACCTTGCACTGCGCAGCGAATTGTGGTATAGTATGGTCAAAGAACCCGCCGGTTTTTCCGGGGCGTCACGTCAATCTTGGAGGTGCAGACATGAAAGTTCAATTCATCGGTGCGACCCATGAAGTCACCGGCAGCTGTACGCTGCTGGAGGTAAGCGGCCGGTACTATCTGGTGGACTGCGGCATGGAGCAGGGGGAGGACATTTTCCAGAATGTTCCGCTGCCCGTCCCGGCGAATGCCATCGAAGCGGTGTTCCTGACCCACGCCCATATCGACCATTCCGGTATGCTCCCCAAGCTGTGCAAGGACGGGTTCCGGGGGCAGATCTACGCCACGGAGGCCACCTGCAATCTTTGCCGCATCATGCTGATGGACTCGGCGCACATTCAGGAATCGGAAGCCCAGTGGCGCACCCGCAAGGCCGAGCGCGCCGGGGAACGGGCCGTGGAGCCGGTATACGACACCAACGACGCGGCGGCGGCTCTCCGGCTGCTCCGCCCCTGCCAGTATAACGCCGCCGTTCAGGCCGCGGAGGGCATTATCATCCGCATGACGGACATCGGCCATCTGCTGGGTTCCGCCGCCATCGAAATGTGGCTGACGGAGGGGCAGCAGACCCGGAAGATCGTGTTCAGCGGCGACGTGGGCAACGTCAATCAGCCTTTGCTCCGGGACCCCCAGCCTGTTGCGGAGACGGAATACTTAGTCATTGAGTCCACCTACGGCGACCGCCTGCACCCCAAGGAGCGGGGCGATGTGGTGGGCGAGCTGGCCGCCTGCATCCAGCGGGCGCTGGATCGGGGCGGCAATCTGGTCATCCCCGCCTTCGCCGTGGGGCGGACGCAGGAAATGCTCTATGCCATCCGGGAGATCAAGCAGCGGGGTCTGGTGACGGGACACGACCATTTCCCGGTGTACGTAGACTCCCCGCTGGCCGTGGAAGCGACGGGGATTTTCCTGCAATGCGACCCCACGGACTTTGACGACGAGACCCGGGCCATTCTGAAACAGGGCGTCAACCCCATCTGGTTTGACGGATTGAAGCTGGCCGTTTCCTCCGACGAATCCAAGCTCATCAATACCGACCCCCAGCCCAAGGTCATTCTCTCCGCCAGCGGCATGTGCGAGGCGGGCAGAATCCGCCACCATCTGAAACACAACCTGTGGCGCAAGGAAAGCGTCATCCTGTTTGTCGGCTATCAGGCGGAGGGGTCTCTCGGCTGGAAGCTGGAAAACGGCGCGAAGTCCGTGAAGCTCTTCGGCGAGGACATCGCGGTGAACGCGGAGATCGCCATGCTCCACGGCACCTCCGGCCACGCGGACAAAGAGGGGCTGCTGAACTGGCTGGCAGGCTTCCGGGAAAAGCCCAAGATGGTGTTCGTGAACCACGGCGACGACGGCAGCTGCAAAGCCTTCTGCGCGACCCTGAAATCCATGGGCTACCACGCCGACGCTCCCTACAGCGGCACGGAATACGACCTGATCACCGGCAAGCTCACGACCTACACCGAGGGCGTGAAGATCGACCGGGCGGCCGTCTTCAAGGGCACCCAGCGGGCGAAGCAGATTTACGAGGACATGGTCGCGGCTGCGGAAGCGCTTCTCGCGCTGGTCAAGACCCGCCGCGGGAACACCAACAAGGACAACGCCAAGCTTACGGGGCAGATCATCAGTCTGATTGAAAAGTGGAAGAAATAAGACAGCAAAACGCCCGGCAGGAAATAGATTCCTGCCGGGCGTTTTTCGTTTATTTCAGACTGTATTTCACGGCATACGCCTTGTATTCATCGTCAAAATTCTCGTTTTCCATCCGGGCGGAGCGGATGGCCTCGTGGGTGTTCATGTTGTGGTGGTGCAGGTCGATGATGCACCCGGCGATGTTGGAGCAGTGGTCGCCCACCCGTTCCAGCGCGGTCAGCAGATCCGACCAGACAAATCCGGACTCAATGCTGCAGCTGCCCTGCTGCATCCGCAGAATGTGGTGGATGCGCATTTTCTCCTTCAGATCGTCAATGACCTGTTCCAGCGGCTCCACCCGGTAGGCTTTTTCCAGATCGTCGTCCCGGAACGCCTGAAAGGTCATGTCCACGATTTCCTCCACAGCCCGCAGCAGAACGTTCAGCTCATGGCGGGCGGCGTCGGACAGCGCCAGATTCTTGCTTTTCAGTTCTTCGGCGGACTCTACCAGATTCAGGGCGTGGTCGCCGATGCGCTCAAAATCGCTGAGGGCTTTGAGCAGCATGGCGGCCTCGCTGCTGTCGTTTTCGCTGATCTTCAGGGCGCTGAGCTTGACGAGATACGTGCCGAGGATGTCCTCGTAATGATCGGTCTTGCTCTCCCCTTCCCGCACGGCCTGGGCAAGCTCCGGCGTGTAGTTCTGGAGGGCTGCGGCGGCGCTCCGCAGGGTTTCGGCGGCCACGTCCGCCATTTCATTGGTGACCACACGGCAGCGCTCCAGCGCGATGGAGGGGGTGGTCAGCAGGCGTTCGTCCAACTCGCAGACCGCTTCCGGCTGCTTCCCGTCGGGAACGATCTTGCACACCAGCTTTTCCAGCAGACCTGCCGCGGGCAGCATCAAGGTTGTGCAGATGACGTTGAAGACCGTGTGGCAGATGGCGATGCCCAGATAAGAAGCGCTTTCTCCCAGAATGGCAGGGGAGAACAGGGCGTCCGCCAGCACAAAGAGGGTCAGGCACACAACGGTGCCGATGATGTTGAACATCAGATGCACCACTGCCGCCCGTCGGGCGTTTTTAGTGGTGCCCACGCTGGACAGCAGCGCGGTGACGCAGGTGCCGATGTTCTGACCCATGATAATGGGAATGGCGGCGGCGTAGGTCACAGAGCCGGTGGAGGACAGCGCCTGCAAAATGCCCACGGAGGCCGACGAGGACTGGATGATTCCGGTGAGCACCGCGCCCACGAGAACGCCCAGAACAGGGTTCGTGAACATCAGGAACATCTGCTGGAATTCCGGCACATTTTTCAGGCTGCTGACCGCGCCGGACATGGTCTCCATGCCGAACATCAGGGTCGCAAACCCCAGAAAGATCATGCCGGTGTCCTTCTTCTTGCCGTCCTTCATGAACATGTAGTACACAATGCCCACCAGCGCAAGAATGGGGGTGAAGGAGCTGGGCTTCAGTAGCCGGACGAAGACGTTCCCGCTTTCAATGCCGCTGAGACTCAATATCCATGCGGTGACGGTGGTGCCAACGTTCGCGCCCATAATGACGTTGATGGCCTGTCCCAGCGTCAGAAGCCCGGAGTTGACAAAGCCGACCACCATGACCGTGGTAGCAGAGGAGGACTGAATGACGCCCGTGACGGCCAGACCCGTCAGGAAGCCCAGCATCCGGTTGGTGGTGAGCTTCCCCAGAAGCACCCGCAATGAGGAACCCGCCCGCCGTTCCAGCGCGTCCCCCATCAGGTTCATGCCGAACAGAAACAGGCACAACCCGCCGATCATGGTCAGAACGTTGAAAATATCCATAGAATCCAGCCTCTCGTATCTTTTGATATTTCAATTTTATCAGCGCAAGGTCAAATCCATTATCAGAAAAATGTAAAATCTGCGTAAATCCGGCAGAAAATACGGGAGGGGCTGCGCCCCTCCCTTCGTTCTACTTTTTTTCCATGGGAAACCGCACCGTGACAATCGTCCCCTTGCCGACGGTGCTGTCCAGCTCGATGGCCGCGCCCAGAATCAGCGCCGCGTGCTTGACGATGGACAGTCCCAGACCGGTGCCGCCGATCTCCTTGGAGTGGCTCTTGTCCACCCGGTAAAACCGCTCGAATACCCGCTCCTGATGCTCCGGGCTGATGCCGATGCCGGTGTCTGTCACCGTCAGAACGGCCTGCCTCTTTTCTTCCCCAAGCCGCACGATGACCAGCCCGCCGTCCTTATTGTACTTGACGGCGTTGTCCATGAGGTTGAACACGATCCCGGAAACCAGCTGGGGAATCCCCTGAATCACGGTTTTCGTCCCTTCCAGCCGGATGCTGACGTTTTTCAGCTCCGCCGGGGCGGTCAGCTCCTGCATGGCGGATTTCGCCGTTTCGTACAGGTCGATGGGCGTCCACTGCATATCCGCCGCACCCTCGTCCAGCCGGGACAGGCGCAGGGTATCCTCCACCAGATCGATCATGCGCTGGGCTTCGCTGTAGATCTTCTCCGCAAAGTGCCGGGTGTCCTCCGGAGGAACCAGCCCGTCCTTCATCAGCTCGGCGTAGCCGGAAATGGCATGGAGCGGGGTTTTCAGCTCATGGGAAACGTTGGCGGTGAATTCCCGGCGAAGGGCTTCCGCCTTCTGCTTCTGGGTCACGTCAAACAGCAGCAGCACCACGCCGAAAACCGCCCCGTCGGATCTGACCGGACTTGCGGCGGCGAGATATTCCCCACCGGTCAGGGCGACATTTTCCTCCGCCTTTTCCCCGGTGAGGGCTTTCTCCACCAGTGCGGAAATGGCCGCGTTCCGGTTGGCGACGCCAAAATCCGCCCCTAAGCAGTTGGGGGTGATTTCCAGCAGCCGTGTGGCGGCGGGGTTGATGCTCAGCACCGTGCCGCTGCTGTTCATCAGCACCAGCCCCTCGCTTAAGGAACGGGTGACGGTGTTGAATTCCTTCTGCTTCTGCCGCAGTTCCTGCGACTGCGCCCGAAGCTGAACCTGCTGGGAGTCCAGCCGCCGCAGAAGGGGCTGGATTTCGACGTACTCCCGGTTGGACATGGGGTCGTCCAGATTCAGCTCGTTCAGCGGCGCCACAATGTTTTTCGTCAGCTGCCCGGCAAGAAGCGCCGACAGGGCGACGGCAATACCGATGACCAGAATGATCGGCTTCACCACCCCCAGCACCAGATGGGGTACCGTGTTCTGCGCCGCGGAAAGGCGAAGCACCGTGCCGTCGCTCAGGCGCTGCGCCGTGTAAATATACCGCTCCATCAGCGTGTCGGAATAGCGGAAGCTGGTGCCGGAACCGGTGGCCAGCGCGGCCTTTACCTCTTCCCGCTCCAGATGATTCTCCATCACGCCGGAATCGGAGCGGCTGTCATAAAGCACCGTGCCGTCGGCGGCGATCCATGTGATGCGCCGGTCGGAGGTATCGAGATCGTCAAAATAGGAAACCCCTTCCGTTTCCAGCGCGTGGGCGACCAGCGCCGTTTGCAGCCGCAGCTGCTCCGCCTGAACGTCGGAAAAGTAGGTGTACAGCGCCCCCAGGATCAGCACCACCGCTGCCAGCAGCACCGCCAGCGACGCCAGAAAAATCGAGCGAAAAACCCGCTTCGTCATGGCCTACGCCTCCATCCGGTAGCCAACGCCCCGGACGGTGCGGATGTATTCGCCGCACTGCCCCAGCTTCGTGCGCAGGGTGCCGATGTGTACGTCCACCGTCCGGGTCTCCCCCACGTAGTCCGTGCTCCAGATGCGTTCCAGCAGCTGATCCCGGGTAAAGACCCGGCCGGGATGCTCCAGAAAGAGCTTCAGTAACTCAAATTCCTTCAGCGTCAGCTCCACCCGGGTATCCCCGGCGTAGACTGTATGGGACGCGGAATCCATCCGCAGATTCCCCATCTGCAGCAGTCCGGGAGCAGCCGCAGGGGCAGCCCGGCGCAGAACCGCCCGGATGCGGGACACCATCTCCATCATGCCGAAGGGCTTGGCGAGGTAATCGTCAGCTCCTAGATCCAGCCCCACCACCTTGTCATACTCCGTCCCACGGGCGGAAGCAATGATGACCGGGATGCGGGCGGTGGTGGGATTGCCCCGGAGGGCTTTGAGAATTTCAATGCCGTCCATTCCGGGCAGCATGATATCCAGCATAATGAGCTGGGGCTGGGCGTGGCTCAGCGCGTCGAACAGTCCCACACTGTCCCGGAAGCCCTCCGCCTCGAAGCCGGACGCCCGCAGGGCATACAGCATCAGCTCCCGGATGCTGTCGTCGTCCTCTACGCAATAAATCACTCGGATTCCCCCAATACTTATTCTATCTCACTGTTGATGGTACGATAAAACCGTAAGAATTACAACAGGCACTTTGTAAAATCTATGTAAAGTGGCGAATTTTGTCCCATAAAACAAAGGTTCCGGGGCGGAAATCCGCCCCGGAGTATCGTGTCAAGCGTTAAAAACGTAGGTATCCAACCGCCGGAAAGCCTCCTGCACCCGGCTCAGGGGCAGCGCGAGGTTCATGCGGATGTGGGTCTGACCGTGGAACGCCCGTCCGTCCTGCCAGATCACGCCCACGTCCCATCCGGCGGCAAGCAGCTCGTCCATGGTCTTGCCATGAGCCGTCAGCCATTCTCCGCAGTCAAGGAACAGCATGTACGTTCCCTGAGGGCGGCTGACATCCACGCCGTTAAAGTGCTTCGCGATGTAATCACAGGCAAAATCCACATTCCCGGTGATGACCTGCCGCAGCTCTTCCACCCACTCGTAGCCCTCGGGCCTGTAAGCGCCCAGCAGGGCGTGCATACTCATGACGTTCATGGCGTTGTAGTGGCTGAGAGACCCTTCCTTATCGCAGCGATCCCGGAGCCAGGAATTGTAGATAATATGGTAGCTGCCCACCAGTCCCGCCAGATTGAAGGTTTTGGAGGGAGCGTACAGCGCCACGGTGCGCATCTTCGCGTCCTCGCTGACGGACTGGGTGGGAATGTGGCAATATCCGGTCAGCAGGATGTCGCTCCAGATCTCGTCGGAAACCACCATGACGTCGTACTTTTTGTACAGCGCCATGGCCTGCTCGATCTCCCAACGCTCCCAGACCCGGCCGCAGGGGTTGTGTGGGGAACAGAAAATGGCGGCGTGGATGTGATTTTCCACGATCTTCTTTTCCATGTCGGCAAAATCCATCCGCCAAACACCCTGCTCGTCCTTTGTCAGCGGAGAGTGGACAATGTGATAGCCATTGTCCGTCAGGCAGTGGGTAAAGCCGATGTAGGTCGGGCTGTGGAGCAGCACGTTGTCCCCTTTGGAGCACAGAACGTTCAGCGCGGAGATCACGCCGCCCAGCACGCCGTTTTCGTAGCCGATGTGTTCCGGCTTCAGTCCGGTGACGCCGTTGCGGCTTTCCTGCCAGCGGATAATGGAATCGTAATATTCCGCGGGAGGGTCAAAGTAGCCGAAGGCCGGATGCTCCACCCGTTCGATCATGGCCTGTTGAACGGTGGGCACCACGGGAAAATTCATGTCCGCCACCCACATTGGGATCACGTCGAATCCCTCCCGGGGCGCGGGATAGGGAGAACCGGGCGCGCCCACGGCGTCAATAGCGACGGCGTCCTTTCCCCGGCGATCCAGAATGGAAGTAAAGTCGTATTTCATTGTGTTTCTCCTTTGTATGCGCTTGCTCAGCCGGGAACGCCGGCTGAAAAAATACCACGAAAAACAGCGGCCGCACAGCCGCCGAACAGAATTATTATAACAGCCTTCCCTCCCTTTGTCAATCCGCGGCCGCCCGTGTCGAAGGGAATTCTGTGTTTTCCACAGCTACGAGTTGGTAATATTGTCTAATTTTCCGTCTTGAACAGCAGATATATTTATGCTATCTTATAAATACAAAGAGGTGATACCGATATACAGGTAAATCCTTGAAGGCTCTGAATCAGAACGGAGCCAATGCAGGCGGGCAGGGAGGTCCCCGGCGATTCCGACTTATAAGCGCGTCTCGCGGAAGAGACAGACAGAGAATGGATAAGGTATCGGAACAGAAAAACGGATCGCATACGCCCGTCAATCCGCAGAAAGAGAGGTTAACCAACAGATGTTAGATAATAAGAGCGAACAGAAATGACCCTTGGCTGCAAAAAAACGTGCTGATCACAAGGCATGGCAGTCAAGGGTCATTTCATTTCTTTCCGCGCCCGGCCGGGGCGCTTTTTTGCCGCCCGGATTGACAATTCCGGCGAAAACGTGGTATCATATTTTTATCCGGAATGTCACACAGGAGTGCCTATGCAGATACAAACGAAAAAATTTGCCGGGCTGACCGGGAATCAACTGAAGCTTCTGGCCTTGTTCGCCATGACCTGCGACCATGTGGGATTGCAGCTGCTGCCCCAATTCATCATTCTGCGGATCATCGGGCGGCTGGCCGCGCCGCTTTTTGCTTACATGATCGCCGAGGGCTGCCGCTATACCCATGACCGGGGACGGTATCTGGGGAGACTTCTGGGCATGGCCGCGCTGTGCCAGATCGCCTATTTTGCCGCCATGCGCTCGCTCTACCAGTGCATTTTCGTGACCCTTTCCCTCTCCGTCTGTCTGATATACGCACTGGATAACGCCGTCCGCCGCCGGACTCCCGTGTCGGTGCTGTTGGCTGCTGCCGCTGTTGCCGCCGTGGTTTTCGTCACCGAGGGCTTGCCCCGGATTCTGATTCACACGGATTTCGACGTGGATTACGGCCTTTGGGGCGTAATGCTGCCGGTTTTGGTGTATCTTGGCAGGGGAAAATGGGGAAAACTGGCGCTGTTTGCCGTCGGTGTCGGTCTGCTGGGTCTGCATTACGGCGGGACGCAGTGGTGGGGGCTTCTGAGCGTTCCCCTTCTGGCGCTGTACAACGGAAAAAAAGGCACATGGAATATCGGCCCGCTGTTTTACTGGTATTACCCCGCCCATCTGGTCGTGATTTACGGCCTGAGCCTGCTTCTGACACACGCCGCCGGATAACGTATCGACCGGGGAACCATCCCCGATATATAAGGAGGAAATGATATGCGTAAAGATTTTGGTTCCAAGCCCATGCTGTACCCCATGCCGGTGCTGATCATCGGCACCTACGGCGAGGATGGCACGCCCAACGCCATGAACGCCGCATGGGGCGGCATCGTGGACACGAATCTCATCGGCATCTGTCTTGCGGACCACAAGACCACCCGGAACATCTTCGCCCGGAAAGCCTTCACCGTCTCCATGGCGGACGCGGAAAACATGGTGGCTGCGGACTACGTGGGCATCGTGTCCGGCGATAAGGTTCCCGATAAGGTCGCCCGTGCAGGCTGGCACACCAGCAAGAGCCATCTCGTGGACGCTCCCATCATCGACGAACTGCCCATGACGCTGGAATGTTCCTTCGTCAGCTACGACGAGGGCACCGGACTGCTCATTGGCCGGATCGAAAACGTCAGCGCCGAGGAATCCATTCTCACCGACGGCAAGATCGACCTGAATAAGTTCCACCCCATCACCTTCGACCCCTGCGGCAACGGCTACTATCCCCTTGGCGAAAAGCTGGGCGACGCTTTTCAGGAAGGCAAAAAGCTGAAATAATATCCAAAACCCGCGCAAGCGCCCCTTGCCTCTCCCTATGGGAGAGGTGGCCGAGCGCAGCGAGGACGGAGAGGGCATACAAGACCGCAATGCCCTCTCATACTATTTCCTGATTAAAATCTTTGATTTTAATCAGGAATGCATCGCCTAATGGCGCTGCCGGTTTTGTGATTTATAAGGAAAGAAATCACAAAACA
>OLOK01000303.1_pt1 | contig 48055 bp, 36 predicted proteins | sample 1672591 | NCBI WGS metagenome assembly OLOK01 (sample SAMEA3136703, study PRJEB25190) | human gut metagenome | biome: human gut; feature: human-associated habitat; material: faeces | place: Austria | collected 2013 | reverse complement strand
CGTAGCGGGTGGTTTAAAGCTGGCCGCTGCGCGGCCAGCGGACTAAAGTCTTGAATAATAGTGCGTTGCCACATGGGGCAACGCACCGACAAAGATTTGATCCGCGATACAGCCACAGGCATCCATGATCACATGGTCACCAGAGTTCTCGCTTCCCATAGCCGTATCCAAAAGGAGATAGCGTTCTTGCTTAACACCATCGGATTTTTCATCGTGCCTGCGCGATGTCGCAGAGGCTTTAAGTAGCTGAGTCCATTGGTTAAAGCGCGCCATTAGTTTCTCCGAAATAAACGTTTGAGTAGAGCACCGTGACCGCCTTCGACGCCCGTCGAAGCAGAAGGCTGAAACGGTTCACAATAATCATCAGATAGGTTAAAAACGGCAGACACGCTGCATGCGCCACTTTCAACCGAACGAACAACAGGATGAGCGTTGCGAGAAGGCGAAAGACAGACTAGTTGGCTTAGCTCGGCGACACAAAGCGGATTCTTGCCATCTTCCGCAAAAGAGTATATATGAATGCGAAGATAGGCCTCTTCATCATCATTTAAAAACAGCGGAACATGCCCCGCAAAAAGACCGTCCCTAGATTCAAGACTAATCCAGCGAATATCAGACTGATCAAGGGCACACCAAACTGCCGCGCGAACATCCACAGGCATCAAAGACGACTCAAAACGCACAGTCATATCAACAGAAGAAGCTTGAATGAGCGTTTGAGACATGGCAGACGATCGCAATCGAGCATCAGCGAGATGATCGCTGAGCAAGAAGACCTTACTTAGTTCTTCGGTTTTTAGCACATTCCCGAAGGCGGACTTCCCGCTAACCAAGGATGGCTCTTCATTCAGATAACGTGTAAAGGCCTCGAAGAACATTTCATTTTCACGCTCAATCGACGTGCAGCTAAATCGATTAGGCGAATCGCATTTTGAGCCTGAAAGAGCCTCAAGAATAGAAGAAGCAATGCCGCAAGCAGAGGGCTCAGCGAGGTGGATGGTGCCCTCCGGAAAGTCGAGTAGATTATTCTCACGGTTTATTTGAATTACCGAGAGCTTCGATGCAAGCATTTCGAAAGGCAGGCGAGAGGGATTAGTCACGCTCAACGATACGCCGGCAACACACTTGGCATAAAGCGAGGCGCATTCATCAGCGGTCAAGATGCCGAGGCTGCGTACACGTGGATCACGAATGGGAGGCATTGCGTCTTCGCCGTATAAATATACGACAACTGCATCGTCGAGCTTGAGAAGCAATTTAATTGCATCAAGCAACATGCCAGACAAACGCCGATCCTTATTGGATTGATAAATAGCACAGACGGCATACTCTCTGCTTAGATTTTGTTCCTGCGCAGTATATATATCGCTAACGCCAAAATCACAATATGGGACTTCATGCGAATAATAGGGTTCAACTTTTTTAGAAAGCCATCTGCCTATCGTTATGGGGTTTAGTTCATAACGATAACTTGCTTCGGCATTTAGATACATCTCCCCCATCGGATAGAACCAAGGTTCAAAATCCTGAATGAAGTAGAACTTATGGGTGCACTTCTGCATAGATGCAAAGTGCGCCGTATTCCAAGCGGTGGCGATTACTGCAAAAAAATCCTCGGGCACACTCGGAGCCACAAGAACTTCTTTAGGCGAATAACCAAACCAATCCTTTATTTCGGTCTGAACTCTATGAGCACTTTTGTATGCTTCACAGCCCGGCATAATGTAAAAGTAGTTTTCATATCCGCGAGAATCTAGAAAGGAAGCCTTGCTGCAGATGGTTCGAAAGCCGCCAGAACCCTTTGCCGGCGGAGATATTATCCAGGCAATTTGTTTCATTTAAAGCACTCAAATCGCTTCGTAGTCAAAAGGATCGAACTTATATAACGCTGCGCGCTTGGGATCTCGAGAAAAGTTAACGGAGAACCATGGATCCCCCTCAGAGAATCGCTCGGACCAGTTATGCAGCAATCGTGCCTTATCCTCAAAATGCTTATGAGAGCGAGATTTACTATCAAGGGATTTGTCAACACATGCCAAATGGTAGAGACATGCCTCTGGTGTATAGATCACTTTTAACCCAGCTTGAGAAGACTTGAAGCAAATATCAACATCCGAATAGTCAAGAAGATACGACTCGTCAAAACCACCCAGACGATTAAAATGTTCGCGTGAAATAGCTAAACAGACACCACTCACCGCCGATACATCCCTCACGGTCAATGGCATATAGATATAGCCAGGAGAAGAGCGATGAATGCCTTGCGATAGGTTGACGATTGATTCTCCAACATAAGACAGGCCTGCCTGCTGCACAATACCGTCAAGATCGCACGTCATTGTTCCAACAACGCCAACATCCTCTCGCTGGGAAAAACCAACGAGAGTCTTTAGCCACAAGGAGTCTAGTGCCTGAATATCGTCATGAACAAAGACGAGTTGCTCGCCATGCGCGGCGAGAACTCCGGCATTTCTCCATGCAGATATATTAAACGGGTCATCAAGCGCGTGAACGATATAGCGACAACGAAGTCCAGAGCTCGATTGCTGAACAACGGCTTCCGCATCCTGTGAGCACACGAAAACAACTTCAAGATCATCAAAATCGGTGTCATTGATTGAAGATACAAGAGTCGAAAGAACCGAAGGATTGCCGCGGGTGGTAACGATTAATGAACAGGACTCAGATGAAGGAACATCATAAATAGGGCTATATCTAAAAGCACGGTTATGAGAGTTGACCACAGTCGCCTTGATACCGCATCTATCAAGGTGCTCCTGAACCGCTTTTATTCCAGCAAGTGTTGCATAGGGTTTACTATCGGAATTGCCCGCAGTCGAATTCTCGCTTATTCTCCAGTGATACAAGATTTTAGGAACGTGATGGATCGTCCCACCAAGTTCGGCAATCTTCAACACCATGGCATGGTCTTGGGCGCCATCCAGCTCGCTGTTAGAAAGATCAATTCTGTCTAAACATGCCCTTTTAACAGTAAGAAGGTGACAAATATAATTGTTGTCACGAGCCATATCAAGACTAAAATCGGGCTTAAAAGTAGGATGAGCCAAGGACCCGTCAGGCAATAGCTTATCTTCATCACAGTAGAGAAGATTAATATCCGAATTTTGATTTAGAGCGTGTGCATACTCAAACAAGATATTCGGTTCGAGAACATCATCATGATCGAAAAAGCAAAGGTAGTCTCCCTTGGCCATCTTGATTCCGACATTGGTGTTCTCAGTGATACCTAGATTGCCCTCAAGATCAGTAACTTTAATTCTAGAGTCTGCAGTCACATACTCGGAGACCAAATCGCTAAGGCCATCGTAATCTGGCGTAGAGTTAACCAGGATGAGTTCCCAATTCGAATACGTCTGAGCAATCACAGAATCAGCCATATCCCTGAAGAAATTCAAGGGAGTCTTATATAGAGGAACGATGATTGAAAACAAGGGCTGGTATGCAAGTTTTATTTGTGCTTGTGCCCGCGAATCGGATCCAGTCAATCTGCGCCCAGAAAACCAGGACAAATAACGGGGTTGATCGAATGCGCACGCATGGTCCCGATCAGCCTCATCCAAAAGCTCCTTAAGCATATCTTTCTTTAGATTGATAAACGTATCTAGATGACCAGAAGCCCTGTGCATGCAAATGCACAGGCTATCCCCGACCTTAGGAATATGAAGAGAGAAATTTATTAAACCAGGATTCGCATCGGCTATTAAGTTATTAAATAACAAAGATTCGCCAATAACGCAGGCTTCTTCATTAAAGGCGACAATACGATCACCCTCAAGGCAATCAGTACCTGAAAGAACACCTCTAACGATTACGCCATCAACGCAGGGAATAAAGCTCTCAATTTGGATAGAAGCGAGCGCATGCACGCCAGAACGGTCAATATTGCGAAATTGTCCACAATGCTCCGCGCGCAGCAAGCCGTTAACTTTCGACTCAATCGAAAACTTGCCAGGATTGATGCGGCGCTGGTAAATTACATTATCTCCGCTAAAGAAAGACAGCGATTGGTCGACACCAAAATCGGCAAGAACAACAACAAATTCAGTCTCTGAAAAAGGAATGATTCTTGCGGGCAGAATTTGCCCATTGGGTGATTTCGACTCAACAGCATCAGGAAAAACGGATGCGGCTTCATACAGTAGATATAGCTTGCCGTCGCCACGGCAATTTAGCTTATTGTTAAATTCGGTATTAAAAACTATGCCCATATCAGCAACACTTTCCAACAATTAATACAAACTCGCAAATCGCAGCCAGAACAAACGGCAATACGAGGCACACTAAAACGAATCGTTTACCATCCCCATAGACCAAGCGATCCTGGTTAAGAATAAACGAGAGGCAAGGAACCAGGAGTGGCAAAAGGTAACGACTCTGACAACCATTAACCGTCCCCAAGCCAACGGGGGTAAACGATACATAAAGTGCTGTAGCGACCAAAATCACCGTAAACAAAAACACAAATGAGGCCCAAAGAAATTGTGCGAGACCAATATGATTCACGCTAATCGAATCGGCCGAAAAAAGCCCAAACAACAATAGGCAAACAGCTGGAAGCACCTGAACCAACCCACGGATTGCATTTACAGAAATCTGAGCAGCAAGCGATCCAAGGTATGCAAAGTTCAATGCATATCCAGAAGAGGTTATCGGATTTAAATAATAAGTTGAAAAATAATTGGCGAGTATTTCCGCGTAGCGCAATGGATCAGCGAGAATGAAAGCGATTTGCTGACCAGAGTTAACATCGGAGCCGCCTCGCATATCGCCAACGTTAGATCCGCTGGCCGTTGAAAACAAGAACGGAAGCGCAAATGAGGCAAAAGCAATCAAGCCCAAAACAAACACGGCGGCATAGTAATGAACTCGTTGCTTCGAGCCCGCAAAACGATTACGCGGAACCATAAAGAAAAGACCGATTATCGGAAAATACACAGCTTTGACTGCGAGTCCTAAAAAGGTAAATAAAAATGCGAGTGCTATATTGCGAACTGTAAATTCATTTAAATCACCCCATGCATACCTCAAAAAATAAGCAAAACCGAGAATGATAAACGAAATGAGCCATGCATCATAAGAGAAACATGACGCAAGAAAGATCGAAGTTGGCAGCATTCCCACAAAAGCAAATAGTCCCTTTTTTGAGGGCGTAACCTTGATTGCAATGGCAATTGCAAGACAGTAACTAAATAAATTGCAAATCCGAGCGAATTGAATCATAGAAGAAAAATCGAAATGCAGAAGGCGAGCGAGCCAAAGGCCAATTGCCGATGGAATATACCCAATGCCGCTAAGCGTATAAACGAATTCTTCATGCTTGTTAACTTGCACATGACCAGAAGCGATATCAGATCTATAGGAGCCATTCAACTGCCTAGCATGCTCAAGAATTTCCGCTCGATCAAAATGGGAAAGAGAGGGCTCTTCATAGCCCTGTGCACGACGGACCGCTTCGTCAGTAAATTTAATATCCGTATCAGTTTTTTGAGTTTCAAATAAATAAGATGTCGAAAGGGCATTGGAATAGTGAATTTGATCATCCCATGAAATACCCGTCGTTATCGGAGTGCTCACCACAAGGAAAACACCAATTGAGAATGCAGCGATAAAGAAAGCAACAGGAAGGGCAGAGTTTCTCTTTCGAATGCCCGAGCAAGCCGTGAAAACCGAAGTTATGACTACCAGCAGGAAATAAACAACAGCATTAATGAACCCATTCATGAATGCAATCGTAGAGCAGCCAAAAACAATAAAGAATGCGATAATCAGCAGGGAAACGTAGTCGGTAGCCTTGACCCTCGCCGAAGCAGAATGGAACAACGCTTTCAGAGAAAAGCCGCTTTGGAATAAATAGAGTATTGCGCAATAGGAAATCAGAAAAAAGAATATGAGCCGCTTTTTATTCCAGTCAGCAATATTCGAGAAATGAGAAGCCGGCGAGCCAAGAACGGTACAGCCCTCCCAGATGACCGCCACAGCAAATGCCGCAAGCAACAGGACTAATAATTGAGCGCAGCGACCAGAACAGTTGTCACGCTTTTTTTCTTCATCTGAGGAAAGGAAGACACAATATGATTGCCAAATGGCAACATCTACAACGACGCAATAGAGCGCTAAAACAAACAGCTGTGAAACAGAGTGGTTCGCATAAAAGTGCTTCATGCACAGAAGCTCGACAATAAAGAGAAGAGCAACAAAGACGGCTTTCATTATTTGCTTTTGGTTTACGCATCGAGACAACACGGAGCTAATTCACCTTTATCCAAATCAAGCTGCAAGGGCCCTAGAAGAATCGTTCCCAGTCGTCTGGATGACAAGTATGGGCACCAAGCACTGTTCACAACTGTTGAAAGTAATATAAGTAGGGACATTCACATCGAGATGATTTATACGCTAAAGCGAAACGCATAGCCTACTTTTCCTTCTCCCTACTTAACGCAACAGCCTGAACAAGCGAGTTTAAACGCTCTTCCTGTCGAGAGAGGCGAAGAGAATTACAGAAATCACGGACCACAAGAACGGCAATAACGTAAAGGAACACGAAGTTAGAAGCCGACATGAAACCAAATAGACTTGAAAGCCACATTGCAACTTGTGGAAAAACGCCCAAAATTACAAAACTGACGCTGAATAGCAGCCAAAACAGAGAATCCAAAACTTGCATTTGGGATTTTTTTAATTTGCGCAATACGAACACGAATACCAAAACAGCGCAAACAAGAAGCAAAATACGAAGAGAGACCGGCAAATGGATCACCTAAACCACTGAACGACAAGGAGCGTAACGAAAACACGAACCATATACTGCATAGACCTAACAGGGTTAAGATAGCTCTCGCCACCTTGACGCTCGCGCATCTTAACCTGTACCTCTGAAATGGAATACCCTTGCTTCAAAAAGAGAGCGAGAGATTCTGGTTCCGGATTTAAGGTATTGTCGTAATAGTATTTCTTAAGAATATCCCGCCCAAATAGCCTAAATCCAGACGTTGGGTCACTGATCCTCTTGCCTGTCAGAATCTTTATTAGCACCGTAATCATACGCGAGCCGATCATGCGAAGCGTCTTGTCTTTGCGCACGCTTACAAACCTAGAGCCAATGACAATATCTGATCCATCAGATTGAGCCCTATCAACAAGGACCTTTATATATTCCGGACAATGCTGGCCGTCAGCATCAAACTGAACCATATAGTCATATCCATGATCAACCGCATAACGCGCAGCCGTCTGAAACCCAACGGTCAAACCACAGTTAATGGGCATATCAATGATGTCACAACCAAGATCCTTGCAGATAGCTAGCGTTCGATCTCGAGACCCATCATTGATAACAACAAAATCAAACTCAGGTGCAATTTGCCTGAGCTCGCATATCGTCTTTTCTATGCATTCCTCCTCATTATAAGCAGGAATAGCGATAAGAGTTTTGGGTGTCATATACACATAAACCGATCTCTAGTTTTTCTCATTATTATAGCGAGAGATATACAAATGGTTAAATAGACACAACGAATGGTGCACCCTTGATTATCAACTTAATCAGAACACTTCCCACATTCATCCGTACATGGACGGATGAATGTGGGAACCCGTTACCCTGAGAGCCGAACCGGTTGGCCCCGGGGACTCGAAGGACAGCATGTCCGGAAAAAAGAAAAAGGGTTCCGAGAAGGCAACCCCGAGTGTCTACGGCAGGCTCACCAGACACGAAAGGGACACGGGCCAGAAGATGCTGGAGCTGGACGCCCGCGCGCCTCCAAGGCGATGCTCGGCGGCGATGCGGAGGCGCTGCTAGACGCCTACAGCCTGGAGGACGTGCCCATCGGAAGACTCGACCTGACGCCGAGCCTCATCGAGAGGGCACGCGCAGAGAGGCGCGTCGCCCCGCTGGCCTAGCCCAAAGGCAAAACGGAATAGGCGGACCGACCGTCCAGCTGAGTCTGGAAAGAGGTGCCAGACTGAGGGCGGAGAATGGCCCCCGGACCTATCGAACACATATCCACCGTTCCTTCAACTGGGGAAACGGAGCCCCCGGGGTCCACGGGGGCCGCGGGGGCGTTCGGCTAGCCGCGGATACGAACTATCTGCGCAGCGTGTTCGGCTGAGATCGGAAATCAACCACGAATGGTGCACACGGCATCGAGAACCCCGCAACAAACCTCGCCCTAGATTTCAAAGCTAGCAATCTTACGAGTGTCGAACGGCATGGTTACGCCATGTCTCTCTAAGCGTAGGTACACAACTACGAGGTTTTCTCAAAAGTTTTAATTGCAACCACACGCGCCATATTAATGACATTCATTAAATACGACTTAGAGCAAAATGGGATTTGAAGCAATTGGAAAATACCTTTTGCTCGATTACCAGAATGAATATTTCTCAACCCATTATTAAATAATGCATTTGCCTTTAGATAGTTCTCAGCTCGGCGCCGATCGAACCGCTCGGCGACGATTGTATCAATCTTATCGACATCCAGTGATCGACCCTCTTTGAAAGCTGAGCGTAAACACTGAGAAACAACGAACTGTTTATACAAATTGCTACGCGAAATGCTATTAACAGTCATTCTGTATCGAATGAGCGGCTCTGGAACATTTCCAATAGTGAACCCTTCCAGCTCGGCACGCAACAGTAAGTCATAATCTTCTGCTAGCGGAACAGACCGATACCCCATTTCAAATACAGACCTTCTTCCAAACCAACTCGGATGAGGTACGCAATTTCTAATCATAAGAGAACGCCTAACGCCTTCACTCGAACTTGGAATTGAATCAACGAGATATAATTGACTACCGTCTTCGTCAATGGCGTTCAAATAAGAACCCACTAGGTCAAGCTCATGTTCTTCAAGATACGACAACTGCCGTTCAATGCGCTGCGCCTCAGAAATGTCATCTGAGTCCATTCGGCAGATATACTGACCGCGTGAGACCTTGAACGCCCTTTCCAAAGATGCAGCAAGACCAAGATTGCGTTCATTTCTCACGAGGCAAATCCTGCTGTCATGAGAGCTATAGTTTTGAGCAATATCGTAAAGTGTGTTGTCATCTGGATTATCAAAAACAACAACCACCTCGATTCGATGATAGGTCTGCTTTAAAATAGACGCTAGTGCCTCAGTAAAATCTTTGGCGCTCTCCCTATAACAAGGCATGAGCACTGAAACCAACTGTGAATCTGTCAACTAAAACCTCCAACACCGCTGCGGGAGCAAACGCTAATGAAAACTACCGATAGTTTAATAGTCCTTCATGTGGCATATATTACAAGTGATTTCGCTTCTGGCGTGTCTACAGTGGTGCCTCAATACCTAAATGAGCAGTCAGAAATAAAGGAAATGAATATAGCTCTATTAAATCTTACAAACTACAGACCTAAAGATGCGAAATATCCCGTCTTCTTTCAGTCATGCATAGAAAAACTTCCTGAACCGTTTTGCAATCCGTCACTCGTAATATTTCATGAGATATATAGGCCGGATCACATTAAACTAAGCCATTGGCTCAGAAGACGTGCGATCCCATACATCATCACACCACATGGGTCTCTAACATATGTGGCGCAAGAACAGCATCATTTAGCTAAACAATTGCTTAATGTTTTCTTCTATAACGCCTTTATTCGCAATGCTGATTGTATCCATTTTCTATCGAAAAAAGAGGCGATGAGTTCAAACGGCTTTAAACATAGGAAAGCAAGCATTATTCCAAATGGTGTTAGCATCCCAAAAGCCAAAGCCTCAAACTTAGACAGCCGCATCGCGCTTTTTATTGGCCGCCTAGATATAGAGGTCAAAGGTCTTGATCTACTGATCAAAAGTCTGCCGCTAATTGCTGATGAGCTAAGAGGGCTCGGAGCTAAAATCTACATCTACGGTCCAGACGAAGATGGGTCTATGGCCAAACTGGAACTACTTATTGCCGACAATCAAGTATCCGATATTGTTTTATTAAATGGTCCAGTTAATGGTCAATCTAAAGCGGACGCTTTTCTCAAATCGCAGTTTTATATCCAACTTTCACGCACTGAAGGTTTCCCGACGTCTGTTTTGGAAGCGCTAGCATATGGCCTCCCAATTATTGTTAGCGAGGGAACCACATGGAAAGAAACAGCGAACAATAAAGGAATTGGAATCGGTGTAGAATCTGATCTCGAAGCCATTTCTAACGCAATTCTCACCCTGTTCAATGACGATGAACTTCGTTGTAAACTTGCAAATGCAGCTAGAAAGTATGCAATTGAACACTTTCAATGGAAGGCCATTGCCAAGCGTCAATTTATTTTATACAGGGACATTGTAAACGGGCTTTCTAACTAACCATCTTGTTCTTCCAATACGGAAAGGAACTAAATGCTGTTTTCAATTATTATCCCTGCATATAATGCGGCATCCAGTTTGCCGGAAACGCTATCATCCATCTACCAACAAACATATGACGGCTATGAAATTATTCTCATCAATGATGGATCAGCGGACGCTACTGAAAGTGTCTGCAAAGTGTTTTGTGAATCTCACAACAATACTCATTACGTTAGACAAAATAATATGGGCGTATATGAGGCCAGGCGAAAAGGCGCGGAGATAAGCGCCGGAGATTACCTGGTCTTTGTTGATGCAGATGATTCTTTGCGCTTCGATACCCTATCTATTCTTGCTCGCGAAATCGATAAGTGCAATCCAGACATAATCTGTTTCAGCTATACAAGAAACCCAGACTATTCAAACGATCCGTTTATCAATCCCGCCCTTCCGTCTGGCATCTATGAAGGTGACGATCTCGCCGAAGTCAGAAAATGTTTGGCACGAGGGAAACTCAATTCAATTTGGGGAAAGGCAATCAAAAGAAACTGTCTGATTGACGATTTAAGCAATACCGATACAAAGAGAATCGATTTTGCAGAAGATTTTCTGCAAATGATACCCATAGTCGATTCAGCCAGATCGGTTTTACAAATAAGTGATGCGCTGTATTATTACAATTGTCAAAACGGACAAAGTGCAACACACAGCTATAAGGAAAAACAGCTTTCAGATTTAACCTTCGTCACCTCAAGCCTAGTGAAAATCGCTGCTCGTTGGGGAGAAGAAACAGAAAGGCTGGCATGGAAAACAAGAACGGAACAGTATCTTTATCTCCTATCGATCAACGAGCTCAGTGACAATAATGAGACCAAAAAACGTAACTTTGTTTCAATTTCAGAGGCCTTATTTAATCCCTCAATTAAAGCTGATGTCCCTTGCAGCACCTACAGGCCTGACAGCTATTTACTGTTCCTTGCGGCAAAGAATAAGCACTATTTGTTATCTCGAGTAGTAATACGCTGTTGTGAACAGCTAAAACTATTGATACTGAAAGTCTTGAGCTAATCGCCCTGTTGCCATCGCTCATTTTTCCTGGCACCGAGTAATAAAACCAACCGACTTAGCCTTCGATAATCAAATGTCAGGCAAACCGGTTGGTCATAAAAGTAATGAAAGTACATTAGGCTATTCTGCTTAATAAGCGTCGCAGATTATCGCTTGATAAATGCAGATATGCTCGTCTTTTCGGATTCGTTTAGCCCAAACATCAAAACCAAGAAGAAATAGATAAAGAAATAAATTATTGCTGACACCAAAACCACCACAAGGCCAGATAAAAGGCTTTTAATTAGGTTATAGAGCAGCAGCAAAGCCCCCGTACCGACAATAACCAAGACGGAAAGTTTGGCAATTTCAAGCCAAAATTTCTTTATGTTCAACCCAAGCTTTTCAGAATAATACCAATTCATACAGAAACCGTTACCTATAACCATAGCGATGGCTGTTGAAACTGCTGCGCCCACTATGCCCATAAGCTTGAGCAGTATAATCGTCACGACCACGTTGACAAGCGCAATCGCAAGATACATATACCCCCTATACAGGTAAACATTCGCAACCTGCATTATGGTAAGTCCCAGGTTCTGAATTAAGTCAATGGTAAATGGAACCATTACGATCAAGGCGATATAGAAAGCGTCTATATAGTCCTTACCAGCCCAAATAATGATGAAATCTTTTCCCAGAACAATAAATAAACTAAGAACAAATCCGCAGACGATAAAGGAAATGCGACCGACTTTAATGAAGAGATCCGAAATTTCAGACATATCCTTATTCTGGCAATACAGTTCTGAAACTCGAGGAAGAAAAACTGAAGAGGCTGCCGTACCGATTGTCATATAAATCGTGTAGATTTGAGATCCAACAGAATATACCGCAACGGCGGCAGCACCAAAATAATAGCCGACAATTAATTGATCGGTTTTCCAGAAAATCTGGTCAGCAATCGTCACCAATACAATCGCGCCGCTAAAAAATAGCAATCCTTTAGCCAGTTTCATGTCCCAGCCATGATATCTGAAACTAATATGCAGATTATATTTAGCAAACAAACGCTGACTCACCGCGCACAACACATTTGTAACAAGCACAACTAAACATACGGCTAATGCATTCTTAAAAATTGTCGTAAGTCCATACACAATGAAAGGCTGAGCTATTAGGGCGGCCAATTGCGAGCCCTTCAAAAAAACGAACCTTTCATTAGCAGTTATCGCCGCAACGCTAATAGTGTTGTTCATGATAACAATTGTGTTGATCCCTAATACAACAAGCATTGCGGAACACTCATCAAGCTGTGAGTTTGTAAAACTGGCTGAATATACAAACCGAACAACCACGGCGAGAACGCAACTTATTAGCATCACGAACACAGATAGGACCCAGTACAGACGCCTAGCTATTGCGAGAGTATTCTCCATTAAGTCATTTTTGCCCTCTGCCATATACTTGCAATAAAAACGCCCAACACCGGCAGACAAAATCCCATTAATGGAAACTATATAAGACATGATAGAACCTATCAATTGATAGAGTCCATATTCGTCTTGTCCAATGTTTTGCAACAACATCGGAACATATACAAAGCCGACTAAAGCCTGAGCCAGTATATAACCATATGTAATTATTATGCCAGTAAGTCTTCTGCTTGCGCTACTTATCAGAATCACCGTTTCACAATTAGTTGCTTCAAATACCATTCAGAAATTAAAGCACTATTTAATCAGAACAACCGATTGCCGAACCTCTCCTTTGTTCGCATTGTTAAAGCAGGGTCCGATTAAATTCCCAGGCAGAATTTGATGCCACATTTTATTGTCATGCGGATTATCTCCCCAGAAGAACCCAATATGACAGTCGATTGATCCGTCAGTCTTAAAGAAGATAATATCTCCCTTTTGAGCATAACCACTATTTAGCATATCTTGGACAGTACGGAACTCATACATTTTGCATCCCAAATCTCGAGCATAGCCATACCATCTCCAAGCGTTAATATAGCCGCCACCGCCTGGCCCCCCAGCCCAAGGAGAGTGATTATTATTCTGCGCAATACGATTGACATCGCCACCAACCGCAGCATAAGCATGAGCCACGAAGCCAGTGCAATTCATGCCAGTATAGCCATCCCATCTCGGGGCACCTTTTGGGTAAAGGCAACTATCATAAGAGAAGCCACCGGAATATCTCGTTCCTAAATAATAGCCATCAAATTGATGCGACGTAAGCCAAGTGACGAGTCCAATACGACTAACCCCCAAAACCGTTGAGCTACCAAATGGGCTGTAGTAAATCTGAGTCGACTTCGACTGGAGAGTGCCATCAGGAAGCAAGACATCGCAGTAAAGATCGTAATAACCATCTTGCAATCCAAGTGCAGAGGGATTGAAGTAAGCGTCATTCACACTGGAAAATTCTTTTAGAACACCCCATTTACTCCAGTCGGACTTGGCCCAAACAAATTTAAACTGAAATTGCCCAGATTTTTCAGCTGCAAGCGTTCCCAAATCAGCTCGAACTCCCCAAGAATTATTGCCATCAGTCGAAATTGCAGTAATCCTCGAGAAATCCCAACAGCTAATGATTGTTCTTTTTGTTTGGACAACTCCATCTGACCCCGAAACGTCACAGATCAATTCATAGTCTCCGGCGTCTTTTGGAGCCCATTGCAAGTGTGAACTTGTGCCCTGCTGAGCAACGCCCCAGTCAGCCCAATTATTCTTATTCCAGACGAACTTATACTGTAAGTAATTAGTATCACCCGAGCATCTGGCATCGATCTCAGTGCTTTCATTAGGCCTGACAAGCGTTGCAGAAGAACTCAAGGACTCGTAATTCCACTTCTCGGAGCCAATCGAGCATTCAGTCTTCGAGGTCATCGTCTGATCGTTGGCCTCATCAATAACATCAACAAAAACGGTGACAGCGCCAGATTTATCGACTCTCCAGTCAATTGAGGATTTACCTCTGCCGGAGTCAATCACACCCCATTCAGCCCAGTTGTTCCGCATCCAAACATATTTGTATGAAATCTGATTATTCTTTCGGATGGTAATCCGAGGTGTAATTGAAAGCGTATCCCCTACGCACAAATTGGATGAATCAGATTTCAAATCTATTGAAGTGAAGTTAGATAGATTTCTCTCCACCCTGACGGGGAACCTCCAGGTCCTCACGTTGCCGGCCGAATCGACGGCGTCGACCAAGATGTTGACGTCGCCGGCGACCTCCGGCACCCAATCGCAGGAGGCCTCGGGCCCGAGCTGGCGGATGGTGCCCCACCTGGACCAGCCGCCCTGCTCCCAGACGAACTTGTACTTGAGGCCGGAGGCGTCGCCGGACACCTTGGCCTGCAGCTTGACCGGCTTGCCGCAGAGGGCGGAGCCCGAGACTTCGAGCGACTCAAGAGACCAATTAACAACTTTGTATTTAGAAGTGCTAGTCACATATCCATTGGAGTCAATGACATCAGCATAGATCTCATATTCACCAGCCTGGGGCAGGGTCCAAGAAATCGACGGCGAAGTTAAGTCTTGACCGATTACACCCCAATTGGAATCACTCCAATCAGACCCAGCCCTATGCCAAACAAACTTATATCTAAGGCCATCAGTCTTGCCGCTAACATTTACACCGATTTTTACCGTTGACCCCGCATGTCCCAGTTCTTCCGAGAAGGAAATTCCATTGACGGAGTAGGGATGCGGGAACTGCGCGATGATTGCGGCAGCGTCAGCCTCGCCAAGACGGCGGCAACCATCGTCCGAGAAATAGTTGGCCACATCACCGTAATTCGAGATAAAGCCATGTTCGATAAGAATACCTGGAATTCCCTGCTCGCGAGCGCAGCGGATAACGGCGAACTCGTCGCCTACCTCCATTTGAAATACGCCGCGGTATGTTAGTCCCATAGCAGCAAGGTTGTTCATGACCTTGTTGGCAAGCTCAACAGAGACCTGCGTGTAGTCGGTGCCATTTGCGGTAGGAGCATAAACTTCTGCGCCGTGAGCCCCAGAAGACCCAGAGTTGATGTGAAAGCTAACAAAGGCCTGCGCGCCCTGATCAATGCAGCGCTGTACGCGGTAAAGATAATCATTGCTGGGATAGTAGCCAGACTGCTCGCGCGCAAGAACGATCTTAAAGCCGTAAGCTTCAAGTTTATTTTTGCAGGCTGTCATGATCTTCCAGGTAAGGTCGGCTTCACTCTTGCCATTACCCTGAGCGCCAGAATCCACCCCGCCATGCCCCGCGTCAAGTGCAATAACCCCCACATTACGCGCGGAGCGCTCAGCATAGGTGGAAATGCCATCGGGCGAATCGGCGCATCCCAATGCCTGCTGAATCGACTGGGCTTCAACGGCATTGCCATCGCCGTCCGCATAGTAAACAGAAGTGCCCTCGGAGCTCACGGAGCCATTAATGACCGTAAACGAATAATCCCTGTCAGAAAGATCCACCTCATGCTCAGAGCCATCGCCCTGCAAAGCATAGGTTATCGATGTGAGGAAATATGTATTAGATTCCAACTGCGAACCAAAAATAAAAGCAGCAGAATTATCAGCCGTTGCAGATGCTTCAATAGTCCCCTGAACCCCATTGGCACTTACATAGTTGAGAGTTGCGGAGGCAAGGCTATCGCCGTCATCGGGAGTAGCAAAGGCAACGACCTGATCAGTCCCGCTGGAAAGGCTCGGGTAGGCAAGATATACATACTGGAAAGAAGAATCGACCGGTTCAGCCTGCTGATGGTTCTCAGATACATCAACGCCAAAATCCTCATCAGCCGATTCGTCAACGTTCGTTGCCGGCGATGAATCATCAGCAGCGTCGACATCAACAGAACCCGCATCACGCGAGGCCTCGCCATCATCGTCTGCAGTAGCAGCGTCCACGGCAGCGTCCGCAGACGGGACGTTGCTCGCAGCGTAGGCAGCAGCCACAGGACCCATCAAGGATGAAATGGTCAAAAGACCAGCAAGAGAAAAAGCTGTTGAGGCACGCAATGCCTTTTTCATATTGAATCCCCCGTCACAAATAATGTCACTAAGAGAAGATTATCTTACAATCTCCTCTGCATCGGAAGTCCAGTTATTCGAAGCGCGGGAATTGTTATAAAGGCAGACAGAAACCTGCTCTTATAAAAAGCAGGTTACGTTCTCAGCAAACTTTTGTTTTTTCGTCCTTCCATGGACACAGTGCTAGCTCTAGTTTTTGAAGCAATTAGCGGCGCCCCAAACAGCGCAAGTGCCAGTAACACGAAAATCCACTGAAGCACGCAATTCGTTTAAGCACGTGACGGACGACGAAAGCGTGTACGCAGCCGCGAAATACAGCAAAAAGCCCCAATGTTTCGCTTACATCAGAGGCGTCTGGGGCTTCATCGACAGAGTAACCTGGCTTACGCATTCAAGAAAAGTAGAGCGTCGTCTTCATGAATCAAACACCAGTAAGCAACGCTCGCGCGCGTCTTTGAATCTTCTAATGAGCAAGAAGAGAGGGATCTAGGAGAGACCTAATAGTTCTTGGAATCTGGGAATCATCGAACTCACCATCTTTAAACAAGAGAGAATCATATAACCTCTTATCGTTCTGTCTCGAAAAGATATGAGTGACCAGATGCACATCGCGAGCCTTTGAAAGACAGTCTTCATCCCTTAAAGATTCAGCAATATAACAACCGCCCCAATCAAAAAAGCCGAGATAACCCCGGCTGATAATCAAAGAGGCGATTTTCTGCTGGCTGTCAGCCGCGGCATCCTCACGGAAACCTAGTTGTCGCCGGAATTATAGTCCTCGGCGCGGACTCACCTTATCTCCCCGGTGCGGGCTCGATATCCTCTCGAATATCTAATCTCTTGGACTTTAACCTGTCCAAGCACAGTACAGCTTTTACGTGCCGCTACACGGAGCTTAGCTCGTGGACTATTTTCTAAAATATAGACCTTCAAAGCAATTTGGGTTCAAGCACGGACAAACAAAACAGCCACTGAATACAAGACTTGTTTATCAATAGTTATCAATCACATGCGTTACCAGCAAATATCGTCCGTCTCATACACTGCGATACAATCAATCCCACCAAATGCTAAACCAGTAAGTCGAAGGGGCCATCGTGCTAACAATTCACTATGGTGATATGGAAAACGTTATCAACAACACGTCGGTTTACTTCGATAACGTCTATTCGCCCGAATGGTTTCAAGATGCTTTTGCGCAGAGAATTATTAAATCCATTGATAAGGGCAGCGTGGTTGGACCCGGCGCAATAAACACCAAGATCCTAGGCATTATCCCACCGGAAAGGCTATCGGGCGGAACTAAGACGCTGCTGCTCATGTACTTCATGCCTCAGAACATATACAACGCCACAACCTGTAGCGACAATTGCGCTTACTGGATTCTAAGAATTGCCGCACAGCATGATCTGACGATCAACCTCTACCATCTGATGGATTTTGGAAACGGCAAGTTCACGGCAACCATTGCAAACACGGGTGATGTCGTTCACACGATGTTCGACCTTGTCCCTATAGCCGCAAAATGCCTAAGGGAGAACTCCTGACGCACGTTTTCGTTAGGCTCTGTTAGACCAAGATTGACATACATATGTCATCACGGTGCCATATCGTTAGCCCCGTAGACCGCGACGATGGGGGCATCACGAACGCCGAGGACCTGGTAATCACCTTCAAGAGGGACATCGCGAGCCTCAGCAGGACCGAACGCCGCCGGCTCCGCCTACGAGGCCGAGCGCTGCCCGCGCTGCGGGTCCGCCGCGGTCGTGAAGAAGGGCAAATCAAAGAACGGGGAGCAGCGCTACCTCTACCGGGATTGCGGCAGGACCTTCGGCATAGGCAGCGGGCACATCCTGGGGACGAGCAGGCTCCCGAAGGAGACCTGGATGGCCTATGCCGAGTGCTTCGTTCTCATGCTGCCCCTGCGCGAATGCGCGGGGCGCTGCCATGTCTGCCTCAAAACAGCCTACACCATGCGCCACAGGCTCATCGAGTGTCTCTCGACCTACTCGCCCTCGTTCAAGACCGGGCGGGGCTGCGGCTGAGGGCTCGACGAGACCTACTTCCCCGAGCCGTTCAGGGGCAACCACTCAAAAGGGTCATTTACGATGCCACGTCCCTCCCGACATCGCGGCAAGCAGGTGCACAGGCGCGGACTGTCGCGCGAGCAGATCTGCGTCTTGACCGGCGTGAATGACTCGAACGAGACGTTTCTCGAGGTCTCGGGACGAGGCATCCTGTCGAGGAAACGCGCCATGGACGTGCTGAGGGACCGCATCGCGTCCGCTTCCGTCGTGGCGCCAGACAAGGCGTCCGCCTATGTCGACGTCCTCGCGGAACTCGAGGTCGCCGCACACACGGTCCACGATTCCAAGGACCGTTCCGAGGGGACCATCAATCGGATCAACACCGTCCATTCGCTCCTCGATACCTTCATGAAGCCGTTAAAGGGCGTGTCGAAGAAGCACCTCGGCGCCTACCTCGCTTGGTTCAAGTAGCGCCGGACCTTCATGGCGACCGATTCCGGCACCGCCGAGCGCACGGTTGCGCGACAGCTCGCCAACGGCGTGTGCAGGAGCCGCATCCGTGATATGTTCAACGTCCTGCCGCCCTAACAGAGCCAAATCAATCCAACAGTTTAGATAACGGGTAATGATTCGGGAACAGGGCGTTCGGCCGGATGGGACAGATGGATATGGAAAGAACGAACCCCTACGGGGCACACAAGTAGAGACAAACAATGGGGTCGCTTCGAGAAGCGACCCCATTGTTTGCACAATTGAATTAGGCGCTGAGACCAAGTTGAGTCAATCTTAGACTAACAGAGAGAAGCGCCGCCCAAGTCATGTACTATCCGCTCCAACTCGACAATGTAGGACTCAACCGAATCATCCGATGGCGAGACTTCTGCTCGAATAATGTGGTCCCATTTATACAGGAAATTTTCAACCTGTCGATCTGGGTCATTCTTCCACAGTGGAGCAAGTGCAATCAACGCCGCATCAAAAGGATTGAAGGAAAAATTATCAGCATCAATATAGCCACCCATACCGCCCCTGTCGCAGTCATATACACTTCTAACTATTCTCTCCAATTCAATAGCCTGATTATGATTCATAAAATCACCTCCCTTTCTACTCTTGATACCCCAAAATAGAGAGGAAAAGAGTTTCGATAACATTTATCCGGTTGAAAATCATACACAATCGCTAAACATCTGTTGATTTCCGATCTCAGCCGATCACATTAAACCGATAGGCCGTTCCGGCAGTTATCCGGACGCCCCCGCGGACCCCGTGGGCCCCGGGGGCGGCGTTTTCCCAGTTGGAGGAGCGGTGGAGATGTGTTTCGATGGGTTCGGTGGCCATGCTTCGCCCTCCGCCTGACACCGCTTCCCAGACCCAGTCGGACGTTCGGTCCGCCTATTCCGTTTTACCTTAAGGATAGACCAGCGGGGTATCGCCCATCCCGGCGCGCGCAGGCTCTATGAGCCCCGGCGTCAGGTCGAGCATGTCGACGGGTGTTAATGATCACTAAAAAGAGGTCCGCGTGATCGCCGGCAATCGAGCACCGTGAGCACCGAAACTGAGCAGTTTGAGCAGAAGGGCCGTACCCCGGGAACCGAGAGCGCGGCCCTCGCCATACGGTTTCCCCGGGCGGACACTTTGGCGAGGCCGCCCGGGAAGGATGGGGAGATGACCGTGCCCCTGGACACAGTGAATGATATACGGTCGACGGAGGCAGCCGGACGCCCGGGGTTCAAGATAGCCCGGGCACTTCACCTGAGCCGCAACACCGTGGCGAAGTACGCCGACATAGAGGACATGTCACCCGCCGCAACGATACCCCAAAGGAGGGCCAGGCCGACGCTCGAGTAAATCTGAATCTACCCCATCCCCTCATCTATCGCCACGAGGAACTTAACCACTTCCCCAGTATGCACGCGAACTCCCGTCCGAACAATCGAATGACCCACCATAGTATCCGCGGCCCCAAACAAGCAGCGAACTAGAACCGTTCGAGAATCTCCTCGGCATTCTCTCGCAGATAGATATTTAGGTCCGGCACGGCAAACTGCACGCAGCCCCTCTGTGGCGCCTGAATAACCTCTCTTTGTAGCAATTTTGCCCTAATAGAGCTAACCTCATTGGTCTTTTTACCCATGCGCCTAGCAATCTCGGATGATTTGGACTGTCGTTTGTCCTCGCACATCGCCAAAAGGTATTTGATATCGTTAGGCCCCAGTCCAGAAATCGCGGGCTCGTGAACAACATCGTGAAAACGAGCCTCTGCCAGCGCAATGCCTTCGGCAACATCGCGCTCGCTCACAATGGCACTTTTGGCACGATGCAAGTTGGCGCGCTGCCAAATGGAATAACCGACCAGTTGCACCAGATAGGCATAGCCCTTAGTGGCCTTAGCGGCTCTCGACAGAAGATTGTCCTCTATGGTCAAACCAGTCGCGACAAAGCTATCGCCCATAGAGAGCGCTACCTCCACCTGGTTGATAGGCGCCAGATCTTCGGGGAGGGCACGACGCAAGAACGTAAGCGCCTTGCCGTTAATAAGATCCATAACGCCGGCGGGTAAGCCGGCAAAGGCAAGTGCGATATCTACTTATATCGAATAATATCGAGCTGTATAAGCTTGTATAAACTTATCGCGAAAGTATCGAGTTTTCGTAATTTATCTTAGTAAGTAGTCCAACCCTGCTTTCTTCCAAGTTCATAGCGAAGGAAAGTTAAAGACTTCCTAAAAACTATTGCCTTAGACCGAGAAATACTCGCTCTCAACGGATAAGTTCGGCCCCAACCACGGATCGCCCGTCAAGAAGAACTCCGGCCAGCGCTGCATGAACAGTGCCTGTTCACGTTTCCAGCGACACATCTTTTCCTCGTTGGCCTCTTCTCTGCCGCGCGAGGTGAACTCGTAGTGGTACAGCTCGGCATAGGGCGTAAAGATGGTGCGGTAGCCCGCCTCCCATGCGCGCAGGCAAAAGTCTGCGTCGTTAAAGCCAACGGCGAATTCCTCGTTGTAGCCGCCGACCCGCTCAAATACGTCGCGTCGGACCATCTGGCAGGCACCCGTTACGGCGCAGAAGTTACCGGGGCGCACAGCGCGGGCAAGATAGCCCTCGCGCTTTGCCGAGAAGTCCTGGTTGGCATGGGCAAGTGCGCCGCGCACGCCAACCACAATGCCAGCGTGCTGCACCAGATGATCGGCAAAGTAGAGTTTGGCACCCACCACGCCCGCTTCGGAACGCTGCAGATAGCCCATCATCTCTTCAATAAAGTCGGGACTAATGACCTCGGTATCGTTGTTGAGCAGCAGCAGATAATCGCCTTTGGCGTGCTCCACGCCAAAGTTAATGATCTGGGAGTAATTGAACTCACCCGGCCAGTACACAACGCGCGCGATGCCCTTGCCTTCGGATGCTGCAGCCACGCGCTCTGGCAGGGTTTCGTAATACGCAAACGTCTCCGGGGCTTCGCTGTTGTTCTCCACCAAGACGATCTCGTAATTGGCATACGTTGCCTTCTGGGCGATCGACATCACACAGGCGTCAAGCGTCTCAATGTGATCCTTGGTGGGAATCACAATGCTCACCAGCGGCGCAGGCTCCGGCAGCGCATAGCGCATGCGGTAGACAAACGGCATCTCGGTATCCTCAACCGTTCCGCAAATGCCCAGCGCGTTAAAGTGGCGCTGCAGCGCAAGACGCCCGGCTTCAATAGCATACGGCTTGCTATCGGCAGAGCCATCGGCGGTCGATCCCGGATGCACGCGCCAGTGATACAGCACATGCGCAACATGCTCAAACCGCGCGTCCGCCGAAAGGCAGCGAAGCGTCAAGTCGTAGTCCTGGGCACCCGCAACGTCTTCCGGGGACGTGCCAATACGATCGATGAGCGCCTTCTCCACCATCAGGAAATGCGTCACGCAGTTATGGCTATAGAGCAGGTCGACGTTGAGCCGCGTCTTAAAGACCGGCTGGCCCCACTCCCCCGTTTTCTGGAACATGTCCTCGTCGCAGAACAGGACCTGGGGACGCTTGTCCTCGGCCGCCTTATTCAGCGCGGAAACATACTGGAATAACGCGTCCGGTTCCAGAATGTCGTCATGGTCCAAGAACGCGACGTAGTCGCCTGTCGCTCGCTCGATACCTGCGTTGGTGTTGAGCACAATACCGCCGTTGCCGGGAAGCTCGATGCGACGGATGCGCTCGTCGTTGGCGCCTGCCGCAAGGGCGGCCACCGCATCCCATTCAGGCGAGGCATCCATAAGGAGCAGTTCCCAGTTGTCATAACTCTGGGCTAGCACCGAGTCCAGCAGCTCGCGCAGGTATTCCCGATCAGTCTTGTAGCACGGCACCACAATACTCACGAGTGGTCTATAGGCAAAAGCCACCGAAGCGACACGCTGGCACGCCAGATCGCCCGGCTTTGCGCGATGTTGCTCAAACCAACGTCGATAAGCTGCGTCATCAGCGCGTGCATCCTTCATGCGGTTCCAGCTGTCGTCGACCATGCCGTTGTACAGGCGACCATCCATGGCGCAAAACCCGCTCTGGATCTGCTCTGTGGAATCGCTCACAATCGCGACAAAATCTCGTATATCTTGAGGCATCTCAACGCTCAGATACGTTTTATTGACACGGCATCCATTCTGCTGCGGCACATCGACCTGCGATTCGAACACATGCACGGTAGCATCGATGGCATTCATATGCGTATCGAAGATCTGAAGCTCAGGCGCGCACTGGGAGTCTCCCGCCCAGGTAACCTCATAGCGCCACACCGCGCCGGAGTCTGCCGGCAAATAGCGAATGGCATCGATCTCGTAGCGACCGCAGTGTTCGCCACGCTGCGCATCGCGGATAAGCGCACACAGCGCAGGCTTTGCTTTGTAGTTAATCTTGGATTCCAGCTTGGCCACGCGGCTATCGAGACAAATGGAGCCCAACCTTTGGCCATCGGATGCAAAAACGACATCCATCGACGAGCCATCCAAAAACGGAAGCACCAAGACAGCGAGCTCGCGCTCGTAATCGGAAACGGAAGGGCAAAGCGCCAGCACACGGCCATGATCGACCGGGAGCACCAGCGACGGCACACAAGAACCGCTCGTAGTCGCATGGGCAAACGCCTGAGAGCCCTCCCGCTCAATATGCGCGACGACATCCTGACCGGCAAAACGAAGCAGCACAAACAGACGGCCCTGGCTGCGGCAAAGTGCCAAACGCTTGATACTCATCTACACTTCTCGCTTTCCCAGGGCGTTCGCTGCCATGCGTTTGCAGGCACCCAGGCGGCCAAACCTCAAGACGTCGTAATCGAACATGAGCTTTTTGCACCCACGGACATTGGGGGCCTTGCTGGTAAGCGCCGCGCGCACCATAGCAGCAACAGATGAAGCACATTGCGTGAGCGCAGCATCGCTACCCACGGCAGAACCGGCAAGCGCCGCGGCAACGGCAGCAAACACCTTGCCGCAGTCCGAACCCAGCAGCCTGAGCGCGTCGTACAGCACCAGATCGCACAGGAAGTATGCCAGGTCATCGGCATGTTGAGCATCGAGACCGTCGCGCTGCCAGTCAGCCAGCACCGCGGAGTAAATCTTCACGTGCTCTAGCAGGCGCGTCTCGTCGTCATAGCGCATGGTGTCCATGAGCGAGCCTTTGCGCGCCACGCGGTAGTCGTACAGCTTGTTCGAAATAAGCGCGGTCTTATGCGAACGACCGTACACGGCAAAATCGAAGACCTGGTCCTCGCCATACTTGACGGTTTCGTCGAACACGATCCCGTTGCCCAGCAAAAACTCACGCTTGCAAGCAGTGCGCCATGCAAAGGGGCGAGACGCCTCCTTAAACAGCAGGTCGGAGCTATAGCCTTCAAACGACACATCGCGCGGGCTCAGCACATAGTTAAGCCACGGATACCCTGCCTCCAGCGGATACGGGTTCGCGCCAAAGGTCAAAACGTCGCAGTCCTCGCGCTCAAAGGCATCGACGATCACGCGGCATGCATCGGGCGTAAACCGGTCGTCGGAATCCAAAAACGCGACGATAGGCGCCGTGGACGCAGCGATGCCGGCATTACGTGCACTCGACAGGCCACCGTTCTCCTTATCGACCAGCGTAAAACGCGCATCCTTTTCGCAATAGGCAGCCGCAATATCGCGCGAACCGTCCGGCGAGCCATCGTTGACCAGCACGCCTTCCCAATCGGGCATGTCCTGAGCAAGCAGGGAGTCCAGGCACCAGGCCAGGCACTCCTCCACCTTATAGATGGGAACGACAACGGAAATCTTGGGGGTAACCATAATCACTCGCTCCTACTGTGCGGCCGGAACGTCATCGGGGTGCGGGTTGTCGCCGTAGGTGCGCTGATACGTCAGCACGCGCCAGACCAGCGGCAGGCCGCCGATCTTAAAGTAATGCTTAAACGTATTGAGCTTGCCCGGCTTCTTGAAGTCAAAGCGCGACTCGATATAGGCGCGGGGCGACTTGACCATCAGGCGCAAGTCGGTCTCGCCACGCGGATCAAACAGCGACAGGTCAAAGCGACCGGCATCCCAATCGGCCTTGAGATCGGACGAGGCTTTCTTCCAAAACTGCTCACGCAATTCATCGACCAGACGCTCATCATTCCAACGATACGTATCGACCTTCATGCGCATTAAAATGCCCTGGAGCTGAGCCTTGAGCTCGGGACGTTCGTCCAAAAAGCGCTGCATCTCGGCATATTCGTCGCAAACGCAAAATACCTTGTTGGGCGAATTAACGGAGCTCTTCTCGTTATCCTGGCGATAACACAGGATGGGGTCCGCAATAAACGCGGCACGCTCGGCGCACGCCCAAACCTTGAAGTTAAAGCCCGCGTCCTGATACGAGGCACCCGGCGTGGGAAGGAACCGAATCTGATTGTCGTTGAGGAACTCGCGCCGATAGATAGCCGACCAAATGGAAGGTTTGCGGTAGAAGATGCCCGGACGATCGACGGGGCGATACGCGGCGCCCGTCATATGCTCGTCGATGATCCCAAACAGCTCACGTCGCTCGCTGGGCGTGGACCAATACAGGTAAAAGTCGCCCTTAACCACATCGGCATGCTCAGCATCGGCCTTGGCGACCAGCTTTTTGAGCGAATCCTCAAACATAAAGTCGTCGGACTCAAGGATGCCCACGTACTCACCGCGCGCCATCTCCAGGCCGCAGTTCATCGAGTCACCGTAGCCGCTGTTGGCTTTGTCGATCATCTTTACACGGGGATCGCGCTCCATGTACTCGCGGATGATATCTGGCGAGCTATCGGTGGAGCCGTCGTTGATACAGATGATCTCGATGTCCTTGAGCGTCTGCGCCACGGCGGAATCGAGGCACTCGCGCAGGTAGCGCTCAACATTGCAGATGGGGACAAGCAGCGAAACTTTAGGGTTATCAGAGTTCTGCAAGAGAACCTCCTGTTGAATAGCGTGTAACAGGGTTATTTTAGCAGCCGAGTTGCGGCGGGCGGCAGCGCTTGGAATTAGATAAAGCGCTCCAGGCAGGCTTTGAGACCGCGAGTCGAAAGATAGAACAGCGTGGCGTCTGCCATCGAAACGCCCGAGGTCGCCGCAACGAGCTTGTGGGCAACACGGCGAACGGCGCCCTTAGCAGGCATATCCGCCCACTCAGTTCCCAAAAATGTCGTGAGGTCCATGTTGACGCAAGCCGCCACGCGATGGAAGTCGTCGGCATCCAAGCGCGCTAGGTCGAACACAATTAGGTCCAAAAACCAAGTTATCAGCTCGCCGGGGCACAGGTCCCAAAGACCGTAGGCCGCCCAGTCCTCCAAGACCTCCTCGAGCATCCTCATGTGGGCGTCAAGCTTTTTGGCGCGAGCCTCGGCACTGTTGAACTCGTGCGTCGCCGATTCACTCTCCATCACGTAGTGGTAGAACTTGTCCGGCATGACGACGGTCTTGCGGGCAAGCGCATAAGCCGCAAATTGGAAGACGACGTCCTCGCCCAAAGCCAAACCGGGGGCGAAGCGAATACCTTCGCGATTGAGCAGCTCGCGCGAAAAAGCCGCGCGGCAGGCATAGGGCTGCGCATTCGAATGGAACAGCAGTTGGGGATCACGGGCGCCGAAGGTACCAGCTTTGGGGCTCATGAGTTGCTGGACGCGTTTGGGGGCAGCATCGGCAGGTTCACAGACGCCGCCAAAAACGGCGGCCTCGGCATCCGCAGACTCCATGGCATGCAGCACGCGCTCGACCGTCTGGGCATCGATATAATCGTCGGCGTCCACAAAAAAGACGGTCTCGCCCTCGGCAGCATCGATACCGGCATTTCGAGCGCACGAGACGCCCGCGTTTTCCTGGTCAATCACCAGTACACGATCGTCGGCCTGCGCGATCTGGCGCAACGCGTTCAACGAATCATCAGTCGAACCGTCGTTGACGCAGACAACCTGAATCGAGCGCTCGGACTGGGCCAACAGCGAATCGAGGCATCGCTGAATCGAGCGCGCAGAGTTGTAAACGGGGACGACAATGGTAGCTTTAGGACACGAGGCCTCTCCCATGCCGACCTACCCCCTCAGCGATTCGATGAGGAAGGCAGCAACCACGCCTGGGCCTCCAACCGAGGCGTAATACTTAGCACGCCCCAAGGCACCATCCGTCGCAAAGCTCGGATGCTCGTCAACCCAGCCCTCAGGATCTTTGAGGATAGCAGCGAGATTTGCGCGCTTCCACGGCTTGAGGTCGTCAAGCGAAAACTCCCCGGCGTCCAAGGCAGCTTGGAACTCCTTGGCCATCTGAACCAGGAACTCCTTATAGAACTTGGGCGCCAGGCGCACGTAGTTCCACATGTACGAATCGTACTTAATGAGCTGATTGAACTTGAGCATGCGCGCGACGTCATCACTTGCGTGGTCGCGGGCATAATCCTCTCGAATCCAACGCTCAATCTCGGCATACTCGGTATTGACGCAAAAGACCTTAGCCGAAGAATTGACCGAGGAATTCTCGTTGTCCTGGCGATACGACAACACGGCATCATGCAGGTAAACAGCCTTATCGGCACACGCGATAACCTTAAAGGCGAATGACGTGTCCTGAAAGGATGCCCCTGGAGTCGGCAAGAACTTGATGCCGTTGCGCTCAAGAAAATCGCGACGGTACACGGCCGACCAAATCGACGGCTTTTGCTTAAAGAACTGCGTCGTGTCGCTCGGGTGCACCGGCTTGTCGCAGTCCTTGGCCTTAAACATCTCGTGCAGCGAACGGCGCTCCTCGGGCTTGGACCAGTAGAAATCAAAGTTCGCCTTCGTAAAGTCGGCATTATTGCTATCGGCGGCCGAGACAAGCTTTTCGAGTGCGTCGGGCGCCATAAAGTCATCGGACTCCAAGATGCCAACGTACTTGCCACGCGCCATCTCCAGGCCGTGGTTCATCGAGTCGCCGTAGCCGCTGTTGGCCTTGTCGATCATCTTGACGCGCCCATCGCGCTCCATATACTCGCGGATAATCGCCGGCGAGTTGTCGGTCGACCCGTCGTTAATGCAGATGATCTCAATATCCTTGAGCGTCTGCGCCAGGGCGGAATCGAGGCACTCGCGCAGGTAGCGCTGAACATTGTAAATGGGAATAAGCAGCGACAGAACAGGGCTGCCAGAGGCGTTAGTAGACAAATGTGCTCCTTAGGAAATACCTGTCGTTTCATGGTATCAAAGGGTCAGCGCGCCAGCAGGCGTTTATATAATCTATGGAGCCTCTTGCGGGCAAAGCAGCCCCACGTCATGCGGCGGGCCCATGGCAGGTTCCTGCGTTTTATTCAAAGCTTGCCGCTAAGGTGCGCCGAGCCTTTACAATAGGACAGTCCCAAGGACGTATTCGATAGCTTCCGTGCAGCGCATGCGCGCCGCGCGTGAAAGGATATATTGCCCCATGCCTTCAACCCTTCCCGCTCCCATCGATAAGCTCGCCATCGTCGTCGTTACGTACAAGCGCCAGGAACTCCTGGCCAATTTATTCGACTCCATGACCGAGCTCACTGCCGCGCCCTGGCGCATCGTGATTGTCGATAACGAAAATTCGCGCGAGACCGAGGCCATGTGCTCCGCATTCAACGAGCGCCTGGCCAACCTGTGGGGCATCGACACCGAGCAACCCAACGCGCAGGGCGGCACCGACCGTGTCATCTACGCCCCGCAGCTCGAAAACGGCGGCGGTGCGGGCGGCTTCTCCGCCGGCACTAAATGCGCCTACGACCTGGGCGCCCAATGGTTCTGGGTGATGGACGACGACGTGCTCGTCATCCCCGAAGGCATCGAGCGTCTTGCCAAGTGGACTGACCGCTACGATGTCATCCAGGGTTCGCGCCTGGACTTTGACGGCGGAGCCTTCTTTTGGCAGTACCAGCTCATCCTTTCACTCGGCATCCCTAACCCCATCGCCAAGTGGGACCTGGGACCCGAGGGCTACCGCGCCATGAACCAGCTGTGCTTTGAGGGCGGCATGTTCTCGCGCCGCGTGGTCGACAAGATTGGCCTGCCCGACGCGCGCTTCTTTATCTACGGCGACGATGCCTGCTACGGCTACGTAGCCAGCCAGCACTTCCCCGCCGCCGTGGTCGCCGACGTGGTGCTCAAGCGCGCCCGTGCCGTCTCTAACTGGGATATCGCCGGCAAACGCCAGCTCAACTCTACGAGCGACACCAACCGCTACTACATCATGCGCAACCGAGGCTTCCTCGCTCGCTATATGCAGATCTACGGTGACTACCACCCCATGTTGTTCCGCCTGGGCAATGCCGCGACCTTCTGCAAGGAATTCATTCGCCTGGCTGCCGTTGACAAGTGCTTTAAGACCGGTATTCCGGCGCTGCGACGCGGCATGAAGGACGCCCGCAAGATCATCAAGGATCCCAACTGGAAGCCCATGCCGCCCATGAAGGACGCGGAGTAGTAAAGGGCTTTCGTCATCCCCTATAACCGCTGGCACACCGTAGCCACATGCTGCCCATCAAAACCGAACCCCCAGCGCATGCGTCCAATGGCGGGGCGCGGCACACGGATTTCGTCGATGCCGTCGCGCTCTATGTCGAGCAGCGCCTGCACGGCCAGCAATTCCAGGCCCAGCGCATCCACACCGGGGTCATACATCATGTTGATCGTTATCAGCGGACGTTCATCGAGCATACCGATCGTATCGGCTATGTCGAACACGGCGCCCGTAGGAAAAACCTGGATGTCCCAGCGATCCGCGCCACACTTTCGCCTCGAAGCAGGATTGGCATAGCCCGGCAATCCAAAGCAGAGTCCTTGCAAGAGTAGGTGATATGGCAGCGGTGTATCTGGGTCGGTCGCACCGATTCCCGCATCTCCCAAGATGCGGCTTAGCGCCCGCCTCACGGTATCCTCGTTCCCATGGCACAGCCCGTCGCGAAACGCATCGACGTCTCGAATGTCTTCTGCAGCGCACTCAAACCACTCAACAATCACTAGACGCAAGGCCTGTCGAAGCTCGTTATTGGGCAATCGCAAAGCACGGAGGCGATTGCCATGCTCTGGCTCCTCAGTCATATCCGTCGTGAGAAAACCGGACAGATACAGCGCTGTCCACATGTCATCGTCAGTCGAGACATCTGGCTCTGCAGTGCCCAAACAAAGCGAGACCTCAGCGCACCCATGGGCCTCGAGCAAATCAAACAAGACCGAAAGGCGGTCGAGATTCCACCCGGCAACTACCCTACTCAGGCAATCGGCATATCCATACAGATCGGCACGCACAGGCGCCGTGCAGCCTCGGCCAAGAAAACCGATCACACGCTCTGGACTCGAGCAATAGGCCCTGCCAAACCGATACCCCTCGAGCCATTCACGCGCATCATCCAGGTATTCCTCGCGCTCAGCATGATTCAAAAGAGCCTCGACCTCGGCATCCGAAAAACCGAAACATCGGTCACACCACGCCGACAGCGGCGTCGTCAGACAATACGAGCAGCCGCGCGAAGAAAGCGCCGCTTCGGCAGGACCGGGACACTCCCCCATCAGACACGTCAGCCGCAACGAATCGCGCCCAGTGGCAATGGCGTCAAACAGCACACGGTCAAGTAGTTCTGCCGGATCGGCGTCGGAAGCGTCCCTCGCGCTCGCACGGCGAGACCACGCCGCATCGTACCCATCAACGAGCAATACAACCTGCTCATCGCTGGCAATCTCCAGCAGCTCTATGAGCACGCCAAGCACCGAGGCGACCTCGTCCTCGCTCGCCGCGCCACGCGCAACACGTTCGATGTGACGCACCTTGTCTCGAGCTAAATCTGGAGCCTCCAAAAGCGCCAGCAGGCGGGCGCACTCGCCCGAAAGAGCATCGCGCACGACGTCGGCAACAGCGGGGCCACGCCTCGCAGCGCCAGAAAAGTCCAGCGATATCACCGGATAGCAAGCGTACTCATCCCGATAGCGCCCGCCGTCTGCATCCCAAATCTGAGCATCGGCAAACAAACGCTGACCAGAGCGACCGACCGCTGGACGCTCCAGAAAAGCCCTGAGCATCGACAAGTTCATGCTCTTGCCAAAACCCTCGGGTCGACAGCACACCACAACGGACGCGTCGCAGTCCAACACATCGGCAATAAACATGGTCTTGTCAACCAGCATGCAGCAACCAAGGGCCTCCGCATAGTCGTGCATGCCAATGGGCAAAACCACATCGTCGGCACAGCCGATCAAGCGCACGCCAAAGCCAGCAGTACAATCAACATTTGCCTGTTCAGACACCAAAACGTTCCCCCTAAATCGCAACACGATGCCAATTGTAATGACCGCCTCGCGCGTACCGACGACGCCGCGCGAACATATCGGGCAACGGTAGCAACAAGAGGTATGAGGGGGCATAACTAATCGTTGCACAACAAAACGGGGCCCTATGCATTCGCACCGGACCCCGTCCCAACTCTTTAGTTATCTAGCAACTGAGAGGCTACTCCTCCGAGCTGTCCTCCCCAGAAGCTTTCTTCTGCTGATCGAGCTTATGCTTACCACTTACGATAGACGTAGCGCCCAGTGTGGCCAAGCTTGCACTGGCAAGGCTCGCCATAACGATAAGGTCGCCCGTCTTGGGCATGTTACCGCCAGATGACTTGGTCGTTGTAGTCGTCGTGGTGGTCACCTTTTTGGAGTCATTTTGCTCCTGAACCTGGTTGTCAGCACCGCTCTTGTCGTCGTCTTCGGACTGTTTCTTTTCGCCCTCGGTCTTGCTCTCGTCCTTCTTCTGAGCGGACTTGTCGCCCTTCTCATCAGAGCTAGAACCCTTATCGGATTCAGCCTTCTCGGAAGCCTCGTCCTTTGAGTCGCCCTTTGCGGCCTCGGTCTTTTCCATGGAAACCTGATCAGAGTTGTCCTTGTTCTGAGTCGAGCCATTATTGACGCCAGCCATCAGCGAAGAGCCCAACGTAGAACCAAGCTGCACGGAGAAAGAAGGCTTCTTGTCCGGCGAAGCAACGGGAGCGTCCGGCGCCTTATTCGAGTCGTCCTTGGAAGCATCGGAATCAGGGGTTGCGTCAGAGCCGGAGCCGTTGTTAGAGCCGGTGCCAACGGACGAATCGCTCGAGCCGGTGGATGAGTTAGAGGTGTCAGCGTCGGTCGAACCAGAAGCGTCGCCGTCCGTATTGCCGGCAGAGCTTGAAGACGAATCGCCCGCAGCAGAGCCGTTCAAATCGGAGCCGTTCGAGGTAGAGCCGTCGTTGGTAGCGCCACCAGCAGAGCCATTACCGTCAGCATCGGTCGAGGGCGCATCCATCCTGTCATCGTTGACATCGTCACTCGAGCCGTCATTCGAATCAGGTGTCGGTGCAGGTTCCGGCGCGGGTGCCGGCTGCTCGGGCTTGTTGTCCTTCGCAGCGGCAGCCTCATCCTCGGCGATATAGACCAGGCAGTCCTTTAGCTCGTTGCGGTAGCGGTTCTTCCAGCCCTCGTGGTACTGGGGCTGGCTTGCATACTTGGTCGCCACGTTATTGACCACGCTGTTGGAAAACGCCGTCACAAACTCGCGGTCGGACATATCGTTGGAAAGATTCGCCCAGCGGAAAAAGTCCCTGCAGCCACCGGTGCCGCACATGTTGGTGATGCTCCACACCATGCCCTTGACGCAATCGGCGCGGCCAGAGATGTCAATGCCAAGAGCGCTCTTAAGCCACGCCTCGGTCACCGCATAGTACGAGTTGTACGCATACGCATCCTGCAGAGCCGAAAACTCAGCAGGATCGGTGTTATAAGCACCCTGGAAGGCCTCCTGTGCAATACGGCCCAGCTCGGTAAGCTGGCCGTTCTCGTACATGGCATTGCTCGCGTTGGAAATCTCGCTGCCGCGATCAATCGCATCCTTGAGCATGCCGTACTTGGCAGAATCGTAGTTGTAGACCTGCTTCATAAACGGAATGAGCGACCAACGGCGGTCGAACTGGTAATAGCCCAGCGCGTTGTAGCCGTCACCATACGAAAAGCCCTGGTTATAGTTGCCATGGCTCTCGTACTTGGTAAAGTACTTCATCTCGGGAGTCACGTTGACAAACGAAACGCCCTGGACCGACCTCAGCACGCCCGAGAAGGACTGCTGGGTGTAGAGACCCTTATCGATATCGGTGGCATCCGAGGCAACGCCCGGCGTGGGCTCCTCGGCAGCGGCGGGTGCCGGCCCGGAAACGGCGCCAAACGAAAGCGCCAGCGTCAGGCCCGCGACAATAGCAGAATGCTTGGGCTGCATAAGATCCTCCCTGCATTGGTGTAGTTAAAGTTCAGTTTGCAAAGATAGATTAAAGTATTGCAGCTCGCCCGTTATTGCACAACAACCCCTCGGTAAACGGCAGCAACCCTCCGCGAATTCTTAAGGAATTGCGGTCAACCTACAGCTTAATGTCAAAGTTGATTTCGGGGACGGCGGCCAAGTCGGCCAGCGTTACGCCGTCGACGTACTTTTCGATCACGTCGTCCAGCCCGCGCCAGAACTTGACGGTCGAGCACAGATCGCTGCGGGCGCAGCTGTTGTCGATGCCATCGCACGCCACTGGAGCCGTGCTGCCCTCGACGGCGCGCAGGATGTCGCCGGCACGAACCTCGGCCGGGTCCTTAGCCATCATGTAGCCGCCGCCCTTGCCGCGCACGCTCTTAAGCAGGTCCGCCTTCATAAGCGGACGAACCAGCTGCTCCAGATACTTTTGCGAGATATGCTCGCGGTCGGCAACCTCGCGCAGGGCAATCTTGCCCTCGGCGTCGCCCAGCGCCGCGATATAGATCATTAGCCGGAGGGCATAGCGGCCCTTAGAAGAAATGAGCATACCTACCCTCCCGTTGTTCCTGGGACAAAATCAGGCTTGTTAGTCCCAAATCCTATGCACGCGGGGCAAACAAACCTGATTATTATGTCCCACATCTAAAAAGTCGAGTGGATTAGTCGGGTTTTCCCTTGACTAACGCCGAACCCATAGTAACTTTATTCCGAGAAGATTCCTAGGGTTTAGTACACCTATGAGTACACCATATACAGAGAGGGACAGCATGAGCGCAAATCCGCTGCTTTCCATCGAAGGTCTGACCGCCTCCGTGGACGAGAAGACCATCCTCCACAACGTCAACCTCAACGTCGCCGCCGGCGAGACCCATGTGCTGATGGGCCCCAACGGCGCCGGCAAGTCCACCCTCGGCCACCTGGTCATGGGCGACCCCGTTTACACGGTCAACGACGGCCGCATCGTCTTTGACGGCCAGGACATCACCGAGCTCACCACCGACAAGCGCTCGCGCGCCGGCCTGTTCCTGAGCTTCCAGGCTCCGGTCGAGATCCCGGGCGTGCCGCTGTCGAGCTTTTTGCGTGCCAGCATCGCCGGCCGTCCCGGCCTGGAGATGAAGGGCAAGGAGTTCCGCCGTCGCGTCAAGGAGCTCGCGGCCGAGCTCAACATGGATACCGCCTACCTCAACCGTGAGCTGGGCGTGGGCTTCTCGGGCGGCGAGAAGAAGAAGGTCGAGATGCTCCAGCTTTTGCTGCTGCAGCCCAAGCTCGCCATCCTGGACGAAACCGACTCAGGCCTGGACGTCGACGCCCTGTCAACCGTCAGCCACGGCATGGACGCCTACCGCAAGAGTTGCGACGGCTCCATGCTCATCATCACGCATAACACGCGCATCCTGGAGCACCTGGATGTCGACCGCGTCCACGTTATGGTCAAGGGCCACATCGTGCGCGAGGACGACGCCTCGCTCATCCCCTGGATCGACAAGAACGGCTTTGAGACCTTCGAGCGCGAGGCCGCCGAGCAGCGCACCCAGGCCGAGGCCGCCGCTGCCGAGCAGCAGGCGTAAAGGGGCGACGCAATGACCAAGAACCGCACCGAGGTCGCGGACATCGACCGCAGCCTCTACGACTTCACCTATGGCGAGGAGGGATTCGAGCGCCTCGACGCCGGCATCACGCCCGACATCGTGCGCGAGATCAGCGCCAAGAAGGACGAGCCGCAGTGGATGCTCGACCTGCGCCTCAAGTCCCTCGAGATCTTCAACCGCTTCCCGGATCCGACGTGGGGCCCCTCCATCGAGGGCCTGGACATGGACAACATCGTCACCTACGTCAAGCCCAACACCGACCAAAAGCACGACTGGGAGTCGGTGCCCGACGACATCAAGAACACCTTTGAGCGCCTGGGCATCCCCGAGGCCGAGCGCAGCTATCTGGCGGGCGTCGGCGCGCAGTACGACTCCGAGCTCGTCTACCACAACATGCAGGACACCGCGTCCAAGATGGGCATCGTCTACTCCGGCATTGAGGAGGCCCTGCACGACCCGCAGTGGGAGCCGCTCATCCACGAGAAGTTCATGACGCTCATCCCGCCCACCGATCACAAGTTTGCAGCCCTGCACGGCGCCGTGTGGTCGGGCGGCTCGTTTGTCTACGTGCCCAAGGGCACCAAGCTCGACTTCCCGCTGCAGAGCTACTTCCGCCTCAACGCTAAGGGTGCCGGCCAGTTTGAGCACACGCTCATCATTGTCGAGGACGACGCTGACCTGCACTTTATCGAGGGCTGCTCCGCGCCCAAGTACAACGTGGCCAACCTCCACGCCGGCGCCGTCGAGCTCTTTGTGGGCAAGCGTGCGCACCTGCGCTACTCGACCATCGAGAACTGGTCCAAGAACATGTACAACCTCAACACCAAGCGTGCGCGCGTGGACGAGGACGGCGACATCGAGTGGATCAGCGGCTCCTTCGGCAGCCACGTGGGCTACCTCTACCCCATGAGCGTGCTCAACGGCCGCCGCGCCCGCTCGAGCTTTACCGGCATCACCTTTGCCGGCGCCGGCCAGAACCTCGATACCGGCTGCAAGGTCGTGCTCAACGCGCCCGATACCTCGGCGACCGTCGAGACCAAGGGCATCTCCAAGAGCGGCGGCATCCAGACCTTCCGCAGCTCCATCGTGGCCACGCCCAAGGCCGAGGGTTCCAAGGCAACCGTGAGCTGCCAGTCGCTCATGCTCGACGACCAGAGCCGCTCCGACACCATCCCCGCCATGGACATCCGCGCCAAGAACGTCGACATCGGCCACGAGGCCACCATCGGCCGCATCGGCGACGACAAGGTGTTCTACCTGATGAGCCGCGGGATCTCGGAGGAAGAGGCCCGCACCATGATCGTTAACGGTTTTGCCAACCCGGTCTCCAAGGAACTGCCGCTTGAGTACGCCGTCGAGATGAACAACCTGATCAAGCTCGAGATGGAAGGAGCGATCGGATAATGAAACAGGAAACCAACACCGCTGCTACCACGCTCGAGCAGGTCAACGCTATGCCGGCCGCCACTTGGGGCTGGCTCAAGATGAACCAGACCAAGCTCGAGCTTTCGGACGAGCTTGCCCTCGCCCCCGCCGAAGCCGTTGAGGTTGAGGGCCTGGACGAGCAGTTCTCCGGCGCGGCTGATGCCTTCGAAGCCGCCATGGACGCCATGGCCGAGCGCTTCCCCGAGCGCCGCGCCTCCGCCCCCGGTGATGCAGCCGACCGCGCCCGCATCACGCCCGAGACCGAGCTCGACGTGCCCGCCACCTCCATCTACCAGGCCGGCGCCATCAAGCTCGAGGAGGAGCTCTCTCCTGCCGAGGCCTTCGAGACTGGCATGGGCGAGGCTGCCTACACCTACCTGGCCGACCACGCCACCAAGCGCGTCGTCATCGATGTGCCCGCATACAAGCACGCCACGGTTACCGCGCGCGTGAGCGGTGTCGATGCAGCCGCGGCCATCGCCGCCATCGACGTCGTCGCCCGTCCTCAGTCAACGATCGATCTGCTTATTGCCCTGGACTCCCCCGTTGCCGGCCAAGGCGTCGTGGGCTCCGCGCTACGCGTGTGCGCCCACGAGTATTCCACCGTCAACGTGACCTGCACGCAGACGCTCGACGATAGCTGGATCGCGCTCGACGACACCGGCCTGTTCCTGGACGAGGGCGCGCGCGTCAACGTGCAGCACACCGTCCTGGGCGCCGGCGCCAGCGCCACTGGCCTTGCCGGCGACCTGCTGGGCGATACCGCCAAGGTCACCATCGATACTGACTACCTGGGCGCCCGAGAGCAGGTGCGCGACTTTAACTACGAGCTGCGCCACCGCGGTCGCAAGACCGAGTGCGAGATCGACGCCAACGGCGTGCTGACCGGCACGTCCAAGAAGGTCTACCGCGGCACCATCGACCTCGTGCACGGCTGCAAGGGTGCAACCGGCACCGAGCGCGAGACGGTGCTTTTGGCCAACAAGGGCGTCGACAACAAGACCGTCCCCGTCATCCTGTGCGACGAGGACGACGTCGCCGGCAACCACGGAGCCACCATCGGCCACGTCCGCGACGAGCAGCTGTTCTACCTCGCCTGCCGCGGCCTTGACCAAAACGCCGCCGAGGACCTGTTCATTCGCGCCAAGCTGGAGGACGCCGCGCTTTCCGCCACCGACGAGCGCACCCGCGCAGCCGTCGTCCGCTTGGGCAACAACCTGATCGACAACTTTGAAGAGGAGCTCGCATGATCGACACCGAGCACGTTAAATGCGATACCTGTACCGCACCGGAGCCTATGGAGCTCGACGCCAGTGACGAGGCCTCGCGCGGCTGGCCTACCGTCGACATCGAGACCAATCCCTACAAGGCACAGTTCCCGCTTTTCCAGCAGCACCCCGAGATCGCCTTCCTCGATAGCGCCGCCACCGCGCAGCGCCCCGCCTGCGTGCTCGACGCCGAGCGCGACTTCTACCAGCGCATGAACGCCAACCCCCTGCGCGGCCTTTACTCGCTGTCCGTCGAGGCCACCGAGGCCATCGCGAAGGTGCGCCAGCAGATCGCCGACCTCATCGGCGCTTCCCAGGCCAACGAGGTCGTCTTCACCCGCAACACGAGCGAGTCGCTCAACCTGGTCGCCAAGAGCTTTGCGCCCACAGTCCTCGAGCCGGGCGACGAGGTCGTCATCACCATCATGGAGCACCACTCCAACCTGATTCCGTGGCAGCAGGTCTGCCGCGAGACCGGCGCCAAGCTCGTCTACCTCTACCCCACCAAGACCGGCCAGCTCACGACCGAGGAGGTTCTGTCCAAGGTGAGCCCCAAGACCAAGATCTTGGCCGTGGGTCAGGTCTCTAACGTCCTGGGCGTTGAGAACCCGGTCAAGAACCTCGGCAAGCTCGTGCACAAGTACGGCGGCTATCTGGTCGTCGACGGCGCGCAGTCGCTGCCGCACATGCCGGTCGATGTGGCCGACCTGGGCGCCGACTTCTTTGCCTTTAGCGCACACAAGGCCATGGGTCCCATGGGCATTGGCGTGCTGTGGGGCAAAATGGACCTGCTCAACGCCATGCCACCCATGCTCACCGGTGGCGAGATGATCGATTCGGTCACCGAGCAGGACGCCGTCTGGGCGCCCGTCCCCGAGAAGTTCGAGGCCGGCACGCAGGACGCCGCCGGCATCTTCGCCACGGGCGCCGCCCTTGATTACCTGGTCAACACGGTGGGTTACGAGAACACCCAGGCCCGCGAGCAGGCACTCGTCCACTATCTGATGGGCGAACTCATGCAGCTCGACTTTGTCCAAATCATCGGTTCCATCTACTGGGACAACCACCACGGCGTTGTGAGCTTTAACGTCAAGGGAATTCACCCGCACGACGTCGCGAGCATCATGGACATGGACGGCGTCTGCATCCGCGCCGGCCACCACTGCGCTCAGCCGCTGCTCACCTGGCTGGGCGTCGAGAACCTTGCCTGCTGCCGCGCCAGCGTGGCCTTCTACAACGACAAGGCCGACATCGACAAGTTCATCGCCGGCCTGCATCACGTTTGGAGCACGTTCAATGGGTAATCTGTACACCTCCACCACGTTTATGGAGCACAACTCGCACCCCGACTATAAGTACGAGATGGATGCCCCCACGCATGAGCACGACGGCATCAACCCCAGCTGTGGCGACGAGCTCACCTTGCAGCTGCGTGTCGAGAAGGGCGTGATCGAGGAGGCCTCGTTTACCGGGCACGGCTGCGCCATCAGCCAGGCCAGCGCCGACATCATGGCCGACCTCATCACCGGCGAGACCGTCGAGGAAGCTCACCGCTTGGCAGAGCTCTTCCTCGCCATGATCCGCGGCGAGAAGCTCTCCGAGGACGACCTGGAAGACCTGGACGAAGCCGCCCAGCTCCAGGACATCTCGCACATGCCCGCCCGCGTCAAATGCGCCGAGCTCGCCTGGCGCACCCTCGACGGCATGCTCACGGGACAAAAATAATCAGTAATATTTGTCTCAACTCTGAAGAATTCTGTTGGCCGAATCGCTTAACTTTCGCGATTCGGCCATTTTCTTTTCTGCCTTTATCTCGAGCCCTCGGCCTGCGCGTCCATCTGCGCATAAGCACGCACAATACGAGAGACGCTACTTTTGCCAATCCCGGTATAGCGCTCAATCTGGCGCACCGTGAAACCGGCATTGTTCAATCCAACAATAACGGTATCGCGCTGCGCCGGCGGTGCAGTTTTAACCCCGTTGAGCGGAGCCCCGAGGCTCTTCGCCAACTTATCGGCAAAGGCGTGGCGTTCCCACTCTGTCTCTTTCATATCGCGCAGCGCTGGCTCGCCGCCGTCGGGCGTCGAAAGCGAATAGGCAATAAAGCCCTCGGCAGAACCAAAGAGCTCAAGCACGCAAGAAGGATCAGAAAATCCCCTCGTGGCATCTGCCGCGTCACCGTCGTAAGCGCGCAAATGCTCCGCAAAGCTGCTCCAGGGATAACGCTCGATTAGGCTAACGCCCGCCTCCTGTGGATCGGCGTGTACGGAGCGAATAGCCTCCATCACCTGCCAGTCGGTATCGAGCGAGCGCCGGTCAAAACGGTTCTGGAACAGATGCCCGGAGCGTCCGGTACGCTTGTTGAACCGACGAGCGTACGTCAAAAGCAGTCGGTGCATCGCCGCGCTCATCGTGTCCTCGTAATCTGCAAGCACCAAATGCACGTGATTGCCCATAAGGCACCAGGCGATAACCGTCACACCCTCCACCCGGCAGCAGTCGCGCATCAGTTCCAAAAACTCCCACCGGTCTTCATCGTCCTCAAAGATGAGCTGCTTGCCCGTACCGCGGGCACAGACATGGTAAAAGCCGGTAACCGTTCTCCAAACGCGCTGCATGGCGCTCCCTTCGCCGGGATCTGCTTGCCATCCAATACAGCACGATTGAAGCGTGCCATCAAAACATTCACGCAAAACAATACACTCGCGCGGCCAAAGGCAGTAAACGGGCGGCGAACGGCACCGTTGCAACAGGTCAACCCCTGCAACGCTTACAAGAGCTGACCAAAAGCTTGCCCAAAACGGACCCCCTCTACGGAAGTTCACGACCACAGAACATAGAGTTAAACCGTTTCAATTAAAACTTCCGGACTTCTCACTACGAAAACTGAGCCGTTCGCCGAATATTCCGTGCATTTCGCGGTATTATAGGGGCTGCATGTCATGTCCCTTTCGAAGGGTCGCCCGGCAATCGCCAGCCACGACCCCCAGACGGGACGCCAACACGATAGAGAGGAGAGGCATGCAGTACTCACAGGAAGTGGAGAACATGTGCCCCGTTGCCAAGGGTGCATACCACGGCCCCGCACCCATCCCCGAGGAGGGCAAGTGGGTCCAGGCTAAGGAGATTTCCGACATCTCCGGTCTTACGCACGGTGTGGGTTGGTGCGCACCTCAGCAGGGCGCCTGCAAGCTCACGCTGAACGTCAAGGACGGCATCATCGAGGAGGCCCTCGTTGAGACCATCGGCTGCTCGGGTATGACCCACTCTGCCGCCATGGCTTCCGAGATCCTTCCCGGTAAGACCATCCTCGAGGCCCTCAACACCGACCTCGTCTGCGACGCCATCAACGTTGCTATGCGCGAGATCTTCCTGCAGATCGTTTACGGCCGCAGCCAGACCGCGTTCTCCGAGGGCGGCCTGCCCGTGGGCGCCTCCCTCGACGACCTCGGCAAGGGCCTTCGCTCTCAGGTCGGTACCATGTTCGGCACCAAGGCCAAGGGCGCTCGTTACCTCGAGCTCGCTCAGGGCTACGTCACCCGCATGGCTCTCAACGACAAGAACGAGATCATCGCATTCGAGTTCCTGAACCTCGGCAAGTTCACCGACGCCGTCAAGGCCGGCAAGACCCCCGAGGAGGCCATCGCTGGCGCTATGGGCCACTATGGTCAGTGGGAGAACGCTGCCAAGTACATCGACCCGCGCACCGACGAGGAGACTCACTCCGTCGCCAGCGTGTTCCCGGTTCACGAGTAGAAAGGGAGGGAAATAACTATGACTGTTACGTTCGAAGGTTACGAGCGCCGCGCTGACAAGATCAACAAGTGCCTCGCCGACAACGGCATCGCCTCCCTCGAGGAAGCTCTGCAGATCTGCACCGACAAGGGCTTCAACCCGCGTGAGATCGTCAACAACACCCAGTCCATCGCCTTCCAGAACGCCGAGTGGGCCTACACCCTCGGTTGCGCTCTCGCTGTCAAGCGTGGCGCCAAGTCCGCTTCTGAGGCTGCCGCCATCATCGGCGAGGGCATCCAGGCCTTCACCGTTCCCGGCTCCGTCGCCGAGGACCGCAAGGTTGGTCTGGGCCACGGCAACCTGGGCGCTATGCTGCTCTCCGACGACACCGAGTGCTTCGCCTTCCTGGCCGGCCACGAGTCCTTCGCTGCCGCTGAGGGCGCTATCGGCCTGGCTCTGAACGCCAACAAGGCTCGCAAGAAGCCGCTGCGCGTTATCCTCAACGGTCTGGGCAAGGACGCCGCTCAGATCATCGCCCGCATCAACGGCTTCACCTACGTGAAGACCCAGTTCGACTACTACACGGGCGAGCTCAAGGTCGTCGAGACCATCCCCTACTCCGATGGTCCCCGCGCTGCCGTTAACTGCTACGGCTCCGACGACGTCCGCGAGGGCGTTGCCATCATGTGGCACGAGAACGTCGACATCTCGATCACCGGTAACTCCACCAACCCCACGCGCTTCCAGCACCCCGTCGCTGGCACCTACAAGAAGGAGCGCCTCGAGGCTGGCAAGAAGTACTTCTCCGTCGCTTCTGGTGGCGGCACTGGCCGTACCCTGCACCCGGACAACATGGGCGCCGGCCCTGCCTCTTACGGCATGACCGACACCATGGGCCGTATGCACTCCGACGCCCAGTTCGCCGGTTCTTCCTCCGTGCCTGCGCACGTTGACATGATGGGTCTCATCGGCATGGGCAACAACCCCATGGTCGGTGCCACCGTCGCCTGCGCTGTCGCCGTCGAGGAGGCCCTCAAGGCCTAATCTCGCCCGCGCGATGCTCATATAGTTGAGCTTTGGAGCCGCTACCCACCCGGGTAGCGGCTCTTTTTGTTTGCGCTGTCGCAGGGTAGCTAATGCCGATATATCAGTTGGGGCGAAATACAAGATGTGATGAGATGGAGCGTCAGAGCGTCCATGACACCCACCTGCCATATTTGCCCTTTACCGATTTGCCGGGTCTTTGCGGCCCCATTGCCGATCACCCGTGCGACAATGCGCCGGACGAGAAAGGAATCCGATGGAATCGACTGATGTACTGGTAATTGGATCTGGCATTGCGGGCCTTTGTGCCGCCATCGAAGCGGCACGCACGGGTGCAACCGTCACTGTGGCAAGCGCCGGCAAGACCATGAGTGGATCGAGCTTCTTCCCGGGTACCTGGGGCCTCGGCCTCATCGGTCCCGTCGACGAAGACGACGAGCAGGACCTCATCGACACCATCCTGGCCGTCGGCGGCGGCGTTGCCGACCCCGAACTCGTCCAAACGTTCGTCCACGGCATTCCCCAAGCGATTGACTGGCTCGAGCAAGACCTGGGCGTTGAACTCCAGCGTCCGCAAAGCGCCAAGAGTGCTCAACAAAAGCAATTTATCCCCTGCTTTGACCACAAGACGCGCATGTGGCGCGGCCTCACCCGCAAGCCCCTTGAGGACGCTCTGACGACCAGGATCGAGTCGCTCGGCATTCGCCTGCTCCCCCGCCATGAGCTTATTGACCTTGTTGAGGACACGAACGGCAGAGTAACCGGAACCGTGCTCTACGACCTCACCAAAAATCGAATCGTGCCCTTTGCTGCCAAGGCCACGATCATCGCAGCCGGTGGCACTGGCGGCCTGTTCGAGCGCAGCCTTACGTCGGCTGATGTGCTCAGCTCCTCGCAGGCCATCGCACTCGCGCACGGCGCAACACTTACTAATATAGAGTTCATGCAGATGATGCCCGGCTTCATCGAGCCCAAGCGTAACTTGGTCTTCAACGAGAAAACCTGGCGCTACGTACATGTAGACCAGCCAGTAGATATTGCCGACGACAAGCTGGACGACCTGCTCGAGCAGCGCTCTGGATATGGTCCCTTCACGTCACGCTTGACCTCCCGCGCTATCGATCTCGTCATTGATCAGGCAGGTGCCGAAGGTCTGGCACTCCACTACGACTTCCCCCGCGAGGATGTCCCAGAGTTTGTGCAGACCTTTGCCACCTGGCTGCAAGACGAGCACGGCATCGCTCCGACTGACGAGATGCGCGTTGCGATGTATGCCCACGCCGCTAATGGCGGCATCAAGATCGATAAGACCGCGTACACGGGCGTTGAGGGTCTCTACGCTTGCGGCGAGGCGACAGGCGGCATGCACGGAGCCGACCGCATTGGTGGTTTGTCAAGTGCCAACGGCATCGTGTTCGGGCGCATCGCAGGCGCATCGGCAGCCCTTGCAGCGCAGAAAGAGCCTGAGGCAGCCCTGAAGGCGGATATCACCCTCCCCCAGTACGGCATTGCCACAACAGATGCCGAACGCCTGACACACAGCCTTAGGCACACGATGAGCACCTTTTGCATGATCAACAGGACCGAAACAGGCCTATCCGAGGCCCTGCAACAGCTTGAAAGCCTGCAAGACAAGGCCATGGCGCTGAGCAAGCCGCATGCCGATGACAGCGAGATCGCAGCCCTCGCCCGCCCACAGTCGCAGATTCAGCTGGCGATGGAGATGGCCAAAGCCATGCGCAAGCGAACTGAAAGCCTGGGTTCGCACTATCGAGCAGACTAAATCGATTCTCAATTTGAGTTTGATCACAACTTCTCAACATGCATCGAGCCCCGTAAGCATGATTCCCCTAAGGAGAACACGCCTACAGGGCTTTAGCCGTGTTTCCCTAAGGGAATCACGGTGCAGATTACTCAGCTCCGCGCCCTTTCGGGTTCGACCCCATGCGTGGTCAACAAAAAAAGCAACCAGTCTAAGCCAGTCGCTTTAACATGCTTTGGGTGGGCCGTCAGGGGGTCGAACCCTGGACCTTGGGATTAAGAGTCCCCTGCTCTACCAACTGAGCTAACGACCCGATATCAACACGAAGCAAGAACTGGGGTGGGTAAAGGGACTCGAACCCTCGACCTACGGGACCACAACCCGTCGCTCTAGCCAACTGAGCTACACCCACCGTGTCCTATGCGCTTCGCGCTCGACTATTATTGCAAGGAACGCCACGTGATGCAACCCCCAATTTTCAAGAATTTTGAAAAGAGTTTTTCGGATCCATTTCGAGCATTTCCCACCGGTTTCATAGGAGTAAACTTGCCCCACTGCAAATCCTCGAAAGGACCGTCATGAAAGAACTCTCCAACCGCACGGCAACGTTTACCGATTCGGTCATCCGCCGCATGACACGCATCTCCAATAAGTACGGCGCTGTCAATCTCTCGCAGGGCTTCCCCGACTTCGATCCCCCGGCGCAGCTGCTCGATAGCCTCAGCGCCATCGCCAGCGACCCCAAGCCGCTCTATCACCAGTACTCCATCACCTGGGGCTCCCAGGCCATGCGCGAGGCGCTCGCCGCCAAACAGGAGCTCTTTATGGGCATGCCGGTGAACCCCAACGAGAATATCGTAGTCACCTGCGGCTCCACTGAGGCCATGATGGCCGCCATGATGACGGTCACAAACCCCGGAGACAAGGTCGTCATCTTCTCGCCGTTCTACGAGAACTACGGCGCTGACACCATTCTCTCGGGTGCCGAGCCTATCTATGTGCCGCTCAACCCGCCCACATTCGACTTTGATCGTGAGGTACTCGAGGCGGCCTTCCGAGACAACGACCCCAAGGCCATCGTCCTGTGCAATCCTTCCAACCCCTGCGGCAAGGTCTTTACGCGCGAGGAGCTCACCTTTATCGCCGACCTGTGCAAAAAGTACGACGCGTACTGCATCACCGACGAAGTCTACGAGCACATCGTCTACGCGCCCCATGAGCACGTCTATATGGCCACGCTGCCCGGCATGTTCGAGCGAACCATCAGCTGCAGCTCGCTGTCTAAGACGTACTCCATCACCGGCTGGCGTCTGGGCTACACCATCGCCCCGGCCCAGATCACCGAGCGCATCAAGAAGGTCCACGACTTTCTCACCGTGGGTGCCGCCGCTCCCCTGCAGGAAGCCGTTGTCACCGCCCTCAACTTCGACGACAGCTATTACGATGAGGTCCTTGACCTCTATACCGCCAAACGCGACCTGTTCTGCCAGGGACTCGATAGCATCGGTCTTGAGCATAACGTGCCGCAGGGCGCCTACTACGTCATGATGGACATCTCTGAGTTTGGCTATGACAGCGACCTCGAATTCTGCGAGGACCTCGCATCCAAGGTGGGCGTGGGCGCCGTGCCCGGCTCGAGCTTCTTCCGCGAGCCCGTCAACCATCTGATTCGTTTCCACTTTGCCAAGCGGGATGAGACGCTTAACGCGGCACTGGAGAACCTCAAGTCGCTACGTGATAAAATCAAGCCGCGCGGGTAAGGACGGCCCGGCAACTAAAGCAACCAAAGAAGCCTCGCACCGCCCGCCACGTTGCGAGGCTTCTTTTTATAGCGCTTTCTTAAATGGTTTAGAGCCCTATACTTTAGTCACGGAGCAACTCGTCCCAGAGAGGAATACTATGGCAGAACAGCAGCTTATCGGAGCGCTCGAGGCCGGCGGCACCAAGATGGTCTGCGCCACGGGATATGCAGACGGTACGGTCCTGGAGCGCGAACAGATCGCGACCACGACCCCGCAGGAGACCGTCGAGGCCGTCAACGCGTGGTTTGCGAACAAGGGCATCGCCGCGCTGGGCATCGGCGCCTTTGGCCCCACCGCAGTCAACCCTGCCTCGCCCCAATACGGCAAGATCCTGGAGACGCCCAAAACGGCATGGCGCTACTTTGATCTGCTGGGCACTATCCAAAACGAGCTCAATATCCCCTGCGGCTACGATACCGACGTCAACGTCGCCTGCCTGGGCGAGGTCACCTTTGGTTGCGCCCAGGGCCTCACGGACGTGGTCTACCTGACCATCGGTACCGGCGTGGGCGCCGGCGTGCTCTCGGGCGGTAAGCTCGTACACGGCATGATGCATCCCGAGGCCGGCCACATCCTGGTCACGCGCGACCCGCGCGACACCATTGGCGAGCACAGCGCCTGCCCCTTCCACGACAATTGCCTCGAGGGTCTCATCGCCGGCCCCGGCGTTAAAAAGCGCTGGGATGGCAAGAGCGCCGGAGACATGGCCGATGACCCGGAGGCCATGGACCTGCTCGCAGGCTATCTGGCACAGGCGCTCATGACCTACACGCTGTGCTACGCGCCGCAAAAGATCATCATCGGTGGCGGCGTGGCCGACCACACCCCCATCGTGCCGCTCGCGCGCAAGAAGTGCGCCGAGATGCTCAACGGTTATATCGTCACGCCCGAGGTCAACGACATCGATACCTATATTGTCAACAACAGCCTTGAGGGCAAGCAGGGCATCATGGGCTGCCTGGCTCTGGGCGCGCAGGCGCTTCAGTAACAGACGCACCCACAGGGCGTGGCGCGCCCGGCAAATCCAACCTACGGAACGACGCCACCACGCCCTATATAAGCCCTCTAATAAAAAAGGCCGCCTAGCACCAAGCATACGTCCTAGGCGGCCTTTTTGGCACATATGAGCGATCGTAGTAGATATCGGAGCACAACGCCCGTTGCCGCTCCACAGCAGTCGATCATCACATCGGTGATCATGCCGGCGCGTCCCGGCACAAAGAGCTGAATCGTCTCGTCGATCGAAGGAATCAGCAGCAGGAACACCGCCGTGGGCAGCAGCACGTCAAAGGTGCGCCGGCCCTCAAAATCAAAGGCGTGCGTTGCCAAGATGCCGAGCACCATATACTCGGTAAAATGCGCGCACTTGCGAACAACAAAGTTGGTCACCCATTCATATGGAAGTCCCACGCCGTGCAGGAAACCGCGGATAGCTTCCATGACCGTTAGGCTCAGCGAGCCCGACCCCGAGCCGGGAACCAGCGAATTGCCCCAGATCAAGAGCGCCATCAGGCAGGTCACGACCGCCCATTTTCGATTGATCTTAACCATGCAGAAGTTATGCCTCCGCGCGGAGCGGCGCGAAGCTGGCGGTACCGCCCTCGATAACGCTCAGGTAGGCACGGCCCGTACGCTTGGCGGTAGAGGACTGCAGGCGCTCGATCTCCTCCTCGAGGATCTGATTGACGCGCTCGTGACGACGGTTTTCCATAATGCCGGCGGCAATAGCCTCGGCCCGCTCGATGCTCTCGCGCGAGATACGGGCAGTATCCTCGGGGAACACAGCGCTGTGACGGCCGACATAGGCGGGGGCAGCAGGCTGAGGGGCAGCGACGGGAGCGGGGGCTGCAACAGGAGCAGGCTCGTCAATCTCATCCAGAATCGCGGTGGCGGCGGCCCACATGTCCTCGTGGCCCGAGTAATCAGCCATGGGGACATCAACCTCGAGTGAGGCATCCGGAAGGTCGCCGGTGTCGATGCGATCTTGGGCATCAATCGATGCGGTGATGGCTGCAGGCTCATCGAGGTCATCGAAATCGATATCCGCGGCACCGGAGATGATAGGCATGCTGGCGAGGTTTGCGTTGTACGGCGCAGCCTCAGCCGCCTGCTGCTGGGCAGGAGCGCCCCACAGCGAGCTTTCGGCGGCACGGCGGGCGGCAACGGCCTCCTCGTCCGCGGCCATGGCTTCATCAACGTACGAATTGTCGGCAGAAGCGTTCGCGTCCGCCGAGGTAGCGCTGT